>Ga0160485_100182_pt1 | contig 30735 bp, 11 predicted proteins | sample DIDnMG_2_FD_108224 | JGI IMG/M metagenome (GOLD analysis project Ga0160485, IMG submission 108224) | Enriched soil microbial communities from UW Madison campus, WI, USA - DID2878_E24_Lignin MG | ecosystem: Environmental > Terrestrial > Soil > Unclassified | place: USA: Madison, Wisconsin...
GGCTCAAAGAAAATCCCATGGATCTGGTCTACAGCCTGCTGGTGATGATCCGCGCGCACGAAGAAAGCGACACGAAGAGCAAGCGGGTCAAGGCCAGCATCAGGCGCCTGTGCGAGGGATGGCAGAACGGCACGTACCGAGGACGTGTGCGCCAGGGACATGACCCGGAATGGATCAAGGAAACTGAGACGGGATGGGAGATTGACCCCGAGCGTGCAGCGGCCGTGCGCAGGGCCGTGGAGCTTTACACGCAAGGTCACGGGGGAAAAGGCATCGTGCAGCGGCTAGATGCAGAGGGATTGCGGCTGTATTCGACAACGCGGGTCAACGTCACAACCCAGGTCTACCGCGTCATCAAGATGCCCCAGCTCGCGGGCATCAAGCCCGTAAGCCTTGATGGCGAGGAATACCAGCTCAAGGACTACTATCCCGCCGTCCTGAGTGCAGACGAGTGGACTGAGCTGCAGCGGGTAGCTGCGCAAAGCGGCCGCCGGCGGGTAAAGGGCGATCTGCCCCACATCATTACTGGCCTCGGCATTACCGTGTGCGGCTACTGCGGCCGGCCCATGTCGGGCCAGCACCTAGCCACAAAGAAGCGCCTGCCCGATGGGCGCATTCGGGATGGATACCGGCGGCTGCTCTGCGCCTCGGCAGCAGCCTATGGCGGTGGGTGCGCGGTGTTCGGAAGCACGAGCGTGGCACCAGTCGAGCGCGCCATCATGTCTTACTGCAGTGACATCGTGAACCTGCAAGCGTTGTACGGAGCAGACCGCAGCTCGGCACCGCGTGCCCGTGTGGCGGCGGCAAGGCAAGAGGTGGACAAGATAAGCGCTCAGCTCGAAAAGCTAACCGACGCGATGCTGGCTAGCAATGACGAAGGAACGCCGGCCGTATTCACGCGGCGCGCTCGCCAGTTGGAGTTTGAGCTAGATGCAGCCCAGGCAAAGCTACAGGCCGCTGAGTTGGACTTGGCCGGCGCGGCGCGCAAAGGCACGGAGGGGGCCGATGCCGCTTGGCGCGCGCTAGCCGCAGGAGTGGAAGCACAAGAAATCGAACCCAGGCTACAGGCCCGCCAACTGGTAGCGGATACATTTGAGCGCATTGTGGTTTACGCACGAGGAGTACATCCCGACCTCAAATCCTCAGAGCGCGACTACAAAATTGAACTAGTGCTAATAGCACGCGGCGGAGAAGCCAAACTGCTAACTATAGATCGCCAAGGCAAATGGATTGCCGAGGAGAACGCACTACCACAATAACATAAAAAATACCAAGAATTAATTATTTATAGGTGAACGTTTCTGAGAAATTATCAACCACACAAACGACTACATAATAATCAAAAAAGCTGCCATTTTTGCAAATCGCACATGCTTAATTGAATTATATTTATCAAATCTAGCAATCTCAAAAGACTACTAGGAATTTATAATTTCAAGAAACTCTTGTGCACACAGCTCTGCCATAGCATATGCAGAGACCATAATTGCATCAATCATCTCATTCGATGGAATTTTGTCGTTTAACCGTATTCCAGCCTTTACGCTGATGGGCCCACTTTCCGACAAAACTTCGACACTACAAATTGGATCTTGTATGGAAAACTTATTAGCTAACTTTAGGATTTTCTCATATTTCCCATCAACAATGGAAAAAGGCAACCTGGCTTGAACCGTAACGAATCTTTTGCTATAAATAAAAACCAAGTCGTATTTATAGACTTTTCCAGATAGCCCAAGGAAAATTGCATTAATCTTATCGGGAGTTGTGTATTTGATTTTTTTGAAATCCAAATACGATCCGATAGCAACGCCAACTTCTGAGACATCATTTATCATAAGATACCTTATCGCTATTCTTCTTCAAATAATCTATATTAGCTAGCGTTTTCATGATTCTAGAGGAATCTGCGTTAGAAACATCTGCAGACTCTAGCAAAGTTTTTCCTGGCAAATTTGCATTATAAGAACTTATCTGCGCCTCTTCGCTTTCCCAAACTTGAATATTTGAACCATTAATGTATTCGATACTATCCAACTCAATAACATTATCTTGATTTTCCATAGAAAATGCATAACCCTGAGCCATCAAGGGATAATCACTATCAAAATCAGTGCTCTTTTTTTTGTAATAGTGAATTGCAAAAATTGAAAATACAATAGAAATAAGAGCAAAAACCAATTGTATTACATCATAGAGATCAGCACTCATGATCACCTAGTCCTCTCGTTCTCTCGTATCATATGCACCGTCAGCCACACAGAGATTAGCGAAAAAAGAGAGTGTGCGGTCATACTCCAGTAATTACCTGGATCAAACTCGGAAAATGTCTCATAAGTTACAATCGGCCTCATTTTCATCAACACAAAAAAAATCACAGTAACCACCAAAAAAGAAGCCAGTAACGAGCGTTTTTCAGGTTCTTCCCTAAATGGATCGGCAACGGTCATCGCAAAAAGAAAAGCGAATGAGGTTGCGACATAATCAGTGCCAACCAGCGACTGGATAAGTGCTGCAGCAAATGTCGGCTTACCATAGCATGCACTGAGCAAAATACCCAATATAACCATTCCGTATGTTGGAACAGCCTCTTTTAGTATCCATTTTTTTAACATCTATGTTTTTAACAAATAAAAAATAGATTCACTCCAACTTCAGGGGCAATTGCAAAAATACCCCCGCAATTGAAGGCATTGAAATGACATCTGTACATCAACAGCTACTTTATTCATGCTTTATGCATTCTCTCTAAAATAGAGCTTCATTACGAAGCCAACCAAAAGTCATTGCAAGCCCAAATCGAACTTCGTTAGAGACAGTTGAGGACAGTGTAAGTGCAAAAACCACACACTTTGCATTATGAGTGTCCTCTACGTCAAGTTAAACCGGCAAGTTCATCAACGCAACGCTCGCGTCGTAAGCCCGCTCACAGGCGCCGCCTCGCCCCCGAGCATCGTCAGCAATGCGCGCCAGCTCTCCCGCTCGGTCATCAGCGCGGCGCTGCAGGTCGGCAAGCAGATCGAGGGCGCCGGTGTCTGGCGTGCACTGTTCGGCAGCGGCGCTAGCATTGGCGGCCGCACGGTGGGCGGTGATGTAGTCGGCGAGGTCGCCGCGCAGCCTGCCAGCAGCAGCGCGGGCAGCCTCAGCATCAGCAGCAGCGCGGGCTTGTACTTGGCCAGACTCGCGGGCGATGGTGTCGAGGTTTTCACGGTAGGTGCCTTCCAATTTTCGATAGTGCTCGGAGGTTTCGGCTGCCGCTGCAGCTGCGGCCGCGCGTTCGCTCGACAGGTCGGCACGGGCCTTGTCGGCCGCGCGCAAGGCGAGCAGATGGCCAACGCTCTGCCAAAGCAGCAGCGCGGCCAGCACCAGGGCGAGGAGCTGCCAGGCATAGGCCTTGAGCTGGGCCATCATGGCTGCGCCTCGCAGTCGTTGGAGTAGCCATTGCGAGCCTGCGCCGCGCACGCGGCAAGCTCTGCTTGCGCCAGGGCATCGGGCACGCCGCAGGCGTGCAGAACCTGGCCAGCATGGATGTACCAAGCCGGGGAAAGATCAGCCTCCCGGGCCGCAGTATCCAGCAGTGCACACGCCTGCACTGCGCTGCCCGCAGGTACAACGGCGCAACCGGCCAAGGCGATAGCCAGCAAAGCAACAACAATTGATTTATGCATGGCTACACCTCCTGTATCCCAGCAAGCGTTTTCTTGCCGCTGACGGTGATCACACGGTTGACGGGCTTGTCCGGCACGCGCGTAGACAGGTGCACCCAGTGCTTACCACCCACGCTCTCATAGATGATTTGCCCGATGCCCAGCGCGTTGACGTGGGGGGCCAAGGCCTTGGCCACGATGTAGGGCGCGCCGTATTTCGGCGCCACGATGTCAGCGGCCGCGCCAATGGCGTGGTCGCTACTGGTAACGCCGCCCACGGCGGCATTGACAGCGCGCGAGCGGTAGCCGCTGGTCACGATGAGGGGCACGCCCAGGTGCGCGCGAACGCGCTCCAGCATCGCGGCCGTGAGTGCCAGGCGCTGTAGGGCCTCGGGCGTGGGCGTGTTGTCCAGGCACTGGCGCTGTGCCGTGGCGCTGGCCGTGAGTTCGGCCAAGCTGAAATGGGGGGTCATACGGCCCCCCCCGTCCTTTGGAGGCAGGCCCAGGCGCTTGCGCACCCACTCATTGAGTAGCGGCCCGAGCGCGAACTGATCCCACGCCCGGAACACCCAGTCGGCCGCAGTCATCGAGAACATGCCGACGACGAAGCCGGCCAGCCCCTCGGAAAAGCCTGTCGCCACCACGAAGTCAGGCGTACCGTAGTTGCTAGCTGCGATCCCGAGCACCAGCATTGCCCCCTTACGGGGCCATGTACCTTGCATCCACATAAGCGCTCCTGCACTGCCGAGAATCCCCGGCACTTTGGGTAGAAGTTGATCGAACCAGTTGTTGTCCATGAGCCCTCCTCCGGGCATGAAAAAACCCGCCGAGGCGGGTTGTGTTGGAGTGTTAGCGCGGCGGCTACATGGCCTCGGCATACGCGAAGAGCGCGGGCAGATCGGCCGTGATGTTGAGCGCACCAGCCAGCAGTAGCACAGTCGGACTGTCACTCTCAACCGTGGCGGCGCCCTGCCAGTCCACCAGCGTTCGATAGCGCGCGTGCTCGTCCTCAATGGCATTGATCGCAGCCAGGATTGCGTCCTCGCGGATCTCCTTGAGGTCGTAGAGCGCCAAGAGCGCTTGGCGCTTTGTCACGCGAGTTCGAGCTGCTTCCAGCGCTTCTTTTTCCGCCAGAGCCCTGGCCCGGGCAACGTCCGCCAGTTCGGTCTCCGACAGCGGGACGATTTCCCACTGTTGATGCCAAACGCCCTCAACGACACGGGGTTCTATCTGCACGGGTTTATGCGTTTCCGAATCGTGCTCGGGGATTGGCGCCGGTTGGACTGGCGCGTACTGCTCCAGGCAGTGAGCCATCAGGACCCGGGGGTGCCGCTCCTGAATGTCCGCTTCGCTGAGCGGATAAGTCTGGGTTTCCTTGTCGATATAGAACATCTCGAACTCCTCAAATAGCTCGGCCCAAGCGGGTGCCAGTGGCAAGCCAGGTCACATATGCATTGCCATCCACGTAGCAGCCGGCCGCCTGACCGTTTGACGGCAGGCCCTCACCATGGTCTTGGTAGGAACCGCCCCAGGTGGCGTAACTGCCCCCATTGCCGGGTTGCCCGATTGCGCCGCCCGAGCCGCCTGTACCGCCTTCGGCCCAGGGCGCGGTCTCACCGCCCAGGACAGCACCTCCATATCGCCAGTACGTCCCTGAATCACCGTAGGCCTGGGAAAGCATCGTCACGGCGCCACTCTCACTGAACCCTGCCCCCCGCCCACCGTTGCCACCGAAGGCCCAGTAAATGCCGTCATCAAACAGGTACTTGACCCAGGCCTGCCCACCGCCGCCGCCACTCCCGCCGCCACCGAACATGGTTCCGCCGTTCGTGAGGCGGATACGCGTGCGTGTGTACAGCGCAGTCCCCCCATTGATCAGCCCACCCATACGAGCTGAAGAGTTCACAACGATATGCAGCACATCGTGCGGGATGTTTTCCACGCGCAGCGCGGCCACGTCGATGCCTGAATTGATGGTGAGTTTCTGAGCGTGAATTAGGATTAGCGACATAAATACATAGCTCGCAATAGAATTTAGGCAATTAATCGTCAGAAATATGACCGAATATTTTTATTGCAAAAAGTATAAAGATCATCGCCAATCCAAATATACCCAATCACCAAAAGCTCAAGACAATCTTTGCCGTACGTCAGCCTCGATAAAATCGCAGACTTCCTGCATTAATGATTTAGCAAGAACTTCGATTTTCTCAGTATTCTTTAACGACACTGATTGTTGCTTCCAATGCGAGGCTTTCGGCGATCTTGTAACGCTCCATGCCTCTAAAGGAAGATGCTCAACAGAATACAAACAAGTCAATAATCGTCTAGAAAAAAGTAATACAAAACATGCCGAATATTCCTCTAAAGAGGGAAATTTTGGCTTAAAAAATATTACATGCGGCATAATCACCGGATTCACCGTATACTCAAATCCAGAAACCACACTCCGCTTTTTCTCAACCGTCTCTAGCTTATAATCCTTATCCTCGCCTAGAATTTCTCGCATACTTGGAACGCGGTAAGAACCGGCAAAACTCCGCGCAAAAGAACTAGATGGCTTTTTTGGAATTTCTTTATATTCATCAACTTTATAGGTTTCAGTAACATAAGCCGGCACGGCAAAGACGCTATCATCCTTAAGGCCATTAATCCATCGACCAATCGCAACTCTATTAGGCAATTCAGATGGGTGCTTCTCCTTAGCATGTAGCTCGAAGACCGCCTTTAGCTGATCAGGCCACCTCTCAGGATCAATGAGGGGAAGTAATAATTTGATGTTTTCTTCAGCCTCTTGCTGCGTGCAGTACGCGTCTTTAGCTTGAGTCGCTGCCAATTGGACCAACGAAAGAGGCCCACTCTGCTCTTGGACCTGAGAGTTACCAATATCTGCACCAGAAATACCATCTAAATCTTTACCATCACCATTTTCAGCAACAGGACCCGCCAGAGCTTTAGCAAGCAAACTAGTAAGGTCGGGATTCATGTGCGTGAATATCTCAAGATTATCAGCTTGAACAACAAATGTAGGGCGCGGACCACCCTTGAGATTCATCTCATCTGCCACTGCAGCTATGAGATCCCGATAACGCACGGTGCCTTCTAGATTAACCAAGGATTCAAATAACGCACGAGTAAACCAACTAAACTTTGGCCCTGCAAGCGAAGTTTGATCTGCTGCGGACGAATGAAAAAAATAGAGCTTATTTAGTTGATTTTCCTTGGCAGATTTTTGAACAATTGGAGCGATATCATCTTCGCCCTTTATGTATGTTGATCCCGAATAACAGGCATCTACAATTTTCACCGTCAATTCTGGTGCCAGATTTCTGATCAGCGAGTCTAGCTCAGTATTTCTCAGCCCAGTCGTCTCTCTCTTATCTGTTTTATAATCAGAAAATGCATACAGAAAATCATCATCTACTCTATCACCATGTCCCGAAAAATAGAAAATTAGCTCTTCAACAGGCCCATTTCTATGCTTTTGAACAAAATCCGATATAGATTTCTTTGCAGCAATTCCGGTCGTTGCAAAATCCAAAAAGCAAATATCAGCATACATTTTGGTCTCTTCCAAGAAGGACCGAAACGTCACGGCATCATTTGCACATGCCTCAAGTTTAGTTTGATCCGAGTAATCTGATATTCCACCAACAATTGCGAGCTTCAATTTAATACTCCTATAATTTGCAACATTGCTGTTTTTCAGCATGAAACCAATTTAATTAAAAATGACCAGCCACCTCAAGATTCACCAGAAAACAATCATAAATATTCTGACAACACCGTATTCAAAAAATTATCACAATATTTCGACAGCTTTTTGCGTCACTAATAGCATGCGCGTATGCAATAAATGCAGCAAATAATCAGATCTTTAAGAGGGCAGTGACCATTTTCTATGGGCCAATAGTACGCGTGTGGCTCTAGATGAGATCCACAGTCTAATTTTTTGGAAACATTGTGTCACAAGGAGACCATTTTTTTGTTGTTATGCTACCACAACGAAAAACATACAAGTCTATTGGAAATAGGAAGACTTGAACGAATCAGACTACCAACGCAGCCATGCCTACTTATGAACTTTTGATAGAGAAGTTATGGCATTTAGACGGAAACCATTGAATCGGCTATAAATTGCATCTCCCTTTGGGGGCAGTGAAAGACCATCAAGACTCTCGATGCCAGTGGAAGTAGGCAGTCTCAGAGGAGGATCGCAATAGCAGAACTGCCTCACAACTGCACCTACTGTTCAACCGAAAGCATTCGTACCACTCTTTGGCGGCAGCAAGCCCAACTTCTGCACCGACCCGCAAAGTGTCCTGCGTGATCATGTGCAGGATAGAAGTCAACCAGTCCACAACCAATCGAACCAATTTGGCTAACAAGGGGTCAGCAAGCGCGTCGCATGCAATGCATGCGACCCAAAATTCGCGCGCACCCTCTTCGTTCCTCAGAGTCTTCCTAGCCAGACTTACAAACCCGAACGGCAGCCAAGGAGCAAAGCGTCAATCACTTGCTTGTCCGCACCGTCCGCCGCGCTTTCAATTCGCGGGCTCCTTGTCCAAGCCAGAGTCCAATCGATCGTTTGTGTTCTGTCATGAAATTCCGTCAACTTGGGCAGTGAGGGATTGCACATATCTCAATCTTGCGAATGCACGATCTGTAGTCCGTTTGCAAGAGCGTCAGCGACCACAGCTCTGCAAACCTGCTCGTCTTCGATCAGCAGAAATCGCTTCGTCAATGTATTGATGAGACTGCAGTGCACCTCTTGAACCGGCAGTGCGGAGACCTTCAGCCCCATCAACTGGCAATCCAACAGCAGTTTCCTGGCGCCCCAACTCTCATGAACACCAAGAGACAATGAGCGCAAGCCCCTCAGCTGTTTGAGAACATCTTCGGCAGGCAATGTCTTGAGGAACGCAGACACCGACCGGAGTGCCTTGACCTCGGCGAGTGTCGGCCCATCGACGCCAAACTCCACCAACACTTCCGCCCCGTCTCGCGTGTGTTCAAGCACCACCCAACCAGGTTCGATGCCATCCCAGAGATAGCTGTATTTCGCGTTAGCGCTCATACAGTGCACCTAATCTTGCGAGGCATCTAAAGGGTATAGATGCAGTATCCTATGGGCAGCCAAGATTTACGAATGCGACTTTAGAAATCTTGGCTTGGTCAACAGTGGCGATTGCTTCGCAACTATTTGATTTCATTTTATTTTCCAAGGGGAAGTTGGCTAATTGGGCCGAGTTAGTATTGTACGATCGGGCCCACATCAGCCCTCAGATACTGAATCTATACCGTGTTTACCGGCCGACAAAAGTCGCCCCAATTGCGATCCTGGAGCTGCCGTGCAAGCAGCGGTGGGGACGCAAGCGCGCCAGGACGCACGTACCAAGAAGTATCGCCGCTATTCCGATCAAGCAACATTGACGGTGAAGTCAATGACAGCACGAGCTGCAAACCGGTGGGGAGCCGCGAGATCAGAGCTCGCAATCACCTGACCTGAGACGTCGTAGTATTTATCCGTAACAAGGTCCTTCACCGAAATCGCGTAGTACGCATTTGTGCTCACGCGATACCCACTGAACTCGGGAACTCGCTGCTTGGCGCCGAAGAGCACCTCCTTCAACCGCGGCTTTCTTGCCCCAGTCACCCCGACGGTTGTTGGGACGGCAGTCGGGTTTGTGGGTGTCACCTGGGTCACGTGCACTTCTGCCTGCTTGCTTCCCGTCACTCGGACGGAAATCCAGGCCTCCGTGTCACTCTTGGGCACTTTAGCTTCCTGGTCTTGCGGTGAGCGCAGGCCTAGAGCTAAAAACAGGCTGTTGATGCTTGAGCTGCCGCCAGCAAGAATCATTGCAGTCAGGACTGAAGTGCCCCACACGCCATCCCTGCGGACGTCTCCTGAGTAGTAGGCATCAAGAAGCGACGCAATGAGGTCGAACTTGAATGCCTGCACCACCAGCATCGCCCCCGCGAACATGATGACTGAGCGCCACGCCTGGCCGGACAGATAGATTTTGTATACCCGCCAGTTGAATAGCAGTGCAAACGCGCTTTCCAGCAGCACTGCCAACACGAAAGCAGCCATCAATACCTTGAAGGATGCAGATAGCGCTTCGCCTGAGACAGTAGGAATCTGCTGCGCGAGCCGCAGGTCGTACTGCTTCCTGGCTGGCGTTTCGCAGGCTCCACCGATTTGCTCCTTGATACCGAGGTCCGCCAGAATCCGCTGGCTATCCTTCTGGTCAGTCGCCGGCTCGAAAATCAGAATGGCACGCCCATCCGAGTCCTTGACGACCTTGCCCTTGCCGGAGGCGGGCTGGCCGATGATCTGAATGCATCCAGCCGAATCCAGCACAGTGACGCGCGCGGGATCGATGGATACAGCAACAGGCGGCGTCTGGGCATAAGTCATAGTTGTACATAGACCGAAACCAACGATAGGTAGAAGTGCAAGCTTCGTAACTCTCATCATTCGTCTCCATGTAATGAGTTATTACACCCTATCCATGCGGAGTTGTCGAATCGCTGCATGCGCGTCTGTGACCCACCCGAGGCCCGGCGCGAAGAGCCTCACGAGCCGATGAATGCGAGGTTTGTGATCGTCGGCTCAACAGGCGAGCGCTCGTCAGGAACCATCTCTTCACCTTAGGGACTGTCCTTGAGCGCGTGTCGGCGGTCGGCAGTGCAGCGCAGAAAGCGGCTCGACTGTCGCTCGTAGCATCTGCTGAAAACCAGCCGCCGATCCCCCGACAATCAGGAGCGCGGCGGCCTTCGATTTACGTGACAGTTGCTCATGAGCCATTTGAAGTCGTCTTCATGCATCCGGCCGGCTGGCCGGTACTTCCACGAAACCTTCGATGCTCTGCGGCAGTTGTGCACCACCGGAGCGATCCACCTTGACCAGCGTCGCCCACGCCGGCGCCTCCTCCACTCCGCTCCACTGCCAGATGAAGAGTGCGCGACGCTGCACCATTCCGCGAAAGAGGTCTTGCTCCAATTGCGGGTACTCCAGTGCATCGGGCAAGGGTCCGCAGGCGTGCACGGCCACTGACGCACGCCGGAAGAGGGTCTGCGCCGTGACGAGTGAATACACGGACGGCGGCGGTGCGATGGAGGGCAGGTCAGTCAGGCGCAGCATCAGCACGCAGAACTTCTGCGCGACGCCCGCAGCTGTCACGGTCAACGCCAGTTGGTCGCCCGGCTCTAACCGCACGGGCGACCCGTCCGCTTCGACCAACGAGCGGGGATGTAGCGCATAGGCTTTGGACGCCGCGAGGGCGACCGCGTCTGCCAGCTGCTGCTCGCCCTGGGGGATTCGCAGATCACGCATCGATGGCGGCGTGGTGTCGCCTTCACGCCTTCGCGGCTGCAGGCGGACGGTCAACTGCAGGGGGCCGCCCGCGGGCGTCACGAAAACCTGTTGGTCAGCCGCACGCGCACCGGCCGCGAGTAGCACCGTCTCGTCGAGGTTGTATTCCTCCCGGTCCGCAACGATTACGAGCCGCTGGCCGTCGTTCAATGTCGTCGGCGGCGATTCGAATGTGGGTGCGGAGAGCTGCCGGTCGTATGCGGGATCTCCAAACGCCACCGTCTGCAAATCGACCGATAGCGTCGCCCGCGTGAGCGCCGCACGCTGCAGCGGAATGGTCAGATTGCGCACAGGCCACTCCCGGATCGCAGCCGGCAGGCCGACGGCCAGCTTGACGATCGCGCCCGGAGGCGCTGCATCACCCTGTGCGGCGAGCTGGAAGTCGAACGCGACGGGAACATCCACGTTCGTCGCTTGCAATTTCGCGAGGACCATGAGGGCCTCACCGGGTTTCATCGCGAATGTGAGGATCGCACCTTGCGGTTGGCGCTCGTATGTCCACGTCTCGAAGGGGAAGTGGTCGTTGCCGATCCTCACCTGCGCGGTCGACGCCGAGTTCTCAGCGGGGAGGAGTCCGCTTTCGACGAGATCTGAGAAATACGCGTCGGCCGCGTCTTTCGGAGGCAAGGGGGCGCAGGTCAGGAATAATTGCAACTGGCCGCCCCAACCCTCGCCCAGACGGAAGTCCTCACCTCCGCCGGCGAAGATTTCAAGGCTGCAGCGTATGTTCTCCTCGCCTTTACTGTAAAGCCGCAACACAGTCGCTGGCACGCCGAAGAGCTTCATCTCCTCAAGCCCTTGCACGCTCTTGTCGTGCACGGACACGTACGTCCTCCTTCGCATTGAAATGTTATCGGCGCCATCGGCCGGCAGTAGCGGTGAGCGCGGCGCGCGGTGTTGCCGCGCCAGCACCGGACTGCTTGTCGCGGGACGGCCAAAGGCCGGATTGTCCGGATCAAATCCGCCACCTTCCGCCGGGACAACGACGGCGGTGCTCCAGGTGTGAAGTTCGCCGGGCCGGTCGCCGACGCTCGTGCGCTCAACCGAAGGAGGGCAAAGCGCGGCGACCGGGACACGTTGGCCCTTCTCCGCACCGACGAGTTTGCGCAGGGCCTCCTGTGCCGCTGAGGCGAGCGGCGCACGCACGCGCGCTGGCACCGGCGACAGGTGCCTTGCCGCGGGCCCGGTATAGACGACCTGCGCGGGCCGTTGGAAGACCACGTGCGTCGTAAAGGACAGGTACAGGGCTTCAGGTCCATCGATGCCCGGCGCCCATGCGGGCAAGCGGAACGTGCTGCCTCGCCCCGCGAGGCCGGCGCGCGATGAAACCACAGGCTCGTCCACCCCCCCCACAGGCCCGAGCCGGCCTGCATCGTTCGTACCTTGCGCGGAAGGCCAGCCTAGGGCCGCTGACGGAGGCACAGGCCGTGTCGGCTCCGGGTCCAGCCGCGCGCCGAAGTCATCCGGCGGGGGCGGCATCTGGATCACCTGCCACGCATGCCGCTCGCCCTCGAGTTCCGCGCGGCAGAAGATCACGCGCGGCGACGGGATCCGGCCTTTCACTAGTTCGCGAATGCGCGCGCGCCCTCGCCCGCTTTGCGCGTCGGGGCCAAGCAGCCCGTCCTCTTCGGCGGGGACAGTGAGCTGCCCGCTCACGGTGTGCAGGCGCACACGGTCGGCGGCGATGATGTCGACGGCGATGCGGCGGTCACCCTCCCGCGGTTTCACGGGCGGTGTCATACGGCGGCGCAGGCGCACATGCCAGGCAGCTCCACTCTCGTCATCCTTCGCGAAGATGCTGCGCGCCTCGAGTTTTCTTGCATCGGCTTGCCACAGTTTGTCAAAGACGAGCAGGGTCTCGGGGAAGAAGGGCATTTCCTCCGGCCTGTGTTGATCCGGGTCCATGGGCAGGCGCAGCGCCTTGTCGAAGCTCTCGAACCAAGCTTGTGTCACCGGGCGCTGGTCCAGGATCTTTGCGGCATTCGTGATCGCCGCGTCGACTTCGCGCGCATCTGCGTCCGCAGGCAGTGGCAGTTCGCGCTGCAGCCGGTGCATGAAAAGCTCGCGTGCGGCGAGTTCCGCATCGACAGTCGGCAAGCGCCAGTCGAGGGCGCGGTCGGCGCTGCATTGCGCGATGATGATTTCTCCAAGCGCGCCGCCCGTGCCGGTGTCGGCGAGCCAGGGAACCTGCGCAACGAGGCCGCGCGGGTCCTTAAGGTTCTCCTCTTTGGCGATGAAGACCGTGACGGAAACACCGCGGATCACTGGCTTCGGCGACCCCGGATTGCCCGGCATCTTTTCGTCATCGAATCCCGTGTGCGCCACTGGCTGCTGTGCGACGCCGGGATGTGGAATTGCTGCGGAAGCTGTCTCCTTCTTGCGGTACTTGCCCGAGCGATAGCGCGGCGCGAAGGCGAATGCGTTCGTCACTTCCTTCAGCCCGGCCGCGGGAAGGATCTCGATCCGGTCGAGGGTCTCCCAGGTCAATGCGTCGTTGCCGACCGCGAGCTTGTGCTGCGCTGGCGCGAGGAAGGTCCACGAGGCCATGAGCCCGAGACCTTCTTTCGACTTTCCCAGTGCGTCCACGGGTACGCTTTGGCCGCGAAGTTTTAGTGCAATCGTATGTGTAGGCAATGCATCGGCCGTTGTGGCCCGAACGCTCACCATCCGCACGTAGTCGCTGTGGTAGACCCAGTCCGCACTCTTCGCATAGTGTTCGACCGACAGGCCGCGCGGCCAGCGGATCACGCTCGTGCAGGTCGTCTCCCAGTCCAGCGACGCTTCCTGCGTGCCACCGGCGACGCAGTGCCGCAGGGCGAAGCCTTGCGTGCTGCGCGATTCGATCTCAAGGAACAAGGCGCTGGCAGCATCCGACTGCGGCCAGCCATTCCCCGCCGGGAACACGTGGGCGAGGAAGCCTTTCACCTCGAGGTCTTCTACAGGCCAGCCCAGCAGCGGCTCGCAGGCCTTGAGCCTGTCCGCAAAGTGCAGGGTGATGGCACCGCTCTCGTGGCTGATCCGCAAGCGGGCGCCAGCGTCCGCGAGGCCCGACACGTTCATCCACGTCCACCGGCCATCTGCCTCACGTGAAAGCAGGGGCGCCTTGCCGTTGCCGACGCTGATCTCAACGCCCAGGCGGATGGTGGAACGCCATGCCTTCGTACCATTGGTGGATGTGTTCGCGATCGTCACGGTGATCGTGGAAGCGCGTGCCACGCCGGTCCACGCCTTTGCCGGCTCGAACGACAGTTCCATCACGTCGGGTTCGAGCTTCGAGACGGTTCCGTCTAGCGCCCGGTCATCGCCGAAGAGCCGCGCCTGGAGCTTTGCCTTTCCCCCCTGCACAGGCGTGAGGCCCACGAGCAACGGCATCGTATTGGCGCCGCTGTCTGCGCTGCCGCCGATCACCTGCTGCACGGCGTCGACACGGACATAGGCCATGCCATTGCCGGTGGGCTTCCCTTTGGGAATATCGAGCCAGTAAGCCGTGGGCTGCTTGTCGTCCGACAGCGTGACCGCCATGTCGACCATGACAGGCTCGAGCCGCAGTGGCTTGTCGTCCAGCTTCATCATGAAAAGCTCGCCGGGCTTGTACGGTTCCTCCGGACCGAAGGGCGCGGCGGGTTCACCGGGTGCCCACGGCTCGGAGCTCGTGCTGAGTTCGAGGCGGCCCAACACCCACAGCGCGGTGAGCGAAGCGCCCTCCTGCGTCTCCTCGGCCTCGAACTTCCACAGCCGCAGCGGCACGAAGCTGAGCGGACCCCAGCCAATGTCATAGCGACGCATGGACTTGCCATCAACCTCCTCGAACAGGCGCCATTCGTGCAGCCCACGCCCGAAGATGATGCGATCAAAGACTTCGCCGCCCGCACCCGTGGCGTTTTCGATGTGGTTCTTGCTGCCGTCGAACGCGTACGTCTTGCCGATGACCGTGACGGGAAGATCGCGTGCGTAGAACGCAAGCCCGTTGCGCATGGGCTGTGCGGGCTGGATGCGCAGCGGCTTCGCAAGCGTGAGCAGGCTGAAGTTGTCCTCTTGGTCAACGTCCTGCTGCAGCAGAGCCGTGCGCAACACGCCGATGGTGCGGCGCTCGAACCGTGCGCCGATGGCGAGGCCTCGCGCATCCATGCGCAAGCCGCCATCGTCGTAAGTGGAAATCGCCATGCCCAGTACCGCGATCTTTCCGTCCTCTTTCGGTTCGAGCTCCTTCTTCGTGCTGATGCGGAAGCGTTCCGCGATGCCTTCGCGGCCGATGCCGGCCAGCGCACTGGCCAGCGCGTAGGGATTTCCATCCATGGTGTACGAACCGAGGGGTGGCGCTGTCGCGGAATCATCGTTCACACTGGGCGGCAGGCGAAGGCTGATGGCCGTATCTGCCATCCATCTGTACGGCTGCGCCCAACCCTCGACGGCGACCTGTCGCGCGGGACCGCCCGCAGGCAGCCAAGGCTCGAAGGCGAAACGGTCCTGCGCCCAGCTCAGGCTGACACGGTCGCCACCCAGCAGCCAGGTGCGCAGCATTTCAATCGGCCTCAACGCAGTGACCACCGGCTGCGACAGCGCCAGAGCCTGCCTGGTCGCTTCGGCAGGCCGCTTCGGCACTTCGATGCCGCCGAAGAATTCATCGAGTGCAGGAAGGCCGTGGCGCCAGCAGGCGGCCCACGTCCACCGGTTCAGCCTCTGCAACTGACCATTGCCGTTCTTCTTCGCGAGCTGCGGCCGGAACTGCACGCCAGGCAGCGTCGGCATGACGGCATCGAAGATGTTCTCCGCTGGATCCGCGGCGAAACTGACTTCACCCAGATAGGCCGCGGAAGCGATTTGCGTCGAGATCGCCTGCGCGAGCCGTAACTGTGACTTCGGAGCTACTTCAAGAACGAGGGGCAGCAGGTCGCGCGAAGGTGATGGCCGAGCCGAGCCGCGCGCCGAACGCGTGAGCGCGACGATGCCGACGAAGGCCGCGAGCGGGTCGCGCATCCACGCACGCCATGCCGCACCGTCGCGCTGCGGCAGCGGCAGGTCGAGTGTCCAGACGTCCTTGTTGGCCTCAAAAGTCGCATCCCACCAGCGCCCGCTGGTGCGCGGCGGGCCGAACGCCAGCGGCAAGTCACTCGTCGCGGCTTCGCCGGCGACGAGATTCGGCACGCCTTCCTCCGCCGTCGGGCTCGTTTCCGCGGCGAAGACGTAGCCCCTGAGCTCGCCCGCCGCGTCCCACGCGCGAACCGTCACCTGCTCGGCCTTCATTGCGCCCTCGCCCGTGCGCTTCCAGGACACGGTCACTTCGGCATGGCCTGCGGACTCGATCACAAGCGTACGGCCGCGCTGGAACGCGGGTCCGTTGCTCAGGAGCTGCCCGGACAGCGCCGGGCGCGCGGGCTCTTCGCGCATACGCGGCGGCAGCTCCTTTTTCGGCGAGGACGTCTGTGGCAGCCCGGGAGAGTCGTCCTTGCCGGGGGGCAGCGGCGGGATCGGCGCTTGCAGCCACCCGTCCTGCACGGGCAGGAAGATGAAAGGCGGCTCTTCCCCTTGCGCAGTCGCACGGGCCTGTGTGTACAAAACTCCCAGCCGCCTGGCGGGCGCGTCAAGGTCGATCGAGACGCTCGTGTCGTTGATACCCGACTGCGTCTTCCAGACAGCGCCCTCCCTGTCGAACTGCACGGCGATCTGCGGCTGGCCCGCGCGCGCATTGACCCGAAGCGCCAGTCGATCGGGTTCGCGCGAGAGCATCACTGTCCTCGCCCCTACCGCGGCCACCGCACGGGGCTCCGAATCGCCTGACGTGACACGCACGTCCACCGTCGCTTCGTCCAGCAGCACGGTCCACAGTCCTTGCGAGAGCTTGCCTTTCGCGCGCAGCACACCTACCTTTTCCTCCAGCAGCCAGCGGACCGCAGGCATCAAAGGCCGCACGTCGAAGCGCACGCTAGCGGGCGTGTATGCCATCTGCAGATCGGCCAGCGCGCCACGCAGCCTTTCCTCCATGGCGCTGATCGCCGTGGGCTCCGCCGCACCGGTGAGCCGCAGCGCGGGCTCCCCGGCCGCGGTGATCTCCAGCCGCACGATGACCTTCAACACCCCGGAACCGCCTGGGTTGAAGTCTGCCGTCGGGTCGGGCAACTCCGCTTCGAACTCCAGGCCCTCAGGTGACAGCTCAGCCTGCAGCAGCTTTGGCGTTGTGCCGGTCAATTGCACGCGCACGCCGTCGAGCAGGGTGCCATCGGCCTTGAGCCCGAGGTACTTTGCGATCGCGTGCTTCGGGTCCGCCGGGATGGTCACGCCCAGCCGACCTTCGGTGACGCGCAGCCATGGGAGGTCGATGCTGCCGTTCCCCAGGTTGTCCGGCTCGTGACCTTGATCGGGCCAACGCGGCGCAGTGGGCGACACGATTAGAGGGCTTGTCTCGGCGCTCGAAACGCAGCCCACGGTAGCGGTGATGCGGACACTCGGTGTGAGGCTCTGCAGCGATAGCGTGGCGCTCGTATCTGTGGGGTAGGCCTTGAGCAGCGTGGGTGTGCGCAGCTTCACCTGGCCTGCGAGGTACGTATTGATGAGGTCTGGCTCGGCCCGCTCGGCCAACGCGGAAACGCCGAGCCGCTTGAAGACCACCGGCCTTGCGATCCCTTCGTCCGGCCCGCCGTAGTGCACGCCGAGCTCCGCCCACCACGCCGGCGCGCCCGTCGTTTGCGTGAACTGGATGTCCGCGCCGATGAAGCGCGCCGTTGATGCCGAAGTGTTTGCGATTGCAGCCATGCTCAGCTCCTCAGGCAGTCCGTTCGAATACGGTCTCCTCTGGCACTTCGGCGCCGCGGGTGACGAGCAACGCGGGCCGCTTGCCCGCGCCGAACAGTTGCTCCTGCGCCAGCTGCCGAAGGCGTGCGGATGCTTGGGCATCGGCGTCAAGCTCAGTGACGAGCGGTGGTCGCCACAACCCCACCGCGACGGGCGCGGCGGACGATGTCCCGATGTCCGTCACGCCCATGCCAACGAGTGCCTCGCGCAAGTCCGAGTCAACCTTCATCGGCAGCGCAAGCGCCACGTCCATGGCTTTGGGCTCGTCCGCCCATGCGAGGAGAATGGCGATCGCATCGGCAGCGCCTGGATAGCGGTCCAGGATTTCGAGCGCGGCGTCGAGCTTTTCCAGCTGCGGTTCATCCGGCGGCAGCTTCAGCGACACCGGCGCGTACATGACGCCGAAGACCTTGCGCAGATCGATGCCCATCGCTTCCACGCGCGCGCCGAGGTCGGCGTCACCGTCGAGTGGCTTGAAAAGCGGCGCGACGCCGTCGAACGGCGCTTCGTACACCGCCTGCTCGCGCTGTGCGTGCGCGCGGCGCATGCGCTGGTGCAGGAATGTTCGCAGCGTTTTCGCTTCGGGTGTGCTGAAGCCGGCCATCGCATTGAGGAGCGTCTTGCGTTCGGCAGGGCCGCCCGCCTCGGAAGTCCAAGCCGCGCCCAGAGGCTCCAAGAGCGGCGGCACGCCCACCATCCACGGATCGATGCGCACGTGCTGCTTGTCGCCCTTGTCCCCGAAGTACGCTTCCCACAGCGCGTCTTGCTCGCTATCGGTGCCCGCGATGCGCACCAGGTTGTCCAGCAGCTCGATCGCCGCATCAAGCGTCCCGAGCTTCGCGTGCCAGCGTTCGGCATCAACCTTGAGCGCGGCGGCCGCGGATTGGAAGACCTTCCATCCGTCCATCGCCGGCTTGACCACCATGACGTTCAGTTCGCCGCGAGGCGCCGCCTTGCTCCATGCTTCCAGCTCGGCGGCGTTCGAGGAGAACACGAGCGCCTCGGCGGCTTGCCGAGCTGCGTCGGTCCAGGGCTGCGCTTGCGGCTCTTGCGTGCGTACCGGCGCCTTGCCGATGCGCGTGGTGAGCGTCAAACGCCACTCTTCGCCGTCGAGCTGCGGACGCGTCATGAGCGGCTTGTCGAGATCGTTCCCCACGAACAGTTGCTCGCCGGCCTGCTGCACCACGTACACATTGCTCTCCTGCCGTGGATCTTTCGGTGGCGCGGCGAGCACATCAAGTTCCGGCTGCCACGCCAGCACTTCACCGGTCGGCCTGACCGCCTGCAGCACGATGCGGTAGCCGGTGCCGGGCTCGGGCAAGTGCACGACCTGCTTGATGTCCTCCGGCGGCTGGCCGAACCACAGCGCCACGTCTTCGGGGTCCATGCAGTCAATGAAGCGCACCGTCGCAAAATGGAAAGCAAGGCCTACACTTCGCTTTGCGTCGTCGCGCAAAACGCTGTACCCCGGCATCCCGGATCGCGGTTGGTGATGACCCTCGGCCCACGGCAACTGCAGCTTCGAGAAGCCTTCAGCAAAAGTGGCGCCCGTCTGCTCCGAGACCATCACGCCCGCCGTGGCATGAACGAGCGCATGAATGCGGAAGAAATAGGGCAGGCTACGCGCGCGGATTACCCACGATCCCATCCAAGCATCTGGCACACGGCGCCGCAGTTGGTGGAGCGCGTCCTGATCCTCCCTGCCGTCGGGATCTGGTGTGGTGATCGAAAGGTCAAGTTCGCCTTGCGGGATCTCGCCATCGATATCACCGAACTGCGCCAGCACATCCGCGTCAGGGGCGAGGGCCTGCGCCCAGGCGCGGTGCGGAAACTCGCGCCAGAAGCCCACGCCGATGCCGTGCTGCGCCACGCGGGCCTGCGTGCCCCGGTTCGCCTGCGCCAGCACCTGGTCGGTGGTGTGCGCTACCACGAGTTGGAGCGCACGTTCCACTTTGAGGCGGGTCGCTGCGAGGATCACGGGCTTGGCCACGGGCTCGGTGCGTGGCAGCGTCGCGTCGACGAAGCGCTCGTTCCACGCCTGCCAGTCGTCCACGCCCGCTGGCAGGCCGCGCTCGAGGCCTTGCGGCGGCTTGTACGCGTAGATCTGCTTGCCGCTAGCAACGGCCGGAATCGCGGCGGCAAGCTGTTCGAAGCGGCCGAAGGGCCGCACGGCGTAGCGGCGACGCGATCCGAATCGCTCCGCCTCGACGGAGACGACGGAAAGCGTGCCGTCCGCAGACACTGGGACGCGCCAGGTACCCGGGTCGGCGAGCGTGCCCAGCGAGAAGGGCAAGCGCTCGCCTGGCTTTGCACTGTCTCCATTCTCCAGAAATCCGCGCCAGAAGGCCACCGTGCGGCGCACGTGCTCTTCGGCGTCCGTGGCGTTCTTGAACACTTCAGCGACGCCGAAGCGGCGCGTGGCGTAGAAGTCGATGCGCTCGAGCGTATCGCACATTACGTACGCCTTCGTGCCGCCACCGTCCACGAGCAGGCGGGTCCAGTCCGCCGCGGAAAGATCGTCGAAGAGGCCAAAGGGATCGACGCCTCCGGGAGCATCGGCAAGGGCCGCGCCGGGAAGCGACGCCTCGGCGACATCGTGCGGCGCGGGTGTCACCACGAGTTCACTGTCCCATGCCACTAAGTCCAAGGCCGGGAGTCTGGAGGCCCGCACAATGAACTCCCTGTCGCGCGGGGCGGGTTGGAGCTGCAGGGAGAGCCTGGGCGACTTCGAATCGATGCGGGCAGGCTTTGGCTGCACCAGCGTGCCAATCTCGACGACGTCGAAAAAATTCTGCTCGTGGATGGGCGTCAAGTCGAACCGCAGTGTCTTCTCTCCCGCCTTGATCTTGAACCTGTGATACCGCACAGGCCTTTTCCTTTCCAGCTCCTCGTTCGCGAAAGCGTCGGGTAGGGGACGCAGCGCGAGCTGCACGGTCGCGAGTAGCTCGTTGCCGATGAGGTCACTGCGCTCCTCGTCGCTCGGGTCGCGATGGCCGCCGTCGAACCAGAAGAGCTTCGAGTTGCCCCAGGGGCGGCTCACCAAGTCGACGAAGGGCGATCCGAGGTCGCCGGGTGCAGCGCCGTGGTAGCGAGCGATGGCCCGAGCGAAGGCCTGCTGCACCTGGCGCAGCAGTCTTTCGCCGAGCAGGTAGTCGCCCTCCTCCGTGTCGTACAGGCGAACGCCCACCGCGAGTCCAAGCATGCGCAGGCCTCCCCAGCCGTACGGGTCGCGCTCGGGCGGCGTTTCGTCCTGCCACGCGGCGAAGCGCGTGGCATTGGTCTGCGGGGCGGCGTCATAGACGACCTCGTAGCGGCGATAGATCGCGCCGGGCGTGGGGTCGTTCGGGTCCTGCGGGCTATAGATGACGAAATCCAACGCATCCGCCAGCACGGGATGCAGCCGCGTGAGGGGACTGAATTCGCAGGTCTCGCCAGCAAGGGACACGATCTTCTCCTCAATGAGGCGCACGGCCTCAACGAAGACCTTGGTGCCCGCAAGCACAGCGGGATTGGTGCGCACCGCGTCATGCCAGTCATATCCGGGTGTGTAGTGCAGCTGGAGCGATTGCAGCAACTGCCTCAGGCGCGCGGTGTTGAAGCGCGGGTCTTCGCCTTTGGCCGTGGCGACATAGCGGAACGATGCACCCTTTAACTCGTCGCCATCCTTCCAGTAGTCAGCCAGGAAGTCGAGTTCGTCGTTGTTGGCCATACCTTCGGTGACGCACGTGATCGCTGGCTTCGGGATCGAAGCCAGCGACGGCCAACCTTCGATGCGTACCCGAATCGCGTCCGGGCGCCCACGGGACATCAGCGTCGCAACCAGCGCTTCGTCCGGCGCGGCGAAGAGCGACTTGCGAAGGAGCGGCCTCGGAAAGACCGCCGTCGATTCCGCGGGAGAGAACCAGGGCGCTAGGCGTGGGCCCGGCTGCGAGCGACGTGCGATCGCTGCCGCTTCGATGCGCAGCGTCTCACTCGGGTAGGACGCTTCGATGCGACCAAGATCGCCGAAGCCCGTGGGCGACAGCCCGCGCATGCTCGCTGGCAGCATCAACACGCGGCCCACGGGCTGAATGTAGCGGGATGGATCGGCCGCCGCCTTCGCAATCGTGAAGTCACCGGGAAGGAGGTCCACATCCATGGCAAAGAGGTCGAAGCCGCCAACCAGCCCGCGAAGGAGCGCCTCGGGCGCGGTGCCGCTTGCGGGCTGGAGCCCTTTCGGCTGCGCACGCCATGTGAGGCGCGTTGCGGCGCGCCGCTTCACGTCCAGCACGGTCTTGAGCGGCGACCCGGCGAACGAGCCGGAGCCGAGGAGCGCTCCCACGTCGGCAGCCGCCGCGGGCTTGACGATGTGCAGCCGGCCCGATTCGGCGCGCATGTCCGTGCGATGCAGCGAATCGAATTCGATTGCGCGCACCGCTTCGAAATGCTCCAGCGTTGCATCGATGGGCGTGGGCCGGTTCGGATCCGCGAGCCCGGAGAAGTCCTTCTTCACGCCGCGCACCTCGAGGCCCAGCTCCATCACGCGCCAGGCGCCCGGGACACGCTCGTCGTTTGCGATGAAACTCTTGCGGCGCAGGAAGGCGCGCACCGTACGCGGCGCGTCCGCGCCGCCGAGGCCGAGGGCTCTGAGCAACTGCGCGCCCGCTGCTTCCTGCGTCTTGACCGTGAGCACGTGCATGCGCCATGCATCGTTCGCGTTGCCCTCAGGAAGACGCAGCTCCAGCGGGAGTTGGTCGATAGAGCCGGGAGTCGATGCGTCCTTCTTCATGCGGAGCAAGAACAGCTCGTCGCCTTCACGGTCCTCGTCTATTTCTTCCGCCGAGGGCCGGGCCATCGCGGCGGACAGCGCGTCGTCACCGAACAGCCCCCCCGGAATCACGCGCTCGGGCCGAATCTTCAGCAGGAAAGTCGCGTCGGGCTCCACAGGCAGCCCCGGGTCATCGCGCGAGGGATCGGCTGTCAGCGCGATTCGCAACGCGGGTCCCGCATCTTCGGCGATGCGGTCGGTCGTCGCCGGCGCGAAGCCGACGACCGGGATAGCGTCGTAGCGCACCTGCAGCCGCGCCTGCAGCGGCGTCTTGAGCAAGGCCTTGGGCCGCGAGATCAGATACTCGATGGGCGTGCCGACATCCGAAGTGCCCGCGATATCGGTCGGGACGATCAGATATTCGACCCTGACTTCGTTGTAGCCCGAATAGTTTTCCCAAAGTGTGTACGCGTTGTCCACCTGCAGGCCCATGAGCATGTGCCGCAGCGGCTCCGCCATCCCCGGGGGCTGGCTGAAGTCATCGACGAATTGCACGTCGGGCCGAATGAATCGCTGCCTGCCATCGGCGGCGGTCTCGACGGGCGCCGCGCCCTTGACGCGGAAGCTTGCCTGCCAGATCCCGTTGTTCAGTCCCGTGATGCGCCTCACGATCGTGTAGTGCGCGAGGTGGAACTCCGGATCGCCAAACGCACCTTGGGACGCACCCCACGCGGGCTCGAGGTCCCAGTTGAGCGCCATTCCCGAAGCCCTGCGCGCGGCGACGAGGCCGCCCAGGCGCGGTGCGCTCTCGCGGAAGTGCCGGGGAGGCGGATTGAACAGGTGGACCTGGCCGGGCTGGCCCGTTGCGTCGCCCTTCTCGAGGGTAACTGTGCCGCCCGGCGGCGTTGGCGTATCGAGCCGTCCGAAGACGGCGGTGATCGCATCCGCGCTCATCATGAATGTCAGGCCGAAGTGCCGGCACTCGACCTGTCCCTTCGGCACAGCGGGGAATTTGCCGCTCGCATCGATGCCGCGCGCTGCAAGCGCAGCGGCGGTTTCCATGACAGCGCCGATGACCGCCGAACGGCGTTCTTCGATTTCCGCCTCCTGCCTCCGCTTGCCGGTGAGCATGCGGCGCCCGCGGCCTGCCTGATCGAGGCGCAGGGCCCTCGCTTGCGCATCGCCTTCAAGCCGGTCAAGCGTACCGTCGTTCCCGCGCGGATCCGGCTCGGTCATGGGCTCAGGCAAACGCGGATCCGGCGCCTGGCCCGCCGGCCCCATGAAGAGCTCGGTGAGCAGCTCGCCGAGGCTGATGCCCGAGGTGCCCGGCTGCGGCGCGATGACCTCGCGGTCCCGAAGCATCGCGGACTCGAACTTGCCGGAGCCTGAAGCGATGGTGGTGCCGTCCTCGTCGATGCGATGGACGCCTCCATGGGCAACGCCGAAATCGACGCGATGGTCGAACAGGCCATCGGCCAGCTTCATCGGCGCCAGCACGTTGGGGTCGTCCTTGTCGCGCTCGACCTTCGGCGACGAATAGAACGTGGCCGCGTACGGGTCGGGGGCGAGACCGTCGACCGCTGTGTGATCGCGCGGCAAGAGTTGCACGACATAGAGCTCGCGGTTCGGCTTGCTCGCGTCGATGGTGGGAAAGACCAGCGCCCAGAAATGCGTCGCCGTAATCACGCGTCCAACTGCACGATCCTCCTTCAACTCTTCATCGGTCGCGTCGGGCGGGGGCGGATTGAACGGAGCCTGGTCGGCCTCCTTGTCAGTGCACTTGTCGGCGATCGTCGCGCGGTCTCCGCGCGAGGCCTCCAGACCCGGCCGCTTCTCGGTGGCAGGCGACGTCTCGACCTGTGGCGTGTCGACAGTCAGGCCAAGCTCCATGAAACGCGCGACGCGTGCACGAGCAAGATCCAGCACGTCCGAGCCGAACTTGAAACCGATGCCCAGCGAGAGCGAACGGCCGAATGCCTGCACCCCGATGGCGACATGCGCGCGCCCGCCGATGCCCGCGCCTTCGAGCAGCACCAGCTCCACCGCGACCGACAGGCTGAGGGACAGCGAGAAGCCCGCGCTCAGCGACACCGTGTAGCGCCACACCTTGAAGCGCAGCCACACGGCCACGGCGACGGCGACGGTCACATCCAGCTGGAAGGATCCGTACAGCATCGAGCCTTCCTTCGAGCGCAGCGAGAGGTAAGCCAGTGCCTTGGCCTCAAGCGCGAAAGTCGCCGATGCGGTAGCCGATGCACCAAGGCTGTCGCCGCCCACTCGACCCGAAAAGCGCGCATGCCCCGCGCCGCGGAAGGCGATGCCCATGAGCATACCCGCGTCTTCGATTCGGTGGATGAGGCCGCCGCTGCAGCCGATGTAGAAGTCGCCGTTGCGGTCCCCCATGTCGATGCCAAGCTCGAATGGCCAGCCCAGCTCGAAATGAAAGAGGCCCGGGCGCAGGTACAGCGTCGCGGAAAAGCGCGTGCGCTCGATCGCCTGCTTGAGCGTGTCCGGCAAGGGCGGATGCTCGCCCACGTGACCCTTGCCGTCGGCGATGAAGCGGCCAAGGAATTCCTGCCGCGGCGCGGAGAGGTACAGGTAGCCGCGCTGCGTCGGATTCGACTTCATAGCGGCGTTCTCGCCGGCACCGATCCAGTCCGCATAGTTCACCGACACCCACGAGCGAACGTTCATAAGGAAGGTGAGGTCCGAACGGATCGCCGCGATCACGTCGAAGAGGAGCGGGTTGGGCAGTTCCTTTTCCTCTTCGGCGTTGTAGCTGTCGCTGGTGGAAGCGGCCGCGACGGTGAACAATGCGCGCATCGCGAGGGTGAGCCCGTCGTTGTCGTACGTTGGCTCCCACGCGCGGATGGAGTCGAGGCTGCCCTGGTACTTGGACACTTCATCCAGGATCTTGATCATCTCCTTCGGCGATGTCGCGCGCTCCGCCTGCGCGATGCCGGCGAGCGTGTAGCGATAGCCGAATCCGAAGCCGACCTCGCGCAGGTACAGCGTGCCGATGGGCGTGGGGATCTGCTCAGCGAGCTTGTTCTTCTGCGCGTAGAAATAGAAGGCATGCTTCGGGGCGGCGTCCTGCGTCTTGTCGCGCAGCTCCAGGAAGCCCATGCTCGCCGACATCGGCGCCCAGCCCTTGAGCTCGATGCGGCCGGCGGCGAGGAAGCCCTGAGCGGTCACGTTGGCCGGTAGGGTGTTTGGGCTGAACAGCTCGGGCAGCTTCTCGTCGACCGCGATGGCCGTGCCCTCCACGGAAGCCATGCCGATCTGCAGGCCGACGGTGAGGCCGTCGAAGCGCACGCGCGGGAAATTGGAAGGCGGCCTGGGCGCGGCGATGTAGAGCTGGTGGCAGTCGATGCGCGAGCTGATCACGTCACCGAAAGCGAACTTGACCTGCCCCGACACGGAGATCGCCGGGTCGCCGCCGAAGGCCTGCGCGGACGGATGGAAGCCGATACCGCGCAGCTCGAACTTGAAGATGTCGAAGAAGTTGCCGGTCTTGGGCGGCTCGCATTTCACCTGGAAGGAGATCGCGCGCATGAGCACGCGCGCGTCGCTCGTGAGCGGCGCCTTCTTCAACTGGATTTCGAGGTTGCCCAGTTGCTTGAGCAGACCCTTGGTTGCTTCGCCGCGCGCGGGCGTGAAGCGCGCGCTGCCGGTGAGGAGGAAGTAGAAGTGGTAGGCGTTCTCCTTCGCGAAGCCCATGCCCAGCTCGGTGATGTCGAGCCGAAAGCGCGTGCTTTCGCAGACGATGGGGTCGCCGGACTTGTCCAGGCGAGCCTCGGCGCTTTCCACCTCGATCCCGCCGTCCCTGCCGGAGATGAGGCTGAGCGCAATGTTCGCGTTGGCTTCGCCGATGAGCGCGCGCGGCAGTTGGCCCGAGCCGGCCAGGGAGCCGCCGAGTAGCTTGGATTGGCAGATGGAGACACCGCCGCTCGTGAACTTGAAGGGCACGTCAATACCACCGAGCGTCACCGGTTCGGGAAGGATGTTGGCCTCGAGCGTGAGGCCGTCGCTCGCGACCTGGAACTTGGGCACGTCGAACACGAGGCCGCGGCCGGACGTGGCCACTGCGCCATAGGTGACGACAGCTTTGGCGTCCTTGCCCAGGCCGAAGGACTGCTTGCCGCCGCTCAGGTCGAGGGCGAGGGCTTCGTACCTCCCTTGTGCGCCTTTCTCCTTGCGATCCACCTCCACGTTCAGGCCCAGGAGCGGGAACGGCTCCATCGCCGCCTCCTTGAAGATCGAGATGCGGTCGGCCCCCGTCACCTTCGCGGTGAAGGTGCGCAGATCGACCTCGATGTTCATCGTGATGTCGGGCGTGATGTCCTTACCGAGGACCACCTGCAGGTGCAAGCCGATCGTGAACTTGCCGCCGTCAATCGCCGGCTTATCGGCGCCTGTCACCTTCACATACTGGCCGAGCTTGTCCAGGAAATCGCCGCCTCCAGTGCTCGGCGTCGTGGGATCCGCTTTCGGGAAGAGGTTAAGCAGCGCGTCCTTCAGCGCGTCCATCTTCACATAGGGCTTGAGCGTGAAGAAGTCGTCCCATGCGGCATCTTTGAGATGGCTGTCCTCGGGAACGGTGACAGCCTTGACGTCTCCGCCGAGGGGAATCGGATCCGCGCTGCCCCTGTCAAAGGCCTGGAACACCTTGATGTCACCCGACTTCAGCGCAACGAGGATGAGGTCCTTGGCGGGCGCGTCCTTCTTGGACAGAAGCTTCACCGCGATCAGCCGCTTGGGTTCCACGAAGTCCGCGTGCTCAGCTTGCGCGATCTCCGGACTTTTCCGGTTGCCGGTTTTCTCGTCCACCAGGTTAAGTGGCTCCGCTGGCGCAGTCTCGCGCGACAGCCACAGGTCGGTGGCGAGCACCGCGAGCGGATCCTCGGTGGTAAGCGTACGGATGCCGATGCCCAGCCATTCTTCATGCACATCGAGGACGAGCGAAGGCCGCGCCTTCAGCTGGTAGCCGAAGTCGAAGCCGCCCGCCGTAGCGAACTGCTTGTAGTCAAGCGCGCCATCTGCGCCGCCGGGCATCATGCAGATCTGACGAAGCGACCAGTTGGCCGCATCCAGCCGCACTTCGATGACAACATGGGTCGAGGGTGTCTTGACCGATGGTGCGTCGAGCTTGGCCAGTTGCCTGTAGAGCGCCAACAGCGCATCGCGGATCGATTCGCCGATACCGACAAGGACGCGCCCTGCCGCTGCGGCCTTGTCGGCCAGCCACTGCGCGGCGGCGACTAGCATTTCGCCGAGTCGCTCGAGCAGTGCCTTGAGCGGTCCTGTGGGCAGGTTCGGACCCGAGGGCAATTCGATCGAACCCCCGATGCGGATCGAATTCCCAAGGAGACCAGCCACCTTGCGCAGCAGGTCCACCGGGTAAGGCGGACGCAGCGCGAGATTGGTGAGCTTCGTATGGAGCTGGCCTGAAGCATCAAGTTCCACCTCGAACGCCAGGTCCAGCGGCAGCGTGAGCTTGGGGTCGTTCGTGCATGACACCAAGAGTTGATTCAAGGTGATGGTCAGCTTGAGCGCATTCGACACACCGCCGACGGTGAAGGGTGCGACGTCGACGCTTCCAGGACCGAGCCGGACCGTGAACGGACCGGCAGGGATGTCCGGTATCGCACCGGTCGGGATGGACTGCTTCTTGACAAGCACCGTCACTGAGAATGCGAGATCGTCGCTCCCCTTCAGCGCGACTTTCGAAAGTGTGAGGATGTCATCAGTGCCGACTCGCAAGATCGCCTCGCCCTCCTCTTCTGTCTCGACGGATAGTGACCCGCCGACATTCACCACCAACTTCAGCCTTGAGTAGGGATGCCATTCAACGGTCACGCCGCCGAGCAGCGGTATCGATCCCAATCCCAGCGAGGGCACGCCGTCGAACGAGAAGCGGATGTCGTTGAATCTGAATTCCGGCAGCGCGAACTCGGGCAACTTCAGGTCGAAGCCGGGCAGACGGGGGACGTCGACGGATACCTTGGCCGTAAGGCCGGCCTGACCCGCCGCGACGGCGAGCACGAGCTTGTCCGCCTTTGCAGGCGCGGCCTGCGCATTGACACTCACCGTCACCTGCGCGGACGCATCCGCGCGAACGAAGAACTGCGCCGTCTTTGCATCGTCCTGGTCCAGCAGGCTTGGTGAAATCTCCATGCTCGCTTCGAGCACGGCAGCGCCCACCATGGTGAGGCCGAAGAACGCGCGCTTCTCATGCGCCTCCTGATCAATCGTCACCTGTCGCCGCGTGGTGAATTCCTCTCGCAAACGCTGGCGCAGAGCTTCGAGCCTTCGCCTGATTTCAAGATCGGCTTCAGCATGGATGCGGGCCAGCGTCTTGAGGTGGTTCCCGTTCTCCCTGACCAGAAGTTCCGCCGGCACGACCAGCGACTGGTCGAGCACGAGCACGGCCTCGAGGTTGGGCGCCCTCGCGAGCACGAGCGCCTCGGCGGTGAAAGTCCCATCGCTTTCGGCGACGGTTCCCCGAAGGCTGACGCTGATCGTCGCCTCCGGGTGCGTGAGCACCAAGCTGTCGGACATCTTCCCCTCCCCTTTGAAGGTTGATTTCCCCGGCCATTCAGCGCGCGTGACCGTACGCGCCACTGCGAAAGTTGTGATTTTTTACGCAAAAATTCCATGCAGCGGCAGCGTAGAAGATAGGGAAGGTGCATGTGCAGGTCAAGCATAAGTTGTTGGCAGAAGGGGCCGCGGCATGTAATCTCTGCGCTGGAGGTGAGGATATGACTTTGCGAAGGCTCACGGCTTTGCTGTTCTGCGGTGCAGGAGCCGCGCATGCGAATTCTGGATTTCTGCTAGAGCCTGCCGGGCAGGCCACGGGGAGCACCTGCCAGTCGTATGCCCTGGCGGTGGCACTGGCTTTCAAGCGCGACCCCGCTTTCCCGGTGCAGACTGCGTCGGACTTACGCAAGACCGAAACAGCTATCCGTGCGAAGATCAAACAGGCCGCTGGCGCGAGCCCGGTGGACCACGGCCACATTAAGGCGGGCTTCGATGCCTACACGGGCGGCAAGTACAAGCTCACGATCAGGCCCGCCGACTTCGCGCGCGTGGGCGACGAAGTGGCAGGCCGCTCAGGCGTCGGCTCCGAACAAGCAGTTCCGCCCAACTTTCTCTTGGGCGCAGCCGTAAAGGACGTTGTACTCGCTTCCGCGACGAAGATCGGATCGGACAACTACACCTCAGGCCACATCTTCGCCATGTTGGGCGCCACGCTTCCTGCAAATAGCAGCCAGAAATTCCTAATCCTGAACAGCGGCGTGAAGGTGAAGAACACGACGCAGAAGGCTTGCATGGACGGCGTACCGGACGACCCGGGGCCTTACACGGCCATGTTGGGATGGAAGCCGTCTTCGGAAATTGAGTTCAAGCAGGCGAGCGGGAAGGTGCTTCTCTGGATGATTGACAAGTAAAGCTATTTGTCGCCCGTCTGCATCGGTGGTCGGGGGTGGTGTTTAGCTTATCCAACCTGCACGCAGCCCGGCGCCTAGACATAAGAGATCTGAATACGTGATGGAGCGCCAGATAGCACTGCGGACGACGGCACATAAGCAAAGACTACAAGTGCTTAACTGACAGCAACGGGTCGGCACTAGCAATGGGCGCTTGGCCGAAGCTGTCGAGGCCCATTTCGCCGACATTTACTCGAGTCCACCGCTCTGGTCGTCATCGCCCCGGCTGGTTCCAAGGTACACCGGTCACTCGCCCGAAAGGCCTGCGAAAGGCACGTTTTGGTTGTCCGCTGTTGTTCAAGCTCCGAACCTCACTTGCCGCACGCAGTTTATCGCGAACACTTGATCAACCGTCCCGCTAGTGGATCGAAAGCGGCATCTCAAAATCTCACGGCTGCGGGTATATATCCAGACACCTTGGGGCACCCAAGAGACACGAAGCCCACGCGCGGAGCGGCCGCGCCGGCAGGGATTGTCATGGTTGTTGCATCGCTCGTGGGATTCATCAGGGGCGATATTGTCCCGTTCTGCGTGAACTTGGCACATCGACCCCGAACTTATCCCTGAAAGCTCAGCTGCCGCGCTTGATGCCCAGGGCGCCCAGCATCTGCTCGGTCTGCTTTTGCATCTGGTCCTGCATCTGGGTGAACATGTTCTGCGACTGCTCCATGTAGCTGCTCATCA
>Ga0160485_100231_pt1 | contig 24841 bp, 28 predicted proteins | sample DIDnMG_2_FD_108224 | JGI IMG/M metagenome (GOLD analysis project Ga0160485, IMG submission 108224) | Enriched soil microbial communities from UW Madison campus, WI, USA - DID2878_E24_Lignin MG | ecosystem: Environmental > Terrestrial > Soil > Unclassified | place: USA: Madison, Wisconsin...
CGCAACACAACCAGCAAAAAGGCATAGAGGTGATGAATGGCCGTCGAAGTGGTGTACCGCAGCAGCCGCGACCCGGAGCACTTGTTTATGGATAAGGCCGAAGCAGACCGTCACGACAAGATGCTCGAACTGGCCGAGCGCCTCGCTGAAGTGCTGCACAAGGCGGTGCCGTCGCTGACCGAGCAGCAGGTCGAGGAAGCCGGCATTTACATGGCCAAGAACCGCGATGTGTTCGCCCGCGCGTTCAAAAGCCAGCCGGATGCGTTGGCCGAGCTGCTCGAAGGTGGCGCAGCCGAGTGACATCGGCGCCGCCTGCTTCGCGGGTAAACCCGCTCCCACAGGATCTTCGCTGCCTTCAAGATTAGCGCCGTACCTGTGGGAGCGGGTTCACCCGCGAAGAGGCCAGCAAAGCCAGTATCAACCTTCAGCCGTACAGCAACCGCTCCGCCAGCATCTGCGCCACTCGCGCCGGCGAACGCTTTTCCGCCTGCGCATGGCCAAACACTTCGGTCAGCCGTGAAGGAATGCGCGCCAGGTGCGCGGTAATGGTGCCCAGGTCCTCGCCACGGTGGGTCAGCGCCACGTAGATAAGCCCACCGGCATTGATCACGTAGTCTGGCGCATACAGTATCCCGCGGGACTCCAACTGGTCTGCCACCTGCAAGGTAGTCAGCTGGTTGTTGGCCGCCCCCGCCACTGCTGCACAGCGCAGCTGCATCACGCTCTGACCGTTCAGTACCGGCCCCACGCCGCAGGGTGCGAAGATGTCGCAAGGGGTGCTGATCAACGCATCGTTGGTCACAGGTTTTGCATCGAACTGCTCCATCGCCAAGCGCACACGCCCTGGGTCCAGGTCGCTGACCAGCAGCTCCGCGCCCACCGCATGCAGTTGCTCGGCCAGCGCATAACCGACATTGCCCAGCCCCTGTACCGCCACCCGCAGGCCTCTGAGGTCATCGCTGCCCAGCCGGAACGAGGTGGTGGCGCGAATGCCGGCGAACACCCCCATCGCCGCATGTGGCGAGGGGTCACCGGAGGCCGTGGTGCTGGTCACATGGGGTGTGCTCTGGGCGATGCAGTCCATGTCCAGGGTCGAGGTGCCGCTGTCCACGGCGATGATGAAGCGCCCATGCAAGGTATCGATGAAGCGGCCAAAGGCCTCGAACAGCGCGGCGCGGTTCTCCACATGTGGGTTGCGCATGATCACCGCCTTGCCCCCACCCAGCGGCAAGCCCGCCAGCGCCGCCTTGTAGCTCATGCCCTGGGCCAGGCGAATGGCGTCGGTCATGGCGCTTTCGTCATCGGCGTAAGGCAGGTAGCGGCAACCGCCCATGGCTGGGCCCAGCTGCTCGCTGTGGATCGCCACAACCGCTTTCAGGCCCGTGGTCGGGTCGTTGAACAGGTGCAGTGACTGGGTACGGGTGCTTTGCATCAGTGCGAACATCGACAGGCTCCCCCACGAGGTGCTCCTTCCAGTATAGGCACGGCCCCGAAGCTGGCGTGGCCGCCGGACCACTGGACGAAACCGCCCGCCACAGCTAATACTCAAGCGTGTGTGGAGATCCCCCATGAAGCCACGTCAAGCCTGCCTGGCCTGCCTGGAACGCGAGCCTGTCGCCCTGCTGGAAGCCGCATTATGGATTGCCGCCGAGCACGACCGCAGCGTCGAGCCCGCGGCCAGCCTTGCCATGCTGCATGACCTGCAGCGTGAGATCAGCGCCAACCTGCCGATGCTGCCACTGTGCGAACTGGCCCAGCCACTGTTGCGCCAACTCAATGCCCTGGGCTTTCAGCAGGATGAGTACCACCCCCTGCGACCGCAGGCTGCGATGATGGACAAGGTGCTACAACGCCGCCGAGGCCAACCGCTGACCTTGGCCATCCTTGCCCTGGAGCTGGCGCGGCGCCTGTCCATCCCGCTGGAGGGTGTGGGCTTCCCTGGCCATTTCCTACTGCGAGTGCCGGGTGCCGACCACCTGCTCGACCCCTGTGGTGGCCGGCGCCTGTACCCCAATGATTGCCGTGAGCTGCTGGCGCGCCAGTTCGGCCCGCACGTTGCCCTGACTGCAGAGCACCTACGCAGTGCCAGCCCGCTGCAGATGCTGCAACGCCTGTCCCGCAACCTGCGCCAGTTGCACATCAGCAACGACAACCACCTGGCGGCCTTGATCGATGCCGAGCGGATCATGCAGCTGGGCCCGGTTCAAGTCAGCGACTACGTGACCCGCGCCTCGCTGTACCAGCAGCTGGACTGCCCACAGGCCGAGCGCTTCGACCTGGAGCATGCGTTACTGCTGACAGAAGACCCGGTCCAGCGCCTGAAGCTGTCCGAGCGGATCGGCAAGCTTCCGACGGCGAACCGTTCGCTTCACTGAGCCGGGCTGTCCGGCTGCTGGGCTGGGTGGGCCTTGGCGAATGCCGGGTGCCCGGCCGCCAGTGCGGCAACCCGGAGGATGCGCGGGTAGCTGTCGAGGTCGATATTGAAGCGCTCGGCGGCATAAAGCTGCGGGATCAGGTACACATCCGCCAGCCCCGGTTGCTCACCGAAGCAAAAGCCATGGTCACCGATCAGTTGCTCCACCGCTGCCAACCCCTGGCTGATCCAGTGGCCGATCCACTGGTTGACCTGGCCTTCGTCCTGGCCGGCTTGGCGCAGCCGGTTGAGCACGCTGACGTTGTGCAGCGGATGAACGTCGCAGCCAATGATTGCCGCCACGCCACGTACCTTGGCACGTGCTTCGGCCGTGGCCGGCAGCAGTGCAGGCTGTGGATAAACCTCTTCCAGGTACTCGATGATCGCTGGCGACTGCACCAGCAATTCCCCGCCGTCGGTGCGCAAGGCCGGCACGCGGCCCTGCGGGTTGACGGCGACATAATCCGCACCGCGCTGCTCACCCTGTAGCAGGTTGACCGGCAGGGACTGGTAGGCCAGCCCCTTCAGTGCCAGGGCAATGCGCACCCGGTAGGACGAGGTGGAACGGTAATAGGTGTACAGCTCCATGCCCCTGCCTCCTCAGTTGGCCGCGATGACCGTGCCACGGCATTCGCCGAAGCCGATACTGGCCACGCCGTCACGGCTGCAACGGGCACGCAGGATGATCTCGTCGCCGTCTTCGAGGAACTTGCGCACCTCGCCGCTGGCCAGTTCAACCGGCAGCTTGCCGCCTTCGGTGATCTCCAGCAGGCTGCCATGCGAACCCGGCGTGGCGCCCGACAATGTGCCCGAACCGAACAGGTCGCCCGGCTGCAGTTGGCAGCCGTTGACGCTGTGGTGCGCCACGAGCTGCGCCACGGTCCAGTACATGCTGCGGGTGTTGCTCAGGGTCAGGCGGTGCGGGGCAGCGCCCTGCTCGCGCATGCGCTCGGTCAGCAGCAGCACTTCGAGTTCGATATCGAATGCACCGGCGGCCTGGTCGCGCTTGTCCAGCAGGTACGACAGTGGCTGCGGGTCGCCATCCGGGCGTGCCGGCTGGGCGCAGCGGAACGGCTCCAGCGCTTCAGCCGTGACCACCCAAGGCGAGATGGTGGTAATGAAGCTTTTGGACAGGAACGGCCCCAATGGCTGGTATTCCCACGCCTGGATATCACGCGCCGACCAGTCGTTGAGCAGGCACAGGCCGGCTACGTGCTCGGCAGCATCGCCAATAGGGATCGCCTGGCCCATGTCATTGCCCTGGCCAATCCAGATGCCCAGTTCCAGTTCGTAGTCCAGCCGCGCGCAAGGGCCGAAGCTCGGCTCGGTGTGCCCGGCCGGCAAGGTCTGGCCCTTGGGCCGGCGTACATCGGTGCCGGACGTGCGGATGGTCGAGGCGCGGCCGTGGTAACCGATCGGCACGTACTTGTAGTTGGGCAGCAGCGGGTTGTCGGGGCGGAACAGCTTGCCCACGTTTTTTGCGTGCTCGATGCCCACGTAGAAGTCGGTGTAGTCACCGATCTGCGCAGGTACATGCAACTGGCAGGCACTGGCCGGGTACAGCGCGGCTTGCAGCGCCGCCTGGTGTTCGCTGTGTTCGCCAAGCAGCACCTGCAAGCGCTCGCGCAGGGCGACACGGGCGCTGCGGCCCAGCGCGAAGAATGCGTTCAGTGCACCACCGCGGGTGGCTTCCACAGCGGCCTTGGCGGCGCCGTCGAACAGGCCGGCGGCCAGTACCGCCTCCAGGTCAAGGATCGCGTCGCCGATGGCCACGCCACAGCGCCTGGCTTCACCCGGCCGGCTGAAGATACCCAATGGCAGGTTCTGCAGCGGGAAGTCGCTGTGCCCGTTGGCGTGCTCGACCCAGCTACGGGCATTGGCAGTGTGGTTCATCGGTTATCTCCGGTTCGGGTTGAAGGTGCTCGGCAAGGTGGCCCAGCAACTGTCGTAGTCGGCCTGCAATTGCGGGCATTCAAGGGCCTGCTGGCTCGGGCGCAGCACTTGGCTGGTCTCGAACATGAAGGCCATGGTGTTGTCGATCTTGTGCGGCGCCAAGTCGGCGGCAATGGCTTTTTCGCAGGTTTCGGCGTCGGGGCCGTGGGCGCTCATCACCCCGTGCAGCGAGGCACCACCGGGCAGGAAGCCCTCGGCCTTGGCATCGTAGGCACCGCTGATCAGGCCCATGAACTCGTTCATGAGGTTGCGGTGGAACCATGGCGGACGGAAGGTGTTCTCGGCCACCATCCAGCGCGGCGGGAAGATCACGAAGTCCATGTTGGCCAGGCCATGCACGCTGGTCGGCGAAGTCAGCACGGTGAAGATCGACGGGTCCGGGTGGTCGAAGCTGACGGTACCGATGGTGTTGAAACGGCGCAGGTCGTATTTGTACGGCACGTTGCTGCCGTGCCAGGCAACCACATCCAGCGGAGAGTGCTGCAGTTCGCAGGCCCAGTGCTCGCCGAGGAACTTCTGCACCAGTTGCACCGGCCCTTCGGCCTCTTCGTAGTGCGCCACCGGGGTGAGGAAGTCGCGTGGGTTGGCCAGGCCGTTGCTGCCAATCGGGCCCAGTTCCGGAATACGCAGCGGTGCACCGTGGTTTTCGGCGATGTAGCCACGGGCCTGGCCGTCGAGCAGTTCGACACGGAACTTCATGCCGCGCGGAATCACCGCGATTTCCAGGGGGCCGACTTCCATTACACCCAGTTCGGTGGCAATGCGCAGGCGGCCCTGTTCCGGCACCAGCAGCAGTTCACCGTCGGCGTTGAAGAACACCCGCTCCATGGAACGGTTGGCGCAGTAGATGTAGATGCTCACGCCAGCCGGTTTCTGCGCCGGGGCGTTGGCCACCATGGGCAGCCAGCCTTCGATGAAATCGGTGGGCTCGGCAGGTATCGGCTGGGGGCTCCAGCGCAGGCGGTTGGGGTTGATGGCCCCCAGCGGCGCAGTCAGCGGCTGGCGCGCCAGCCGCTCGAAACGCGGGTGCAATGCAGACGGGCGAATGCGATACAGCCAGGTACGGCGCAGCTCGCTGCGGGCCATGGTGAACGCCGTGCCCGAGAGCAATTCGGCGTACAGCCCATAAGGCGCCTTCTGCGGCGAGTTCTGCCCGACCGGCAAGGCCCCCGGCAGCGCTTCGCTGGCAAACTCGTTGCCGAAGCCGCTGAGGTAGTGAAGGTCGGGTGATGTGTCGCGAGTCATCGATGCCTCCGGGCTCTGACCGAGCCGTTGCTGGCAGCTGGCTGCTGGCCCGATGCGGGGTGACAGCGCGTCTGCATTGTTTTTATCGTAATCAGATTACGAATAACGTAATTTGCTACGGGCATGGCGTCAAGCTATAAAGGCGCGACTCGAAGAATCCGGAAGCAGATGTCCATGACCAAAGCCAGCTCCTCCGCCGACAACGGCAAGCAGAAAGTCCGCTCGGCGGAGGTTGGCACAGACATCCTCAAAGCCCTTGCCGAACTCTCCCCCTCCACCTCGCTGTCACGCCTGTCGGAACATGTGCAGATGCCGGCGAGCAAGGTGCACCGCTACCTGCAGGCGCTGATTGCCAGCGGCTTTGCCGAACAGGATGCCGCCACCAACCATTACGGCCTGGGCCGTGAGGCATTGCGGGTGGGGCTGGCGGCGCTGGGCAGCATCGATGTGCTGAAGATTGCCGCACTGCCGCTGTCGCAGCTGCGCGACGAACTGAACGAGAGCTGCTTCATTGCGGTGTGGGGCAACCAGGGCGCAACCGTGGTCAGCATTGAACCTGCGGTGCGTGCAGTTACCGTGGTCACGCAGATGGGCTCGGTGCTGCCGCTGCTCACCTCGTCCACCGGCCTGGTGTTCGCCGCCTACCTGCCGGAGCGCGAGACCGTGGAGTTGCGTGACCGGGAGTTGGCTGCCCTGCAGCAGAGTGCCGACGATTACCAGGCGGTATTGGCGGGCATTCGCGAACGCGGCCTGCACCATGTGCACGGGCTGCTGATGCCGGGCGTGGATGCACTGTCGGCGCCCGTGTTCAATGCCATGGGGCAGGTTGCGGCGGTGATGACCGTGGTCGGGCCGACGTCGATCTTCCATGCCGACGAACATGGCCCTGCGGCGCAACGGCTGCTGGCGGCCGCGCGGGAAACCAGCTGGCGCATGGGCTATTCGCCCGCTGCCTGAGCGCCTGCGGCACTATTGCCCGATACGTAAAGGTGAATGTCATAAGCCGCTATTTTTCCTACGGGATCAAGCGCTTATTCTTAACTCACTGGCCGGCATGAAGGGCTCTCCCCCCGCTTTTCATGCCTGCGAGGTTCACCGACGTAGATTTTGAAGCTCCTTGATCTGACGTCTCGATTGGCCGCTGCGGCTTGCAGCGGCCTTTTTTTTGCCCTGAACAACATGCGCTCTCGACTGGCTGCCGCGGTCCCTGTGGGAGCGGCCTCGTGTCGCGATCGGGCTGCAAAGCAGCCCCGGCAATCTATGCAGTGCGGCTGATATCCTGGGGCCGCTCTGCGGCCCAATCGCGACACAAGGCCGCTCCCACAAAGTACTCTGCAAGCTCTCTACAGCGGGTAGTTTTGCAGGTTCGCCATCATCTGCTGCAGCGCCTGCAAACTGTCCTGCGGGTGCACCGCCCCGTCAAAGTCACCGATCCGTGCCCAGTTCTCGGCCACCTGCTCCGGGGTAAAGCCTTCGCGCGGATCAAAGCCCACCCCCAGGCTGCGCTCCCAACGCACCTTGCCCACCCAGCCGCCGCCTACTTCGAACAGCTCACCCGTGCCCTGGCACTGCTCGCTGCCCAGGTACACCACCAGCGGGCTGACCAGTTCGGGCTTGAGCCGCTCGAATACCTGGGGCGGGATCAGCCCTTCGGTCATACGTGTGCCACCGGTGGGGGCGATGGCGTTGACCAGGATGCCGTGCTTGCGCCCTTCGATCGCCAAAGTGCGGGTCAGGCCGTACAGGCCCAGCTTGGCCATGCCGTAGTTGGCCTGGCCGAAGTTGCCGTAGATGCCAGAGGTAGAAGCGGTGAAGATCACCCGCCCCCAGTTCTGCTCGCGCAGGTGTGGCCAGGCAGCCCTGGTGGTTTTGAAGGCCCCTTCGACATGCACCTGGTAGACCTGCTCCCAGTCGCTGTCGTCCATCTTGTGGAACGTCTTGTCACGCAGGATGCCTGCATTGTTCACCAGCACATCAACCCGGCCGAAGCTGTCCAGGGCCTGCTCGACGATGCGTGCGCCCTGGCTGACCGAGTCGTGGTTGGCGATGGCGATGCCACCGGCGGCGCGGATCTCCTCCACCACACGATCGGCGGCCGACGCGCTGGCACCTTCACCATGGGTAGAGCCGCCGAGGTCGTTGACCACGACCCTGGCGCCACGTGCGGCAAACAGCAACGCATGGGCACGGCCCAGGCCACCGCCGGCTCCGGTGACAATCACCACGCGATCTTGCAGACGGACAGGCTCGCTCATGCTCATGGCTCCAGGCAGGTTCAGGTCAGCCGAGTGTCCGCCGCAAGCCAGCGGCGGACAATCAAGCTCACGCAGGCTGAATGCCTGGCAATAACGCAGGGCGATGAGGCCCGGTCAGGACCACGCCACTTTCTGCGGGTAGAAGCTCACAGGCTGTTCACGAAAGGCCAGGTAGTGACGCAGTACCTGCACGGGCGCTTCGGTGTGCGGGTAGTGGCCGATGCCCAGTAACTGCACGGTATCCGGCTCCGGCACCAGTTGCCGGTAGCGCTCGAGCATGTGCGCACCGGACAGCGGGTCGACCACGCCATTGATGAAACGCAGTGGCACACCTTTGCGCTGCATCGCCCCGACCCAGCGTTCGCGATGCAATCTGCGCTCGGGCATGTAGCTCACCAGCTTGTGCAGGATGCGTGTGCCCCGGTTGGCGGCGATCAGGCTCCAGAAATCATCCAGGGCACTTTCGCTGGGGTGGGTGCAAGGGCCGTAGACCTGGGTCACATTGCGCACCAGGTCGTCACGCCCGAACGAGCGCCCGACCAGCCAGCCGAAGCGGCTGAGCAGCAGCTTCTGGATCAGCAGCATGCGGCAGCTTTCGGGGAACAGCCCGCTGTTGAGGAATACGCAGCTGGCAATGTCGGCACGCTGTTCATGGTGCCGCGCCAGCAACTCCTGGGCGACACTGCCGCCGTAGTCGTGGGCCAGCAGGTGCACCGGCTGGTCCACCTGCAGGTGGTTGAGCAGGGCCTGCTGCAAGTCTGCCTGCTCCATCAGGCTGTAGGCGTGATCGACCGGTTTGGCCGAATCGCCAAAGCCGAGCATGTCGCACGCGATCACCCGGAAGCGCTGGGTCAAGGGCCCCCACAGGTAGTGCCAGTCCCAGCTGGCAGTGGGGAAGCCGTGTAACAGAAGCAGGGGCTCTCCTTGCCCTGCGGTCCAGTAGCGGATGCTCTGGCCCCGGAAAGTGAAAGTCTGTCCCCGGGTACGCCAGACGCACAATGGAATTTCGGCCATAGGCATCAGAACGGTCCCGGTGAGGTTGTGTCGGCGGAATAGGGCAAGGCTGCGGTCATTGCATGTCACCTCGGCACATACATGTGCTCTCTATGTCGAGGCAGAGTCTAGCCAGCAGCCCAAAGCCTGAAACTTGCGTTGCCAGCCAGCTTGATGACTGTGCGAGTCAGTGGCACGAACGGTCAGAGCAGCATGGCCAGCAGCGGTGCCGCGAACAGGTTCAACAGCCCGGTCAGGACCATGACCAGGCCGGCCACCGAGCCTTCCTCGCGGCCCACCTCCTGTGCCCGGCTGACACCGGCACCGTGCGCCCCGACGCCAAACAACGCACCCCGTGCCAGGGGCGTGCGCAGCGGCAACCAGCGCAGCAGCACGCCACCGAACATGGCGCCGAGTACGCCGGTGAACATCACGAATACCGCCGTCAGTTCCGGCACGCCACCCAGGTCATGGGCCAAGGGCATGGCAAACGGCGTGGTGATCGAACGCGGCACCAGCGACAGGCTGGTTGCACTGTCCAGCGCCAGCAGGTGCGCAAGGCCCCAGGAGCTGGCGATCGAGGCACTGCTGCCTGCCACCATGCCCACCATCAGGGCCGGCCAATGGCGCGCCAGCATGGCCCGCTGCTGCCAGATCGGCACCGCGAAGGCCACGGTCACCGGGCCGAGCACGCTCATCAACCAGTGGGTATTGCGGGCATACTCGGCATAGGCGGTATGCAACGGCACCGCCACCGCCAGCAGCAGCACGGGTACCAGGATCAACGGCGACAGCAGGTAGCGCTTGCTGCGCCGGTACAGCCAGCGGCTGCCCAGGTATGCCAGCAAGGTCAGGGCCAGCCAGAACAGCGGCATGGGTTCAAGGCTCATGGCGCACACTCCAGCGGCACACCAGCTCCACGGTCATGGCAGTGACCACCATCACCATCAGCGTGCTCACGGCGATCACCAGCAAGATGCGCCAGCCCTCTTCACGGATGAGCGAGCCGTAATCCAGCAGGCTCATCAGCGCCGGGATGAAAAACAGCAGCATCTCGGCCATCAGCCAGCCCGCGCCCAGTTGCAGCATGGCCGGCTTGAGCACACCCGAGGCAAACAGTACCAGCAGCAATGCCAGGCCCATCACACCACCGGGGATCGGCCAGCCCAGCCAGGTGGCCAGCTGGCCGCCAAGCAGGAACAGGGCACAAAGAATGGCCAGCTCGACAAGCAGGCGCAGGGCCTTTTTCAATAACGCGGGTTTCATGGCAGGGGTTCCTCGACAGGCCCTCATTTTAAGATTCGGCTGCCTAGGCCAGAAGCGAATTGTTAGACTGATAGCCATTCCAGAATGGAATTCAGAGCATGGAATTCAAACAGCTGCGCAGCTTCATCGAAGTGGTCCACCGCGGTGGTTTTACCCAGGCGGCCCAGACCCTGCACATCAGCCAGTCGGCTGTTAGCAAGCAGGTGGCACAGCTGGAGCAAGATGTGGGCCAGCCACTGCTGGAGCGCCAGGCCTCGCAGCTGCACCTGACGGCTGCCGGGCGCATTGTGCTGGAGCGTGGCGAGGCCCTGCTGCGCCAGCGTCAGGCACTGCTGAACGAGCTGGACGACCTCAGCCAGATGGAACGTGGCGAGCTGCGCCTGGGCTTGCCGATGCTGGGCAGTGATGCCTTGTTCGCCGGTTTGTTCGCCGAGTACCGCCGGCGCCACCCGAACATCGCGATCCAGCTGCTCGAAGGCGGCAGCCGTAGTGTCGAGCAGGCGGTCAGGAGTGGCGAGCTGGAACTAGGTGGCAGCCTAACGCCCAGCGACGAAGCGTTCGACTACCAGCCGTTCTGCAACGAACCGCTGGATGCCCTGCTGCCGGCTGGCCATGCCTTGGCGGGCCTGGACGGGTTGGACCTGGGGCAACTGGCCGATACGCCGTTCCTGCTGTATCAGCGCAGCTTCGTGCTCAATGACCGGCTGCTGAAGGCGTGCCAGCAGCAAGGGTTTACCCCAAAGGAAGGCGGGCGCAGTGGCCAGGCGGATTTTTTGGCAGCGTTGGTGGCGGCAGGCCAGGGCGTGGTGTTGCTGCCCCGGGTGGTGGCAAAAGCGCTTGAGCGCCCCGGGGTGGTGCGTTTGCCGCTGCGTTCGCCGCAGGATTTGCGTTGGGATATCGCCTTTATCTGGCGGCGCGGGGCATACCTGTCACGGGCGGCGCAGGCGTGGTTGGCGTTGCTGCGCGAGTGGCCGGTGCCGCGCAGTAGCTAATGATTGAGCCAGTGCCGGCCCTTTCGCGGGTGAACCCGCTCCCACAGGGGCACCACAGTTTGGGAAAACTGCGCCCTACATGTGGGAGCGGGTTTACCCGCGAAGAGGCCAGGACAAGCGAAAATGCCCCGTCAGGCTTTCAACGCTTGAAGCAGCTCCGCCAACCACGGTTCGGCATCGGCTTCCGGGGTCACGGTCTCGCTGGCGTCCAGGCGCAGCATCGGCAGCACTTCGCGCACGCCCAACTCGGCAAACAGCTCGCGCATTTGCTCGCCACCACCACAGTAGGTGTCGCCATAGCTGGCGTCGCCCAGCGCAATCACTGCACCCGGCAGGCCACGCCAGGCCGCAGGCAGGGTGTCACGAATGGCGCAGTACAACGGCATGAGGTTGTCCGGCAGCTCGCCCATGCCGGTGGTCGAGGTCACGGCCAGCAACGCGTCTGGGGCAAAACCTTCAAGATCCTGCAGGGTGGCACGCGCCGCATGCCAGGCCTCCAGGCCTCCAGCCTTCAACAGCGATTCGGCATGACGGGCGACTTCTTCGGCGGTGCCATAGACCGATCCGGAAATAATGGCGACTTTCATCGGGTAGAGGATTCCGAAACTGAGTGAAAACGTAGGATACTAGCATCCAGCGCTGGCAAAAGGCCGCCTCTACCAAAGTCGCCGCCTTCAGCCTTTCTTTGCTCAATGGCCCAGACATGATCAACGCGCAATTGCTGCAATCGATGGTCGATGCGTCCAATGACGGGATCGTGGTCGCCGAACAGGAAGGCGACGACACCATCCTGATCTACGTGAACGCCGCCTTCGAACGCCTGACCGGCTACAGCCGCGACGAAATCCTCTACCAGGATTGCCGCTTCCTACAGGCCGACGACCGTGACCAGCTTGGCCGTGCCCGCATCCGCAGGGCCTTGGCCGAAGGCCGCCCCTGTCGCGAAGTGCTGCGCAACTACCGCAAGGATGGCAGTGCGTTCTGGAACGAACTGTCCATCACCCCGGTAAGGCTCGACGCTGAACAGCGGACCTATTTCATCGGTATTCAGAAGGACGTCAGCCGCCAGGTCGAACTTGAGCGGGAGCTTGCCGAACTGCGCGTTTGTCCGAAACACGACGAACGCGCCTGAACCAAGTACGCCACGCACGGTCAATTCCGTTGAAGAAATCGCCACCACCGAGTTCGATCATGCAAGCAGACGCGCTCCTGACCCAGGACGAACTGGATTTCATCCAGAGCATGCAGCATTCGCCGCAGTTGAACCTGGCAGACTCCATGTCGAGCCTGCTGGTCAATGGCGACCGCCGCATCCAGAGCTTGCTGACCCGCCTGGTGGCCAACGAGCAGGTGACTTTGCAGGCACAGTTCAACAACCAGCAGATCAGCTTCCCGCTGCAGTTGGTGGAAGACGAGTTCCACGCGCTGCACCTGCAAGTGGGTTCACCCGAAATCTACGAAGACGGCCCCATGCTGCGCGCCTGGCGCCTGTCGATGGAAACGCCCAGCCCGCTGCTCGATACCCACGATCAGCAAAGCGGCTTGTGGGTACGCGATATTTCGTTCAAAGGTGTACTGGTGGAGATCCGCGGGCTGCCAGCAGCGCCTGCCCGCTTCGAGTTGCGCTTCGCCCCGGGCGACATCAGCCCGATCGAACTGCATGGCGTGCTGGGCCGCCGCATCGGCCCGGACCTGGCGGCCTATGACCTCGGCCAGACCCCGGCCGAGGAGATCGACCGCCTGCGCGACTACATCCTCCAGGCCCATCGCCGGGCGCACCCCGAGCTGCACACTCAGGTATCGAGCTGACCGGCCAGAAACTGCCGCAAGCGCTGGCGCATCACACTACCCTGCGCACCAAGGCACGCTACCAGGCTGCCTGCCAGGTGGTCCTGTGCCACTTCTGCAGCTTCGCCGGCCAGCAACAACGGGCATTCCAGCACCGCAGCCATGCGCACCAGTCGTCGGGTGAGTTCCGCCGTGGGTGGGTGGTGCGAAAACAGCACCAGGGCATCTGGTTTCAGGCGTTCGCAGACCAGCGCCAGCTCCTCCAGCGGCTGCCCGCTCGCCAAGGGCGTCACGCCAATCTCGTCGCTGCCCAGGCTCAGGCCGGTTACCAGTAATTCCAGTTCGTGGCATTGCCCTGGCAACGCTGCCAGCAGCACTGTGCGACCACGCGGCACGTGGGCGAGCTGCAAACGGGAAAATACCCTGCCACGCAAGAACTGGTCGAGGAACAGCCACTCGCTGGCTTGCCCATAGCCGCCCTGCCCCGCCGCCAGGTCGTGCCAAACCGGCAAGAACACCTCGGCGAACACCTGGTCCAGGGTGTTGGCAGCAAACACCTCGTCGAACAGCCGGTCCAGGCCGGCCATGTCAAACCGCTGCACGGCCTGACGCGCCTGGTGCTGCCAGCGCAGCCAGGCGTCCGTCGCCCCGCTGACCTGCACGGCAAGGGCATGGCCGCGAGCGAGGATGCTGCCCACTTTGCTCACCGCCACACCGCGCTCAAGCCAGCCGAGGATACGGCGGATGTCATCGATGTCTGCTTGGGAATAAAGACGGTGGCCACTGTCGGTGCGGGTTGGCTGAATCAGCCCGTAGCGGCGCTCCCAGGCACGCAGGGTCACCGCGTTGACGCCCGTCAGTCGGGAAACTTCGCGGATCGGAAACAGCTCCTGCTGCTCAAGACCCACTTCGATCAGCGGATTACGTCCCTGTTCGTTCATCTACACGGGGTACCCTGAGTGCGGAAGTTGAACGCTCATTCTACTACGTCAACACCGATCGCAGGGTGCAACCGTTTGCGGCTGACATTTGCCGAAGATCACACATGCGCGATAATCCGCGCCCGATTCTTGCATGCGCACCTGCGTTGCCCACCACCCCGGGCCACGCAGCCAAAGGGGCCAGCTACCCGCCAGCCCCGTTGCCAGGAGATACACGATGTCTACCCCACCCGTCACCTTGATGGTGTCGCGCCGCGCCGCCCATGGCCGCTACCAGGACCTGCTGGCCTGGCTGCATGAAGGCGAGCAGCTGGCCACCGACTTCCCCGGCTACCTCGGTTCGGGCATCCTCGCCCCGCCCCGCGATGGCGACGAATTCCAGATCATCTTCCGCTTCAGCGACGAACCCACACTGCATGCCTGGGAGCATTCCGCCTCGCGCCGGGCTTGGCTGCAACGGGGCAACGGCCTGTTCGAACGCCCCAAAGAGGCGCGTGTCAGTGGCATTGACGACTGGTTTGGCACCAATACGGTGCAAAAACCACCGCGCTGGAAGCAGGCCGTGGCCATCTGGCTGGCGTTTTTCCCGGTGTCGCTGGCGTTCAACCTGCTGTTTGGCCACTGGCTGGCAACGCTGGACCTGCTGCCCCGGGTAATGCTCAGCACCCTGGCCCTGACGCCGGTGATGGTGTACCTGTTCATCCCTCTGTCCACCCGCCTGCTGGCCAGTTGGCTGCATGCCTCCCCGGCCACCGCTGGCGCCTTGCGCAGCCGCTGAGGCCAGGCCATACAACAGGGAAACAGTTCGGGTATGCTGGGCGGCAACCAAAGGACAGACAAGTTGACCGCCCCGAACATGAACAGCCCCATTCTCGTTACCGGAGCCAGCCAGCGCGTCGGGTTGGCCCTGGCCCTTGAACTGGCACAGGCCGGCCATACGGTGGTCAGTGCCAGCCGCAGCATCCAGCCACACACGGCCCACCCGAACATCGTGCAGTTCCAGGCCGACCTGTGCATGGCGGCCGATCGCCAGGCCCTGATCGACCACTTGCATACCCATTACGACGGCCTGCGCGCCATCATCCACAACGCCTCGCTGTGGCTCGATGACGGTCTCGACAACCTCGATACCATGTTCCGCCTGCACGTCGAAGCGCCCTACCACCTGAACCTGGCCCTGGGCGACTTGCTTGCCAAGGTGGAAAAGGCCGACATCATCCATATCTGCGACGAAACCTCTTCGCGCGGCAGCAAAAGCCACATTGGCTACGCCGCCACCAAGGCTGCGCTGCAGAACATGGTGCTGTCGTTCGCAGAAAAATATGCGCCCAAGGTGCATGTGAACGGTATCCTGCCCGGGCTGCTGATCCTCAAGGAAGGGGGCGACGAAGCCTACCGCCAGCAAACCCTGAAAAAGGCCCTGCTGGAGTTCGAACCCGGCGCCGGCCCGCTGATCGAGACAGTCAAGTACCTGCTCGCCAGCCAGTACAGCACCGGCAGCCAGGTGGTCATCAACGGTGGCCGCCACTTGAAGAACCGCATGACCTGAGAGAAGCCCATGACCCCACAGCAACAGCTAGAACTCGAAGCCGCCGCGTTCCGGCGCCTGGTCGAACACCTGCAAAAGCGCACCGATGTACAGAACATCGACCTGATGAACCTGTCCGGTTTCTGCCGCAACTGCCTGTCCAAGTGGTACAAGGCCGCAGCTGACGAGCGCCAGCTCGACCTGAGCCTGGATGACGCCCGCGAAGCGGTGTACGGCATGCCCTACGCCGAGTGGAAAGCCCAATACCAGAAAGAAGCCAGCGCCGACCAACAGGCGGCGTTCGAAAAAGGAAAACCTCGTGACTGATCTGAACACCCTGCGCGCCAGCCTGGCCGGCGGCCAACATGTATTTGCCGATACCCTGACGTTCATTGCCGACAACTACAGCTACCAGCCGCAGGCCTTCAACAACGGCGGCGTGGAGAATGCGGCCGGGCAGAACGAAGGGTCGTGCAAGACCTTGGGCCTGGCTTTGCTGGAAGGGCTGAGCGACCAGGAAGCGCTGCTGGCCTTTGGCGAGCACTACCGTGATGTGCTGGCCACGCCTGAGGGCAGCGACCATGGCAATATCCGTGCGCTGATCGAGCATGGTTTGGCCGGTGTGAAATTTGCCGGGCAGCCGCTGTCGCGCAAGGCTTGAGATAGCTGGGGCCGCTTTGCGGCCCCAAAATATCGAATGCACCCTCAATCCATGAGGGTGCCAGGCCCATCTTCTTCCAGCGCTCCCTGCATCAACCACTGCAAGGCCACCGGCCACAGGCTCTCGCGAAACCGGTCATGGAAAAACGCGAAATGGCCAATCTCCCCGACCGAGATATCCACAGGCGCGATACGCAGGTGCCGGGCACCCTGTAGATAACTCAACAACCGCTCGGTCGCCGCCACAGTGCCAAACGGGTCATCGGTCAAGCTGATGGCCAGCGTCACTGCCTGGACGTGTGCAAACGGTACCCTCTCCAGCCGGCGCCCACTTGGCCGCTGCTCATAGCGTGGCGTCCGGGTGGTCCAGTCATCCACCACCCCTGCCGGGGTGTCTTCCATCCAGCCCAGACGCTTGCCGGGGAAGTAGCCCAAAGCGCGGGTAAGCAAAGGCATCACCACATGCCATTTGCCGAACAGCCGCCAGCGTTGATCAGCCGCGTAATCGCGCCAGTAGGCAAACTGTGCGCCTACCATCACTACCCTGCGTATTTGGCCGGCCGACGGTGCCAGGCCGACTGCGCAACCGCCGAAACTGTGCCCCACCACGTCTATTGGCTGGCCGGGGAAACGCTCCGCCGCATGCGCCAACATCGCTTCGAAATCCAGCCTGCCCCAGTCGCTCCACGATGCTTGGAAGCCGCGCAACGAAGCCGGGCGGGATTCGCCGATGCCACGGTAGTCGTAGGTCAGCACATCGCAGCCTTGGGCAAACAGGTAGTCGGCAAAACGGGAGTAATAACGGCAACGTACCGAGGTGGCCGCGTTGATGATCACCAGCGGGCGCTGGGGGTCAGGCTGGGCGTGGCGCCAGATAAAGCCGCCGAGGCTGTAGCCGTCGGCTGTGGCCTGGCGAAAGGGGGTGGCGGGTTGGGTGAGGCTACTCATGGCGCATTCCCTGTTGTTGTGCGCCAAAACTAGCAAAAAATCTTGAACCTGTACTGGCCTTATCGCCGGCAAGCCAGCTCCCACAGGATTCCACAGGTCGTGAGGCTTGTGGTGTACCTGTGGGAGCTGGCTTGCCGGCGATAGGGCCAGCCCGGTTCGGCTTACAACTCGATGCAGTCGAACTTCACATCGGTGGCCACGTCTTCGTCGTAGTTGACGTCAGCGCGCTCGAAGCCGAACAGGTTGAGGAACTGCTTCTTGTAACCGGCGTAGTCGGTCAGTTCGAACAGGTTCTCGGTGGTCACTTTTGGCCACAGGGCCTTGCAGGCGTCCTGCACGTCGTCGCGCAGTTCCCAGTCGTCCAGGCGCAGGCGGCCCTTCTCGTCGACTTCGGCCGGCGCACCGTCGGCGCGATACAGGCGGTCGCGGTACATGCGGTCCAGTTGGTTCTGGGTGCCTTCGTGAACGCCTTTCTCTTCCATGATCTTGAAGACCATCGACAGGTACAGCGGCATCACCGGAATGGCCGAGCTGGCCTGGGTAACCACCGACTTCAGCACGGCCACGTTGGCGCCGCCTTTCACTTCGCTGGCCAGTTTGTCGTTCAGACGCAGAGCAGTATCGTCCAGATCCTGCTTGGCCTGGCCCAGCGCACCGTGCCAGTAGATCGGCCAGGTGATGTCGCTGCCGATGTAGCTGAAGGCCACGGTGCGAGCGCCTTCGGCCAGGACGTTGGCGCCTGCCAGGGCGTCGATCCACAGCTGCCAGTCCTGGCCGCCCATGACGGTGACGGTGTCGGCAATTTCCTGCTCAGTGGCCGGCTCGATGCTGGCCTCGATGATGGTGTCCTTGTTGGTGTCGATGGCGGTCGACTTGTAGGGCTGGCCGATCGGCTTCAGTGCCGAGCGGATGACTTCACCGGTCTGCGGCAGTTTGCGCACGGGCGAGGCCAGCGAGTAGATGACCAGGTCGACCTTGCCACCCATCTCGTTCTTGATCAGCTCGATGACCTTGGCACGGGCCTCGTCGGAGAAGGCGTCACCGTTGATCGACTTGCTGTACAGGCCCTCGGCCTTGGCAAACTTGTCGAAGGCAGCGGAGTTGTACCAGCCAGCAGTGCCAGCCTTGGTTTCGGTGCCTGGTTTTTCGAAGAACACGCCCAGGGTGTCGGCCTTGAAACCGAACGCTGCGGTGATACGCGCTGCCAGGCCGTAGCCACTGGAAGCACCGATGACCAGAACCTTCTTCGGGCCATCCTCGCGCACGCCCAGCTTGCGGGTGGCTTCGATCTGGTCACGGACGTTGAGCTCGCAGCCCTTCGGATGAGTCGTGGTGCAGATGAAACCGCGAACCTTAGGATGAATGATGGCCAATGTCTGTACCTCGTCAGGTTTATGCCGGGGAAGCGCCGCGTGGGGCGATTCCGATTGATCAGAGGGTGAGACTACCCCCGCAGGTTATCCGACACATATTACGGGGTGATCATGGGGATGCAAAACCGGGGTTTACCTGTACCGGCCCTATCGCCGGCAAGCCAGCTCCCACAAGGCCTGCGCAAACCTTCCGTCCTGTGGGGTACCTGTGGGAGCTGGCTTGCCGGCGATAGGGCCAGTAATGGCAACATCACGCTGAGGCCAAAGCACCTTTCAACCATTCCAGAAACCGCTTGGCCAGCGGGTCATCCTGACTATCCCGATGCACCAGGCAAGCCCACGCCGGCCCCCGCACCCGCTGCGCCGACAATGCCTGCAGGCGCCCCTCCTCCATCGCCCGCCGCGCCAGCAACTGGCTGACCAGTGCCACCCCCAGCCCCTCGCTCGCCGCATCCAGCAACAGCCCGGGATCGGAAAAATTCAGCCCCTTGCCCTGCTGCCCGACATCTTCGCCACCTTCCAGCTGCCAATGGCTCCAGTCCATTTCCCGTTCGCCGTGCAAGGTCGTCCGCGCAGCCGAAGACGCCAGTGCAGGGTGGCAGGCCGGGTACAGCTGGTCCTGATGCAGCACGCTGAAGCTGCACTCGGCCTGCGCGCTGAGGTCATCGCGGATGGCCAGGTCGATGGTCTCGGTGGCCATGTCCGGCACCTCGAAGCTGGTGAACAGCCACAAGTCCACTTCGGGGCAACGCTGGTGAAAGTCGGCCAGCCGCGGCAACAGCCAGTGCCTGGCAAATGCCGGGGTGGTGTTGACCACCAGTTGGTTGGGCTTGCGGTACTGGTCAAGCCGGCGAATGCCCACGGCCAGGTGTTGCAACAGTGATTGGGTGGTGCTGAGCAGGTCATGCCCGGCGTCGGTCAGGCTCACGCTACGCCCGCTGCGATGGAACAGCGGCTGCTCCAGGTAGGTTTCCAGGCTGCGGATCTGCTGGCTGATGGCCGACTGGGTCAGGTTCAGCGCCTCGGCTGCCTTGTGGAAGCTGCCCAGCCGCGCCGCAGCCTCGAAACCGCGCAGGGCATTAAGGGGTGGCCAGTGTTTAAGCATGATTTATAAGCCTTGCTGATCAGATGTGCGCTAAATCTATCGTTTGTCGCCGGCCAGTCATAGCCATAGCATGGACACCAACACCCGCGACGGCGGGCTTCGTTGATAAAAATCCTTAATAGATCGGAGTTCACTATGCACCTGTCCCTCGACAGCGGCTGGCGCATGCCCGCCGAATGGGCACGCCACGCGGCAACCTGGATGGTCTGGCCACACAATCAGGCCCTGTGGGAAAGCGGCTGGAACGTGCGCCTGGCCGATGTACAGCAGGACTACGCCCGGGTCGCAGCGGCCATCGCCCGTTTCGAGCCGGTGAAAATGGTGGTCGACCCATCTGCCGTGGCCAGCGCCCGCGCGCTCTGCGGTGCCAACATCGAGCTGATCGAACTGGCAGTGGACGACAGCTGGTGCCGTGACAGCGGCCCGAGTTTCGTCTGCCACCCGCAGCATGGCCTGGCCGGCCTGAGCTGGCGCTTCAATGCCTGGGGTGACAAGTCGCAACACAGCCTGGACCGCAGCCTGGGTCGGCGCATCCTCGACCAGCTGGGCCTGGACGGTTTCAGCACCTCGCTGTGCAACGAAGGCGGTGCGATTCATGTCGATGGTGAAGGCACGCTGATCACAACCGAGTCGGTGCTGCTCAACCCCAACCGCAACCCTGGCGTGAGCAAGGCCGAGTTCGAAGCCTGCTTTGCCCGCCATCTGGGCATCCGCAAGACCATCTGGCTGCCGGGTGACCCGCAATACGTCACCGGCGACATGACCGACGGCCACGTCGACGGCGTGTGCGCCTTCGCCCGGCCAGGCGTACTGCTGGTCGACGCCACCCATGAGCAAGGCTCGGTGTACGCCGACGTGGTGCGGGAAAACCGCCGCGCCCTGGAACTGGCCACCGACGCCCAGGGCCGACACTTCGAACTGCTGGACCTGTACGAGGCCACCGCCGCGGTCGACCATAACGCTGAGGTGTTCTGTGCGTCCTACACCAACTTCTACATCGCCAACGGCGCGATCATCATGCCGGCCTACGGTATCGCCGCCGACCAGGAGGCCGCTGCACAGCTGGCCCACGCTTTCCCGGGCCGGCAGATCGTACCCGTGCGCATCGACCACATTGCCCACGGTGGTGGTGGCATCCACTGCATCACCCAGCAGCAGCCGGAGGTACAGCCATGAGCCTGCTACGGGTTGCCACCACCCAGATGCCGTGCAGCTGGAACCTGCCCGACAACCTCGACCGCGCCGAACAGCTGGTGCGTCAGGCCGCTGCCAAAGGCGCCCAGGTAATCCTGCTGCAAGAGCTGTTCGCTACCCCGTACTTCTGCATCGAACAGGACCACCAGCACCAGGCCCTCGCCCAGCCCTACCCCGACAGCGCGATCCTGCAGCGCTTCGCTGCGCTGGCCGGCGAGCTGGGCGTGGTACTGCCGCTGAGCTGGTACGAGCGCGCCGGCAATGCCTTCTTCAACTCGCTGACCGTGGCCGATACCGATGGCCGCCTGCTCGGGGTGTACCGCAAAACCCACATCCCCAACGCCATCGGCTATCAGGAGAAGGAGTACTTCAGCCCTGGCGACACCGGCTTCAAGGTCTGGGATACCGCCTTTGGCCGCCTGGGCATCGGTATCTGCTGGGATCAGTGGTTTCCCGAAACCGCTCGCTGCCTGGCACTGATGGGCGCCGAAGTGCTGTTGTTCCCCACCGCCATCGGCTCCGAGCCCGGCTGCGCCGAACTGGACTCACGCGACCATTGGCAGGTGGCCATGCGCGGCCACGCCGCCGCCAATCTGTTGCCGGTGGTGGCGGCCAATCGCGTAGGCGATGAAGTCGCCGCCAGCGACGCTTCGTTGAGCATGCGCTTCTATGGTTCGTCGTTCATCTGCGATCACAAGGGCGCCATGCTCGCCGAGGCCGACCGTGACAACAGTGGCATCTGGCTGCACGAACTGGACCTGGCACGCATGCGCGATGACCGCCTGAGCTGGGGCATCTACCGCGACCGTCGCCCGGAAATGTACGCCCCACTGCTGACCCTGGACGGCAAGCATCCACATACCCTGAGGGCCTGAGCATGAAACACCACGTTCTAGCCGCATTGGCGCTGGCCATTTGCGCCAGCCAGGCCCAGGCCGAACAGCCCGTTTTGCGCCTGTACAACTGGGCCGACTATTTTGCCGAGGACACCCTGAAGCAGTTCACCGCCGAAACCGGCATCCAGGTCATCTACGACGTCATGGACGGCAGTGAAGTACTCGAAGCCAAGCTGATGGCGGGGCGCAGTGGCTACGACCTGGTCTTCCCCGGTGACACCGTTGCCGAGCGGCTGATGCGCGCCGGCAGCCTGCAGCCACTGGACCATAGCCGCCTTGAGGCACTGGACGACATCGAGCCTGGCCTGCGCCAGCTGCATGCCCGGTACCCCAAGGCCAGCCAGGCGACCGTGCCCTACACCTGGGGCACCATCGGCCTGACGGTGAATGCCGAGAAAGTCCGCCAGCGCATGCCCGATGCGCCGCTGGACAACCTCGACCTGCTGTTCAAGCCGGAGCTGGCCGCCAAGTTCGCCGACTGTGGTATCTCGGTCATCGACTCGCCCGACGAAGTGTTGGCGGTGGTCCTCAATTACCTGGGCCGCGAGCCACGCAGCGCCAAGCGTGAAGACCTGGCAGCCGCCAGCGAATTGCTCAAGGCCATACGCCCCTATGTGCGCAAGTTCCAGTCGCAGCCGGTGACCGAACTGGTCAACGAAAACCTGTGCGTGTCCCTGGGCTACAGCGGCGACGTGATCCAGGCCCAGCGCACGGCCGAGGCCGCAGGCAAGCACCTGGACTTCCAGTACCGCGTGCCCCGCCAAGGCACCACGGTGTGGATGGACAACATGGCCATCCCGGCCGATGCCAGGCACCCGGAATACGCCTATCGTTTCATCAACTTCGTCATGCGCCCGGCGAACATGGCTGCCATCAGCAACTTCACCGGTTACCCCACTGCCAGCGCCAAGGCGCGCCAGGCGGTGGACCCACGCATGCGCGACAACCCCGATATCTACCTCGACGAAGCAACCTATGCCCGACTAATACCGGGCCGCGATATTCCACAGGCTGACATGCGGGCACGCATGCGCGTGTGGACACGCTTCAAGACTGCACAGGACTGAGCCATGCCAAGCCGTAGAACCTTCCTGCAACTGTCACTGGCCGCCGGCCTCGGCGCCGGCCTTGGCTTGCCCCTGGGCCTGGCTCGCGCCGACGAAACCGGGCGCTGGTTCATGCCGGACGAGGGCGAACCGCAGCAGCGCGCCTTCATCGCCTTCGGCGCCCAGGATGCCATCTGGGAAGACTTCACCGCCGATGTGCAAGCTGCCCTGGGCCGCATCGCCCAGGCCATCGCGCGTTATCAGCCGGTCACCGTGTTCTGCCGGGCAAGCGAACGCAAGCTGGCCGAGCAGCACTGCGCCAGCCCGCGCACAAGCTTTGTCGAGTGCGAACTGGACGACATCTGGATGCGCGACATCGGCGCCAACTTCGTCCTCGATGACGACGGCGCGCTGGGCGCGGTGGACTTCAACTTCAACGGTTGGGGCAACAAGCAGCGCCACCGCAACGATGCACAACTGGCCAAGCGGGTCGCCACCCTCACCGGCGCCCGCTACCAGCGCAGCGAACTGGTAGGCGAAGGTGGCGCCATCGAAGTGGATGGCCATGGCACCGGCATCATGACCGAAAGCAGCTGGGTCAATGCCAACCGCAACAAGGGCTGGAGCAAGGCCGAGGTCGAGGCCGAGCTCAAGGAGCGCCTGGGGTTGAGCAAGGTTATCTGGCTGCCGGGCATCGCCGGTGAGGACATCACTGACGGGCATGTGGATTTCTATGCCCGCTTCGTGCGGCCGGGGGTGGTGATTGCGAATCAGGACAACGACCCGGAATCGTATGACCACGCCGTGACGCGCAAGCATCTTGAGATTCTCAAGCGTGCCACCGATGCAGAAGGCCGGACGTTGCAGATTCATGTCGTGTCACCGCCACAGCGCGGGCGGCGTAACAGGTTCAGCAAGGGCAATGAAGACTTTGCGGCGGGGTACATCAATTACTTCGTGATCAATGGCGCGATCATCGCGCCGCAGTTTGGTGATGCGCAGGCGGATGAAAAGGCTCGGGCGTTGCTGGCGGCGTTGTACCCGGGGCGGGATATCGTGCAGCTGGATATTGATGCCATTGCGGCCGGGGGTGGCGGGATTCACTGTGTGACCCATCAGTGTCCGGCTGTTTGAATGGTGTTGCCTGACCTGGCCTCTTCGCGGGCTCGCCCGCTCCCACATGTACTGCACAGGTTTTGAGATTTTTGGCATACCTGTGGGAGCGGGCAAGCCCGCGAAGAGGCCGGCACAGGTCTACTCAATCGCGACGCCGGCGACGCCCGGTGATCATCGACAACGGCAGGTTCTCGCGCAGGCGCACACTCTCGTAGATGGCCGCCAGCACATGCACACACACCAACGCCAACACCGCATCGGCCAACCAGCTGTGCAGGTCGGTCGGCCAATCGGCGCCCCACAGCGCATCCACCTCCTGGGACGCCCACCCGGTCAAGCCCAAGCCAGCGATACCGGTCAGCATCAACAGCATCACCAGGGCGCCAATCGGCGAGTGCCCCAGGCGATGACAAGGCTCGCCGCGCAGCAGTGCACGGGCATGCCCTGCCAGGCGCGCCGGGGTTGGCCAAAAATCGGCCCAGCGCGCGCTGGGTGGCCCGACAAAGCCCCAGACCACCCGCACCACGACACAGGCCAGTGCGTAGTAACCTAGCCACTGATGCCAGTCGTCACCTTCTTCGTTGAAAAAATAGTCGGCGAAGAACATACCGGCGATGGAGAGATGGCACAGCCGCAGGAGCGGGTCCCACAGCTGCACCGTGCCGTTACTGTTCAATCGTGGTACTCGGACTTGACCGCCTTGCCGCTCACCGGGTCATGGTAGATCTCGACCTTGCGGCCATCCTTGTCCAAACCATAGATCTCGTAGCAGTTGCCCTTGGTAACCTTGAACTTGTTGATCTTGTAACCCTGCTCCTTGAGCTGGGCCTGAAACTTTTCCTGGTCTTGCCAGGTGCTTTTGTCTGCGGTGGTGCATTGAGTGGCGGCGAATGCTGTGCTGCTGCCGATCAGAAGCGTCAGAGCGATCAGGATGCGCATGGGTATGGGCTCCATTCAGTTGAGTGAAACAGCACGGAATTCAGCTTAGTTGGATAGAACGCCGAGTGCCCATTGATTTGTTTTTCACATCAATCCGAAAGAAAAACAAACTTAACAAATGAGCCAAAGCCACCGATGCTTGGGCATTACGCCCATCGCACGGAGAACAACAACATGAACGACGTGGTCA
>Ga0160485_100272_pt1 | contig 22059 bp, 22 predicted proteins | sample DIDnMG_2_FD_108224 | JGI IMG/M metagenome (GOLD analysis project Ga0160485, IMG submission 108224) | Enriched soil microbial communities from UW Madison campus, WI, USA - DID2878_E24_Lignin MG | ecosystem: Environmental > Terrestrial > Soil > Unclassified | place: USA: Madison, Wisconsin...
CTGGCGTTGAACTGGCCCTTTGTTCTGCAAGGAGGGAAGCGGAGCGAAGGACGTCCGTTCTTGTCGTCATATTCCAGCGAATTTGCAACATGGGCTGCTCGATGGCGAGGGAGGGGCCATTCCCCGAACGCATGAGGCGGTGCCTCAATTTCGTTTGAAACGGCATGCACCCCTTGCGATAACGTGAGCTGAATAATCCGATGGGAGAGAAACATGTCCGGCAAGACGCAATTTCAATGGGATGATCCGTTCCTCCTCGACGATCAGTTGACCGAGGACGAGCGTCTGATCCGCGACACCGCGCGGGCCTATGCGCAGGACCGGCTGCAGCCGCGCGTCATCGACGCCTACCGCGAAGAATCGACCGATCCGGAGATCTTCCGCGAGATGGGCGAGCTCGGTCTGCTCGGCGTCACCGTTTCCGAAACCTATGGCGGCGTCGGCGCTTCCTACGTCGCCTACGGCCTCGTTGCTCGCGAAGTCGAGCGCGTCGATTCGGGCTACCGCTCGATGGCCAGCGTGCAGAGCTCGCTGGTGATGGTGCCGATCTTCGAATTCGGCACCGAAGCGCAGAAGCAGAAGTTCCTGCCCAAGCTCGCCACCGGCGAATGGATCGGCTGCTTCGGCCTGACCGAGCCCGACCACGGCTCCGACCCCGGCAGCATGGCCACGCGCGCCAAGAAGGTGCCGGGCGGCTACTCGCTCAGCGGCTCGAAGATGTGGATCAGCAACTCGCCGATCGCCGACGTGTTCGTGGTGTGGGCCAAGGAAGTCAGCGAAAGCGGCACGGTCGGCCCCATCCGCGGCTTCGTGCTCGAGAAGGGCATGAAGGGCCTCTCGGCCCCCGCCATCCACGGCAAGGTCGGCCTGCGCGCCAGCATCACCGGCGAGATCGTGATGGACGGCGTGTTCTGCCCCGAAGAGAACGCCTTCCCCGAAGTGCAGGGCCTCAAGGGCCCCTTCACCTGCCTGAACAGCGCCCGCTACGGCATCTCGTGGGGTGCCCTGGGCGCCGCCGAAGACTGCTGGCACCGCGCCCGCCAGTACACGCTGGACCGCAAGCAGTTCGGCCGCCCGCTGGCCGCCAACCAGCTCATCCAGAAGAAGCTGGCCGACATGCAGACCGAGATCACGCTGGGCCTGCAAGGCAGCCTGCGCCTGGGCCGCATGAAGGACGAGGGCATTGCCGCCGTCGAAATCACCTCGATCATGAAGCGCAACAACTGCGGCAAGTCGCTGGACATCGCCCGCATGGCGCGCGACATGATGGGCGGCAACGGCATCAGCGACGAATTCGGCGTGGCACGCCACCTGGTGAACCTGGAAGTGGTCAACACCTACGAAGGCACGCACGACATCCACGCGCTGATCCTGGGCCGCGCCATCACCGGCATCGCGGCGTTCGCGAACTGATCGAACGCATGAGCAACAAGCCCGCAGCACTCGACGGCATCAAGGTCCTCGATCTGTCCCGCGTGCTCGCGGGCCCGTGGTGCACGCAGATCCTGGCGGACCTGGGCGCCGACGTCGTCAAGATCGAGCGCCCCGGCGTCGGCGACGACACGCGCACCTGGGGCCCGCCCTTCATCAAGGACGCGAACGGCAACGACTCCGACCAGGCCAGCTACTTCACCGCCTGCAACCGCAACAAGCGTTCGGTCACGGTCGACATGGCCACGCCCGACGGGCAGGCGCTGCTCAGGCAGATGGCGGCGCAGGCCGACATCGTGGTGGAGAACTTCAAGACCGGCGGGCTGAAGCAATACGGCCTCGACCATGAAAGCCTGCGCGCGGCCAACCCGCGCCTCATCTATTGCAGCGTGACCGGCTTCGGCCACGACGGCCCCTATGCGGAGCGCGCCGGCTACGACCTGATGATCCAGGCCATGACCGGCATGATGAGCATCACCGGCCGTCCCGACGACGTGCCCGGCGGCGGCCCGCTGCGCGTGGGCGTGGCGCTGACCGACCTGTTCACCGGCGTCTACGCCAGCACCGCGATCCTGGCGGCGCTGCAGGTGCGCGACCGCACCGGCGAAGGCCAGCACATCGACATGGCGCTGCTCGACGTGGGCATGGCCATCCTCGCCAACCAGGCCAGCGCCTTCCTCAACACCGGCAAGGCGCCCGGGCGCCAGGGCAATACGCACCCGAGCCTCGCGCCCTACCAGGACTTTCCGACGCAGGACGGCGCGATGCTGCTGGCCATCGGCAACAACGGCCAGTTCGCGCGCTTCTGCGAAGCGGCGGGCCATCCGGAATGGGCGAGCGACGCGCGCTTTGCGACCAACACGCTGCGCGTTAAGCACCGCGGCGTGCTGATCCCGATGATGGAAGAACTCACGCGCACCCGCACCACGGCCGCGTGGGTCACGCTGCTCGAGGACAAGGCCGTGCCCTGCGGCCCTATCAACGACATCGCGCAGGCCTTCGACGACGCGCAGGTTCAGGCGCGCGGCCTCAAGGTCACGCTGCCGCGCGACGCGGGCGACGGCATCGCCAGCATCACCGGCGTGGCGAGTCCCCTGCGCCTGTCGGCCACGCCGCCCGTGCTGCGCCACGCGCCGCCCGCGCTGGGCCAGCACACGCGCGAGGTGCTGGCGGAGATGGGCATCGACGACGCCCGCTTCGACGCCCTGCGGTCGGCCGGCGTGGTCTGAAAAAAACGGCGCCGGCACGGCGAGCCCGGTGCGCCTTCCGGCGCCTGCGGCCGCAATCGCCTGACGCCCTTCGTCAGCCCGCGCGCCCGATGGTCGCCACCGCGAACACCACCACGCCCAGCACCAGGTTCAGCGTCACCAGCTTGCGCACGGTATCCAGCCGCGCGGCAGCCACCGGCCACGCGCTTTCTTCCACCGCGCGCCGCATGGCCCGGAACACCGAGGCGCGGATGTAGACGTAGATCGCGGCCATCACGATCGCGATGCTCATCATGGCCTCGATGCGCCAGTGCAGGCCGCGGAAGCCGCCTGCCGCCATGATCATTCCCACGCCGCTCACGAACAGCAGCGTAACCGACGCATCCACCCCGACGAAGAAGCGCCGCAGCGTCGCGGCCATCATGCGCAGCCGCAGCGGCGGCTCCAGCGTGGCGACGGCCGATGGGCGCACCGCGAAGTGCATGGTCGCCATGCCGCCGACCCAGAAGGCGGCGCACAGCAGGTGGATGAAGAGTGCAATGACGTAGGACATGGGATCCGATCAGAACACCGAAGCGGCGATGTGCGCAATGCGGCGGATCATCCCTTTCAGGCCGGGGTGCTTCTGGCCCGCGCGGCCGTGCGTCTTTCCTTGGCGGGCGTGTCGTCGGCATAGAGCCGCATGTCGGCCACCACGCGGCGCAGCAATTCGGCCGCGGCCGGCGACAGCATGCGCCCGTGGCGCGACACGATGTGCGAGCGCCCCTGCGACAGCAGCGGGTTCTTCATTGGCAGTTCCACCAGTTCCGGGCTATTGGCGTTGGGCGTGAGCGAGATGCGCGTGCCCAGCGTGTAGCCCAGCCCGGCCGACACGAAATGGCCGAGTGCGCTGAACGAGGTGGTGGTCAGCAGCGCGGGCAGCCGCACGCCCTCGCTGACCTCCGCCGCCTCGATGTGCTGGCGCACGCCGAAGTGGCGGTGCAGCGTGGCGCCGGGGTAGGGCAGCAGGTCGGCCAGCTTGAGCGGCCGGCCCAGCTGCGCGAGCGGATGCGAGCGCAGCACCATCGCCTGGATGGGCTGCGGGTGCGACTGGTGCGAGGTGAGCCGGTCGTCCTTCGGCGGCTGGAACAGCATGCCGATGTGGGCGCGCTCCTCGACCACGCGGCGCACGATCTCGTCGGTGCTGGCCACGTCCAGCTCGATGGTGATCTTCGGGTGCGTGGTCATGAAGTCGCGCAGGCTGTGGCGCATGAGCCAGTCGACGTAGCCCTCGCCCGCCACGATGTCGATGTGCCCGCGCTCGATCTTGCGGATGCTGTCCATCTGCGCCATGAGGTGCTGCTTCTGGCTGTTCTGGCGCCGCACGTAGCCGGCCAGCATCTCGCCCGCGTCGGTGGCCACCACGCCGCGTCCGTGGCGCTCCAGCAGCGGCACGCCGCACTCCTGCTCGAGGATGCCGATGGCGCGGCTGACGGCCGAGGGGTCCATGTCCAGCACGTCGGCGGCGCCGCGCACCGAACCGCTGTCGAGCACCTGCATGAAGTAGCGCACGCGGCGCGTGTCGAGCTTGTCGTCCATGGCCCGGTCTCCTGAAGTTCGTGGCGAGTGTTGCATTCAATGCATCGAATATCCCTATTTGCGGTCATTGATGCAATAGAGCCGGACGCGGAAACTCGCCGGCATTCCGCCAGAAGAAGCCCCACCCATGACCTCTGCCGCCTCCGTTCTTGCCGCACCCGTACGCTCCAGCGCCTCCGGAAAACTCAAGCTCGTGCTCGTCACGCTGGCCATCGTGGCCGCGGCCGAACTCATCGGCCCGGTGCAGTTCAGCGTCGGCCCCGGCAAGGTGGCGCTGCTGCCGATGCTGTGGGCGCTGCTGATCGCGGCCGTGTGGGGCATTGCGCAACGCCGCCTGCCGGGCGCGGTGCGCGTGGCCACGGCCGAGCAGTCGCTGGCCGGCGGCCTGCTGAACGCCGGCCTGCTGCTGTTCGTGGTGAAGCTCGGCCTCACGGTGGGCGCCGCGCTGCCGCAGGTCAGGCAGGCCGGCTGGGCGCTGCTGTTCCAGGAGTTCGGCCATGCGCTCGGCACCCTGGCGCTGGGCCTGCCGCTGGCGCTGCTGCTGGGCATCAAGCGCGAGGCCGTGGGCGCGACCTTCTCGGTGGGCCGCGAGGGCAACCTGGTGATCATCGGCGAGAAGTACGGCATGGCCTCGCCGGAAGGCCGCGGCGTGCTGGCCGAGTACATCACCGGCACCGTGCTGGGCGCGCTCTTCATCGCGGTGCTGGCGGGCTTCATCGCCAGCCTGCACATCTTCGATCCGCGTTCGCTGGCCATGGGCGCCGGCGTGGGCTCGGGCAGCCTGATGGCCGCCGCGCTGGGCGCCATCGCCGCGCAGCAGCCGGCCGAGATGCTGCCGCAGCTCACCGCCATTGCGGCCGCCTCGAACCTGCTGACCACCGTGGCCGGCTTCTACTTCACGCTGTTCCTGTCGCTGCCGCTGTGCTCGTGGCTCTACGGCAAGCTGGAGCCGGTGCTGGGCCGCTTCTCCAAACGCGGCGCGCAGGACGCGGCGGGCACGGGCGCGGTGTCGCAAGTCAGCATGGCGCACGGCGGCGCCACGTCGCTGCGCGACACGCTCATCGCCTGGACGGTGGTGGGCGGCGGCGTGCTCATCGGCAATTCGCTGACCTACAAGGTGCCGGTGCTGGTGTCGCTCGAAGGCATGGCGGCGGTGGTGCTGATCGCGCTGGTGGTCGAGGGCATCAAGCGGCTGGTGCCGCGCCTGCCGATGGTGCTGGTGCTGTCGGTGGTGGCCACTCTGGCGGGCATTCCGGGGCTGTTTCCGTTTTCCGACGCGCTGATCGCCATCACCGCCAAGCTCAACTTCCTGGCCTTCACCACGCCGGTGCTGGCGCTGGCCGGCTTCTCGGTCGCGAAGGACCTGCCGGTGTTCCGCCAACTGGGCTGGCGCATCGTGGTGGTGTCGCTCACCGCCACGGCCGGCACCTTCCTTGGTGCGACCCTGATCGCCGAATTTTTCCATTGACCCCGACAACCCCACGAGAGACCCACGCCATGTACCGCGACCCCGAAATCGCCGAAGACACCCGCGCCCGCATGCTCAGCTGGCGCCGCGACATCCACGCCAACCCCGAGACCGCCTTCGAGGAACACCGCACCGCCAACGTCGTCGCCAACGCGCTGATGCTGATGGGCCTGCCTGTGCACCGCGGCCTGGCCGGCACCGGCGTGGTCGGCACGCTGAAGAACGGCGAAGGCCCGAGCATCGCGCTGCGCGCCGACCTCGATGCGCTCAACATGCAGGAACTGGGCACGCAGGCGCACGCCTCCAAGTGCGCCGGCAAGATGCACGCCTGCGGCCACGACGGCCACACCGCCATGCTGCTGGGCGCCGCCGAGCACCTGTCGCGCCACAAGCCCTTCAAGGGCACGGTGCACTTCGTGTTCCAGCCCGCCGAAGAGAACGAAGGCGGCGGCCGCGTGATGGTGGAGGAGGGCCTGTTCGACCGGTTCCCGGCCGACGCCGTCTACGGCATGCACAACTTCCCGGGCCTGCCGCGCGGACAGTTCGCGATCCGCAAGGGCACGATGACGGCCTTCCTCGACACCTTCGAGATCGTCATTACCGGCAAGGGCAGCCACGGCGCCATGCCAGAGACCGGCATCGACTCGGTGGTGGTCTCGGCCCAGCTCGTCAATGCATTGCAGACCATCGTGAGCCGCCGCACCGGCGCGACCGACTCGGCCGTGGTCAGCGTCACGCAGATCCACGGCGGCGACACCTGGAACGTGATTCCCGAGACCGTGGTGCTGCGCGGCACCGTGCGCACGCTAGACGCCGCCATCCAGGACAAGACCCAGGCCGCCATGCAGCAGATCTGCGACGGCGTGGCCGCCACGCACGGCGCGAAGGTGGCGCTCGACTACCGCCGCGGCTACCCCGGCGTGGTCAACACGCCCGCCGAGACCGATGCCGCCGTGGCCGCCGCAGCCAGCCTGGTGGAGCGCGCGCAGGTCAAGACCGACATCCCGCCGGCCATGGGCTCGGAAGACTTCGCCTTCATGCTGCAGAAGCGCCCGGGCGCCTACATCGGCATCGGCGCGGGGGAAGGCCCGAACGACCCGAACGTGCACAACCCGTACTACGACTTCAACGACAACATCCTGCCGCTGGGCGCGGCCTACTGGGTGGCGCTGGTCAGGCAGCAGCTTCCTGCATCAGGGGATGAGGGCATGATGCGCTGATGCTCTCCGCCTTCGACATCTTCAAGATCGGCATCGGCCCGTCGAGCTCCCACACCGTGGGGCCGATGCGCGCCGCGCTCATGTTTGCCCGGTCGCTCGAGCGGCAGGGCGTGCTGGCGCAGGTGGCGCGGCTGCATGCCGACCTGTTCGGCTCGCTCGGTGCCACCGGGCACGGGCACGCCACCGACCAGGGCGTGATCCTCGGGCTCTTCGGCGACGCGCCCGACACCGTGCGGCCCGAGACCGTGCAGCCCCGGCTGGAGGCGCTGCGCCGCACCGGGCGGCTCGACCTGCTCGGCCGCAAATCCATTGCCTTCGACCGCGTGCGCGACATCGCCTTTCGCGGCGAGGAGTCGCTGCCGGAGCATCCCAACGCCATGCGCTTCACCGCGTTCTCGGCCGAAGGCGCCGTGCTCGCCGAGGGCACGTATTTCTCGGTCGGCGGCGGCTTCGTCGTCGAGGGCGGGCGGGCCGTGGCCGAGACGGTGGCCGCCGCGTCCGCCGTGCCGCATCCCTTCTCCACAGGCGACGAACTCATGGCCCAATGCCGCGCCACCGGCCTGTCGGTGGCCGCGCTGGTCATGCGCAACGAGTGCGCCTGGCGACCCGAAGCCGATGTGCGCGCCGGCCTGCTGCGCATCTGGGGCGTGATGCAGCAGTGCGTGCAGCGCGGCTTCGGCATCGACAACCCGCTGGCCGCGCAAGCGCTGCCCGGCCCGCTGCGCATGCGCCGCCGCGCGCCGGAGCTGAACCGCGAGCTGCTGGCGCAGGCCGGCGCGGCCGATCCGCTCGCGGTGATGGACTGGGTCAATGCCTTCGCGATGGCGGTGAACGAGGAGAACGCCGCCGGCGGCCGCGTGGTCACCGCGCCCACCAACGGCGCGGCGGGCGTGGTGCCGGCCGTGATGCACTACTACCAGCGCTTCGTGCCGCAGGCGGGCGATGAAGGCATCGTCGACTTCCTGCTCACCGCCGCGGCCATCGGCATGCTCTACAAGGCCAACGCCTCCATCTCGGGCGCCGAGGTCGGCTGCCAGGGCGAAGTGGGCGTGGCCTGCTCCATGGCTGCCGGCGCGCTGGCCGCGGTACTGGGCGCCACGCCGGCGCAGGTCGAGAACGCCGCCGAGATCGGCATGGAGCACAACCTCGGCCTGACCTGCGACCCGGTCGGCGGCATGGTGCAGATCCCGTGCGTGGAGCGCAATGCGATGGGCGCGGTGAAGGCCATCAACGCGGCGCGCATGGCGCTGCGCGGCGACGGCAGCCACTATGTGTCGCTCGACGCGGTGATCCGCACCATGAAGCAGACCGGCGAAGACATGAAGTCGACCTACAAGGAGACTTCGCTGGGGGGGCTTGCGGTGAACGTGGTGGAGTGCTGACCGAGCCTGCGTCAGAATGGCCGGCTCACTGTGCAATGCAGAAAGCCGAGGCCCCATGACCCGCTCCGTCGCCGAAAAGCGCGCCGACTTCCGCGCCCTCCACGAAAAAGGTTGCTTCGTGATTCCGAACCCCTGGGACACGGGCAGCGCGCGCTACCTCGAAGGCCTGGGCTTCAAGGCGCTGGCCACCACCAGCTCCGGCTTCGCTTGGTCGCGCGGACAGGCCGACGGGGCGCTGTCGCGCGCGCAGGTGCTCGACCACCTGCGCGAGCTGGTGGCGGCCACCGGCCTGCCGGTGAACGCCGACTTCGAGAACGGCTTCGCTACCGACGCGCAAGGCGTCGCTGAAAGCGTGCGCCTGGCCATCGAGACCGGTGTGGCGGGCCTGTCGATCGAGGACTCGACCGGCAACGCGGCCGACCCGCTCTTTCCCATTGAAGTGGCGGCCGAGCGCATGCGCGCCGCGCGCCGAGCCATCGACGCCTCGGGCGCCGACGTGCTGCTCATCGGCCGCGCCGAGAACTTCTTCGCCGGCCGGCCCGACCTGTACGACGCCATCGCGCGGCTCAAGGCGTATTCGGACGCGGGCGCCGACTGCCTCTACGCGCCCGGCATCAAGACCCGCGAGCAGATCGCGGCGGTGGTCGCGGCCGTGGCGCCCAAGCCGGTCAACCTGCTGGTCGGCGGAACCAGCGAGCTGAGCATGGTGGACATCTCCGAGCTCGGCGTGCGCCGCGTCAGCGTGGGCGGCGGCATGGCGCGCGCGGCCTGGGGCGGCTTCATGCGCGCCGCGCGCACGCTCGCCGACGAAGGCCGCTTCGACGGCTTCGTGGACGCCGCGGCGGGCAGCGAACTCAACGCCTTCTTCCGCCCGTTCGCCGGCTGACGCGGTGGATGCGCTGCTGGCCGAAGTGCGTGCCTGCCGTGCATGCGCGGTGCACCTGCCGCTCGGGCCGCGTCCCGTGGTGCAGGCCGGCGCGAGTGCGCGGCTGCTGCTCGTCGGGCAGGCGCCCAGCCTCACGGTGCACAAGACCGGCGTGCCGTGGGACGACAAGAGCGGCGAGCAGCTGCGGCGCTGGCTCGGCGTGGACCGTGCCGTCTTCTACGACCCCGCACGCATCGCGCTCATGCCCATGGGCTACTGCTACCCCGGCCGCGGCACCAGCGGCGACCTGCCGCCGCGCCGCGAGTGCGCCGCGCTGTGGCACGACAAGCTGCTCGCGCAGATGCCGCACATCGAGCTGACGCTGCTCATCGGCCAGTACGCGCAGCGCCACTTCCTCGGCAAGACCGCGCGCGCCAACGTGACCGACACGGTCGAGGCCTTCGCCGACTACGCGCCGCGCTTCATTCCGCTGCCGCATCCGTCGCCGCGCAACACCGGCTGGTTCAAGCACCACCCGTGGTTCGAGAGCGACGTGCTGCTCGCGCTGCGCGAGCGGGTGCGACTGGCGCTCGGCGCCTGACTGAAGTCAGCGCGCCGACGCCACCGGCACTGCCGCCGCATCGAACGGCCGCGCCGCGTACACCACGCGCCCGCCTACCACCGTCATCAGCGATGTGGTCTTGCCGATGCGCTCCAGCGGCACGCTGAGAAAGTCCTGGTCCAGCACAGCGAAGTCCGCCAGCTTGCCGACCTCCAGCGTGCCGCGCCGGTTCTCGTCGAAGCTGAACCATGCGCTGCCCGCCGTGTACAGGCGCAATGCTTCTTCACGCGAGGGCGTTTCGTCGGGGCCGCGCATGGCCTTGCCGCTCACCGTCTTGCCGTCGAGCATCCATTGCAGCGCGACGAAGGGGTTGTACGAAGCCACGCGGTGCGCGTCGGTGCCCGCGCCCACGTTCACGCCGGCACGCAGCGCGGTGCCGATGGGCGGCATGCGCCTTGCCGCGTCGCCGCGCACGGCGAGCGCGCGGTCGCCCTGGAAGTACATCGCGTCCTGCATCGTCCAGCCGATGCCCAGCGCCTTCATGCGCGCGAGCGTCTCGGGCGAGGCGTCGTCCAGGTGCGCGATGGACCAGCGCAAATCCTTGATCGGCACCTCGGCGTTCAGCTTCTCGTACAGTCCGAGCAGATGGTCGACCGAGCCGTTCTCCTGCCAGTGGATGGTGACGGCCAGCCTGCGCTGCGCCGCCCACTTGACGAGCTCGTAGAACTTCGCCTTCGCCGCTTCGTCGGGGAAGTTGTTGTTGTACATCGCGAGCGTCACGCGCTCGCCCAGGCCGTTGAACTTGAGCATGTCGTCGCCGAAGCCCATCGGCAGCATCTGGGTGAGGTCGCGAAACTCCTGCAGCTCGGCGCCGGGCTTCTGCGCGAACACGCTGTAGGCCACGCGCAGCGTCAGCGCCTTCTCGCGCCACAGCTCGAACAGCGCCGCGTACTGCGAGGGCGCGATGCTGAAGCCGCCCGGGTCCACCAGTCCGGTGATGCCGAGCCGGTTCAACTCGGTGAAGAAGGCGCGCGTGCCGGCCAGGTTGTCGTCGTAGGTCGGCTTGGGCAACTTGTCGAACAGCGCCGAGATGCCGACGATGTCGCCGGTCATCCAGCCCGGCGCGCCGTCGGGCGACGGCTTCATGCCCGCGGGCAGCGTGCCGGCGGGAACGCCCAGCGCCTCGAGCGCCTTGGGCGTCATCACCACCGCCTCGTAGAAGAGCTGCACGTACACCGGATTGTTCGGCGCGGCCTCCTGCAGTTCGGCCAGCGTGGGGCGGCGGCGTTCGGCGAACTGCTGCTCGGTCCAGCCGCCGGCCACGATCAGCCAGCCGCCGGGGCGCGCATTGGCCGCGGCGGTGCGCAGGCGCGCCATGGCCTCCGCGATGGTGCCGGCGCCGATCCAGTTGACCTCGGTCGAATAGCTCAGCGCGGCGCGCACCGCATGCATGTGCGAGTCGATGAGGCCGGGAATGACGGTGCGTCCGCCCGCGTCCACCGTGCGCGTGGCGGGGCCCGACAGCGCCCGCACCTGCGCGGCGTTGCCGACGGCCACGATGCGCCCGTCGCGCACCGCGAGCGCCTGCGCGGTGCTGCCGGCTTTGTCGAGCGTGACGATCTTCGCGTTGGTGACGACGAGGTCCGCCGGTTGCGCCTGCGCGGCGACGGGCAGCAGCAGGCTGGCGGCGAGGGCGGCTGCCATGAAGAGTGTGCGTGGTGTCATGTCAGTCGACCTTGATGCTTGCGGCTTTCACGACCTGCTGGGCTTTTGCCGTCTCGTCGACTATGAACTTGTTGAACTGCGCCGACGACATCGTGAAGGGCTCGGCGCCCAGCTTCTCCAGCCGCTCCTTCAGTTCTGGCGACACCATGATCTTCGCGACCTCTGCCTGCAGCCGGTCGACCACCGGCTGCGGCGTCTTCGCGGGTGCGAACAGTCCGACCCAGAACAGGTATTCCGAGCCGGGCACGCCGGCCTCCACCGTCGTGGGCGCATCGGGCAATGCCGACGAGCGCTTGCCCGTGCCCACGGCCAGTGCCTGCAGCTTGCCGGTCTTGATGAGCGGCAGGGCAGACACCATCGGCGCGAAGAACCAGTCGACGCGCCCGGCCATCACCTCGGTCATGGCCTCGGGCGTGCCGCGGAAGGGCACGTGCTGCGCGTCGATGCCGGCCGCGAGGCGGAACACCTCGGCGTTCATGTGCGTGGCCGAGCCGTTGCCGGCGGAGCCGTAGTTGAAGCCGCCCGGCTTGGCCTTCACCTTGGCCACCAGGTCTTTCACGTCGGTGAAGTGCGAGGGCGCCGTCACCAGCACGTTGGGCAGGCTGGCCATCGGCGTGATGCCGGTGAAGTCTTTGAGCGTGTCGTACGACAGGCCCTTGTAGATCCACGGGTTCACGAGGTGGCCGGCCGAATGCACCAGCAGCGTGTAGCCGTCGGCCGGCGACTTGGCCGTGATGGCCGCGCCCAGCGTGCCGCCCGCGCCGGGCTTGTTGTCCACGATCACGCTGGTGCCCAGGGCGGGCCCCAGCTTCTCGGCCACCAGGCGCGCGACGATGTCGGTTCCGCTGCCCGCCGTGAACGGCACGACCAGCCTGACCGGCTGGGTGCCGGGCCACGGGCCCTGCGCGTGGGCGCCGGTGAGCGCGCAGGCCGCGAGAGTCGCCGCCACGGCCAGCGTGCGCCGGCGGCTCCAGTTGAGTGTCTTCTTCATGCGTCTTGTCTCCGTTGATTTATTTGGTTGAGCGATGAATGACTGATTGACCGACCGACGAAGGGCCGCTAGGCCGGCGGCGCGGTGGTGGGCATCACCAGCGCGACCAGCACCGGACGGTTGGTGCGGTTCTCCAGCTGGCGCTTTTCACCGGGTGCGAAGCGGCAGCTGTCGTACTGCTCGAGCACCTCTTCCTGATGCGCCCCGTCGATTTCGCCGACCACGTGAAGCCGGCCTTCGAGCACGAGGTAGAGCTTTTCCATCGGTGAGCCGTCCAGGCCCGTGTGGCCGCCGGGCAGGATCTGGCTCATGCCCATCCACATCTGCGTGGAGGGGCCTGCTTCCTTGCCTTGCAGGCGCAGGCAGCGCATGTCGAAATGGTTGGGCGCCTCGTAGTGCGGCGCCTCGCTGAAACGGGTCACGTGCATGGGATGTGCTCCAGGAGGGGGCGGTTCTTCAGGGCCGCAGCACGACGCGGTCGGTGCTGCCCGACAGCACCAGGCGGTAGGCGTCCATGGCTTCGTCGAGCGTGAAGTGGCGCGCGACCGGAAAGGGCTTCAGCGTGCCGCGCTCGAAGCCATCGCGCATGGCGTCGAGCTGCGCGGTGCTGGCGATGCAGTCCATCGCCAGCGAATCGATGCCCACGAAGGTGTGCATGCCGCGGTAGAACGCGAAGATGTCGAAGGGCACGGCGCGGTCGTGCGTGGCGATGAAGATCTGCGTCGCGCCCTTGGCCATGGCCTTGTTGGCGGCCTCGAAGTAGGCGCTGCCCACGGTGTTGTAGACGATGTGCGCACCGCGCCCGTCGGTGAGTTCACGCACCCGCGCGGCGATGTCGGTGTGGTGGCGGGCGTCGATGAGGTCCACGGGTCCGTTCGCAAAGCCCGCATAGGGGCCGGCATGGCGCTGCACCGCGATCACGCGCGCGCCGGCCTGCGACGCCAGTTGCACTGCCGCCTGCCCGACCTTGCCGTTGGCGCCGAGCACCAGCACGGTCTGCCCGGCCTGGGGCATGCCGCTGCGCCGAAAGCCTTCATACGCGGTGACGAAGGGCACGCCCACGGCGCCGGCCTCGTCCATCGAGATGCCGCGCGGCTTGGCGCGCAGCGCCTGTTCGGGCAGCACGAGATAGCGGCCGTGCGAGCCGTCGCGGGTGATGCCGATGTCGCCGCCGGAGCCGTAGACTTCGCGCCCGATCCATTCGGAAGGGCCGCTGACGACGGTGCCCGCGAAGTCGCGGCCGGGGGTGCGGGGCCACACGGCCTGCGGCATGATGCCGAGCGTCGCCTTGACGTCGCTGGGGTTCACTGCGGCGGCATCGACGCGCACGACGGCGTGGCCCGGGGGCGGGGTGGGTTCGGTTTGCGGCGCGGCGTGCAGTTGCAGCGCGTCGAGGTTGGCGGCTTTTTCGTCCACGCGCAATGCGCGGGATGTGTGGGTCGTGTGCATGGCAGCGACGTTCATTTCTGTTTTCCTGCTTGCTGGGGTTTGTTGTCTTGTCTTTGGCGTTCTTGTTCGGGGCGCGTGCACAGGCCACCGGGTACTCCCCTCCGCGAATGTCCCCCGGGGCTGCGCCCCTCCTCCTTTATTTCGCTGCGGGGAGCACCCGACGCCCTGTGCACAGGGCAGGCTGCTGGTGCTCGGCCGATCAACCTGCGCTCTGTCCAACGATCACGCTGGCGGGGTGCCTTGCGCAGCGAAATAAAGGAGGAGGCCGCAGGCCGGGGGACATTCGCGGAGCAAGGCACCCCGTCGGCGTGATCGCGCCCCGAACAACGTGCCTCAAGCATTCGAAAGCCCCAGCATCGCGCGCGCCTCACGCGGGTTGGCCACATCGCCGCCAAGGCTCACGAGGATGTCGCGCGCCTTCGCCACCAGTTGTGCGTTGCTCTCGGCGAGCACGCCTTTCTCGAGGTAGATGTTGTCTTCCATCCCTACGCGCACATGGCCGCCCAGCAGCCACGACTGCGCGACGATCGGGAACTCCATGCGGCCGATGCCGAAGGCGCTCCAGAACGCGCCGCGCGGCAGCATGTTGCGTGCGTAGAGCAGCGTCTCGGGCGTGGGCGCAAAGCCGTACTTCACGCCGAGCACGAAGGTCCACATGGCCGGGCCGTCGAGCGTGCCGTCCGCGATCAGGTCCAGCGCCAGGTTGATGTCACCCGAATCGAAGATTTCCAGCTCCGGCTTCACGCCGGCCTCGCGCATCACCTTCGCCATGCGGCGCACGTTCCTCGGCGTGTTGATGACCACGTCAGGGCCGGAGTTCATGGTGTTCAGGTCGAGCGAACACACGTCGGGCCTGATGAGCGCGATGTGCTCCACGCGCTTCTCCGGCGGCAGCAGCGTGGTGCCGGGCGCGGCGATCTTCGGGTCGTCCTCGCTCGGGATGAAACGCCCGCCCGGGCCGGTCGTGAGGTTGATGATCAGCTCGCGGTTGCCGCGGCGGATGCGGTCCACCACCTCGCGGTACAGCTCCACCTCCATCGACGGCTTGCCGGTTTCCGGGTGGCGCACATGGATGTGCACCTGGGCCGCGCCGGCCTCGGCGGCGGCCAGGCATTCGTCGGCGATCTGCACCGGCGTGATCGGCAGGTGCGGCGTCTGCTCCGGCTTCACGAGGTTGCCCGTGACGGCGCAGGTGATGAGTGTCTTGGCGGTGCTCACAGGTGGCGCCCTCCGTCGACCACGATGCGCGTGCCTGTGACGAAGCGCATGGTGGTGGCCAGCGCCTCGACCGTGGCCGCCACGTCGTCTGGCTTGCCGATGCGGCCGAGCGGCGTGGTGCTGGCCATCTTGCTGGCGAACTCCGCGCCGCGCCCGGGCACGAAGCCCGACTCCACCGCGCCCGGCGACACCGACACCACGCGCACGGCAGGTGCCAGTGCCTTGGCCAGCGCGTCGCCGACCACGTCGAGCCCGGCCTTGGCCGCCACGTAGGCGAGGTTGCTGCCCACGCCCGTGAAGCCCGCGATGGACGAGATGTTGGCCACCAGAGCGTCGCCGCTGGCCTTGAGCATCGGCGCGAAGGCGCGGATGGTGGCGAACACGCCGCGGAAGTTGGCGCGCACGATGTCGTCGATGAGTTCGTCGGTCAGCGCGTCCAGGTCGGCGGCCGGCACCGGCTGCGTGTGGCCCGCGCTGTTGACGAGGATGTCGCAGCGCCCGTGCGTGGCCTTCACTTCGGCCGCGGCGGCAACGAGGCTCGCCGAGTCGACGATGTCGGCGCGGATCGCCGCATGGCGCTGGCCGTTGGCAGAGGGCAGGGCGGCCGCGCGCGCCGCTGCGTCGTCGCCCTTGCGGTGCAGCAGCACGCAGGTGGCGCCGAGCGCGGCCAGGCGCGTGGCCGTGGCATAGCCGATGGCGCCCAGGCCGCCGGTGATGACGGCGACCTTGCCGTCGAGTCTGGAGACAGGATCGAAGCTCATATCGATAGGGGGAGTTGGTTCAGGGAATCGGGGGGCGCGGGAATTTCATTTCGCCGGGTTCGAGTTCGAAGTCGTGGTGCATCGACGCGCTCTTGCCATCGGGCGCCAGCGCGAAGCGCCCGATCAGCCTGCGCGTCACGCCGAAGGTCGGGTCGCTTTCCAGGTTCTCGTCGTCGTCTGCGAACACCTGCGTGATCAGCACCTTGTGGCCGGGCTTGCTCACCATGAAGTGCAGGTGCGCGGGCCGGTTGGGGTGGCGCTGCTGCGCGCGCAGCAGCACGCCGCAGGGCCCGTCGGTCGGCACCGGGTAGCCGGCCGGGCGCACGCTGCGGAAATGGAAGCGCCCTTCGGCGTCGGTGGTGAAGCGGCCGCGCAGGTTCATGTCCTCCTGCGACGGGTCCTGGTTTTCATAGAGGCCGACGGGCGAGGCCTGCCACACGTCGACCGTGGCGCCGGCCACCGGCCGGCCTTCTTGGTCGCGCACCGTGCCCGTCACCTCGAGCGGCGTGCCGGGCGTGCCCGAGCGCGCGATGTTGTCGCCCGGCGCGCAGGCCGGCGCGTTCGCCCGCCAGAACGGCCCGAGCAGCGCGGCCGGCGATTCGCCGTGCGGGTCCTGGTTGTTCTGCAGCGCGACCACGGTCGACACACCCAGGATGTCCGCCGCCAGCACCACTTCGTTCTTGGTCTCGCCCGTGGCATGGCCGATGGCGACGATGAATTCGAGCGCCTGCTCGAACTCGTCTTCCGTCAGTTTCACTTCCTGCACCAGCGCGTGCAGGTGGCGCGTGACCGCTTCCATCACTGTGCGCAGCCGCGGGTTGGGCGTGTGCTTCATGGCGTCGAGCACATGGCCCAGCACCGAGTCGGGGGAGGTGGCGATGTTCATGGTGGATTTGTGCAATCGTTTGCACGATATTAGCCAGATTTGCCGAAAAGTAAAATGGAGGTTTCCGGCAGACCCTGAGGGAAGCATTGACACCCGAGGCCGGCCGCCTTCGCGACAATCGTTTGCACCAATGAGCACCAGCCCGCCTACTGCCCCTTCTTCCGGCACCGTCACCATCCGCGACGTCGCGCGTGCCGCCGGCGTGCATGTGTCCACCGTCTCGCGCGCGCTCAGCCCCGAGAAACGCTCGCTCATCAGCGACGAGGTGCTGCGCGTGGTCGAGGAAGCGGCGCAGCGCCTGGGCTACCGGCCCAATCGCGCGGCCTCGGCGCTGCGCACGGGCCGCACCCACACCATCGGCGTGCTGGTGCCCGACATCACCAACGCGGTGTTCCCGCCGATCCTGCAGGGCATCGAGGCCAGCGCGGCGGCGCGCGGGTACTTCGTGTTCGTCACCAACGTGGCCGACCCCGCACTGGCGCGGCCTGTGCTGGAGCGCATGCTCGCGCAGCGCGTGGACGGCGTGGTCATGGCCACCGCCACGCGCGACGACCCGCTGGTCGATTTCGTCGCCAAGGCCGGCATGACGGCCGTGCTGGTCAACCGCGCCGACGAGACCGGCCGCCTGCCGGCCGTGGTCAGCGACGACCGGCTGGCGATGAAGCTCGCGGTCGATCACCTGGTGGCGCTCGGCCACAAGCGCATCGCGCACCTGGCGGGGCCGCAGACCATCCCGACCGGCGTGGGCCGGCGGCTGGGCGTGGAGCAGGCCCTGCGCGACCACCGCATGAAACCCTTCCGCGTGGTCGAGTGCGCGAGCTACAGCCGCGAGGCCGGCGCGCTGGCCATGAAGCAGATGCTCGATGCCGGCGCGGCCCCGCAAGCGGTGGTGTGCTGCAACGACCTCGTCGCGCTGGGCGCCTACGACGCGCTGCGCGCGGCCGGCCTGCGTGTTCCCAAGGACATTTCCATCACCGGCCACAACGACATGCCGCTGGTCGACATGGTCGACCCGCCGCTCACCACCATCCGCCTGCCGCACCGCGAACTGGGCTGGCGCGCGGCGGAGATGCTGTTCGACGAGATCGACGGCCGCTCGATGTCGGCATCGACCGTGGTGCTGCGCCCGGAACTGGTGGTGCGCCAGTCGACCGCCGCACCGCGCTGACGGGCGGCGAAGCGACTTACTTCATGCGCCACCACAGGGCGGCGATGTCGTCGCTCAGGCCTGCCAGCAGCAGCGCCACGGCAACCAGCACGACCAGCGCCTTCGCGCGCCGCGACATGCCTTCCCTGGGCGCGAAGTCTTCGGCACGGCCGCTGAAATGCACGCCGCAATAGGGGCAGCGCAGCACGTAGCCGAAGATCGGCTCGCCGCAGCGGATGCAGGGCACTTCGCCGGGGCCCGGTTCGGACGCGGACGCCGAGGCCGCGTCGCGCGTGGCCTGCTCCGCGGCACGCTGTTGCTGCTGCCGGGCGCGGCGCTCGCGGTGCGCGGCCAGGTCGATGGGTTCGTGGGAGTTGTCGGGCATGGTCGGACCCCGAAGTCTAGGACGCGTTTTTCTTTCGCGCAGCCGGCCGGCGCGGCGGCTTTGCCTCCAGCACCAGTTCGGCCGGCAGCGTGTCGTTCCACGATTCGGTGAAGTAGGCGCGGTCGCTCGGCACCAGCTGAGGCAGCGCCTCGCGCAGCAGGGCGAGCGATTGCTCCGCGGCCTTGAGTTCGCCGGCATGCGCGGCGTACCAGGCGTGCTCGAACAGCAGGCTGCAATGCTGCAGGCCCGGATAGCGGCGGCGGCCGGCCTGGTGGTCGGCCAGCCGCGCCTGCGCCACCTGCACCCAGCGCGCGGGCCAGTTCGTCGCGTCGAAGGCATCGGCCAGCGGGCCCGCGAGCTTCGAGATGGCGGCCGGGTCCAGCGGCTTCTGCGCGCGGAACTGCGCGAGCGTGGGCTGTTTCTCGGGCCGGCAGTGGCCGCGCGCGATGCGCATCAGGTAGATCGCGTTCCACGCCGAGCGGCCCTGGCCGTCGGTATGGCCGCACAGCCATTCGCTGAAGGCGATCCACTGCACTGCGCGGCGGGTGGTGTCGGTGTTGCCGTCCTGCGCGAGCGCGGGCAGGTCCGACAGGCCCACGCGGTCGAACAGCCATGCGGCCATGCCCATGTTGGCGGCCACGTGCTGCGCCGCGTCGAAGGAGTGCGACTCGAACGCCGCCGCCAGCGCCTCGCCGAAGCGGCGCAGCGATTCCTCGGCGAGCGCCGCTGCGGCCGGCTTGTCGTCGGCCGAGAGCCCGAGCGCGCGCGAGCGGCACACCAGCGCCCACAGGTTGCACCATTCGAAGCGCACGTCGGGGTGGTGCCGCAGCACCAGTCCGCGCGCCGCGTCGTCGGCCATGCCGCCCAGCAGCGACTGCGCCAGCGGCAGGTCGCGCGCGGTGTAGGCGCACCATGCGGCGACGATGCATTCCATCGCGCCGAGGTAGTCGTTGCCCGCCACGTGATGCGCCAGCCGCTGCTTCTTCAGCGCCTGCAGCCGGCGCCGCGCCTGCTCGTTGTCGCCGAGCCGGCGCCACAGCATGGCCTCGTTGAGCGTGACCAGCGCGCGCTGGAAATCGGTGGCGGCCAGCGTGCCGGCCAGGCGTATCGATTCGAGCGCGCTGGCCGGCTGGCCGCTGGCACTCGCATCGCCGGCGTTCATGCCCGCCACCGGCGCCATCAGCCGGCCCTGCCGCGCCGCCTGCTGGGAGGCGACCAACTGCTTCCAGAAGGCCGCGTCCTGCAGGTGCACCGCGTCGGGCGGCGGCGAGCCGGCCGCGGCCTGCGACTTGCGCGCGCGCAATCCGAGGAACGACGCCACCTCGGCCGCGGTGGCCGCGCGGCCTTCCACCAGCACGCGCACGCGCCTGGCTTCGGCGGCCGGCAGCCAGAACGGGCCCTGGCTGCGCCGCTCGGCATTCAGGAAGCGCGGCTCGCGCAGCGTGTCTTCGCCCCAGCCGACCTCGATGTTCCAGGCCTTGAAGTCGCGGAACGCGCGGCTCACGACCATGCGCAGCGTGCTGGCGTCGGACACTTCGCCGCGCAGGTCGGCCAGTCGCACGACGCCGGTGCCGGCTTCGTGGGCGTGCTGCATGCGCACCAGCAGCCAGAGCGACTGGAAAGCCGCGCGCCGGCCATTGACCGACTGCGGCGAAGTGAGTTCGATGGAGAGAAGAGAGGGCTTGGGCACGCCCCGGATTGAACCTCAAAACCGGCGCGATACCTGAAGAAAAAACGCCGCAGATGCTCAGTAGCGGTGGCGGTCCAGCAGCTCCGGCACTTCGCTGCGCCCGATGCCCAAGTCGCGCAGCTCGTGCTCGCTCATGCCGGCCAGGTGCCGCATGTCGGCGCGCGCGCGGCGGCGATTCACCACGCGGCGGCGCCAGCCGCGCAGGGCATGGATCAGGCGTTGGTGAAAAGTCGATGGCTTCGGCGCGGTCACGATGGGCTCCTTGGTTGGGAGCGCTCATCTTCCGGCGGTGCGTGATATTGTGGAAGTTGAGAATCCTGAGGCTTGCAATCAGCTTTGCTGATGGCGCGATCTTTCACCCCAACACGGCGACCCGATGCGACAACTCAACCTCGACCAACTGCGCACCCTCATCGCCATCGTCGACCTCGGCACCTTCTCGGCCGCGGCCAAGGCGCTGCACCTGGCGCAGCCGACGGTGAGCCTGCACATCAGCGAACTCGAGTCGCGGCTGGAGGCGCCGCTGGTGGTGCGCGGCAACCGCCGCATCACGCCGACCGCCGCCGGCGCCGCATTGGTCGAGCGCGGGCGCAAGCTGCTGCGCGACACCGACGACGCCGTGGAAGCCGTCAAGCGCCAGGCCGAGGGGCGCACCGGCCGGGTGCGGCTGGGCACCTCCACCGGCGTGCTGGTCGACCTGCTGCCGCAGGTGCTGGAGGCGCTGGGCGCGGAGCATTCGGGCATCGACGTGGAGGTGAGCATCCGCGGCTCCTACGAGGCCATGGAGCGGCTGGCCGCCGGCACGCTCGACATCGGGCTGGTCGCGATTCCGCAGCCGCCGGTGCGCGGCATCGTCGTCACGCCGTGGTGCGAGCAACCCATGATGGCCTTCGTGCCCCCGCGCTGGAAGGCGCCGAAGCGCGTCACGCCGGCGTGGCTGGCGACGCAGCCGCTGATCTTCAACGAAGCCACCACGCACATGTACCGGCTCACGATGGAATGGTTTGCCGAGGCGGGCTTCGCGCCGCGTGCGCGCATCGAGCTCAACTACGACGCCGCCATCCGCAGCCTGGTGGCGGCCGGCTATGGCGCGGCGTTGCTGCCGCTGCAGCAGAGCACCGACAACGTGCGCGGCGACCGCATGCAGATCCTGCCGGTGAGCCCCAGGCTCACGCGGCGCGTGGGCATCGCGCACCGCCAGCACGCGGCGCTGGACGGCGCCACGCTGAGCGTGCTGAAGGTGCTGACGGCCTTCCGCCAGGCCTGAGCCGGACCTGGTGGATCAGCCCGCGTCGGGCTTGGGGCGCATGCCGAGCGAGAGGATCTCGTTGGCATTGACGATGGCGGTCGCTATTTCTTCGGTGGTGGTGCGCTTGCTCATGGCCTGGTCGCGGATCAGGTCGTAGGCCTGGCCCTCGGACACGTCGTGCGTCTTCATGAGGATGGCCTTGGCCTCGGCGATGCGGCGCTGCCCCAGCAGCTTGGCCTCGACCTTGCGTAGCCGCTTGGCGAGCGAGCGTGCCTCCTTGTGCGCCTCGCGCGCCACCACCAGCGCCGAGAACAGACCGAACGAACGCACCGGCGAAGGCAAAACTGCCTTGGCGCCGATTTCCAGCACGGCCTCGATGATGGTCGGGTTCTCGTAGGTGACGACCGCGATGATGGCTGGCGCGTCTTCGCTCTTGGTCCATTCGAAGCGCATGTTGATGAAGTCGGGCTGTACGGCCATGAAGGCGACGTCGATGCCTTCGGGCAGGACTTGCACGGGTGGCCAGAAGGCTTGCACCTGGCAGCCGATGCGTTGCAGCTGTTGCGTGAGTTGGCGGCCGTCGTTGTCGTCGGGGTGGATCACGGCGATCTTGAGCAGGCGCAGCTCTTTCAGCTGCGGCGGCGTGACGCGCAGGGTGTGCCGTTTGGGGGCTGTGCCGTCCACTTTCAGGCCTTCTTGTTTTTTTGCCGTTGTTGTTCGGGGCGCCTTTTTTCGGGGCGAGTGCACAGGGCGTCGGGTACTCCCCTCCGCGAATGTCCCCCGGGGCTGCGCCCCTCCTCCTTTATTTCGCTGCGGGGAGCACCCGACGCCCTGTGCACGAGGC
>Ga0160485_100275_pt1 | contig 21868 bp, 13 predicted proteins | sample DIDnMG_2_FD_108224 | JGI IMG/M metagenome (GOLD analysis project Ga0160485, IMG submission 108224) | Enriched soil microbial communities from UW Madison campus, WI, USA - DID2878_E24_Lignin MG | ecosystem: Environmental > Terrestrial > Soil > Unclassified | place: USA: Madison, Wisconsin...
GCAGCAGGCCATTGACCAGGTGTCCATCAGCAACAGCATTGGCAGCCTGCGCCTGCTGTCGACCATCGACTGGAAGCTGTTCGTCGAACACCTGAGCCATGTCGAACAGGCGCTGCACCGCGACCCGGCGGCCATCTACCCCGCCATGGACTTCACCAGCCGTGACTATTACCGGCACAGCGTCGAGCGCCTTGCACGCCACAGTAAATTCGGCGAGCCCGCCGTGGCGCGCACGGCCATCGAGCTGGCCCAGACAGCAGGCGCCGCGCCGGGTGAGCCGGCTGGGCACGTGGGCTTCTACCTGGCGGGGGCCGGCCTGCCGTTGCTGGAGCAGCACCTGGCCGCGCGGGTGCCGCTGGCCGAGCGCTGGCAACGCCTGCTGCACCGGGCGCCGCTGGCGTTCTACCTGGTGCCAGTGGCACTGCTGTCGTGCCTGCTGGCCTGGGGCTTCATACGCGCCATTGGCCTGGAGGGCTGGCCTTTGGCGGTGCTGGCCGCCATGGCCCTGCCGGTTCTTCTGAGCACCAGCCGCCTGGCCATCGGCCTGGTGAACTGGCTGGTGACCTTGACCGTCAAGCCCTCCTTCCTGCCACGGCTGGACTACACGGACGGTATTCCCGAGGACGCCCGCACGCTGGTGGTAGTGCCCACTCTGCTGGCCAATACCGGCGATGTCGAAGAACTGGTCGAAGGCCTGGAAGTGCGCTTCCTGGCCAACCGTGACGAGCACCTGCACTTTGCCCTGCTCAGCGACTTCATGGATGCCCGTGAGCAGACCCGGCCCGACGACGAGGCACTGCTCGACCTGGCCAGCGAAGGGATCCGGGCCCTCAACCAGAAATATCCAAGCCCGGGCGGTGCGCGCTTTTTTCTGTTTCACCGGCCACGCATATGGAACGCCGCCGAGCGCTGCTGGATGGGCCGCGAGCGCAAGCGCGGCAAGCTCGCCGAATTGAACGCAGTGTTGCGCGGCCACGGCCACGCGTGCTTCATGCGCATCGTCGGCAACCTGCAAGCACTTGGCCACGTGCGCTATGTGATCACCCTGGACACCGACACCCAATTGCCTCGCGGTGCCGCCCGGCAATTCATCGGCGCCATGCAGCACCCGCTCAACAGCCCTCGCTTCGACGCACATACTGGTCGCCTCGACGCAGGCTACGCGATTCTACAACCACGGGTGGGGATCAGCCTGCCGAGCGTGTCGCGCTCGCGCTACGCACGCCTGTTTGGCAGCGATGCCGGTGTCGACCCGTATACACGGGCCGTTTCGGATGTTTATCAGGACCTGTTTCTCAGCGGCTCCTTCATTGGCAAAGGCATCTATGCGGTGGACGCCTTCGAGCAGTCACTGGAGGGCCGTTTTGCCGACAACCGTGTACTCAGCCATGACCTGATCGAAGGCTGCTACGCACACTCGGGCCTGCTCAGCGATGTGCAATTGTTCGAAACCTACCCCGCCCGCTACAGCGCCGACAGCAAACGCCGACACCGCTGGATACGCGGCGACTGGCAACTGCTGCCGTGGCTGGTGCCCTGGCTGCACACCGGCACCCAAGGCCTGGCGCTAAGCCCGCTCAGTGCCTTGTCGCGCTGGAAGATTTTCGACAACCTGCGCCGCAGCCTGGAGCCGGCGGCGCTGCTGACCCTGCTGCTGTGGGGTTGGCTGGCCAGTGCCACGCCGCTCGCCTGGACGCTGGCCCTGCTGGCCTTGCTGCTGACGCGCCCAGTGCTGGACTCGCTGCTCGAACTGCCGGGCAAGGCCGCTGATGTCCCTGTGTCAGAACACTTGCTGGCAGCGTTGCACACCTCGGGCACCTGTTTCTTGCGCGCCGGCCTTTCACTGGCCTGGTTACCCTTCGAAGCCTGCTACAGCCTGGATGCCATCCTTCGCACCTTGTGGCGGCTGAGCGTCAGCAAACAACGCCTGCTGCAATGGAACCCCTCTCGCGAGGATGAACGCTGCAGCGCAGATACCCTGCGGGCGGTGTATCGCCAGCAATGGGGGCAACCGGCCCTGGTGTTTGTGCTGACCGGCGCCTTGACGATGCAGCCGACAGTACTGCTGATCGCCTCGCCGGTGCTTGTCCTGTGGCTGCTCGGCCCGGCGCTGGCCTGGTGGCTCAGCCGCCCAAGTGACCGGGCCGCCCTCACGCCGGGCACCGACGACCTGGTCTTCCTGCGTCGGCTCGCCCGCGCCAACTGGGCCTTCTTCGACAGCTACGTCGGGCCTGCCGACAACTGGCTGCCACCCGATAACATCCAGGCGCCGCCCTTCGCCAACATCGCTCACCGCACCTCACCGACCAACATGGGCATGGCCCTGCTCTCGCACTTGGCGGCCCATGACTTTGGCTACCTCAGTGCGGGCCGCCTGTTCGAACGCCTGGCCTGCATGCTCGACAGCATGGCCCGCCTGGAGCGCTTCAAAGGGCACTTTTACAACTGGTACGATACCCAGGCCCTCAAGCCGCTGTCACCGCTGTATATCTCGAGCGTGGACAGTGGCAACCTCGCCGCCCTGCTGTTGACACTCAGGCCCGGCCTGCTGGAAATGGCCGACACGCCCCTGCTCGACCGGCGCTTGACCCAGGGTTTGCTCGACACCCTCGACACGTTGCTGGATGCCTATGCCCGCACAAGTGCGGACACCCAGCCGATCACGGCCCTGCGCGATCAGGTGCGGCTCGCCCACGGCCAAGTGGGCGACGGCTACGCCACGCTGTTGCCGATGCTGGTCGAACAGTTGCAGCCGCTGATCACGCAACGGACTACCTTGGCGCCTGGCACAGAAGCTGCTGACGATGGTACTTTCTGGCTGAATGCCCTGAATGAGCAATGCCTGGACCTGAGCCGCGAACTGCAGCAGCTGCAATTGCCCCCCGGTAACGATCAGCCCCCCCACGCTCCGCTGACCTGGCGCCAGCTGGCACAGCTCGACGCAGACCAGTGGCCGCCCGCCGAGCGCCTGGCGGTGGCCAACGTCAGGGCAGTCGCCCGCCAGCGCATCGCCCAGGCACACGCCCTGGCCAGCCGCATTGAAGCGTTGGCCAGCATGGACTTCACCTTCCTGTACGACAACCACCGCGACCTGTTCGCCATCGGCTACAACGTCGACGAACACCGCCTGGACGCCGCGTTCTATGACCTGCTCGCGTCCGAGATGCGCCTGACCAACTTCGTCGTCATCGCCCAAGGCCAGGTGCCCCAGGACAGCTGGTTCGCCCTGGGCCGGCTGCTCACCAGCAATGCCGGCGTGCCTGTGTTGCTGTCGTGGTCCGGCTCGATGTTCGAGTACTTGATGCCGCTGCTGGTGATGCCGAACTATGAAGGCACGCTACTCGACCAGACCTGCCACGCCGCCGTCAAACGGCAGATCGAACACGGCAAGCTGTCGGGCCTGCCCTGGGGTGTCTCGGAATCGGCCTATAACGCGCTGGACGCACATTTCAACTACCAGTACCGGGCGTTCGGCGTACCGGGGCTTGGCCTCAAGCGTGGCTTGGGTGAAGAGCGCGTGGTGGCGCCCTATGCCAGCGCACTGGCCTTGATGGTGGCGCCCGCTGCTGCCTGCCGCAACCTGCAACGGCTGGCCACGCTTGGCCTGGCTGGTCGCTTCGGGCTCTACGAGGCCGTGGACTACAGCGAGGCACGCCTGCCCCCCGGGCAAGACGCCGTCGTGGTCCGCTCGTTCATGGCCCACCATCAGGGCATGAGCTTCCTGGCCCTGACCGCTTTGCTGCTGAACAAGCCCATGCAACGGCGCTTCGCCTCCGACCCGCAGTTCCAGGCCAGCATGCTGCTGTTGCAGGAGCGCGTGCCGAAAACCGCTGCGCCCTACCTGCATACCCTCCAGGCGCCGGCCGAGGACGCCGCCGAGCGCGACCCCGAGGCACGGCTGCGGGTGTTCAAAGAGCCAAACCGGGCGCAACCGGCCGTACAACTGTTGTCCAACGGCCGCTATCACGTCATGGTCAACCACGTGGGCAGTGGCTACAGCCAGCGCAACACGCTGGCGGTGACCCGCTGGCGCGAAGACGCCAGCCGCGACGACCTGGGAAGCTTCTGCTATCTGCGCGATGTCGCCAGCGGCGCCTACTGGTCCACCTCCTACCAGCCGACACGGCACCGCACAAAGCTCCAGGAGGCGATCTTCAGCGACGGCCGCGCGGAGTTCCGCGTGCGTGAACGCGACTTCGACTGCCATACCGAAATTGCCGTGTCGCCCGAAGACGACATCGAACTGCGACGCCTGCACCTGACCAACCATGGCGACCTGCCCCGCACCCTGGAGCTGACCAGCTACGCCGAAGTGGTGTTGGCACCGGCCTTGAGCGATGCCCTGCACCCGGCTTTCAGCAAGCTGTTCATCCAGACCGAACTGATCCGCCCGCTGCAAGCCATTCTCTGCACGCGACGGCCGCGCTCGCAGCAGGACGCCGTACCGTGGATGTGCCACGTACTCGCGGTGCACGGGGCTGACATCGAGGCGCTGTCCTACGAAACCGACCGGGCCCGCTTTATCGGCCGAGGGCGCACCCTGGCGCGGCCGGCAGCCATGGACCGGGACAACGAGGCGTTGTCCGACAGCGCGGGGGCGGTGCTGGACCCGATCGTGGCCATCCGCTGCCGCATCACCCTGATGCCCGGCCATGCGACCACGGTTGACCTGGTCACAGGCGTCGCCGACAGCCGCGCCGCCTGCCTGCAGCAAGTCGCCAAGTACCGCGACCGGCACTTGGCCGATCGGGTGTTCGACCTCGCCTGGCCGCACAGCCAGGTATTGTTGCACCAGCTCAACGGTTCGCTGGCGGACGCCCGGCTGTTCGAACAGATGGCCGCCTCGGTGCTGTACCCCAACGCCAGCCTGCGGCCCAACGCAGCGTTGCTGGCCAGCAACCGACGCAACCAGTCCGGCCTGTGGGGCCAGGGGGTGTCGGGCGACCTGCCGATCGTGCTGGTACAGATCGGCGACCCGGCCAACATTCATCTGGTCAAGCAAATGGTGCTGGCCCATGCCTACTGGCGCCAGAAGGGGCTCGCGCTCGACCTGCTGATCTGGAACGAAGACCAGGCCGGTTACCGCCAGCAACTGCAAGACCTGATCATGGGGATCGTCACCTCCGGCAGCGAAGCGGCCCTGCTCGACCGCCCCGGCGGCATTTACGTCAGGCCTGCGCAGCAACTGTCTGCCGAAGACCGGCTGCTGACTTTGTCGGTAGCCCGGCTGGTACTCAACGACAATCTCGGCACGCTGGAAGAGCAACTGCACCTGCGCCGTCAGCCAAAGGTCCCGGCGGCTGTTCCGGCCCACCCTGCCAGCCGACGGCCGGCAGCTGCCAGCCACTCGCCGGCCGAGCAACCCACAGTGATGCTGGCCAACCGTTATGGCGGGTTCAGCACCGACGGCCGCGAGTACGTCATTGCTCTGCTACCCGGCTCACCGCCACCAGCGCCATGGGTCAACATCCTGGCCAACCCGCACTTGGGCAGCGTGGTCTCCGAGGCCGGCAGCGCTTACACCTGGTACCAGAACGCCCACGAGTACCGCTTGACGCCCTGGCACAACGACCCGGTTACCGACGCCAGTGGCGAAACCTTCTACCTGCGCGACGAGGACACCGGCGAGTACTGGTCACCGACGCCGCAGCCCTGCCCAGGCCCTGGCCGTTACTGCACCCGCCACGGCTTTGGCTACAGCGTATTCGAATATACCGAGCAAGACCTGCGCAGCGAGCTGTGGGTGCATGTGGCGCAGGATGCGCCAGTCAAGTTCAGCCGGCTCAAACTGCACAACACGTCGGCGCGGGTACGACGTTTGTCGGTGACTTGCTTCGTCGAGTGGGTGCTGGGCGACCTGCCGAGCAAAACCGCCATGCACGTTGTCAGTGAGACCGACCCTTTCAGCGGCGCGCTGTTTGCCCGCAACAGCTACTCAGTGGAATTTTCCACGTACGTGGCGTTTCTCGATTGCGACTTGCCGATACAGGGCCTGACCTGTGATCGCGGCGAATTCCTTGGGCGCAACGGCGATTGCCAGGCGCCTTTGGGCATGCGCCAGTCGCGGCTGTCGGGGCGTACCGGCGGCGGTCTGGACCCCTGCGCGGCATTGCAGGTGGCGCTGCAGCTGGAGCCTGGCGAAAGCCGGGAGGTGGTGTTCCGCCTGGGCGCCGCCCGGGACGCCCGCGCCGCTACCCGCTGCGTCCAGCAGTACCGGGGGTTGCAGGCCGCCATGGATCAGTTCGACAAGGTCAGCGCCTTCTGGCGGCGCACCCTGGACACCGTGCAGATCGAGACGCCGGAACCTGCACTGGATGTGCTGGCCAACGGCTGGTTGATGTACCAAGTGATCGCCTGCCGGTTCTGGGCGCGCAGCGGCTTTTACCAGTCTGGCGGTGCCATCGGTTTTCGCGACCAGCTGCAGGACAGCATGGCCATGGTCCATGCCGCGCCGGCGGCGGCGCGCCAACACCTGCTGGACTGCGCTGCGCATCAGTATGCCGAAGGCGACGTGCAGCACTGGTGGCACCCACCGTTGCAGCGCGGGGTGCGTACCCGCTGCTCCGATGACCTGCTGTGGCTGCCGCTGGCTGCCAGCCGCTACGTAGAGGTCACCGGGGACTACGCCGTGCTTGACGAGCCGGTCGGCTATCTTGAAGGGCGCCTACTTAATCCCGGTGAAGAGTCCTACTACGACCTGCCTGGCCACTCGGCCCTGGTCGAGAGCCTGTACCAGCATTGTCAGCGCGCCCTCGCCCACGCCCTGCAGTGCGGGGCCCACGGCCTGCCGTTGATGGGCAGCGGCGACTGGAACGACGGCATGAACAGGGTCGGCGAACAAGGGCAAGGCGAAAGCGTGTGGCTGGGCTTCTTTGGCCACGAGGTGCTGCGGGCATTCGGCTGCGTCGCCTTACGCCAGGGCGACAGCGCCTTTGCGCTGCGCTGCACCACCCAGGCCGCCGCACTCGCCGAAAAACTGCACGCGCACGCCTGGGACGGCGGCTGGTACCGCCGCGCTTGGTTCGACGACGGCCAGGTACTGGGCTCGGCGAGCAACCAGGAATGCCGCATCGACTCGCTGTCGCAGAGCTGGGCAGTGCTGTCGGGTGTCGCTTCGCCCGAACGCGCCCGCCAAGCCATGGCGGCGCTGGACAGCCACCTGGTACGCCGTGATATCGGCATCGTCAAACTGCTCGACCCACCCTTCGACCAAGGCCACCTGGACCCTGGCTACATCAAGGGCTACCTGCCCGGGGTGCGTGAAAACGGCGGGCAGTACACCCATGCGGCCATCTGGGCGAGCATGGCCTACGCGCAGCTGGGCGATGCCGACAAGGCCTGGGAACTGCTGCGCCTGATCAACCCGGTACGCCAGGGCTGCGACGCGCTGATCGACACCTACAAGGTCGAACCCTATGTGATGGCCGCCGACGTCTATGCGGTTGCGCCCCACGCCGGGCGGGGTGGCTGGAGCTGGTACACCGGCTCTGCGGGCTGGATGTACCGTTTGATCGTCGAAAGCCTGCTGGGCCTGCAACGCAGTGGCGACACCCTGCACCTGCAGCCGCTGTTGCCGGCAGGCTGGCCGGGTTATGCCCTGCATTACCGCTTTGGCAGCACCCATTACCGCATCGAGGTACGCAACGGCAACGGCAGCGAACTGAGCTTGAGCCTGGACGGCGAGCGGCTTGCCGACGCCAAGCTGCGGCTGAAGGATGACGGGTGCGAGCACCATGTCATCGCCGAGTGTCGGGCCTGCACGTTGCCTGCCATCTGAACCGTTGGGCGCGTCACGGCAGCGCTGGCGCAAGCCTTGGCCCCGCTAGGCTAATCTTGTTCCGACAGCCGCTGCCATCGATGGTCCCACGCATGCAACACACGGTAAAACCCCAGAACAACCACTTGCTGGCTGCCCTGTCGCCAGAGGCGTTCAGCCGGTTGGCGCCGGACCTGGAGCACGTCAACCTGCCCTTGGGCAAGGCGCTGTACGAGTCCGGCGACACCCTGTGCCACGTCCACTTCCCGGTCGATGCCATCGTGTCGCTGCTGTATGTGATGGAAAACGGCGCCTCGGCCGAAATTTCGGTGGTTGGTAACGAAGGGCTGGTTGGCATCGCCGTGTTCATGGGCGGCGAAAGCACCCCCAGCCGGGCCATCGTGCAAAGCGCCGGGCATGCCTACCGTCTGCCCGTGCAAAAGATCAAGGACGAGTTCAACCGCCATGGCGAGTTGATGACCTTGATGCTGCGCTACACCCAGGCACTGATCACCCAGATGGCACAAACAGCGGTGTGCAACCGCCATCACTCCATCGACCAGCAATTGTGCCGTTGGTTGCTGTTGTCACTCGACCGCCTGCCGGGCGACCGCCTGTGCATGACCCAGGAACTGATCGCCAACATGCTCGGCGTGCGCCGCGAGGGTGTGACCGACGCCGCCGGCAAGTTGCAGCGCCTGGGGGTGATCGAATACAACCGCGGGCAGATCAGGGTACTGGACCGGGCACGCCTGGAACTGCTGAGCTGCGAATGCTACGCCGTGGTGAAGAAAGAAACCGAACGACTGCTGCCCTACCTGCCGGGCACCCAAGGTTGAAGCCTTGAGGGGGCCTTGGGCTATCGACCTGCCAGGCCACTCCGCTCGTGTCATCTCCCAAATGACCCTGCGCAACGGGTTGGCAACTGCTTTGGGAACCCGCATGATGATCCGACAGGCTTCACGCATGTAGCGCATGCGGATCATCCAATACCCACGGCATCAATATTGGTAGCGTAGGATGACTGCGACATTGCGCGGATCACCATAGTACAGGCCACCAAAGTTGTTTGAAGTTGGCAAGGACTGGTAATAGACCTTGTCCAAGGCGTTGTTGAGGTTGTACTGCACGCTGAACTGTTGATTGATTTGATAATGGGCGTGCAAGTTGAGCAAGGCGTAGCCACCTTGTTTGATGGCATACCCGCTGACATCGGCGGCGGTGCGGCTCTGGGCATACACGTCGCCACCCACGCGCCACTGGTCGAGGGCACCGGGCAAGCGGTAGTCCGTCGACACCTTTAGCAGGCGGCGCGGGATCTTGCGATAGTAGTCCGAGCCCTTGGTACTGCCAGCCACATATTCTGGATCGCTGTAGGTGTATCCAGCGCTAAGGTTCCAGTTCTCCAGTGGTTCGCCTGAAATCTCCAGTTCAAAGCCGCGGTTACGCACTTTCGCGCCGGCTTCATAACATTTGCTGGTACCCGTCACGCCACAGGTTGGCGACACCGACAGCGCTTCGGGCATGTTCTCCAGGTTGGTCTGGAAAATGGCCAGCGTGGTGTTCAGGCGGCCATCGTAATACTCACCCTTGATGCCGGTTTCGTAGTTGTCGCCCTCGATAGGGTCAAGCAAGGTGTTACCGACACCGTAGTAACTCTGAGTCTTGTAGATCTCGGTGTAGCTGGCATACCAGCTGTGATGCTTGTCCAAGTCCAGTACCAGCCCGGCATACGGCACCAACCGGCCATTCTCCCGGTATCGATCATTGGTGTACGGGCTGGCCACCTCGTAGTCCGACCAACTCACCCGCGTGCCGAGGATCAGGCTCAGGTCATCCGTGAGGCTGAAGCGCGAGGCACCGTACAGGCCTCGCTCCTTGCGCTTATAGTTGTAGTCCGAGCCGATCGCATTGAGGATGGGGCTGGGCAGAGCGCTGTAGTCGAAGTCGGTGATGGTGATCGTGGGGTTGTTCACCGCGCTCTTGATGACGGCAGTGAACTCGTCCTGGCGACTGTTGGCCCCCAACATCAACTGGTGCCTGCGCCCGAATAGCTCAAATGGCCCGGTTGCATAGAGGTCCAGCGCGAACTGGGTGTCTTCGTAGTCAGCCTGGGAGACGGTCATGCGATAGTTGTCGCCCGATACCCGGCTCGGATAGGCCGAAAGGAAATCGGCGTTCGACCAGATCGCGTTCATGGCCAAGGTCAACGTCCATTCGTTGTCAAACTTGTGCGTGACATCGCCGAACAGGGTGTAGTTGTTGCGATCCAGGTGGGCCCACTTGCCGTTGAGGTTGGTGGAGCGCGAAAGCGGGTAGAAGGAGCCGTCACTGCGGGTATTCAGGCCGCCCCAGTCATAGCCGTTCTGGTTGTCCTTCTGAAGGGTGGCACCTAGCGTCAGCACGGTGGAGTCGTTCAGATCCGCCTCGCCGACCAGATACAGCAACTGGTTGTCCCGCTCGGCGCCGTCCCGGTAGCTGTTGGCGTTGTTGTAGTAGGCTACTGCGCGGCCGCGAATATTACCCGTAGCGGTCAATGGCCCGGAAACATCCACCTGACTCCGGTAGTTGTCCCAGGAGCCTGCACCCAATTCCGCGCCCAGGCGAAAGTCCTGGGTCGGCCGCTTGCGCACGAGGTTGATCGCCGCCGACGGGTTGCCCGTGCCCTGCATCAGGCCGTTGGCCCCGCGTACAACTTCGACACGGTCGTAGAGGGCCATGTTCGACGTGGACATGACGTCCATCGAGTAGTTTTCCGAGATGTTGGTCGGAATCCCGTCGTATTGCAGATCGCTGATCTCGAAGCCACGCGCGTAATAGGTGGAGCGGTCAGTGCCGATCTTGGTCAGGGTGATACCGGTTGCCGTGCGCGCGATATCGTCCAGGTTCTGGATGTTCTGGTCGTCCATCTTCTTGCGGGTGATCACCGTCACCGATTGCGGGGTTTCCCGCAGGCTCAGGGCCATCTTGGTCGCCGTATTGGTCGATCCTGTGGTGTAGGAGCCGCTATCCTCGGTAATCGAACCGGGTGTATTGCCGGCAATGGTGGTCGCTGCAAGGTTGACTGCGCCTGTGACCGGTGCGGCCTGCTGGAGTTGATAGCCATCTTCGGTTGGGCTCGCTACCAGTCCAGAGCCCGACAGTACCTGTGCAAAACCGTCATCGATGGTGAAGCTGCCGTGCACACCGGGGCTGGTCAATCCTTGCACCTGGCGGGACTCAAAAGAGATAGGCGTTGCGCTGGCCTGGGCGAACCGACCCAGGGCTTCGCCCAACGGCCCGGCAGCGATGTCATAGCGCTGCAGGGATTGCTCGGCCAAGGCACTGGCAGGCACTGCCAGTGGTGCCGTACAAAGTGCCAGGCGCACGGCCAGGTAAAGGCCGTGCGCGGCAGAACGGGTCAGCGCTCGAATCGGCGACTTCATGTTTTCGATACTCCTATGGTGTTGGCCATGGGAGGACGGACGAAATTCGAAAACACGAAATGATTATTGAAACTATTTCCGCTCCGCATCGGGCTTCAGGGTTACCCGGGTTATCCAAGGGGTGTACTGGCTGACCTGGATCGGCAAGGTGCGTTCCAGCAGCCGCAATGCCTGGCGCGGATCATCCAGCGGCAGCATCACCGTCACCTGTAACCCTGCGAGGGCAGCATGATCGGCCCACAGCAGGCCTGGGTAGTGGCGCGACAAGCGCGTCAGCACATCGCTCAGTGGCTCATCTTCGGCCAGCAGCTGGTGCTTGTGCCAAGCCTGTTCAAGGGCATCTGCCCGTACCTGTTCGACGTTGCCTGGGCCTTGTGCGCCAAGACGTACGCGCTGGTTGGCCGTCAGCTTCAGTGAGTGGCCGGCACTGCTGATGGCGGTAGTCGACTCGATCATGGTCACTTGCGTCGAGTCGCCTTGCCGCGCCACCGTGAAGCGCGTGCCAAGCGCCCGCACACTGCCATGTGCAGTCACTACCAGGAATGGGCGAGGGTCCTTGGCCACATCGACCAACACTTCGCCACGCAGCAGCTCGACCCGGCGTTCACCTGCATCAAAATGCACGTTCACGGCCGAGTCCCCGTCCAGATGGATTTCGCTGCCATCATCTAGTCGGCGATCAAGCCAAGCGCCCCCTGAGGTGCTCAGGTCTGCCAGCAGATATCCCTGTTGCCAGCAAGTCGTGGTGATCCAGGCCATGGGAAGCAGGGCCAGCGCCAAGGCCAGGGCCTGCATCTTGCTGGCCTGGGGCGCGCGTGGTGCGTGGCGAAGGGCTTTTCCGGCAGCCAAGCGGGGTAGTTGCTGCAACGAACTCAGACGCCCTTGCAAGCGCGCGACCGCTGCCGCATGTTCAGGGGCCGCGCTGATCCATGCCTGGAATTGCGCTTGTAACTGCACGTCGGCCTGGTCGTCGAGTAGCACCAGCCAGCGCGCAGCCTCGCGCAGGACCGAATCGGCAGTGTGGTCAGGCATCGCTCACCTCCATGGCAGCGTCGCAAGCCAGCATGGCCTCGACTAAATCGGCCTGTACAGTCCTCACCGAAATGCCGTGATGACGTGCGATGTCATCCTGGGACAAGCCTTCAAGGTGACGGAGGATAAAGGTTTCACGAACTCTGTGCTTCATGCGTGACAGCGCTCGGTCGATACATTCCAGCAGCTCTATGGCCTGCAGGATTTGCTCGGGCGAGAACGCCTGCTCCATATGCTCGACACTGGCCTCAAGCGCCTCCCTGTATGCCTGCTCCAGGCGCAAGCGGCGGCCGTTGTCGATCAGGATACGGCGCGCAATGGTCGCAAGAAATGCACGAGGCTCACGAGGAGAAGCATACTGCCCGGCGGTGAGTACACGGTAGAACGTGTCCTGGGCGAAGTCCGAAGCCTGATGCGGACATTGCAGGCGCCGCCGCAGCCACGCCACCAACCAGGGGTGGTGGCCCGCATACAGCTCGCCAATGGGATCGGAAGAAGGTAATCGAGGTCGGTCCATGACAAATGGCTGCAAATGAGAATTAATCTAAGTTATCACTTATGCAGGAGCCTCGCCATATCCTTGTCAACCGCTGGCGGATGACCACCGTCGACCCATTGCGGACGGTACATGCCTTGGCGGTGGTGCGGTGTTCGGACGTGTTCGCCGGGAAATTTACAGCGCCTGTCAGATCGAGCGCCGCCCGCGCGGCGCATCGCGAGCTGCGCTCGCTCCTACGCTTGTTTCGGGCCAATTATTCCTGTGGGATTTGCGCGCGACCGCCTTGGTGCATGGCTCGATATCGCGTCGTACCCACAAGGCGGTCGCGCACGCCTGTCACAGGCATTACTGGCCCGAAACAAGCGTAGGAGCGAGCGCAGCTCGCGATGCGCCGCGCGGGCGGCGCTCGATCTCATAGGCGCAGACGATGTCACGGTGAACGTTCGCAATGGGTCGAAAGCGGTCGATCGCGAAGCGGCCCCTCCATGCCGGATAGGTGTCCGCTTCAGACCTGAAGGCAGCTAGCCGATTATTACCGACGTCAACTCAGATCCAGACGTCATTCACAGCCGTTCGCTCCCCCCCTTCATGACCGGTATTCAACACACCTCTCGGCTCGATCATCATGAGTTTCGTCTCCGTCTCTGCTGCTGTTCTGTGCTCTACACCACGCGGCACCACATACAGTTCGCCCGGCTTCACGTGCACGCAGCCCTCTGGGAGATCGATGCGCAAGAGGCCTTCGAGTACCAGAAACGCTTCATCGGTCTCGGGGTGCGAGTGCCAAATGAACTCACCTTCGATGCGAACCACCTTGAATTGATAGTCGTTCATTTCCGCGACCACCCGTGGACTCCACTGTTGCTCGATAAGCGAAGCTTTCTGGCTCAGGTTCACAGGTTGCGGTACGCATTGCTGATGGATGCCGGACATGGCAGATCCTCTCTAGTTGGAGCGACCAGCCTATCGAACGAGAAACACGCCTTTCTTGTACGATCCTGCAACTCAGCGAACAGCACGCAAGCGTTCCAGCCAACGCAGAGGCGGCACGCCGTAGCTGCGAGAGAAGTGCCGGGTCATGTGGCTTTGATCGTGAAAGCCTGCGGCGAGGGCGGCATCGACCAGGGTGAAGCCATCCAGGATCAGCCTACGAAAACTATCCAGGCGCCGTAGCGTGACAAACCGGTAAGGGCTGGTGCCGTACAGGGCGCGAAAGTCCCGCGACAAGCTCCATTGCTCACGCCCGCTGGCCTGTTCGAGCATCTCCAGCGTGATGCCTGCGTGCAGATGCTCCATGATGAACGCTCTGGCACGCTCGGCGCTGCGGTAATCCAGGCGTTTGCGGCCACGTGGCTTACCGCCGACGGCACGCAGCGCCATTGCCAGGTCATACACGGCGTCCTGCTCCTCCAGGGTGTCCAGAGGATGGTCCAAGGCTTGTACGAACGCTTCGCTGGCGCGGTACAAACGCGGGTCGCAGGAGAGCCCGCCGGCGATGAAAGGCAACGGTTCGCCCCCGAGCACGTTCTGGATCAACGACGGGTCGATGTAGGCCATCCGGTAGCGAAAGCCCAACTCCGTGCCGGCCATGCCGTCATGTACTTCATCCGGGTGCAGCACCAGTGTGTTGCCTGGCACGCCGTGGCACAGCGCCCCCTTGTAGTGAAAGCTCTGAACACCGGCAAGGGTACGGCCTATCGAGTATGTGTCATGACGATGCGGGTCGTAGCCATGGCCACCAAACCAGGCTTCGATGCGCTCCACGCTGCCAGGCGTAGTGCTGCGTATGACCCAGTCAGAGGTGGAGGACGGTTTTGCTTTTCGATCCATGAGTATGCTTGCCGTTATTGAGACATCTTGGATGGGGTGCTTGACCCCTGGTGCTTCAGGATTCCCACCCGCGGCGGCGTTTATCAATCTTGCGCCTCAGGCGCACGGAAGGCCTTGCTGTAGTAGCCAGACGGGTCGAAACAGCAAACGTGCTTCTTGCCGGAGGCAAGCATATCGCATGCATCGGCTATCCGTTTTGCGCGCGTCTGGGCCTGCTTGGCTGACGTGATCCAGTGTATCCAGTCTACTCGTGCGAGGGTCGTCGTATTGGTCCAGACCAGACGAGCCTCAGGCGTGGCTGCCAGTGCCTCCTGAAAATCGGGGGGGATGTCAGGTTCGGGCTCCTTCAGCACAGGGCTCAACTCCAGTGTAACGATGTCGCCAATGGCAGCATTTGCAGCTTCAAGTAACGCATTGCTGATCTGCAGCCAATGGCTCAGTTGACCATCCGGTTCAAGGGTTGCCTGGAAAGGGTATCCATTCAAGGTGCCTTCAACTGTCGTCCTTCCTCGCCTGGGAAGCTGTGCACTCGCCTCTTTTGGCAGTACCACGAAAGCCCATGACGAATCATTCCCAGGGTTTGCCGGACGAAGAAGCGTTGCTTCGAAGCGGGATTTCACAACGGTAGTTGTCATTGCAACGCCTCCAGTCACGATGCCAGGTTCAATCGCAGTAAAGACACTTTAACCCGGCAGGGCCGCCAGCACCGCACCACCATTCGATTGAACGCAGCGGGCGAGTCCACGACGCGCACAGGGGCTTTTACCGGTGCCTATGCCAACCCGTATCTGAAGTTAGTGCGTTATTGGCTCACGCCCCTCCGCGCCCCGCCTCTGGCGGTCGTGGTAGTCGTGGGCTTCAAAGCGTAATCCATCCCGAAACCAGTCCATGTAAAGCTACAATCGCCCCTGCCACCGTGGCCACAAAAATGAAACGCTCAGCGCCGTTGAAAACAGGTAAGGCTTGTTCACGCCGGGCCTGTATGTAGAGCAACGTGCCCGGCGCGTAAATCACCGCAGATAGCAGTAGGTACTTCAACCCTCCCGCATACAGCATGAGCAGTGCATACGCCGTCGCCAGGACGGCGATTACCAGATCCTTCGCGCGATTTCCTCTAGCCAGCACGTTTGTTTCGCGGGCTCTGGCGAGTTTGAGCGCATACGCTGCCACCAGAAGGTACGGAACCAGCGTCAGTGAACTCGTCAGCTCCAGTGCCAGGGTAAACGCGTACTCGGTAAAGAACGTCAAAACCAGAAAGAACTGCACCAGCAGTGTTGTCAGCCAGAGTGCGGCAGCGGGTACTTTGTGGGCATTTTCACGGCTCAGGAACTGCGGCATAGCCTTGTCATGGGCTGCCGAGAAAAGCACTTCTGCCGCCAGCAAGGTCCAGGACAGGTAGGCCCCTAGCACCGACACAAGCAAACCAACGCTAATGAAGATTGCCCCCCAGCGCCCCACGATCGCCTCCAGTACTCCGGCCATGGAAGGTTGGCGCAAGCCGGCAAGTTCGGGGCGAAGCATCACCCCGTAACTCAGCAGGGTGATCAGCATCAGGAGGCATAAGACGCCCAGAAATCCCAGTATTGTCGCAACGCCGACATCTTTGCGGTTTGCTGCATAGCGTGAGTAGACGCTGGCACCTTCGATGCCCAAGAACACAAATACAGTGACCAACATAGTGGCGCGCACCTGCTCAAACAATGAGCCGTCGGCATTGCCAGCCTGCGCGGCCTCGGCTGCCGCATGACCCACGCGGCCGTAATCGTCTGAATGCGCGAGGTCGGGCGACGTGACCGTGAGGGCGTCACCCCAGAAGTTCAGCATGAACAGATTGCGGTCGAACGCCGCAACGAGCACCACGACGAAAACCACGATGGGAATCATCTTGGCGATGGTAGCAATCGTGTTGATCACCGTAGCCTGCTGCACCCCTCGAAGGACGAGAAAATGAAACCCCCACAGCAGCACTGATGATGCAGCGATAGCGGCAAGCGTATTGCCGTCGCCGAATACTGGAATGAAACTGCCCAGTGTGGACTTGAGCAAAATAAAATAAGAAACGTTTCCGATGCATGTGCCAGCCCAGAAGCCAAACGCAGAGGCAAAGCCAAGGTAGTTGCCGAAGCCCGCTCTTGCGTACGCATAGATGCCGGAGTCCAACTCTGGTTTTCGGCGTGCGAGGTTCTGGAAGACGAATGCCAGCATCAGCATCCCGACGCCAGCGATTGTCCAGGCAATGATCGCGCCCAAGCCACCCGTGGACCTTGCAAAGGTCGCAGGTAGCGAGAAAATTCCTGCACCTATCATGGAGCCCACGACAAGTGCAGTCAGCGCTACGGCATTGAGCTTTCCTTCGGTAGGCGCACTCATCAGGTCTATCCTTGACGTTCGACTCGCTGATTAAAGACGATGCTCACCGATTGATCCAATCAAAGCAGTTCTCGGCCGCAATCAGCTTGTTACCTCAGCTTTGGGTGGCGAGCTGCCGTTGGCGAGCGTCCGCTTCCGACTCAAAGCGGTCACATGGGTACGCGCCTACCGATCAAAAAAGCCGGTCCTACGAAACAAGGGGCGATTCAAGCAATGCCACGACCTTTTCAGCAGTCGCTTTGGCAGATTGCGGATTCTGGCCTGTCACCAAGCGGCCATCGACGACCACATTCGAAGTGAATGGCAAGAATGCTTTTTCGTAGCGCGCCCCACGACGTTTCATTTCTTGCTCAGCGTTATACGGGACCTTGCTCGCAACGCCCGCCAGCACTTCTTCGATCCAGGCATAGCCAGTCAGACCACGCCCCTCTACCAGAAGACGACCATCAGACAGGCGAGTATTGAGCAGCCCGCAATACCCATGGCAAACCGAAGACACGACGCCACCTTGCTCGTAGATCTCGCGAGTCAGTCGCTGCAAACCCGCGTCCTCAGGGAAGTCCCACATCACCGCATGGCCGCCGGTAAAATAGATGGCGTCAAAGTCAGATGACACTAATGCTTGCGGACTTGAGGTGTTGGCAAGACGTGCCATTGCTGCCGGGTTGTTCAACCAGGCTTTGCCGGTACTATCGAGCAATGGCCACTTGAGCGAGCGAGGTTCGAGAGGGGATATCCCACCCAGGGGGCTCACCAGGTGCTGTTCATACCCTCTGTCAGCGAACACATGCCAGGCATGCGTCAATTCACTCAACCACAGCCCTGTGGGATGACTTGGGTCGCTGTAATGGGCAACGTTGGTAACGACGTGCAAGATGCGTTTGGTCATACCTGAATACCTGATCGTAGGTGCTTGGGCCAAGCATCGCCTTCATGCGGGCGAGAAGTACTTTGTCATGGGCGCTGAATCCAGCGGCAGGCAATCAGGCCGCCTGATCACGTACCAAACCATCAAGCAAGGTCGCCAAGGCATCTTCAATGGCGTGCTCGCCGAACTTCGCCGGCACCAACCGGCTACCGATCGAAAGCAGGGTCAACCCATGGAGGTGCGCATTTATTTGGTGGGTGAAGCGCTCACTTTTTTCAATGCGATCTCCTCGCGCAGACGGCCAAGCACACGTTGGGTGTTATCTACGCACGGCATGCCGTCTGGCTTGCTTTCAATGCCGTCGATCACCATCAGCAACTGCTCCTTGTTGCGGGCCAAGCGCTGCTGTAACACCTCGATCTCCTCGACCTTGCGCTTCAATCCGGAAAGCAGTTCGTCATGACGCCAACCTTGCGAACTCACCGGCAACAGATGCCGGATTTCATCCAAGGTAAACCCTGCTGCCTGGGCGCTGGTAATCATCTCCAGTAACCAGACTGCATCCTCTGAATAGTCGCGGTAGCCATTGGCCTTGCGCTCAACTGATTGAATCAGTCCGCTTGCCTCGTAAAAACGGATGCGCGAAGGGGCAAGGCCCGTGATTTTCGCCAGCTCTCCAATTCTCATGCCACACCTTCACGCAAGTTCTAACCTTAAAGCTCACTTTAACTCCGTGATCACTTAAGAGCCAACTTGATTACGGAGCTCCGATCGTAGCCCTAATCAAATCGGCCCAACCTACCATCCTGCGCCTACGCTGATCGGGTAAACGAACGATAAGGGCTTGACCTTAAGGTTTACTTTAAGCTTAAGGTAAGTGTCTCGGCTACGAGGGCCTTGCTCTGTCGCGCTCAAGGGCGGCAGCCACGGCATTGGGGCCGGCACAAGCACGCGGGCCATCATCGCAGTTAATAGAGAGAAATCTTCTACTGAGGTTTCCAGGAGACCAAATGCAAACCGTTCTAGGCGCAACTGGCCAGATAGCCATAGAGCTGGCACGGGAACTGAACCGGACATTTACCGAAGATATCAGGCTGGTCAGTCGTAATCCGCGCAAAGTCAGCGACTCTGACACGCTGCTTGCAGCTGACTTGCTCGACGCTGGCCAGGCGGCGAAGGCCGTCAAGGGCAGCAGTGTCGTTTATTTCACAGCTGGACTTCCGCCAGATACACAGCGCTGGGAAACGCAGTTTCCAGTGATGCTGCGAAATGCTCTTGATGCGGCTCGCGCATCTGATGCCAGTTTCGTCTATTTCGACAACACTTATATGTATCCGCAGGATGATCGTCTACTGACAGAGAGCACGCCCTTCGACCCGGTCGGTCGTAAAGGGCAGATTCGTGCGCAAATGGCATCGATGGTGTTGCAGGAGATGGAGCAAGGCGACATTCCTGTCGTCATAGGGCGAGCGCCGGAGTTTTACGGGCCAGGCAAGACGCAGAGCATCACTAACACCTTGGTTATCGACAACCTGAAGGCCGGCAAGACCCCCCGGGTCCCCGTGCGAGACGATACTCAGCGAACACTCATCTGGACTCCGGATGCAAGTCGGGCACTGGCAGCTCTGGGGAACACAGCGGACGCATACGGGCAAACCTGGCACCTTCCTTGTGACGACGAACGGCTGACCTACAAACAATTTGTCACGCTCGCTTCTCAGATTTTTGGCAAGGACGCTACTTATAAAGTTCTAGGTAAATTGACCCTGACAGCTGTAGGCCTGATATCCAAGCAAGTTCGTGAGCTGCGGGAGCTGCTGCCACGGTACGAGCACAACAACCTGTTTGACTCCTCGAAGTACAAACAGCGTTTTCCCGATTTCAAAGTCACGACCTACCGACAAGGGCTCGCTCAAATCTTGAATGAGCTTGGTAGCAGCTGAGACAGACTTCTAGTCCGCCTTGGCGTGGCTTTCTGACCTAGCTGATCTGGAGGGGACCCGATTTCGGCAGCTGGCTTACCAACATTGAGCTAAAACACGATCGATTCCCCAGGCCTGAGCCATTGGACGGCCACGTGCCTCCGAGCATGGGCCAGCGTCGCACGAAGTGCTGACGGTGTTCGCCCAGAGCATGATGGGAACCGTTGAACCCGTCTACCCTGCCCCCCTGTCAAAGGCGTAATCCTCGAAAACCAACCACCCTATCCCATGTGAGCACTGTTCATGCCTATCGACTTCAGGCCCGCCCAAGCCTCGGACGCGCACGATATTGCGCGCTTCTTTCAACTGACATCGGAGGGCATGGCCGATTACATATGGAGCAAGCTTGCCGCACCTGGGGAAGCGTTGCTGAGTGTCGGTGCGTCTCGCTATGCCAGGGAACAGGGCGACTTTTCCTACAAGAACTGCCTGATGGCCACTTTCGAAGGGCGCGTCATCGGCATGATGCATAGCTATGCCTTGCGCGAGGCCCCTGACAGGCCTGTCGAGACAGACCCGGTGCTCGCGCCTTATGCCGACATGGAAGTACCCGACACCTTGTACATATCCAGCCTGGCCCTGGATGAGGCCTGGCGCAGCCAGGGGCTGGGCGTGCAGTTTCTTCGCCACGCCCAGCAGCGCGCTGAGGACGCTGGCCTGGATGGGCTATGCCTGATCGACTATGCAGAAAACCACGGTGCACGCCGCTTCTACGAACGTCACGGTTTTCAGATTGTTAAAACCTGCCAGATCGTTGCGCACCCGATGCTGGGCGTAACCGGTGAAGCCTATTTGATGTATCGCCCTACCCACAACGTGCTCGAGAAAAAGCCATGAACAAGAAACTGACCGTGTTCCGCGAACTGGATATCCAACCGGTGCGCGACCTTCCCTTTTTTGAAGAGGTGCTGGAAGGCACCCCTCATACGCTGACGTCCAAGTACTATCACGATGAACAGCAAGGGCGCATTTCCGGAGAATGGGAAGCCAGCACCGGAGCGTGGCGCATCGACTACAAAGTGTGGGAGTTCTGCCATGTCCTGAGTGGACGCTGCGTCATCGAACTTGAAGGTTGCGCCCCCCTCACCCTGGCCGCTGGCGACACGTTCATTATCGAGCCGGGCGCCAAGGGCAAATGGACCGTGCTGGAAGACATGAAAAAGAACTTCGTGATCCTCTTGCCTGCGAGCTAGGCACGGGTCGCATTTCATCGAGCGCCGCTCAGATTACTGGAGGAGCGGGCTTGCCCCGCGAACACCGGCGAAGCCGGTGCCATGCACCGCGTGGCCCCATTCGCGGGACAAGCCCGCACAATGACCATTGTTCTCTGCGTGACAGCACCCCCTACCAGACAGCTGTGACCGTGCTGCAGCCAAGAAGGGCTCAGCTCACCATCACTTCGTCCAGTGCCTGTTCAAGGGTGCTGACCGTGCGCTCGATATTGTGCAGTTTTTCAAGCCCGAACAGGCCGATACGGAAGGTCTGGAAGTCGGCCGGTTCGTCACATTGCAACGGCACTCCGGCGGCTATCTGCAGGCCGTGTTCGGCAAATTTCTTACCGTTCTTGATGTCGGCATCATCGGTATAGCTCACCACCACGCCTGGGGCCTGAAAGCCGGCTGCGGCCACGCTTTTAATGCCTTTGCCGGTCAACATGGCACGTACCCTATCGCCCAGCGCCTGCTGTTCACCGCGGACCTTGTCGAAACCGTAGGCTTGCATCTCGTTCATCACGTCGTTGAACCGCGCGAGCGAATCGCTGGGCATGGTCGCATGGTAGGCATGCCCGCCCTGTTCGTATGCCTGCATGATCTGCAGCCACTTTTTCAGGTCGCAGGCAAAGCTGCTGCTCTGCGTCTGCTCGATGCGCTCGAGGGCCAAAGCACTGAGCATCACCAGCGCGCAGCAAGGGGAAGCGCTCCAACCTTTTTGCGGTGCGCTGATCAGCAGGTCGACTGCGCACTTGTGCATATCGACCCACAGCGTGCCTGAGGCGATACAGTCCAGCACGAACAGCCCCCCCACTGCATGCACGGCGTCGCCAATGGCCCGCAAGTAATCGTCAGGCAAAATAATCCCGGATGAGGTTTCAACGTGAGGGGCGAA
>Ga0160485_100291_pt1 | contig 21257 bp, 16 predicted proteins | sample DIDnMG_2_FD_108224 | JGI IMG/M metagenome (GOLD analysis project Ga0160485, IMG submission 108224) | Enriched soil microbial communities from UW Madison campus, WI, USA - DID2878_E24_Lignin MG | ecosystem: Environmental > Terrestrial > Soil > Unclassified | place: USA: Madison, Wisconsin...
GAAGTCATCGTCAGCTTTCTGGATGGCGATAGTTCGCAGCCGATCATCACGGGCCGCACGCATCGGTCGATCAACCCGCCGCCGTATGAACTGCCGCGTCACAAAACGCGCATGACGATCAAAAGCCAGACGCATAAAGGCGATGGCTATAACGAACTGCGTTTTGAAGACGAACGGGACCAGGAAGAGATCTACGTGCATGCGCAGAAAGACCAGAACATTCATGTGAACCACAACGAAACCACCTTCGTCGGCCATGACCGCAGCGAACAGGTGGAGCACGACGAGACCATCGTGATCGGCCACGACCGCAAGGAGACGGTGGGCAATGACGAACAAGTAAACATCGGGCACGACCGGCGTCACGACATCGGCCAGGATGATTTTCTGACGATCGGGCGTAATCACACGGTGATGACGGGCAAGGACCGGACTGAAGACGTCGGCAACAACCGGCGTGACAAGACCGCGGCGAACCACTGGATTGAAACCGGCGGGAATGTGGAACACACGGTGCAGGGGCATCATCAGTTGCACGCGGGTCAGCGGATTGCGCGTAAGACGGTGGTGTATGAATTGCAGTCGGCCCAGCGCGCCGTCATCAAGGGGCCGGGCGGGACGATCACGATTGATGGCGGCGGCATCACGATTGAAGCCGTCGCCATCAAATTCAAGGGGCCAATCAGCCAGCAATCAGGCGGAGCCAGCGCGCCATCCATGGCAGGCGCGCCGAGTCCCGGCCTTGCCATGGATAAGCTCTGCGCCATGCGCCCAGATGGCAGTTGCCCGCGCGTGCCCTGCCCCTGCGGCATGGGGGCCGCATGATGCCGGCCATGACGTCGCATCCGGGATGGCCACGCCGCATCGTGCAGCCCGCGCAAGCGCCCAGCGTCGAGACATTGGCGTGTTCGGGCCAAGGGTGGCTTTGGCTGGATGGTGCGCTGGACGCTGATCTCGAAGAAAAGGTGGTGGCGTTGACGCCCGGATTTGATCACCACTGGTTATGGCGCGACACCGCGTGGGCCTACTCGTCCCCCGGTTACCGCCACGGTCCGCTGTTGACACGGGTCAATGCGGATCTGCTGCAACGGTTTGTTGAGGACTGGGCACCGCGGCAAATGGGAGTACTGATCTTTGCGCCCGATGATGCTCACGCCAGCCCCCACCTGCAAGCGTTGCACCAGATGCTTGCGCCTGACGGCCTGCCCCTGCGCTTCAACCTGACCGCCACCCGCCAACTGGAAGAGCTATGCGAGGGGCTGGCGCCGCACCGGCTGGCTGAATGGTTCGGCCCGATTCGCGGCGTGATCTGGCGCACGCCCGACGCGGACGGCGCGCAATGGCTGCGCATTGACCTCCCGGATTCTGATGCTGCCGCGTCGATGTCCGGCTATGAGGATATCTACACCCTGCACGAAGCCGACGAAGACGCGATCAACCAGGCGAGCTTTGAATGGTTCATGCGCGAAACCGTCCGGCGCACCCTTCCCCCAGACTTCGCGGCGACCGATCCCGCGGCGCACGCCAAATTGCTGCGTCAATTCTCCATCTTCGCCACCGAGGCGGGCCAGATCGGGCTGGTCATCGAACGCGACGTGCGCCACTACATCGGGCTGCGGCTGCGCTTTCCCCAACAGCCTTTCGAGAAGGACACCGAGTTGCGCACGATCTTGGCGCAGCAAACGGTTCCGGGCCTGCAACGCTTGCATCACGCGGAACAGCGCCTGAATCAGATTCACGCCGTCTCGGCATCAGGACTTGCAACATGACCCACACGTTTCCGGCCTGCCCAAAGGCGCTGCAACCGCCCCACCCCAGCGCCAAGCAATTAGGCAAAGCCATTTCCCCGCCGCCCTGCAAACGGGGCACCCCGCTGTATCCCTTGCGGTATGGCATCACGGACAAGCCCGTTAACGCGGAGATCTTTCCCACACTGACCGCCGCGCTTTACCCCAAACTTGTCGATGGCAAGACATATGGATTGCGCGTGCTGCGTCCGCGCAGCTATGTGTATCTTTTCTTTCGGCAGCACGGGCGCATGTGGACGCGTCATTACCAGGTCACCGACAACATCCGCTTCGCGCCCATCTGGTGGACCGAGGCCGACTACGCCGCCGACGTGCCCGGGCGCGCACAAGCCCCCGACGAAGCCGGCGCGGCGCGCTTTCTGCTGGTGCCGCCCGACGTGGAAGATGACACCGTGCATGTGCGGATCACCGACACGATCCTCAGCCACGCGGCGCTGTGGCGCATCGAGAACGACACCGCAGGATGGCGCAGCCTGCTATCCACTCCGGTGAATTTGGAGCAAGTAGCGCAAGCCAACGTCTTCCCAGCGTCGTTGCTGACCCAAGTGCCGGAATTGGCGCCAGCTCCACAAAACGAACCCAAACCGTATCCGTGGAGCGAAAGCCAGCCGGACACCGACGGCTTTCAATCCATCCTGAACGCCATGAGCGCCGCCGCCCGGCCCCGCAGTGACCTGGTTCCCAAAGCCGTGGCCGTTCATGACCTGGCGGGCCTGCTCAGCGAGCTCAACGTGCTGGTGGGCAGCCGTCTGGATCAGCTTCAAACCTATAGCGCCGACGCCGCGCGCAAGCTCCGCGTATCGAAAATGATCGACGAACTTGGTAGCCTGAAACGACGCGAGGCCGAGCTTTACGCGGAGAAGAACGACGTCATTCGCAGCGCGATACCTGTTAATGACAACGGAGGCAGCGGCAAGGCTGCGCGCGAGAGGTCCTACCAGGCCGGCTTGGCCGCCGAACGCAAGCGTCTTGCCTATGCCCGCAACACGGAGCGCAAGCGGTTTGAAGGCGCGCATCCAGAAAAACTCAAGCACCACACCGACGCCGTCACCCGCGCCGCCACCGACCTCTGGACGCTGTTCAACGACCAACGCGAGCAGTTCGACGGGATCATCGCTACCCACGCGCCGGACACTATTGGCCATCTTGATTTGCGTTGCCTGGTCGGCCACACCCTTCCCGCGCTCATCCACTGCAAGGCCGGCAACGATTACCTGCTTGAACAGGTTGGCCCCGCCGGCCCCACCGGCCTGTTGGGAAAAGCCGTCTTCGGTACACCCCAAGTTATCAGCTACGCCGAACTCAGCGCGGGCCCCATCCGACAAGCCTCCAACGCCGCGCTGGCCGCCCTGCAAAAAGTCCTGGAAGCGCTGCCCGCCGACGGCGCATCCCATCAGCTGAGCGTCATGCTGGGCGCGCTGGTCGCCCAAGGCCAACTCAGATCCCCCGGCGCGTACTGGACTAGCGTGTACCGCCCGATCATGGAGGTGCTGGACGGCGCCATCGCCCGCGCTCACGACGTTCCCCTGTCCGACGTCGGCAACTGGGTGCGCGACCAAATGGGCCTGAAAGGCGTCAACGGCTTCCGCCCGAAAACCGTGGACCGGGCGGCCCATACGCTTGTCACCCTTTACGACACGCAGGACGTACAGGAAAAACTCGCCCAGGTCAGGACGCTGCCGCAGCGTATTCGCTTCTGGCACAACGTCCAGCTGTCGCTGGGTGGCGTCGCGGTGTTTGCCACGGTGTACAGCGCGGGCGAAGCGTTCCGGGCGCTGGGGAAAGAGGACGGACTCTCGCTGGGGAACGCGCTGAATGCAACCGGGCGGGTGCTAGGGGTCAGCGCAGCCGGCGCAGCGATGACGCGGATGCACTTTGAGAAACAGCGGGATCTGGCGAAGTTGCGGGGGGAGTCGAAGTTGGCGGATGCGTTTGACAAAGTTGCCAAGCGCTGGGAGCTGCGCGCCATTGGCGCCGCGGCGGCGGCAGCGTTGGCCATCGGGGCCACGGATTGGTGGAATGCGGCAAACAAAGATACCGGTTCAGCTGCTGGAATCAGCTTTGCTAGCGGTTCTGTGCAAATAGCGGCGGGGACAGTCGGTTTTCTGCATCTATCAGGAAAGCTGAATGCCCCATTTCTCGTTCGATGGGCTGAATCGGGCCTCTCCGCGTTGCGCGCAGGCGCTGCGGTCGCGCGTATGGGCGCCGGTCCTATCGGCTGGATACTTCTCTCGGCGGAGGCCCTCTATTTTGTGCTTCATCAAGCCCATCAAACTGCGGCGGATGAAGCAAAGGTCACAACATGGATTGCCCGCAGCCTCTGGGGCATCCACGGTAAACAAACCCCATTCGCCAGCGACGAAGAAGAACTCCACGAGTTTCATCGCCTGTTCCAAGAACCGACCATCGAATCGGAGGCCGACATCTTCGGAATCGCTCGCAGCCTTGCGGCGATTAATTTGATCACCAGCGTAGTCGGACTTCCCGAAGATGCTCGAACCATCACGGTCCGTCTTCCGGGATGGCAGCCGCAGATCAGCCACTACACGATCACTCAACATCAAGCCGCGAGTGCGGGAGACTTCATCGGAACGACCAAGCACTACGAAGATCCAAAATTGGTCTCTGTTGAGAATGGCGTCGGCATCATCCACATCACGACGAATACGCTGATCGGGAAAACCAACGTGGAGTACCGACCCAACGGTTTCACGGACGCCGACTTCGTGATGCAAGAGAGCCAGCTGTGGTGAAGAAACTTCGCGACGTTGATCCTGCGACGGTTCCCGACGCCAAGGCGGAGTTCATCCGGCAATGCGCAGCGCTGGACGAGCGTATCGATCATGCTGCTTTGCCCGATATCACCTATGCCATGGAGCCCGCACAAGTTTGGCTCGACGACGACGTGTCTGATCCTGAGCAATTTAACAACCGCTACATCGAACCCCGGCTCGAAGGTCAAATCACATTCTTGATGCAGGTGTCCACGCTAGGCGTTCCCTTCTCATTGATCATCGTCTTCGTATTGGCCCCGCTCTTCGGCGAGTTTCATATAAAGGGGGCCGTTATCTGCATCCCCTTTTTCTTCTTTGCATGGTTCTTCCTTTGGATGGGTACAGAAATGGCCCAATCGCGGGTTCGATTCAATCGTCAAGCGCAGGTCGTGCATGTGAGCTACGGAAAGGCTGTCTTGCATTTGCCGTGGCGCGATGTCAGGCCGTACACCGAATTTGGACATGACTATCGCCTTCGACTGTATTTTCCCGTGCCATATCTCGCGATGATGCAGCTCCCCTTTCAAGACCCAGAACGCGTCAGAAGAAGTAAGGCGCCATTTTGCCTCGGCGGCGACTTCGACAAATACGACCATCTGTTCTTCGACAAGAACCTTCACCGTCTGGAGTTCATCCGCCGCTATATGGAACACGGCCTAGACGCGATCCAGCCAAACCCCAGGTGGGTCAAAGAAGGATTAGTCGACAAGCCCACCGGTGACAATCCAGTCGTTCGAACAGGCAAGCTCAGCGATATCTTCTTGATCTGGGATATCTGCTTCAACCTCATCAGCCTCAAACCCCTGCTAGACCGCTGGATCAAGCACAAAGCCAATTCCTTCCGCTGGCCCGAGGAAGTCGAACGCCTATGCGCACCCGGCGCGGACCTGTCCGCCTACGACACCCGCCCCGTCAAATCCAGCACCCGCTATTTCTACCGGTACGTCGGCATGGACAAGGGCGTGATCTTTGTCGACCATCGCGGCCGGCAGGTTCAGCCACGCAGCAGCGGGGCCTAAGCAGCATGGCCACCAAGCCACTCCGCATCATCGACCCTGCTACCGTCCCCGACGCCAAGGTGGAATTCATCCGCCAATGCGCAGCGCTGGACGCACGTATCGATCACGCCGCGTTGCCGGATATCTCCTACGCCATGGAGCCAGACAAAGTCTGCTTTTTTGACGATGTTTCCGACCCGGCGCAATTCAACGATCGCTATATAGAACCCCGAGTGGAAGGCCAGATCACGTTCCTGATGCAATTGTCCACACTGGGTGTCCCGATGTCTCTGCTGATCGTCTTCGTCCTGGCGCCCTTGTTTGGGGAGTTCCACATCAGGGGCGCATTGATTTGCATCCCATTTTTTCTCATGGCCTGGTTCTTTCTTTGGATGGGAACGGGAATGGCTCAAAGCCGAATTCGGTTCAATCGGCAAGCCCAGCTGGTGCACGTGACCTACGGCGATTACGTCGTTCATGTCCCTTGGCGCGATGTCAGGCCATACACCGAGATCGGTCATGACTATCGCTTGCGTCTGTACTTTCCTGTTCCGTATGCCGAAATCATGAGCCAACCTGATTTGGACCCCGAGCGCGTAAGGACAAGGAAAGTGCCGTTTATTGTCGGAGGAGAGTTCGACGCGCACGACCATTCCCTGGACGGCAACCTTACCCGTCTGGAATTCATCCGCCGCTACATGGAACACGGGCTGGACGCCATTCAACCCAAACCCGAATGGGTCAAAGAAGGATTGGTCGATAAACCCACCGGAGACAATCCAGTCGTTCGAACAGGCAAGCTCAGCGACATCTTCCTTATCTGGGATATCTGCTTCAACCTCTTCAGCCTCAAACCCCTACTAGACCGCTGGATCAAGCACAAAGCCAACTCCTTCCGCTGGCCCGAAGAAGTCGAACGCCTATGCGCGCCCGGCGCTGACCTGTCCGCCTACGACACCCGACCCGTCAAATCCAGCACCCGCTATTTCTACCGCTACGTCGGCATGGACAAGGGCGTGATCTTTGTCGATCATCGCGGCCGGCAGGTTCAGCCGCGCAGTACCGCGGGATGATTGGAATCGGCACCGCGAACCCCGCCCGTGCGCCACACGAGCCCCGCGCTGATGACCAGCGCCAGCGTCAGCAGCCCGCCCGCCATCGCGGCCACGCCCGGCCATTGGCTTGCGGCCCAGAAGTGGCCGCCCCAGGCGCCCAGCACGCTGGAACCCACGTAGTACACCAGCAGGTACAGCGATGCGCCCAGTGCCTTGTAGCCGCGCGCCATCTGGCCGACCCAGCCGCTGGCTACGGCGTGCGCCGCGAAGAAGCCGAAGGTGAACAGCACGATGCCGGCGATCAGCACTCCAAGGGAATCGGACAAGGTCAGCAGCAAGCCCGCCAGCGCCAGGCCGGTGGCGGCGGACAGCATGGGGCCGCGGCCGTGGCGGTCGGCAAGCCGGCCGAAGAACGTCGAGGCGAAGATGCCCACCAGGTACACCACAAAGATGAAGCCGATGAACGTTTGGCTGAGCGAGAACGGCGGCAACAGCAGGCGAAAGCCCACGTAGTTGTAGACCGTGACGAAGGCGCCCATGAGCAGGCCGCCCATCGCAAACAAGGCGCACAGCGGACCATTCTTCATGTGGGCGCTGACACCGGCGCGCATGTCGCCCAACACGCCCGTCCAACCCCGGCCGCGTTGCGGCGTGAAGCGGCGCGACGCGGGCAGCAGCCACACGAACAGCACCGCCGCCACGATACCCAGCACGCCCAACGTGCCCATTGCCGCGCGCCAGCCAAAGTGGTCAGACACCAAGCCCGTGATCACGCGGCCAGACAAGCCGCCGAACGCGCTTCCGCTGATGTACAGGCCCATGACGAAGCCCAGCGTGTCCGGCTCGACCTCTTCAGCCAGGTAGGCCATGGCGACGGCGGGTACGCCGCCCATCGCCACGCCCTGCAAGGCGCGCAGCGCCAGCAGGCTGTGCCAGTCGGGCGCCACGGCGGCGATGGTGCCAAGCACGGCCGAGGCGAAGAGTGACAGCGCCATGATGCGTTTGCGCGGCAAGGCTTGCGAAAACAGGCCCACAAAGAAGATCGCAATGGCCAAGAGGCCCGTGCATAGCGACAGAACCAGGCTGCTTTGCGCGGGCGATACGCCGAACGCGCCGGTGAACATCGGCATCAGCGGCTGCACGCAATACAACAAGGAGAAGGTGGAAAAGCCGGCGGCGAACAAGGCCCATTGGGCGCGGCGCAGCCCAGGCGTGCCGCGCGCCAAGTATTCGGGCGATGCGGCGGTGGAGGAACTGGCAGAGGGGGTAGACATCAGGGTTCTCGAATGACAACGGGCATGTAGCCCGTGCAGTAAAAGTAGACTTTTCCCCTGCATATGTCCAATATATGAAACCCACCCAGCCTATATTTTAAAACGATGGAACTCCGCCACTTGCGTTATTTCACGGCCGTTGCCGAAGAGCTGCATTTCACGCGGGCGGCGGCGCGTCTGGGGATCGGGCAACCGCCGCTTAGCCAGCAGATTCAACAGCTGGAACGCGAGATCGGCACGCCTCTGTTTCTGCGGTTGCCGCGCGGCATCGCGTTGACGGAAGCCGGCGCGCAGTTTCTGGAAGACGCGCGCGCCATTCTGGCCAGCGCGGATCGGGCCATCGACACCGCCCGCCGCCTGGGGCGTGGCGAGCGCGGCGCCATCACCGTCGGCTTTACCGCGTCGGCCGTGTTCCACCCTTACCTGCCGCGCGCCATTCGCGCCTATCGCGACCGCTATCCCGATGTCCGCGTCACCCTCACCGAAAGCAACACCATTTCACTGCTGCGCGGCCTGCGGCTGGGCGAAGTGGATGTGGCGTTCGTGCGGCCTCCCTATTTGCTGGACCCGGAGTTTGAATCCGAACGCGTCCTGGACGAACCCATGCTCGTCGCCCTGCCCCCGGACCACCCCTTGAGCCGGCGCCGCAGCGTGCCGATCGCGGCGCTGGCGGACGAGGATTTCGTGTTGTACCCGCGCCCCATTGGTGCGGGGCTGTACGACGCCATCCAATCCGCCTGCCAGCGGGCGGGCTTTGCGCCGCGCGTCATACAAGAGGCGCCGCAAATGGCGTCAATTGTTAGTTTGGTGGCCGCGGGCGTGGGCATTTCGGTGGTGCCGGCCGCGATGCGGCACATGGGTGCGGAAGGCATCGAATACCGGCCCATCAAGGGCGACGCGCCCCACGCCTTGCTGGACATGGCGTATCGCCGGCACGACCGCTCGATCGCGGCCGTCAACGCCGTCGACATGCTCCGCCGGCTGGCGCATCCGGAGCGCAATTGAGTGCAAGCAAAATTGGGGCGGTATTGCCCTGTCGCGTTTGTCACTTCCTGTAAACCCGCTGAACGCACGGCGGAGTAAATTGGCGCGCTATTGGCGATCCGTCCCTGACAACCGGCACGGATGTCGCGGACCAACTCAACGAATCAACCTTCCTAAAGGTGACCTAGTGCGACGTACCCTCCTGGCCTTGGCCATCGCAACGATTCCTGGCCTGGGCGCGGCGGCCGGGCTGGCCTCTTCCATTGGCGCGGTGACGGTCTACCAGGACCGCGCCGTGGTGACGCGCACCGCCACCAGTGACCTTGCTGCCGGTGAACATGAACTGGTGCTGGAGAACCTGCCCGCCACGCTGCAAGAGAATTCCTTGCAGGTCTCGGCCAAGAGCACCGGCCAGGCGGCGCTGCTTGACGTCAAGGTGCGCGATGCGTTTCTAGCCGACACCCCGAACGAGCGCGTGCGGACGCTGCAGGAACAGGTGCGCAAGCTGGAAGGCCAGTTGGCCGAGCTGGACGATGAAGCCACCGTACTGGACAACCAGCGTGAACTGGTTCTGATGATGCAGCGTGGCGCCACCGAGCCGTCCAAAGACGGTGCGCGCCTGACGCTAGACGAACTCAAAGCCATTCAGACGCTTAGCGCCGACACCCTGAGCAAGACGCTGGCCAGCTTGCGCCAGGTGGCCGACCGCAAAGCCGTGATGGAACGCGAGCTGAACGCCTTGCAGAGCCAGTTGAATGTCGTGCAGGGGCAATTGAGCCGCCGCACGAAAACGGTCACGCTGCGCGTGAACCTGGCGCGCGCGGGCAAGGTGGATCTGGCCGTGTCGTACGCCGTGGGTGGCGCTCGCTGGACGCCGGCCTACGATGCCCGCCTGCGCCCCGCCGACCGCAATGTCGATCTGGGCTATTTTGGTGTGATCCGCCAGAACACCGGCGAAGACTGGAACAACGTGAAGCTCACGCTGTCCACCGCGCGGCCCGCGCTGGGCGGAGGCGCACCGGCGCTGCAACCGTGGATCATTGACGTGGCGCCCCCGCCCGCGCCGCCGCCACCTCCCCGTCCGGTCGCCGCACCCGCTCCGTCCGTGGCGGGCGAAATGATGCAAAAGCGCATGCGCCCCGCGCCGCAGGCCTATGCGGATGCCGCCATGGCTGAACCCGCGGCCGAGGCGATTGAGGTCACGACATCCCAATTGCAGAACGATGCCACCAGCGCGTCGTTCCAGATCCGGAACCCGGCGACCCTGCCCTCGGACAACACCTCGCAACGCGTCGCGATCGCCAGCGCCAAGCTGCCGGCGACGTTGCAGTACCAGGCCTCGCCGGGCCTGCGTGAAGCGGTTTTCCTGACCGCTCAGGCCAGCAACAACACCGACTTTCCCTTCCTGCCCGGCCCCTTGAACACGTTCCTGGACGACGCGTTCGTGGCTTCAAGCGCCATGAAAGCCGTGATGCCGGGCGAAAAGGTCGAGCTGGCGCTGGGTGCGGACGACGGCATTTCGATCAAGCGCCAGCTGGTCAACCGCTTTACGGAAAGCACGGGCTTTTCGGGTAGCGGAAAACGCGTGACTTACGAATACAAGATCACCGTGAAGAACAACAAGGCGACCAAGGAACAGGTGTCGTTCAAGGATCGCCTGCCCGTCTCCCGCAACGAGAAGATCGTGGTCAAGCTGCTGTCGCCCGCCGACCGCGACGTCAAGCGCGAAGAAGACGGCAAGCTCGTCTGGGAATGGGAAATGGAGCCGGGCAAGTCCCGCGAAACCGTCCTGAAGTTCTCGATCGACTACCCGGGCGATATCGACGTTTCGGGCATCTGAGTACCGCCCTTCAGGGGCGGCACGCAATAAGGCGGCCAAATTCTGGCCGCCTTATTGCATTCTGGCCGCCTTGTTGCATTCTGGCCGCCTTGTTGCTTTTCAATGGCTGCGGCAGAAATCGATGAAGGCGTCGGCCTCCAGCGGCAGGCACAGCCCGTACCCCTGGGCCACGTCGCAACCCAGCTCACGCAGCAGTTGCAGGTCGCGTTCTTGTTCGACGCCTTCGGCGACCACGCGCCGCCCCAGCACCCGGCCCATTTCGATGGCGGCCGCCACCACCGCGCGCGACGCCGCTTCACGGTGCATGTGCACGATGAAATCCCGGTCGATCTTCAGTTCAGTAAACGGCATGGCCGAGAACAGGCGCATCGACGCGATGCCGGCGCCGAAGTCATCCATGGCCAGTTCGAAGCCCCGCACCCGCAACAGATTCAGCACGGACGACAGCGCCAGCCAGTCGTTGACGGGCTCGTCTTCGGTCAGTTCGATCTTTACCAGCCTGGCGGGCAGGCCGGCCTGCGCGACCCGCTTTTCAAGCAGCGCCGCCATATCGCGCGAGCACAGCGTGGAGGACGACGCATTGATGGCGATTGGCACGGCGATGTCCTCGTCGTGCATGCGCTGCAACACTTCAATAACGCGATCTGTCACCCGAAGGAACAACATCCGGTCCATGCCCAGACGATGCGCGGCCGGCACGAAGTCGGCTGCGGCAATGGGGCCGAGCGTGGGATGGTCCCAGCGCGACAGCGCTTCGGCCGCCAAGACCTCGCCCGTTGACAGGCTCATTTGGGGTTGCAGCACCACGCTCATGCCCTCGCCGGTGATCAGCGCCCGCCCCAATTCCGCTTCGATCACTTCGCGCCGGACCGACTGCTGGCGCGGCGAAGCCACGTCTTCCGCGGCCAGCGCAACCTTGATGGCCTGCTGCATGGCCGTGCGCGAAACCGGTTTGGACAGCGCCTGCGCCGATGGGCAACCGGCCTGCAACGCCAGCCTGACGTGGGACTGCAGCAATTCGTCGGCCAAACTGCTGATCCAGATGATGGGCGGCATGCTTTTCACGCGGCCCACGTCCACCAGCCGGCGCAATTCATTGGGCAGGTGCGTGCCATCGCCGTCACTCATGACGATGTCGCTGATCACTAGATCATAGAATTGCCGCCCCAGCGCGCTGACGGCTTCCGTGCTGCTGCCCACGCCCGCCACGCGCCGATAGCCCAACGCCAGCAGCATGTTCTGCAGATATGCGCGTTCGACGGGGTGATCTTCGACCAGAAGAATCCGTCGGGTGCCTCCGGCTTCGGTTTTAGGCATTACGTTCCGTCCTAGCTTATAGGGCGGGGCCTCTGCAGGCAGCCGCTTGAACTTTCCGGACTCAATCCTACGGCATCCGCGTCGACTCTGTCGTGATTGGAAAAGGGTTAATGCAATTTCCGGGCCGATAGGCGTAGGTTTGGGACCAACTTCCCGCCATCGGCGCGGCCCGTTGTCCGAAGGCAGCGCACCGGCTTCCTCCGGACGGACGCCGCCTTCCGGCGCGCGCGTCGCCCGCCAGTGCGATAATGGACGTCTTTTCGCATCTACGGCACGGAGCATCCCTTGACCCGCATTGACGACCCCCAGCACGACCGCGAGGTCGGCACGGCCGACTCGACCCAGGACAACACGCGCACCGACGACACCCGCATCAGCGCCGTGCGTCCGCTGATTTCGCCCGCGTTGCTGCAGGACGAGCTGCCCGTTTCCCCCGCCATCCAGACGCTCGTCGAGCAAAGCCGCGCCGAAATCGCCGACGTGCTGCATGGCCGTGACGACCGCCTGCTGATCGTCGTGGGCCCCTGCTCCATTCATGACCATGACCAAGCCATGGATTACGCCCGCCAATTGCGCGCCGCCGTGGACCAGCACAAGAAAGACCTGCTGATCGTCATGCGCGTGTATTTCGAAAAGCCGCGCACCACCGTGGGCTGGAAGGGCTACATCAATGACCCGCGCCTGGATGGCAGCTTCCGCATCAACGAAGGCCTGCGCCGCGCCCGTGAACTGCTGCTGGACATCAGCGGCCTGGGCCTGCCGATTGCCACCGAATTCCTGGACTTGCTCAGCCCACAGTACATCGCTGACCTGATCGCCTGGGGCGCCATCGGCGCGCGCACCACCGAAAGCCCCAGCCACCGCCAACTGAGCTCTGGCTTGAGCTGCCCGCTGGGCTTCAAGAACGGCACCGACGGCGGCGTGCAGATTGCAGCCGACGCCATGGTCGCCGCCAGCGCCAAGCATGCGTTCATGGGCATGACCAAGATGGGCATGGCCGCCATTTTCGAAACGCGCGGCAACCAGGACACGCACGTGATCCTGCGCGGCGGCAAGCAAGGCCCCAACTACGACGCCGCCAGCGTGGACGCCTGTTGCGCCGCGCTGCGGGCAGCCGGCCAGCGTGAACAGGTCATGATCGACTGCTCGCACGCCAACTCCAACAAGTCCCACTTGCGCCAGATTGATGTGGCCAACGATATCGCCGCGCAGCTCGCCCAGGGCGACGCCCGCATCACCGGCGTCATGATCGAAAGCCATCTTGAAGAAGGCCGCCAGGACCTGAAGCCGGGCCAGCCCCTGCGCCGTGGCGTGTCGATCACCGACGCTTGCCTGGGCTGGTCCCAGACCGAGCCCGTGCTGGACACGCTGGCGCTGGCCGTGCGTCAGCGCCGCGAAAAGGCGGCGGCGTCGCTTTAATGGGGTTGCGGCCCCGGGTTTCCGCCTGGGGTTGCAGCTGCGGGGTACCGCCTCGGGGTACCGCCGCGGGGTACCGCCGCGGGTTGCCGCCGCGAGGTACCGCTCCGGTGCCTCCCGCCTTGGCGGTGCTACTAGCGGCGTAGCGCGTACGGCGCCGGGTCCATATCCGGCGCCTGCCCCGTGATCAAGCTGGCCATCAGCTTGCCGGTCACCGGCCCCAGCGTGAAGCCATGGTGCGCGTGGCCGAACGCCATCCACAAGCCTGGATGCTTGGGCGCAGGCCCGATGACGGGGCGCATGTCGGGCATGCAAGGCCGGCACCCCATCCACGGTTCTTTTTCCACGGCCGCCCCCAGCGGCAGCAACTGGCCTGCCAACGCGCGCGTGCGTTGGATCTGGATCGGCGACGGCGGCGCATCGCGGGACGCGAACTCGGCGCCCGTCGTCAACCGCACGCCCAACGTCATCGGCGTCACCACGAAACCGCTGTCGATATCCGCCACGGGGTGCGACAAGGCCGCGCCGTCTTCCAGCGTGTAGTGCTGGTGATAGCCGCGCTTGACCGCCATCGGAATGCGGTAGCCCAGCGGGCGCAACAGGTCGGCCGACCACGGCCCCAGCGCTACGACCACATCGCGGGCGTCGACCATCCCCTGTACGCTTTGCACCTGCCAGCCCTTGCCCGCCGCCTTCAAACTGCGGGCGTCGCCCCGCACCAATTGGCCGCCGCGCTTCTGGAACAGGGCGGCATAGCCCCGCGTTACCGCGCCTGGATCAGACACATTCACCGGGTCCAACCAATGCACCGCGCCCACCATGCGCGATGACAGCGATGGCTCAAGCGCGGTCAACGCCTGGCGATCCAGCACGCGATAGTTCAGGCCGTAGGGCGACAGGGCTTCGGCTTCGGCAATGGCGCGCGTCATGCCAGCATCGGTGCGGGCGCCATCGATCCAGCCATTACGGCGAAACAGGTGGGTGATGTTGGCGTCGTCTTTAAGCGCGTCATGCTCGGCCACGCTGCGTTCGATCAGCGGCAGCATGGCGTCCGCCGCGCGCGCCAGCCGGGTGGGAGATGAATGCCACCAGTACCGCAGCAGCCACGGCGCGATGCGGGGCAGAAAGCGCGGGTGATAGCTCACGTCCGGCGTGTTGTTGCGTGCATAGCGCCACAGGCTGCGCCAGTCACGCGGAAAGGCGTACGGAATGACGCTGGCCCGTTCGATCAGGCCCGCATTGCCGTAGCTGGTTTCTTCACCGGGGCCGCGCCGGTCCAGCAGCACCACGGAACGGCCGCGCGCCTGCAAATGCAGCGCCGTACTCACGCCCACGATGCCCGCGCCTAGAACCACAACGTCTGTTTTCATGCGCCGAATTCTGCGCCAGCCCCACGTGTTCGGCAAGACATTGCGCGCGTAGAATTCGCCATGGCTTTGCATGCTTCATTGTCTATGCCTTAGCGCCATTCCCTAGCGCTATTCCCTAGCGCCAAGACCGCCCCCGGACCCGCATCAGGACCGCACCATGCCCCTTCCCCCTTTGCAGCCCGTCACGCTTCACGGCGACATCGTGCGCCTGGAACCCATGGCCCTGCATCATGCCGATGCGCTGGCGGCGGTGGGCCTGCATCCTGAGCTGTGGCGCTTGCAGCCCGAGCCCGTCGCCACGCCCGACGATATGCGGCGTTATGTGGAACGGGCGCTGGCCGGCTGGCGCGACGGGGCCTGTCTGCCCTTTGTCATCGTGCAGCAAAGCACCGGCCAGATCATAGGCGCCACGCGCTATATGGATATTGCGCTGGCGCACAAACGGCTGGAGATCGGCGCGACCTGGCTGACGCCCGCCAGCCACCGTTCGGGCGCCAACTCGGAAGCAAAATTCCTGTTATTGCAGCACGCCTTTGAAACAATTGGTATCATGCGCGTGGTCTTCAAAACGGAATTGAGCAACACGCAGTCGCGGCAGGCCATTCTGCGCATCGGCGGCATCGAAGAAGGCGTGTTTCGCAAGCATCTGATCGCGCAATCGGGGCGCGCCCGCGACATGGTCTATTTCGCCATCCTGGATGACGACTGGCCGTCCGTCAAAGCGCGTCTGATGGCGCGGATGCACCGCTCGTCGTAACCCGCGCGCATTGTTCTTTTCACAGGCGGTTCCGCATTTCTGCAAGCGGCGCCGTCGATGCAGTACCGCAGCACCGGCGGATCATCGGACGCCATTGTCCGCTCCGCCTTTTTCAAGTCAGGTATGGATAGTTCTCCCCTCCTCCCGGCCGCCGGCGCCAAGTCCCGGCACAGCATTTTTATTTACACGGAAGAACAGCGGGGCAACCAGCTGGTCGAATCCCTTGTCATCGGCATGCTGTCGGACATATCGGGTTCCGACAAACTTGTCGTGGCGCAAGACCCGCATAGCGGCCTGAAGTTCATCTATCGCGTCGACCATGAAAGCAGCAATCTGGATGCTGCCGCCATCACCGAACACGAGCCAGATGCGTTCAACGGCAAGACGTCCGTGCAGATCAACGCCATGTCGTACCGTCTGGGCACGGCGGAGAACGCGATGAAATTGCTGCGGGGCAAAACGCAATGGATTCAGGACAAGGGCGCCGTGCTGTCCGTGCTGTTGCAGAACGCGGCGGCGCGCAAGACCCGCTTCGCCTCGGCGCGCATCGAACGCGACCGCATGCGCAAGGTGCCACAAGGGGTGCCAGTGGAATACCTGCCTACATAAATCGGATGGCGCCAGTGGAGTGAGTTTTATCCACAATTTCTGTGGATAAAACTCGCCCGCAAGCACGGTGGATGGCCGTTCGGGCGATGCGCAACGGGCTGCGCATTTTTTGATCAGACGCTGTTTGCGCAGGGCTTGGATCACATCCGTCTGGTTTGCCGCGCCGCCGCATCGTCGATGATGATATTCTCCGCAAACATCAACGATACGAAACGTATCATCCCCGTATCACCCATTCGGTGTTGCCCCCCGCGCAAGCGAAACCGTCCCCACACCAAGAAACCCAGCATGTCAGGAGCGAAAAGCGTGTTTGCCCTTGGAGCGCTTTGCGTGCACACGCAAGCGGCGACACCGTGACGATCATCGTCGTTGACGACCACGGAGACTGGCGCGACACCATCGCCGAATACATCCACGACCTGGGTCTGGACAAAGTCATCCTCACCGCGGGTTCGCTGGCGGAACTGGATCAGTTGCTATTGAGCGTCACGCCCGGCATCCTGGTGCTGGACGCCATGCTGCCCGACGGCGATGCGCTGACGCGCGTGTCTCATCTACGCACCACGTATCCGGCGATGGGCATCATCATGCTCACCGGCCGCTTGCTCAGCGAAGACAAGGTGTCGGGCCTGAGTCTGGGCGCCGACCACTACCTGACCAAGCCCGTCAACCTGAATGAATTGGGCGCAACGCTGGTGTCCTTGTCGCGCCGCTTGCGCGTCGTGCCTGCGGCTGACGACGCTCAGTCTGACACCTGGCGCTTTGACCCCGCGCGGCGCATGCTGACATCGCCCGGCCAAGTGTGCGTGGACATCACTGATACCGAAAGCCGGCTGATCGGCGCCCTGATCCAGGCCGCGCCGCTGCCCTTGACGCGCGGGCGTCTCGTTGAAGCGCTGGGCGCCAGCGCCGACGCCTACGACACGCACCGCCTGGACGCGCACATGCACCGGCTGCGCCGCAAGCTGCGCGCGCTGGCGGGCGGCGACATCGGCATCCGCACGGTGTATGGCGTGGGCTATGTCTGCACGACGCCGGTGCAGATTGTTGGCAACCTCAAACCCTGATCCGCATCCCATGACGCTTCCCATCCGCCCCCGCCGCTCGGTGCTTTACATGCCCGGCGCCAATGCACGTGCGCTGGACAAGGCCCGCAGCCTGGATGCCGACGCGCTGATTCTTGACCTGGAAGATGCCGTTGCGCCCGACGCCAAGACGCAGGCCCGCGAACAAGTAGCCGCCGCCTTGCGGGAAGGCGGATATGGACGCCGTGAATGCATCGTGCGCATCAACGCGCTGGACACGCCCTGGGGCCACGACGACATCAACGCCATCGCTCAGGCCGGCGCGCATGCGGTGTTGCTGCCCAAGGTGCAATCCGCCGCGCAGCTGACGGCCTTGGCTGATGCGCTGGACGCAGCCGGCGCGCCGCCGGATTTGCCGCTCTGGGCAATGGCTGAAACGCCGTTGGGCTATCTGCGTCTGGACGCGATTGCAGGCGGCCACGCCCGCTTGGCCGCCATTGTCGTCGGCACGTCAGACCTGGTGAAAGATCTGCATGCGCGCCACACGCCTGGCCGCGAAGAAACGTTGCTGGCGCGTTCGTTGGCCGTGATGGCCGCGCGCGCGCATGGATTGGCCGTGCTGGATGGCGTGCATCTGGACTTGCAGGACGACGCGGGCCTGGAAGCCGCGTGCCGCCAAGGGCGCGATCAGGGCTTTGACGGCAAGACGCTTATCCATCCCAAGCAGATCGCCGCAGCCAATACGGCATTCGCGCCCACGGTAGATGAATTGGCCACAGCGCGCAAACGGCTGGACGCCTGGCGCGCCGCGCAAGCCGCCGGCTCGGGCGTTGCCGTGGTCGATGGCGCCTTGGTGGAAAACCTGCACGCGCAAGAAGCCGAACGGGTGCTGGCGCTGGCCGCCGCCATCGCCGCGGCATAGCTTGCCTTGTCTGAGGCATAGCTTGCCTTGCCTGAGGCATCGCTTGCCTCGCCCGCGGCATCGTTTGCCTTGCCTGCGACATAGCCGCTCCCACGCGCGGCATCGGCCCCCCTTCCTGGGGCAATTCCGCCCCGTTTTCCACCGCCCGATGCGCTGAGGCGCGCGGCCCGGTACAATACTGCCCACGATCCGACGACGCGCTTATCCGGCGTCCCGTCCCTTCGCCTTTCGCGCCCGATAGCCCCAAGCAAGTTCCCGGCATGGCGCGAACCCTCTCCGGTTCCCTTTTTTGCGCCGCGCCATTGTGGCGGGAGCCTTGCCGCGCGGTTGCCGCGCCACCCCCTGCCCCAAGATTCATGATCCGCTTCCAACAAGTTTCACTCATGCGCGGCGTCAAGCCCTTGCTCGACAAGGTCGACCTGCTCTTGAACCCCGGCGACAAGATCGGCCTGATCGGCGCCAACGGCGCTGGCAAGTCCAGCCTGTTCGGCCTTTTGCGCGGCACGCTGCACGCCGACCAAGGCGATCTCGACTACCCGTCCAGCTGGCGCATGGCTTACGTCGCGCAGGAAACCCCCGCGCTTGACCGCCCCGCCATCGAATACGCCATCGACGGCGACGTCACGTTGCGCAAGCTGGAAGCGGAACTCGCCGCGCTGGAAGCCGAACCCGAAAGCGCCGAGAACGGCCTGCGCATGGGCGACATCTACGCCGCGCTGGCCGACGCCGACGCCTACACGGTGCACTCGCGCGCCGAACAGCTGCTGACCGGCCTGGGCTTCACGCAAGCACAGATGCATCTGCCGCTGACAAGCTTTTCCGGCGGCTGGCGCATGCGCCTGAACCTGGCGCAAGCGCTGATGTGCCCGTCCGACCTGCTGCTGTTGGACGAGCCCACCAACCACTTGGACCTGGACGCCATCATCTGGCTGGAAGACTGGCTCAAGCGTTACCCGGGCACGCTCATCGTGATCTCTCACGATCGCGATTTCCTGGACGGCGTGGTCAACGTCATCGTCCACATCGACGAACGCAAGCTCAAGCGCTACTCGGGCAACTACTCGTCGTTCGAACGCCAACGCGCCGCCCAGCTGGAATTGGCGGCCGGCATGATGGAAAAGCAGATGCGCCAACGTTCGCACCTGCAATCGTTTATTGACCGCTTCAAGGCCCAGGCCAGCAAGGCGCGTCAGGCGCAGAGCCGCATCAAGGCCCTGGCCCGCATGGAAGAAGTGGCCCCGTTGCGCGCCGCCGCCGAATTCTCGTTCGAATTCCGCGAACCGCTGCGCGCCCCGAACCCGCTGCTGACCATGGACAAGGTCAGCGCGGGTTACCGCGTGGAAGACGAAGACACGCAAGCCGTGTCCGACAAGATCATCGTGTCGGGCATCAACTTCTCGTTGCAAGCGGGCCAGCGCATCGGGCTGCTGGGCATCAACGGCGCGGGCAAGTCCACGTTCATCAAGACCATCGCGGGCGATCTGGAATCGTTGGCGGGCGACACGCAATTCAACAAGGGCCTGTCGATTGGCTACTTCGCCCAGCATCAGGTTGAAATGCTGCGCCACGACGAATCGCCGTTGTGGCACATGATGAAGATCGCGCCCACCGTGCGCGAACAAGAGCTGCGCAACTTTCTGGGCAGCTTCAACTTCAACGGCAACATGGCCACCAGCTCCATCGCGCCGTTCTCCGGTGGCGAAAAGGCGCGCCTGGCGCTTGCGCTGATCGTGTGGCAGCGTCCTAACCTGCTGCTGCTGGACGAGCCCACCAACCACTTGGACCTGGAAACGCGCGAAGCCTTGACCACCGCGCTGGCGCAGTTCGAAGGCACGTTGATGCTGGTCTCGCACGATCGCCATCTGCTGCGCGCCACCACCGATGAGTTCATCATCGTGGCCGACGGCGTCGTCAAACCGTTCGATGGCGACCTTGACGACTACAAGGACTGGCTCTACAAGACCAAGCTGGCCGCCAAAGCCGCCTGATCGCGTTACAATCCCGCGAATTGCACGCAGCTGTCTCCGCTAGACGGCTTGCAACGCAACCTTCAACCCCGTCCCGCTGTACGCGGGACGAGTTTTTTCAGCGCTCGTAGATGACGATCAAAGACCAACTATTTCTCGCCAGCCAGTATCTTGCGCCCCATCACCTGGTGTCGCGCTTCTTCGGATACGCCTCAGACTGCCGGGAACCCGCGGTCAAGAATTGGATGATCTCGCGCTTTGTCCGCAAGTACGGCGTGGACATGAGCCAGGCCTTGCAAGAAGACCCGTTGGCCTACGAGTGCTTCAATGACTTCTTCACGCGTGCGCTCAAAGACGACGCGCGCCCGCTGGACGACGAGCCCGGTTCGGTGCTCTGTCCGGCTGACGGCGCCATCAGCCAGATGGGCGCCATCGAACAAGGCCGCATCTTCCAGGCCAAGGGCCACAACTACGGCCTGGTGGACTTGCTGGGCGGCGACGCCGAACGCGCTGCCCCCTTCCAGGGTGGCGAGTTCGCCACCATCTATCTGTCGCCGAAAGACTATCACCGCGTCCACATGCCGGTGGCCGGCACGCTGCGCGAGATGGTGCATGTGCCGGGCCGCTTGTTCTCGGTGAACCCGCTGACCGCCCGCAATGTGCCGCGCCTGTTCGCGCGCAACGAACGCGTGGTCTGCATCTTCGACACGGAACATGGCCCCATGGCCGTGGTGCTGGTGGGCGCGATGATCGTTGCGTCCATCGAAACCGTCTGGGCGGGCTTGGTGACCCCGTTCAAGCGCCGGGTGAAGTCCGTGCGCTATGACGCTGCCGCGCGTGCGCCGATCCATCTGGCCAAGGGTGCGGAAATGGGCCGCTTCAAGTTGGGCTCGACCGCCATCGTGCTGTTCGGCCCTGACAAAATCCGCTGGGCCGATACGCCCTCGGTGACGGGCCCGGTGCGCATGGGCGAACTGCTGGCCTTGCCGAAGTTTTCGGGCTGAAACGCCCGGTGTCGAAGTTCATTGAACTTGGGTGATGATTGGGACCATCACATCTCGAGGCCCCCATGCCAGTGCGCCTGCCCTACCCTACAACGGCTGTGAGCTAGACGCGGTTGACGAACGTCTGCCAGCGGCCA
>Ga0160485_100296_pt1 | contig 21108 bp, 21 predicted proteins | sample DIDnMG_2_FD_108224 | JGI IMG/M metagenome (GOLD analysis project Ga0160485, IMG submission 108224) | Enriched soil microbial communities from UW Madison campus, WI, USA - DID2878_E24_Lignin MG | ecosystem: Environmental > Terrestrial > Soil > Unclassified | place: USA: Madison, Wisconsin...
ACGACGCCGTGGCCCAGCTCGACTCCGTCACCCAGCAAAACGCCGCCCTGGTCGAACAATCGGCCGGCGCGGCGGGCTCGCTGCGCGCCAGCGCCCAGTCGCTGGAGCGGTCGCTGGAGGTGTTTACGTTGCGGTGAGGGGAAAGGCCGGCAGGATGACGCCGACTTGGGGCAGGCCACAGTCAGGCCATGGGCTGTGGCTGCCTTGAAATGCCGGGACAGTTCAGAAATCCCGGCTTTCGATAAAACAGAATTCGGTGCGGTTGGCGCCTGAGTCGGTTTTGAGGCGAGAGTCCGCGCTGACGATATGCAGCTCGTTGTCATAAGCATGCACGTAGTTGAAATCATTGCCGGATGCCACTACACCTGATTCTGTATCTATGCTTGTATGAACTGATTGGTCTTGCTGACTGATGCGGTGTACTAGGAGCTTCCTATCATTTACGCCAACCCAGGCAATGTCTTTGCCCACCTCTACCATCTTCCCAAAAATGGAAGCGATGTTCTGACGTTGATGAAGCTTGGTTCTCCATAGAAATCCAAAATTCTAAGATCGTTTTTCTACATAAAGCTGCTAGCCGATCTAGTAGCTGATGGCCAGATATCCGCGATGGAGTGCAATGCCTGTGGTTGCAATTTCCGCTCAAAGGCTGTTTCCATATTCTGTATTGACTCTCCTATTGGCTTTGTTTAATTTTGAAATGTGATTTGGTATTTTTGAGAAGGTCATGGAAATCTCAATTAATAAAAAGTATCTGTTAATTGTTTTTGAATGTGAATCGTTAAATGATTCTTGAATTAATTTGATATGTGTTCATATTCCATTCTGTAATCCTTTGTTGTCTTGCATCATCTTGTTGGAATTTTTTGAGTTGCCGTAGGAAATGTTGAAATATTTTTACCATTTCAGATAATTTATGATGTTTTCAAGTATGTATACTATTTTTCGCTTGTGTACATGTCTTGCAAAAAGTGGTGGAGAATAATTATTTTAATTTAACATATCCAGGCATTCTTTCTTTTTTTCTGAGTTTGATTCTGGAAATGATTCTTTGATTTCATTCATTATATAATCATTAATCATTTTGTATTCTTCCGTTTTTCTTGACGCGGCTTGCTGTTCCTTTGTTGTGTCGCTATATGAGGTTTCCATCTTTTTCTTCCATTTCTCGAACGCCTCAGGCGTGACTGATTTGCAATAATGCTCATATGAGTCGGTTAGTGATAATTTATATTCCAAAGGAAAATCAAAGACGGCAAAGCTTGGTGTGTGTGTAAGCAATAATTTCATTAAAATATAGAATCCGAAAAGATGCCGAGTTGAGGAAATTTTCTTGTGCATGATGGTTTTGATAATTTGAATGGATTGATGTTTTTTTTGCTTGAGTGAAGATTAATAATTATTCTAATTAAAGAAGACGGTTATTTAGGGTTTGGCTAGGGTGTGCACATTCTATGTCATGCAGTTTTTTATTTTCATGATGTTTTTTGTTGAGTTGCATCAAATTTTCTTGTGATAGTTTTTATTCGGTTGATTATTTCTGCTGCGGCATCGCCACCTATAAGGCTTTGCGATTATCTTGGCCTTATCTTCCTTGAAAATTACCCTCATCAATAACTGGGTATTTACGTGATCTGGTTGGACTTGGGTGACACGCTCTAAGGTAGGCAATGGCACGTGTGCCCGCCTGCAGATCGCTAGGCGTCACATCCTGCTGGTCTAGGATGCGCCGGCCTTCCTCGTCATATGCGGGATTGTTGCAAGCGTATCAATTCATCGCCATTTATAAGGTTCCGCAGTAATTCCCACCTTGTCATCTCGAAATATGATAATCATCTTCAATTGGGTGTTCAGGCGGTCTGCTTGGATTTTTTCAATAAGCTCTGGATTCAATATAGATGTCAGGTCTACACGTTGTATATGGTGGGCATTTGTGGCCTGTAGTTTCTTGTAAATTTCATCACTTGCGCTGGAGTATTTTATTTCGCTTGGAGTATTGTTTGACCAATCGGAGAATTCTTTGCTATGTAGAAACCACTCTACTTCTACCGATTGCGGTATTCCGCCTTTAGTATCTCCTGGCATGAAGCTCATCATTGCTCCTTCGGTATTACTTGGGCCTAAATAGCCAGGTATTGGCCCTCTCTTTCCATCAAAATCAAACCTTCTGGTTGTTAGCGGGCGAAGACCTTTATTGTAAAATTCCAGTGATAGACCAATACCATCCCTACGACTGGCGCAACCGATTGCTGGAAATATTGTTGCTGCAAAAAAACAGCTTATTGCAGTGCGACGGTCAGTCCGTAATTTTCTTTCAACCATTTCGCATAATCCTTCATATCTATATCGCCGGTGATTGTTGATGAGCCATCCCTGTCAAACCCAGGTCTGTCTCTGTATTTGATGAATCTTTGGCTTTCAGCATGCGTCATTCCCTCTATTTTGGCAACACGGCGGTGCGTACATTCGCCTGTTTTTTCGTTGTTCTTCTTCAGGCAAAATAGACTATCTTCTGGAATGCCGCCAGATTGAGTTAAGCTTTTGTCGTGCAGAACTGGTTCGGTTATGGCGCCCCATTTTTTGTCGCCAGCGGCATCCCAGCCTTTCATTGTCAGACCACTTTCCTTCGCCTTCTCAGCGATCCAGTTCAACGCCACATTCGATAAATCCCCGGTGCCAAAGCTGCCACCAATGTCTGCATGGCTGCCTATGAATCCAAGTTGAGTACCCCGATCTATAGATTCCCCCGGGAATAATTGGCGATGTTCATTGAGTGCGACAGCTTGAAAAACATGCTGCACTTCCGGAGGAATGGCCAGTTGCCATTGATCATTGAGGCGTCCGGTTGCACCGAACTGTGCCACCGTATCCCATAGGCCTAGAAACCGTAGCTCCATGCATTCGGATTTCTCTTTCCACTGCTGTTCTTTGATACGGGTGGCAACCCGGTTCGCAAAGTCCCGGCCCATGGCTGCACCACGGCTGAAACCCACGATATCGATGCTGACCTTTTTGCCGTCTGCAAACGTATGTTCCTCCATGAATTTGTCCAGATTTTTCAGCATATGGTCTACGCGCGCACGTGCTGTACTGGCTACCATGTGGTCATTCCATGGTGCTGTAATTTTGCTTTCGTCGTCATAGCGGCCAACGCCGTTCATGTACCATGATTTTCCATTGATATTTTGGTCATACGCTAAATAGAATTTATAGACGTTGGACCAAGTATCCTTATCTGGCGGTGTATTCGAATTATTGGTCCCATCAAACGCAAACAGAATCAACCCCTCCGGATCCACATACCGCAGTGGATTGCCCCGCACATAGCTGTAGGGATTGGGTCCATCCGGCGTGCCCAGCGCATCGGGCGTGAGGTATTGGCCCCGGTCCGGGTCGTAGTAGCGGTGCAGGTTGTAGTGCAGCCCGGTTTCGGCATCGTGGTACTGGCCCGGCAGGCGCAGCGGCATTTCAAAGCCCGGGGCTGAAGGTTGGGACATCACCTGCTGCCGGCCAAACGCCGTGTAGCGTGCACGCCAGATCAACTGGCCCTGCGTGTCGGTGGCCGCTTCCACGGCGCCCAGGTGGTTGGTGTGCAGCCAGGCCAGGCGTTCGCCGCCGCCCACCCAACGGCCCGCGATGGTGCCGAGGTCCTGCACGATGCGCCCCAGCGTTCCGGCGACATCCGCAGGCTTGCGGCCTTGGGGCGTGTCGATGACGGCCAGGGGCCACTGGCCCAGGTGGATGTACTGGCGCGTGATGCGGCCCTGGGCATCGAGTTCGGCGCTGAGTTGGCCGGATTCGTAGAGGTACGCCCGGCTACCTCCTTGGGCCTTGCCGGTGTGTTTGGCAATGCGCTCGCCCCGGTGGTTGTAGCGGAAGCGGGCCAGCGGGGCGCCCTGTTCGCTGACCTGTTCCAGCCGCCCCAGTGCGTCCCAGCGGTAGCTGCGCGGGCCTGCCTGCAGGGGCTGGCCGTTGGCGTTGTACTGGGTGCGCTGGGTGGTTGTGTCTTTCTGGTCCGCTGCACGCTCGGCACTCCAGCGGTGGCTGCCTGGCAGGTAGGCGATGGCCCGCGTGCCCGCCTGCAGATCGCCGGAGGCCACGTTCTGCTGGTCCAGGGTGCGCCTGCCGGCCTCGTCATAGTGGTAGCGGCTGGAGCGCAGTTCCTGGCCAGTGCGCTGGACCTGGGTGATGAGGCGTTCGTGCATTTAGGTGGCCTAGCTATTCGCTGGCGCACATGGGGTGATCCCAAGGCTTGGTAAAGATGAAGTGAGGACTATTGACCTGCAAGAGCGGCAGGTTTTCAGATGCTTGAGAAGGGGCGCTCGTAGCTGAAAATCGTGCACGATAGCAATGCGCTCGAGGCTGGATATAAGTACTGACGAATGCTTGGACCGCTGAGCGGTATTACTGCATGCGCTGTTTCAGCTTGTACGGACATGTGGGTGATGTCACTAACCAGTGGCACATCGGTGGACCAAAATCTGCACACGATCAGGGCGATGTGCTTGGAAGGAGCATGGATGCAACCAAGTCCGCGAATCGCGGTTCGGGCGGCAGACCAAGAAAAAGACGCGCTTCACCTTGTTTAGTGCGGTAGAGGAACATGGGCGTTGCTCCGCCCAGTTCTGTCCACAGGGCTTTCGCTGCCGCCAGTGCTGCCCGTTCCGCAGAAGTGGGCGTAACGCCTGGTAAGCCACCCTGGCGCTTGCTGCGATTGAATTTCATGAAATTGCGTTGCATGTCTTCCTTGCGGCCGCTGCGTAGCAATTCAGCTGCCTTGCCAAGACTGCCATTGCCCATATGGGAAATAGGTAACCACATGGCGGGTAGTTCATTGAAAGGTTTGCCATTGACCTGCTTTTTCCACAAATCGGCGCAAACTGGGCAGTTGGGATCTATGAAAACGTACAAGGTGGGTTGGGATAGGTCAGATTGCGTAGGAATGCCCCTTAGTTCTTTCAATTGGTTCCAGATCTGATGTGGGGTTTCTTTGGCCCATGATGAAAGGTATATTGAAAGAAGGGAAATTGCCAATAGCAGTTGGCGTTTTTTTTGATTCATGAAATATCTTTCTTTCTGATAAAAATAACCAATTGGATGGGTGGATAATTTTTAAATCTCTATCAGCGAAATATTTACGGCTTCTCTACTAGGCAAAATTCAGTAACTGCGCCGAGGGTTGCCCCTTTTCCTCTGTTTGTTCTTCCTCGTATATGAATTTCGTCGCCGTAGGCGGAAGCAGAGTATTTCAGCGGCTGAGGAGGATTAAGTTTGTGATTAGAGTCAATTCGAGTACTAACAGCGCTTCCATCTTTCTCTATCCTATGGACAAGTAATTTATTATCGTTTGCGCCGATCCAAGCCAACGATTCTCCAACTATAAGAACTGCTCCATTGATGGATGCAATTCCTTCAATTTGATGTAGCATTAGCTTCCATTTGGGAGAGAGGTCAGGGTTGAATCGCTCCATGTATATTTTTCCGCTATCCCAATAGCTTACGATGATACTGCCGTCTTCCAACGCCACGCCTGAGCCATCTAAGCCATCCAGCCTAACTTTTGCCACTTCCATACCAACTGGAGAATATAGGCGCAACTCGGATGAGAACTTCGCAGAAGAATATTCGCTACTACGTTTGTTGTATATCGCTGCTACTTCATTGCCTCTATTGAAGATGCCGGAAATCTCTCCTTCCGTAGAGTTCTTTTCACTGAGAATTTTGCGACGCTTAAGATCGGAGCTATAAAGCATAAGCAATGGACGATTGTTTGTATCAGATCCCCCCATGAAGTAACCCTGGGGTGAGGTGGCGCCCGCTCGGATGACACCGACTTCTTTCATTTGCAAGTTGCGTTTGACTTTGGTTGCCTTCTCATCAAGCTGTGCCAGATACCAATGCCCGAGATAATCAGTAACTGGCACAACGATCGGTTGTTTGTGTGCAATAGATATCGAGGACATGGAAAGATAGAAACCAGATGCTTTAATTCTCTTTGGTGTATCTTCGTCGGAGCAGCGCATATCTTGAATTAAGAACTCAGTCGACAGACTGTCAGCGTCTCCGACGCGATTTAAAGACACCCATTGGTTGCTTTCCTGCTTGTCTATTTGAGCGTAGGAATCGTACCTTTGTATCTGCTTTTCGCTTATCAACTGATATTCCGCGCTTGCTAATGTAGGGGATATTAGAAGTAGAGAAAGGTGCATCATGATTTTAGAAAACATGTGACATCTCCTTAGCAACATTGACAGTATTGTTGGCGGCGGTTATTGAATGCGCTTGATCCGAATTTTCTTAGCACGGAGTGCATATCTTCTGCTGCAGATATGCAGGCTTCGAGAGTATTTTTTGTTCTTGTAATATCAAAATTTCCTTGGTAACGGGTTTCATGATCGGCTGGAATATTCCTGCAAACGGCTTGCATGTCTGCGAGCATGCTATCGTCACAATTTTCTTGATTTGATTCACTGCAAGTTTGATAGCAGCGATCATGATTGGAGCATGCCGCAAGAAAACTTGATTGTTCCCCAATTCCTCCAGCTCCGCCTCCAGTTGGGTTGTTTCTGTCCGGGAAAATGAAATAACCCATACTAGTCGCTATTTTTATAGCCGATGGTGGCGTACTGCACCCATCAATACAGTAGCTGCGTGCATTACCATTGGACTCCACTTTCATCACGGCATAGTCATCATCGTTTGCATGTGGCTGGCCCACAACGCACTGTCTCCATAAGGAGTCGGGCGGAGCCTCGCTTTGCTGCATATCGACGCATTCCTGTTTGTACGAATTCCAGTCAAAGGATTTATCGAGTTTTGTATATTGCTTTTGCCTGATCTTGCTTTTTTGGGTTCTGGCATCCTTGACGCAACACTGCGTTTCGCTGTCCACCTTCTTCCCCCCGCAAAGGCTGTTATCTGGAAAGATGCAGTTATTTTCACGTTCGTATCTTTCCCGATTCTCCCTACTGCTAAAGCACATATTTACTTCGCAGAGTGACGTTATTGGAGGCAATATGCCGGGAGGAGGCGAGATGCAACTTTGAGTGATACCGCACTGTGCCCATGCTGTCCCCGCAACGGCCAAACCCGACAAGACGATTGCAGCCTTCGTGAACCAAGTGGCAGTTGTGGGTTGCACCCTCTTTGTGGGAAATCCGTCGATTCCGGAGCCTCGCTGGCATTCCCATCTCCGCGTTTTGCGGTACATGCCGCGTCGTCGAATTTTCACCAGCATTCAGCACCTCTCTTGCTGTTAACGTTTACTTCGCCCTGATAGATCAGACACATTCGGAACCTCCGTCTCCGTCTCCGTCTCCATCGCCGTCTCCGCCCTTGTCGCCACCGTCTTCTCCGCCATCAACCCCCGGCCCCGGCGGCCCGACCGTGGTGCAGCCCGCGGTTTCGCAATCGGGCGGTTCACCGGGTTCCGATGTATCGGGCTGGCCTGGGTCCTGCGGATTGCCCTTGTTGCCTTTGTCGGGAATGGATACCGTGGCATCGCTTTCCATAGCGTCGCTTTGCATGTGCAAGGTGGCCTGCGCGACGATGGGCAGTCGACCGTGCCGTATGAGTTCGGTGTGGAAGGGGTCGCTGCCGTCGTCCAGCCAGCGCAGGTAGTGCTGGTAGATGCCGCGCACCAGCGGGATCTTGAGTTCGTAGCCGTGGGTGACGCGGATCTTGAGCAGGTTGGCGTCCTGAACGCTCTGGGCCGACTTGCTGCCTATGTCTTTTTTGTCCCGGTGCGCCAGGCCGGCGTTTGGAATGGCTCGCACGCCGTATTTCTGCTTCAGGTGGGGAGCGCTCCAGTCGTCGAAGCTCTCGCGCGTGGGGTTGATGAGGTCTATGCGCAGGTGGCCTTCAAGGTCGGCCTTGGCCTTTGTCTTGGCATCCGCCAGTTCGTCACTGTTGCTGCCACCGCCATACAGCGGAACCATGGCGCGCAGATAGGCCTCGCGGATATCGTCCATGCGCGCATGGGCCATGGTGCCCGCGCGGGCGGCCATGAAGCTGGCGTGATTGATCTGGTTCTTGTTGAAGAAAACCAGGCCGTACTGCAGCAGGGCCAGCCCCAGCAGGGTGATGATGGGGCCGACCACGGTGAACTCGACCATGGCGCTGCCGCGCTGGCGCGGCCTGCGGAATGAGGTGCTCTGGCGCATGAGGATGCCTGCAGGTTTGCGGCCGGCGGACGGGCTTGTATCCACCCGCTGGCCATGCTTCAGGGCCTGTTTGGGTGTGGCAGGGGGATGTGGATGGGCACGTCCGGTCCGGCCTTGTCCTTGCGCATCAGCATCAATTGCATGGTGCCCTGGGGGCCGGCGCCGAGGATGTGGATGATCTCGGCCTGCTTGCCGGTGATTTCGCCTTCGAGGCCATCGAGGGTGTAGTCCTGCCGGGTGAGGGGTGTGTCGGGCCGGGGGGCATCTGCGCGGACGTCGCTCGCAGGGCCTTCCAGCACGACGTTGATGCGTTGGCTGCGCGAGTCAGAGATCAACTGCGAGTTCACAAACGTCAGCTCTGGCACTTCCATCACTGTGCGCCTCTGGCTTTTGGGGTCTGTGTAGTCGATCTTTACGCCAGTGAGCTTGCCCGTGGCCGTATTGAATTCCGCCTCGTAGTTGACGCCGGTGTCCAGTATGTCGGTGGTGTACGGGTCCAGCCGTTGTGCCGTGCCGGCCAGCGTGCTGACACTGCCGATATAGGTCACGGTCGGCTCGCTCGGCGCCTGGCTCTGGTCGGTGAGCAGTCTGATGGCGGAAATCCAGTTGGTGTTTTCGCTGCGCATGTTGGGCATGCGGCCGACCATGCTGAGGTTCTGGCCTTCCGAGAAGGTGGTGCCCCAGATGCCTTCCTCGTGCTGGTCCGGTGGTCCTACGAGGAAGATGACGCCTGCATCGCCGCTGATGTTCTTGTAGTGGCTCTGGCCCGCCTCCGGGTAGTGCGTGACCTGCGGGTACTGCCTGCCCTGCACGATGAAGGTGTTGCGCCCTACCTGGAAGTCGCGCCTTGCCATGCCGTAGGAGCTGTAGATGAAACTGCTTTCGATGGCCTGGCCCGGCTGCTGGCTATAGGTGAGTGTGGTGTTGTGGATCACACCCACGCCGCTGAAATCGATCAACGACGTTTGTGCATCGGGATCGGTGATGAGTTTGATCAGGTCAGACTCCTCAATGGCCGATGAGGTGGGTTGCAGACAGTTGCCCGTGCTGCTGAGTTTGGTGCACAGCGGGCCTGAGGGGGCGATGAAGACGCCGGAACTGGCGGTGCCTCCGGGGCCTGGGTCTCCCGCGCCGCCTTCGTTGCCGGAGCCGCCACCGCAGGCGGTCAGGGCCAGGCCAGCGGCGCAGGCCAGTAGCCAGGATGAAGGGTGTGTCAGCCGCATGTGCGTGGCACCGTGGTCTGTGGGAGAGGTGATGGATGGATGGTGCATGTCCGTCGGTTTTTCAATGCGTAGTGGAGGAAGGCCGGCAGGGCCGGCTGGCAATTCACTTTGGTGTGTTCTGGGCAATGCGTTGTGTGGGCACCTCCGCGGCGTTGCATTAGGAGTTGGACCCGTCAGGGGTGAAGGCGCAGACGTTCAGCGCAGCCCCGGCACCTTCGATGGGCCAGGGCTGCAACTGCATGCCCGGCACCAGGCCCTGGCAGGCGATGGCACCTGCACGCATCTCCAGCACATGGGCGCTGCCGCGTCCGCCCCGGCTGAAGCGCCAGGGGTCAACGCCAGGGCGCAGGCCGGTGATGCGGCCCTGCCGGTCGAGGTAGACGATGTCGATGGCCTGCCGCATGAAGCAGGTGTGCACGCTGGTGCAGCGCGCGATGAGCAATGCGCAGCGGGCGGCGGGTTGGGCCTGGCCCATGAGGCCGGCAAGGCGCTGCCAGAAGCCGCAGGCCTGGCGCACCAGGAAGGGGGAGGGCGGCATCTGCATCACAGTCCCGAGTTCAGCAGCTTCATCGCTATGGGGAACAGCAAGACGATGAAGGTGCAGGGAAAGATGAAGGCGATCAGCGGAAAGAGCATCTTCACGGGCGCTTCCATCGCGAGTTTTTCCGCGCGCATGAAGCGTTCGGAGCGGCGCTGATCGGCCTGTGCCCGCAGCACGGGGCCGAGGTTCATGCCCATGCTCTCTGCCTGGATCACGGCGGAGGTGAAGTTGGCGACGCTCGGTTCGTTCAGGCGCTCGGCCATGCCGCGCAGTGCTTCGGCACGCGCCTTGCCGGCGCGTATATCGCGCAGCACGCGCTGGAATTCGTCGCGCACCAGTCCCTGGGGGCCTTTGGCCACGGCCTGGGTCATGGCGCCCTGCATGTTCAGGCCGGCTTCCACGCACAGCGTGATGATGTCCAGGAAGAAGGGCAGCATGCGCAGCAGTTCGCGCCGGCGCACGGCGATGCGATCCCTGAGCCAGATGGCGGGGTAGGCCCAGCCCAGCAGTGCACCTGCGGCCATGGCCTGCAGATAGATGGGCAGGGCGATGTGGCGTGCGCCGCCATCGGCTCCCCGGGGCAGGCCGTCGAAGCTGGAGACGAGCCACCAGGCCGCCAGCGCGGCCATCCCGGCGCCGACGATGCGGCTGGCGATGAACTGCGCAGGACTGAGCGCGTAGTCCAGTCCCGCCTGTCGCAACCGCAGTTGCACGGCTTGCGCGGTTCTGCCCGTTCCGAGCCGGGGCGACAGGTGGTGGCTGATCCACTGGATGGGCCACCAGACCATGCGCAGGGACAGTGGCGGCGGATCCTTGTAGCTGCGGTCCTCGGCGGGAACGCTGCTCATCGAGTGGCCCAGGAGCCAGGCCACCAGGGCAGCACTGAGTCCGGCTGCCACAGCGATCAGGGCGAGTATCACGGTGTTGGAGTCCATGGTGCGGCCTTCAGACGTCGATGGCGACGATCTTTCGGATGACATAGATGCCCATGGCCTCGAAGCAGGCGATCACGGCCAGCGCCCCCCAGCCCACGCGGGAGTGCCAGAGCATGGACATGGCTTGCGGCTCCATCCGGTCGAGGATGAGCATGAGGACGAGGGGCAGGGCGCCAACGACCCAGGCCTGCAGTTTTCCCTGGGCGGTGAGGGAGCCGATCTTGGCTTCCATTTGCAGCCGACTGCGCACGGTGGAGGCCGTGCGTTCCATGGTCTCGGCCAGGCCGCCTCCGGTTTCGCTGGCGATGCGCATGGCCGAGGTGATGAGCACGGTGCTCTGGGTGGGCACGCGCAGGCTCAGGTGATTGAGTGCCTGTTCCAGGGATACGCCCAGGCGCTGCTCGCGCAGCATCAGCGAGAACTCCTGGCTCAGCGGCGGGCGGGACTCGGCCACAAGCTGGGCGATGGCGCTGCTCAGGCCAATGCCGGCGCGCAGGCCGCCGCTGAGCATCATCAGCGCATCGGGCAACTGCTCTTCAAACTTGCGCAGCCGGCGCTTGCGCATGTGCCGGTACAGCAGCCGGGGCAGCAGCCCCAGCGCGAAGAAGGCGGGCACAGCCAGCAGATGGCTGCCGCTGACCAGCCACACCAGGACGCCGCCCAGCGACATGACTGCCAGGTTGGCCAGGAAGAGTTTGCGCGGATCGATGAAGAGGAAGAATTCCGCTGCCTGAAAGCCGGCGCGCTCCGTGAAGCCGGCCCGGTAGCGCCTGAGCGTGGAGCCTCCCAGGTCCAAGGCCAGCCATGTCAGCAGACCGACGCAGAGGGCGACCACTGCCGTGATCAGGGCCAGGACGGTGTCTGGCGAGAGCCCGCTCATGGCCGCTCTCCGGCATGCAGGTCCGCGCTCTCGGAGCCCGGACGGAAGATGTCCAGGTCCAGCGCATGGCCGCTGGCGCGCAGTTCGTCGTAGAAGTGGGGAACGACGTCGCAGCCGGTGAACAGGCCCTGCACCTTGGCCAGGCCGTTGGCCTGGGCGGCGTAGCCTTTGTTGGCAAAGCGGAACAGCTCCTGCAGCTGGATCTTTCCGCTTTCCATGCCGCTGACTTCGCAGATGTGGGTGACCAGGCGTGTGCCGCAGGCAAAGCGGGTCTGCTGCACGATGATGTCCACGGCGCTGGCGATCTGCTCGCGTATGGCCGCCAAGGGCAGTTCCATGCCGGCCATCAGCACCATGGTCTCCAGCCGGGCGAGCCCGTCGCGCGGGGTGTTGGCGTGCAGCGTGGTCAGAGATCCCTCATGGCCCGTGTTCATGGCCTGGAGCATGTCCAGCGCCTCGGCGCCGCGGCATTCGCCGACCACGATGCGGTCCGGGCGCATGCGCAGGGTGTTGCGCACCAGTTCTCGGATGGGCACGCCGCCCTTGCCTTCGACATTCGCGGGGCGCGACTCCAGGCTGATCAGGTGCTCGTGGGCCAGCTTGAGTTCGGCGGCGTCCTCGACGGTGATCACGCGTTCGCCGGACGGGATGAAGTTGGACAGGATGTTGAGCAGCGTGGTCTTGCCAGACCCCGTGCCGCCCGAGACGATGATGTTCTTGCGGGCCTCCACGCAGATGCGCAGGAAGTCGGCCATGGCCGGGCTGAGCGCGCCGAACTGCACAAGGTCGGCGGCATTGAGCTTGCGCCTGGCGAACTTGCGGATGGTCAGCGTGGAGCCCTTGAGCGCCAGCGGCGCGATGATGGCGTTCACGCGCGAGCCGTCCTTGAGCCTTGCATCGACCATGGGCGAGGATTCGTCGATGCGCCGGCCCAGCGGTGCCACGATGCGCTCGATCACGCCCATGACGGCGCGATCGCTGGTGAAGCTCAGGGCATGCTTTTGCAGGCGCCCCGCGCGCTCGACATAGATTTCGTCGAAGCGGTTGACCATGATTTCGCTGACCGTTTCGTCGGCCAGCAATTCCTCCAGCGGCCCCAGCCCCACGGCCTCGTCCAGAACCTGCCTGCGCAGCGCGTTGCGGTCCAGCTGGGCCGGTATCTCGTCGTCCATGTCCTGCAGCGTTCTGGCGATGAGCCGGTCCGCCTCGGCGCGCAGGTGTTCGTCGGACATGCTGGAGACGTCATGGCGGCGCAGGTCCATGGTGTCGATGAGCTTGGTGTGCAGGCGCTTGCGCCATTCGAATTGCAGCGCCTGAAAGTGGGCGTCCCCGGGCTCGGCTGCCGCAGGCTCGGGCGCGTCGGCAGGCGCTGCCAGCGGCGTGTCCTGTGTGCTCTGCATGGGCGCTGTGGTGGCGGCATGCGCTGCGGCCGGTACAGGAAAAGGCGCGGCTTGCGGCTCTTCACCACTGTTCAGGATGCGCAACTGGAACGGGCCAATGCCGATGAGGTCGCCGTTTTGCAGCGGGCCGTATTGGGCGGTGATGCGCTGACCGTTGACCAGCACGCCCCCGAAGCTGCCTGCGTCGTCGATCAGCACGCCCGAGGGGCTGGTGAAAAGGCGTGCATGCTCCTTGGCAAGGCGCCAGTTGTCCAGGCGGACTTCGCACTGGGAGCCTTTGCCGATGGAGCACATATCGGGCACGCTCAACGGCTGGCGCCGGCCGTCGGGGTGGATGATTTCAAGGTCGATCATTGGGGGCTGCCGGTTGCGGAGGTCAGGGGTGAAAGCCACTGGGTCTCGGCCCAGCCCAGCCGGTCATCAATGCGCACGGCCGAGAACTGGGCCTGCGGGGCCTGGGGCAGCACTTGCACAAGGCTGCCCACGGGCAGGTTCTGGAGGACGGGGGCGTTGATGTCGGGGGACACGCGAAGGGCCAGCCCATCAAGGCCCACGCGGTAGATGCCTGGTGCGGAGTGGCCCGTGGTGGCGCCGGATTCATGGGGCGTGAGAGCCCGGCCTTGCCGCGCCTGGCGCGCATGGGGTCCGTCGGGTGCGGGCTTCATGCCGGGAACGTGTGCGACGGGCTGCAGGCTTTCATCGCGCACCCAGCCCGTCAGGGCTGCGACCGCCACCGCGCGCCAGCCGGAGTGCGGGTTGTGGGCGGCAGATGAACCGGGTGCGGCACGCACGAAACTGCCTTGGCCCAGTTGCAGCAGGGTGTCGCTTTGCGCCCGAGGTTCGGCATGCAAGGCCAGCCCGTCATGCACCACGCGCCAGTGGTTGACCAGCGGCTGGTCCGCTGCTGCCGCGGAGGCCAGCGGGTTGCCGGTGTGCGGCAGGGCGGGCCAGTGTTCGGGCAGGGTCGCGGTGGCCGGTGCGGGCAGGGGCCGCACTGGCGCGGGGAGTTCCTGCACAGGCGCCGCGATGCTGGCGCTTGCGCTGGCCACAGGCAGGGGCGCCAGCCGGGGAGGATGCCCGGGCGCAGGGCCGGGTTCGGTCAGGTAGGGCTGGGGACCGTAGCGCTGACTCAGGCGTGCGCTGGCGTCATCCACTCGCTGCACCAGGCCCGGCGAGCGGCTGTTGATCACCGTGGGCGTGACGAAGACCACCAATTCGGTCTCTTCGTTCTGGAATCGCTGGGACCGGAACAGGGCACCCAGCACGGGCAGGTCTCCCAGGAAGGGGACCTTGTCGACATTGTCGCCACCCTTGCGTGACAGCAATCCGGCCAGCACCATGGTCTCGCCGTCCTGGACGTTGAATTCGGTGAAGGTGCGCCGCGTGCTTAACCCGGGCCCCGAGGGTGTGGAGAACGACGGGTCGATGTTGCTGACCTCGCTGTCGATCTCGGCCCTGATGACGCCGTTGCGGTCAACGCGCGGCGTGATGCGCAGCTTGACGCCGTAGGGCTTGAACATGACCACGGGGCCGTAGATCGTGGCCACGGAGTACGGATATTCGCCACCGGCCAGGAACTCGGCCTTGGAGCCATTGCGCGCCGACAGCTGGGGCTGGGCAAGAATGCTGGCCTTTCCGTCACGGGCCAGCAGGTCCAGCCTGGCTGTCAGGCCCATGTTGACGGCGGTGAGGACGTTCAGGCCTCGGGGCAGCGGGCCTTTGTCACCGCTTTCCGGGGTGATCGGTGGGTTCTGGACGCCGATGACCAGACCGGGCTGATGGCCGCGCCGCGCCGGCGACCAGATGCCTCCCACGCTGGCCCCGCCCTGGGCGGTCCAGCGCAAGCCGAATTCGCGCAGCTCATTGACCGGGAATTCGACCACCTTCACGTCCATGAGCACCATCTGCTCCCAGCCGATCTGGTTGGTGAAGTTGATGATCTGCGGGTAGTGCTTTCTGAGGTCTTCGATCTTCTTGAGATCCACATCGCTGAGATGGTCCCCTTCGACCACCACCTTGTCTCCAATGATGGAGGCCCGCGCGTTGGGGATGGTGCTGAGAAAGGCTGCGATCTCGCGCGCGTGGCGGCTTGTGTCGCCGCGCACCACATGGATCTTGACGCGCTGATATCGGCCGTCGGCGTTCCACACGAACAGCGAGGAGGTGCCGATCTCGTTGGCGAAGATGATGACCTCGCGCTCGTCCAGCGCGGCGGCCGTCAGCACCCGGCCATTGCCCACGGCAATGCGCGCCACGCCGGGGCTGGGGAAGACGCGCGATTCGCCCACGAACATCTCGATTTCCGGCACCTGAGCCTGGTCGTCCGGTTTCTGTATGGGGCGGTACGGCTGGCCCGCCGCTGCCTCGCGGCTGGGCACGCCCTGCAGCATGGGCGCGAATCCACCCGGCATGCCTAGGGACTGCGCAGAGCCTGTTGCATCCTCTGGTATCTGGGCTGTTGCCGGGCCGGCCAGGCTCCAGCCCAGGGTCAGCACGAAGCCGCAGCGCAAGGCATGCAGAAAGGGCGTTGGACTGGAGCGGGCGGACAGGGATGCAGTGTGGGCTGAACGGATGGACATTGGGATCAGGCGCACGGAGCGATGAAAAAGGCAGGAGCGGGTGAGACGCCTTCAGCGAGGCAACGCGCTTGGCTGGATCGGGAAGGACGCAGGGAAAAGAGGAGCCTGGCCTGGTTGCAGTGCGGCTTGCGGAGCCGGTTGAACAGGCGTGGGGGCTGCGGCTGCCTCGGGCGGGCCTTCGCCGGCATCGTGGGCCTTGTCCTGGCGCAGCAGCAGGTCTTCGGGCTTGAAGTCCATGCGGCGTCCGCCATAGAGCACGGGAACGGCTCGGCTCGGCGATTGCGCTGCGCCCGCTGTCTGAATCAGGGACTGCACGTCGCCTGCCAGGCCCAGCAGGGCGGCCATGGCAGCGCTGTCTTCTTCGACAACCTCCGAGTCCTTGGGATTGCGCAGCAAGGCGGTGATCTTTCCCGCCTCGCGCGCGATGATCACGCTGCGGGCCTGCGCCTGGGTGGTGTCCAGCGTGACGGTGGAATACTGGCGCCGCTCACCGCTTCTGGGGTCATCCACGGACCGCTGGCCGGTGGCCATGACCTGGACGTTCTGCAGCAGTGGAAAGGTGGTCTTGCGGCCTTTCTGATCCAGGGTGAGCATCAGGTCGATGGCATCCCCCGGCTCCAGCAGGCCGGAGATGGAGTTGATCTCGTCCACATGCACGGTGATGGCGCGCCGCCCTACCTCGATGCGGGCCGAGAAGGTCGGCACCTTGTCGCCTTCGAGCAGGTTCCACAGCAGGATGTCGCCGTGCTGCATGCCATGCTCCAGCGCGCGGCCTGCAATGCGGGAAAAATCCTCGGGGCCGATGGCCAGCGAGTGCGCGTAGTCATGGGGAACGTCGCGCACAGCAATGGTCTCCTTGGAGATGGGATCACCCTTCCTGAGATCGCGTTTGGCCACGATCAGCGGCCGGGTTTTGCTTTTCCCGCGCGCTTCTATGGCTTGCATCTGGCTGTTCAGGTAGCCACGTGCGATCACGGCGGCGCTCAGGCCGATCGCAAGTGCCATGCCAAGGGCGATCCAGGTTTTGCTGGGACGCAGGGCGGTGATTCGGGCAAGTGCGGAGTTCATGGCTGACAGGTCAAATGGGCAGGGAGAGGGCGAAGCTGAACTTCTGGTAGGCAGCCTGCAGGGCGAGCAGCAACTGGCGCAGCACGCTGTTGCTGTCCACCATGCCGACGCCCAGCGCGAAGGCCAGGGCCGCGCAGACCACGGCGTACTCCACCGAGGACTGGCCGCGTAGGCGATGGGCAAGCTTCATGGCGTGGTCTCCACCGCCACGCTGGTGACGAGAACGATGCTGGTGAGGCCCAGCGCATTGCGGGAAATGACGGCCGTCGCCTCTTTGCCCGGGCCGCGCATCAGCACCGTGATGGCGCCGGTCGCAGAGCCGAACGCGTGTCCCTTGGTGTCTGTTGCGGCGTCGAAGCGGCGTTCCAGCGCATAGCCCTGCTCCTGCAACGCCGCCGTGAGGCGCTGCGCATTGAGCGCCTCGCCATGCCGGTTTGTCGCAACGAGATGGGTGGACAGCCAGCCACCGTCCTGGGTGTTCAGCAGGCTGGCGATCTCGGTGCCCGCAGGCAGCAGGCGCTGCCAGCGGGCTCTTTCATCCTGGCTGCGTGCCTGGCCGCGCAAGGCTGCGCGCAGGTGGGTGACTGCCATGAGGCCGCGCGTGCCGCCGTCGGGGGCGGGTTCCAGTCGGATGGTGAGGTAGTGCTCGCCCTGGGCGCGGCCCAGAATGCGCTGGCCATCGCGCTGGTCGTCCATCAGGGGCTGGCCCAGGGTGCGCACAAACCAGTCGCCGGTCTGCCTGGGTGTGCTGCGGGTGGCGAAGCCGGTCAGCCGCATGGGCAGGCCGTCCAGGTCCATCTGCTGGCCGATGTGGTAGCTCCTGGCATGTTCGGGCAGCGGGATCTCGGGCCAGTTGGCCTGCGCAAAGGCATGGGTGAGCCCTGGCGTCAGCAGGCTCAGGCAGATGGAACGGAGCATGCGAGCCGTTGTCATCATTCGGCCCTGAGCCTGTCTGCCGGAACAATGTCCTGCCACTTGTCCAGGCGTCCGAACTTGGGGGCCGGCACCTCCATCAACTCGAAGACCGGTATGGCCACATCCAGCAGCGTCTCCACCGGGGAGAACAGGCTGTTGAGCGGCGCCAGCCTGCCGAACCGGTCCATGGTCTGCTCCACGGAGCGCGAGGCCCAAGGCTCGATGAGCACGCTGGTGTGGCGTGTGACGCGCAGGTCCAGTTGGTCGAAGGGGGTGTAGCTTTGGATGCCTGCCGGCAGGTTGGCCAGGGGCACGGAGATGTTGGCGCGGTAGATGCCTGGGGCGTTCAACCCGATGCGTCCGTGGTTCGCCAGAGGCACTATGCTGAAGGGTTGGCCGTCTCGGCTGGCCTTGAAGGCCTTGCTGTGCTCTGTGGACTGGTTTTCGCCAAAGCTGACCGAGATGTTTGAAAAACGCGGGATCAGCGGATTGCCTGCGGGGTCCGTCCACAGCGGATTGCGGTGTGCGTCGAAGTCGCCTGCCGTATCGTCCGTCTTGATGGGGGCGTCGGGTCGGCTGAAGTAGCGCCTGCGCACTTCGGCTGCCAGTTGTGTAGGCGGCTTGTAGCTGCCCGCCTCGTCGTTGTGTACCGTGGCATCGAAGGCTGCATAGCGGCTGGCCATCTGGGTGGCATGGGCAATGTCTTGGTACTTGCCGATCATGGGCATCAGCAGGAACAGGCCCAGCAGGGGCGCCGCCATGGCCAGGAATTCGACCAGGGCCTGGCCTGCCTGCCGCCTTGGGTAGCGGGCGCGGTTCAGGAGGTTCATGGGATCAGCCCTCGCTGGCGCATCTGCTGGCCAAGTACATCGGGTTGGGAGTGGATCAGGCGCACCTGCCAATACGGGTTGAACAGGCTGGGCAGCTCCAGGGGGAGACCCTGGCTTGCGCCATAGCGGTTCTGACGCTGTGCCAGAGGGCGCTCGAAGAACACTTCGGACGTGGCAACGGCCACCATTTCGCCTTTGGCGACCTGGCTCTGATAGGCGTTGATGCGGCTGTCCGGCGTGCCGCTTATTTCGCTGGCGCCATCGGAGGTGCGCAATTCGCTGCGCGCCCGCGACAGGCGCACGCTGAACCGCAGCGTGGGGTCGTCGTCCTTGGTCAGTTGCGGCTTGCTCAGGTCGTAGTAGCTGGGCAGGCCGGTGTATTGGCGCCACTTGTTGGATGAGGCCTGGCTGGACGCCTTTGCGTTGGTGCGCGCACCTCCCAACCATGCGCCTGAATCATCCTGATCCTCGGGATGGGCCTGCTGTTCGCCCCAGGCGATGGGCTCTTCCCTGAGTCGGCAGCGTGGAATGAGCCCGCCCTTTCGCTGCGCGCGCCAGAACGACTCGGTGTCTTCAGCGATCCACTCGTCGTAGTTGACCAGTTCGGTACCGCCGCGTCGGCGCACCTCGCTTTTGCGCCACATGAGGATGCAGATTTCGTCTGGGCCAGGCACTTCTGCCTCGGCCGTCCAGACACGCTCCTTGGTGAATCTGTCGCTATGCGCCGCATACACAGCCAGTTTGGCCATGCGGCCTCGGTCCTTGCCGCTGTAGCTTTGGGTGAAGCCATCAAAGTCGTCGGTCAGCGCTACGGCGGCACCGGGGCCTATGGGCTCCACCTTTACGCTGCCATCGCCTGCGTAGTTGGCCTGGGCCACGTCCTTCATCACACTGCTGCGTATGTCCTGCAGGTAGGAGCGGGCGTGCAGCAGGTTGTGCGCCTTCTGTATTGCCTGTTTGTTGGCCTCCACGGCTGTGACCGTATCGAATGCCAGCGACGGCACCATCTTGGCCATCTGCTGGATGTACTGGCCCGCGTACTGCACGGTGGCGTAGCACATGATCGCGTACATCTCGTTGTAGTGGAATGCAGCACCGATCAATGCGCCCCAACCGGTGTAGTCAGCACATTCGGGAAACTGCGTGGGCAGGTTCTCCGCGTGGGTCTGTGCGTATTGCGCCCACGAGGACAGGCTCACCATCTGCGCCACCAGCACCTCGTTGGCGATCAGGGCGCGATTGCCGTAGGCCGTGAAATTCATCGCCCGCGCGTGCATCACGCCGGCGCTGTAGGCCACGGCATCGGCCGTGCTGACGAGCTTGGTTTTTTCCTGGGAGAGCTGGCCGGTGTTGAACAGAAAGAACAGCGAGGCCAGTGCACCGATCAGGACAAAGATGCCGTAGATCAGTGCCTGCCCGCGTTGCCCGTCCCGCCTCCGTATCCGACCGCCGCGCAGGGTGGTGATGGTGGACATGGGCAGGCCCGCTTACTTGTTCTCGTAGGCGTCGAGGCCTTTCTCCTTGCGCTCTCCATCGGCCTTGCCGGCTGCAGTGCCTGCCGCCTGGATGGCCGTCTTGGCTGACTTGCCGGCCACTTCATTGGCAATACCGGAAGTCTGGGCGCGGATGGTTTCGCCAAAGTACTGGTAGACGGCAATGGCGGCCACACCAATCAGGGCCACGATGATGATGTATTCGGTCATGCCCTGGCCGCGTTGCTTGCGAGATTGAAGTGAGGTATTGAAGGTGGTCATGCAAAAGCTCCTGTGCTGGTGGAAGAAATCTGTAGGGACGTAAGCAGGCAGACGCAGGGCTGCAGCCGTGCATCACGGAAACGGGGAAAAGGGAAAACGCAATTCAGGCGGAGGCGGGCACCAGGGCGGTGCTTGGCGGTTCTTCCGAATTGCTCATGTACAGGGAATAAGCCGCGCCCAGGCACAGGGCCTTGGCGTCAGCGCACTGCGTCAAGACGCTGAATGAAAGCGAGGCATGGATGGTCTCTCCCTCAAGGTTGGCGGTGGACTGCCGCTTTGGCGCTGCGCGCCAGGACAGTTCTGCGTGGGGCATTGGCAGGAAAAAGGCGCCTGCATATGCCTGATTTTCAGGTGGCGATTCATTGCGCCCCGAAGTCATTTCTTGTGCCGCCAAGCCTATGAATTTTTTTCTCGCATGTCTCTAAGACAACTCCTGACGATGTTTCTGAATGCATCGATGGAGATTTTTGCTGTCATTTCAATAGCAAGCTATTTAGTGAATTCCGTGTTTTCGACGATCCATCCGTGTCAGATAAATCGAGGCGAAATGGGCCCAAATAGGGTGATCTGAAAAGTCAATCTGAATCGATGCAGGACGATTCCTATTTTTCAGAATTCAGGTGCGGGCCGCCGACAGGAGCCTGGGCGGGGGGCTCGATGGGCGGGAGTGCGGGCATGCCGCTGCGGCGTCGGCATGCCGGTGAAAAGCTTGAAATGACGGCCGGCCTGAGGATGGCCGGCCGCCTCTTTTACTGCCGTGCAGAGCGCACGTTGGCCGGCAAGGCGCCAGGATGGCTGGTGCGGAACGGGTTGATGTCCAG
>Ga0160485_100353_pt1 | contig 17867 bp, 17 predicted proteins | sample DIDnMG_2_FD_108224 | JGI IMG/M metagenome (GOLD analysis project Ga0160485, IMG submission 108224) | Enriched soil microbial communities from UW Madison campus, WI, USA - DID2878_E24_Lignin MG | ecosystem: Environmental > Terrestrial > Soil > Unclassified | place: USA: Madison, Wisconsin...
AGTTGCCCACACCGACCTGCCAGCACAGCTGCCGGCCCCGGTGGCACACCCGCTGACTGCCACGGCCCCGCTCAAGATCGTCGTACTGGGAGCCATGAGCGCCATCAAGGGCGCAGACGTACTGGAAGCCGTGGCGATCGAAGCCGCCAAGCGGGGAGCTCCTGTGGAATTCCATCTGCTCGGCTATGGCTACCGCAGCCTGCAGACCCAGCCGCGCGCACGCCTGACCGTGCACGGCGGCTACAAGGAAGAAGAACTGCCTGCTCTGCTGCAGTGGTTGCAGCCCGATCTGGCCTGGTTCCCCGCCCAATGGCCGGAGACCTACAGCTACACCCTGAGCGCCTGCCTGGCCGCCGGGCTGCCGATCGTCGCGCCCGACATAGGGGCCTTTCCCGAAAGGCTGGCGGGCCGCGACTGGTCCTGGGTCATGCCCTGGGACACCAGCACCGCCCAATGGCTGGACTTCTTCGCGCAAATACGCGAACGCCACTTCATTGAAGGGCAGCCACCGCAGCAACCCGCCGCAGCAGGGAGTGCGGCCGCCCAGCCGGGAGCCACTTTCTATGGCGACGGTTATCTCCAGGGGCTGCGGCCGCGCGATCAGGCCCTGCTCCAGCCACTGGATGCGGCCTTCCTGGCCACACATCGCCTGCAACGCCAGGACCATGCTGCAAGATCGGGGGCCTTGATCCTGCTGGCCCACCTGCGCTCGCTACCCATCCTGCGCGGCGTGGCCAGGCGCATTCCCGCGCACTGGCAGCGCCGGGTCAAGAATTGGCTGCAGGCCTAGGCGCCGCCCAGGCAACGCCAGCCATCGCTGCGCCATCCGGATGCAGGGCCGCTCCACGCCATACCATGACATCAAGGCCAGGCCCAATGTCAAGGCAAGCGACAGCAGCATGCAGATGCCCAATGACCAGCCCTCACGCAGGCAAATGGCCGTCATGGCCTGCTGGACGGGGAAGGCGTAGATGTAGACGCCATAAGAAAGATCGGTGCGCCAACGGTGGCTTGCGGCCACATGGCCTGCATGGGCAAGATAAAAACTTGCGCAGGCCACCAATCCCCATACTGCCACTTGGCGCATCCAGGTGCTGGCGGTGAGCAATGCGCATACAGCCAGCACCAGCGCGGCTGCAGCCATCCATGTGCGATGGCGTATGCCATACGCAGCCATCGTGCTTCCCAGAAAGAAGGGAACACCAAATCCGCAGAAGTCCCGCCAGCGGAACATATCGACCAGCGGGGTGTGGATGGCACCCAGGCCCTGGTCCCACCCCTTGACTCTGGACATCTGCCACAGGATCGCCAGTACGCCAGCCATGAGGGGATGGATCCAGCGCTTGCCTCTTGCAAGCCATGCCAAGGTGGCCAGCACAAGGTACATCGCCAGCTCATACCGCAACGTCCACAGGGACCCGTTGACCGTATAGGCAAAGGGATTGGATTCGAATACGCCCGGCAGTATCTGAACCGTGGCCTGCCCTGTCATGTTGTTGATCAGATGACTCCAGGTTTGCGGTGACTGCCAGTACTGCAGCGAATCAAGCGAGGTCATCGCCCAGCCGATGACGAAAACCGAGAAAACCACGGCCATGATCAGGCCCGGAAAAATCCGCATCAGCCGCCTCAGCCAGAAGGCATGCCAGACCGGCTCGCGCATCCAACTCTGGCATACCAGATACCCGCTCATGAAGAAGAATACATAGACCGCAAGCGACCCCAGGCTGTGGCCGGCAAAGGGTTCGGCAAGACGCAGGCGGTAAAGAAACTCTCCGTGCGCAACAAACACTGCAAGCGCCGCCGTCAAGCGCAGCATGTCAAAGCGGTTCCCCCTCTCTTCAACGCTGCGCATGACACTCCCTTCTAGGTGCGGAACACCAAGTGTTTGAGCCGCAGCATCGGCGACTCGACCAAGTGCCAGGAGGCATAACCAGCAGCCAGCGCAAGCAGCCATGCAAGCGCCAGACTGGAGTGGAATGGCAGCTGAGGCCACAGTGCCTGAACTGCCTGCTGGATGGGACAACCCAGCACGTAGACACCATAAGAAGGATCTCCGAGTCGATGCAACCCGGAAAACACCCTAGAACGCATGGAACCCAAATAGATGAGCAGCGGCGGCAGCAGCAGCAGGCCGGCAGAGTGCTCCAGCTTCAAGCCAAAGAAAAGCACCGCAGCCACAGGTGCCAGGATCAACAGCAAGCTTCGACCATGGGCAGCAAAGGCAGGCTGCAATAGCGCGATCAGCGAGCCATAGGCGAAATAGGCCGGATACTCGAACCAATGAAACATGGTTCCAGCCAAATCGGCATTGCGCTGTGTCAGGAAAAAGACCAGATATCCGGCTGCGGCCAGACTGGCAAGAAGCCTGGACCGCAGCACGCCCAATATGCACAGTGCAGCAAGCACCACGTAGCACATCAGCTCGATGGGGATGGTCCACAAAGGGCCGTTCATCAGCCCTGGCAGCGGATTGGAAGAAAACACGCCCGGCATGAAGGCGTAGTCCTTGATCAGCAGCAGATTGCGCCAGTGATCCAGGGTCTGCGGATGAAGCCAGAACTCCTTCAGTGGCAATGAAGTAAATGCCGGGCCGAACAGCAGCACGCCAGCCACAACAGCCACCAGCATGCCCGGCCACAACCGCAACAGACGCTTGGCCATGAAGGCCGCCGCCCGAGGATCACGCAGCCAACTCAACGTGACAAGAAAGCCGCTGATCGTGAAGAAAGTCATCACTGCCACGCCGCCCACCATGTCAGCATGCAGCCACGATGGCGGTCTGGTGCCCGTGATATGGAAATGATGGCTGTAAATGACTGCAGATGCAGCGGCTATGCGCAGTGCATCAAAGCCATTGGAATATGCAGGCCGCACGGGTGAAGAGATCGTGGGTGCCGGCTCCTGCATGGCTTCGTCAGGTCTTGCCCAACAACAGCAAAATCTCGTTGTTGCGCAGCCACTCCTCGGGATAGCGCCCCGCTAGCGCCTCGGGAATGGCCATGTCCACCTGGCGCCGCTCCTCGCGCAACACCTCAAAGCCGGCCTGACGAGCGATATCGACCAGTTCGTCTGCTGTCAACCGGTTCAGCGCTTGGTACTCCTTGAAGACAAAGCGCTTGTAGCCATCGACACCGAAATCGGCAAAGCCGAAGTCCACCTCGGCGGCGTCCAGCGGACCTTCATGCTTTTCGATGATGCTCCACAACTCCTCCTCCGACGCCAGCAAGTGGTGCCAGGGCACATCGTCGTAGCGGCGCAGGTGCGAGCCCCAGGGAGAATGAAACAAGGGCTCGATCTGCAGGAAGAACACGCCTCCCGGGCGCAGGCAGGCATGCAGGTCGGACAGGATCGGCAGCACCTTGTCGCGCTGCACATGCTCGAAGGTAGACCAACTGAGCAATCCGTCATAGTTCGCATGCCGGCCGGCCAATGGCGAATTCGGCACGATGGTCTCGAAGCTCAGCGCAGCGGGAATGCGCGACATGCCCAACTGCTCGCGTGCAATGCGCGGCAGCTTGGCGTACTCCTGGCGGATATCGATGCCATGGATGGAGGTTGCGCCATGGCGCAGCACCAAAGCCAGATCGGTGATGCCATCGCCGCAGCCGAAATTCAGCAACCTGGCCTTGGACAAATCCAATGACTGTCCCAGCCAGTCATGGGCCAGATCCGCTGCATAGTTGAAATGCGCACGAAACCACTCATCGGTGATCTTGCCGGCATCCCATGGTGCCAGGCCAAACAGCCTTTCCTGCAAACGCAGCATCCAACTCATGCAATCGTCCTCTCTGTTCTATATACAGCGCTTACAGCCGCTGCAGCACATAGGCATCCTGGTGGTTCCAGAAATGCACAAGTGATCGATGGCACAGCGCATCGGCGCCCCAGGTTTCGGCAATGCGGTCCAGGACGAATTGCTCGGAAGTGAACGCCGTTCCATACTCATTGGCATCGATGGCATTCGACTCGCTGGACGGGGCAAAGAAAAATCCCTCGTCATCCAGCTTCACGCTGTCGAAATCTGCGGCCTTCATGCCGTGCGTGCTGAAAACCAGCAACCCGCCAGGAGCCACCGCATCGCGCAGCACCTGCAGCCAGCGCGTCCAGGTCGAGCGCGGCAGATGGCTGAACAGCGAGAGCACGAACACCAGTTCGTACTGCTGCGGCCAGCGTACCTGCTCTGGCACGCTGGCCGACGCAAAGCCCTTCACGCCGAAGGTCTGCTGCGAAAAATCCACAGCATCGACCACGATGTCTGAGACCGTGACCCGTTCCGCCCCCAGCGCCTTGACTAGGTGCCGCGTAAAGCGGCCGTGACCACTCGCGAACTCCAGGACGCTGGCCGTGCGCAGCAAAGGCTTGTCCACAGCCTCCAGCAGCAGCATCAGTTCCGACAGCGTGCGCCAACCGTCGGCGAAGTAGTCGCGCAGAGGATTGACGCTGGAAGGGTGGCCACGGAAGAAGCCGAAGATATCGTCCTGCGCAGAAATCCGGCAATCGAGTCCCGTCATGTTGGAAAACGAGCCCACCAGACCATTGGCCTCGATCAGGGAATGCGCCTCCAACAGGCTGTCGTCTATTTCGCGGGCACGGGCTAGGACCTGTGCCGCACCAGCCCGGTCGCCGCTTGCCAGCAATTGCAGGGCTTCATTCAGCAAACGCTGCCCATCGCTGATGGGAGTAGAAGAGTTGTCAGATGTCATGGGGTATGGAATAGGGAGACAGCCGAGCCGCTTGCGCGGGCGTGGCGGAGCCGCTCAGCTCCAATGGTGAGGCAGGCGCACCAGTCCAGGCAGGGGCTTGGGGAAAATAAAGCGCAGGTGCAGGAACTGGAACCATTCGTCATAGACGGCCAGCCCGGTTTCATCGAACAGGAAGGCGCTGATCACATAGTCTCCGCTGTGCAGAGGCAACTCGGGAAAGGTCAGCACGGTCTGCCAGCTTCCGTCTGGCAATTGCCGCGGTGCCGCACCATCCTCATGCGTTGCCAGCGAAGTAATGCCCACGCCCTTGGACTGCTCGATCATGAAGCCGATGTGCGGCCTCTCGTTGCCACGTCCTCTCGCGGTAATGGTCACAACCAGATCCTGGCTCTGCAGCAACCCTGGCTGATCCCCCACAGGCTCGGCCAGATCCTTCACATCCACGGACAGGATGCAGGCTGTGCCGCTGTCCACGGCAGCGACCGGCGCGGGAGGCACTTCATCCGCAGCAGGCGCTGGCACAGCTGACTCCCCTTCAACAGGCAGCATCTCCCCGCACAAAGCCCTCTGCTCGCGCTCCTGGCGCTCGCGGGTATGTGCATCGTAAGCGGCCAGCACTGGCTCGGTCGCACCGAACTGCGCCACATGCCCCCCGCGCAGCCACAGGGCTGCATCGCAAAGATGGCGGATGTGATAAGGGCTATGGGAACAAAACAGGATGGTGCAGCCGCTGTTGCGGAAGGCCATGATGCGCTCAATGCACTTCTTCTGGAAATGCTGGTCGCCTACAGCGAGCGCCTCGTCAATGATCAGCACATCGGGCTGCACGGCCGTCACCAGTGCAAACGCCAGGCGCACAGCCATCCCCGAAGAGTAGGTCTTGACCGGCCGCTCCAGTGCTTCGCCCAACTCCGCAAAAGCGGCGATTTCGGGCTCCAGCTCACGCATGCACTCAGGGGAGATACCAATCAGGCTGCCACCGAAATACAGATTGTCGCGCCCGCTGAAATCAGGGTGAAATCCCGCTCCCAACTCCAGAATGGCCGTGACCCGCCCCACACGCTCTATTTGCCCGCAACTGGGCTGCAAGGTGCCAGCCAGCAGCTTGAGCAGCGAGCTCTTGCCTGCGCCGTTGTCGCCAATCACACCAATGCACTGGCCGCGGCGCAATTCGAATGACACATCCCGCAATGCCCAATGGCTTTGGTGCGTGGCGACCCCGGTCAGCAGGGCCTTGAAGCGCGCTCGCGGCGAGGGATAAAGTTTGTATTCCTTACCCAGATTGCGCACACGCAGTACCAGATCATCAGGCAATTCGACATGCTTGGCGTTCATAGCCAGTCCACCAGTTGATCACGGCTGCGTCGCACCAAGCCATTGAGCAGCACAGCCAAAACCAGAATCCAGAGGCCCAAAGCCGCCCAGACCGCCATTTGAGGCCACAGCCCCTGCAGCAGCACATTCTGGTAGCCAAGAACCAACGCCGTCATGGGATTGGCCCATAGCACCCAGCGCCAGCGCTCAGGGAACAAGGCCAGCGGAAAAAGAATGGGCGAGAGATAGATACCGACGGACAGAAAGAAGGTCACAAGCTGCCCCACATCGCGCAGTGCCGCCGTCAGAATAGCCAGCGCATAAGCCAGCAGGGCGCACAGCAGCAGCTGGCCCAGCAACAGGGGGATGAGTGCCACGAGCGACCAGGTCAAGCCGTGCTGGGGCAGATAAGCCAAGGCCACCAGCAACAACAAGGGTCCGAAGATCACACTGCTGGCCAGTACCGCCCGCATGGGAAACAGCACTGGCGGCAACGGGTTCTTTTGCAGAATGCCACCCGCCTCGACCAGACTGTTCATGCCACGTGCCGTAGCGTCGCAAAACGCCATCCACGGCAAGGCGCCCACAACAAGAAACGCTCCCACGGCATGTGTGGGTGCGTTGTCGCCAAGGCGCATCGAAAACACCACGTCGAACACGAGGTAGTAGGCCGCCACGGTGAGAAGAGGCTGCAGATAGGGCCAGAGCACGCCCGCGGCCGTGCCTGCGTGGCGGGCAGCCACTTCGCGCCGGGTCATCACCCACAGCAGGCTGCGGGCCTGCCACAGCGCGCGGCATTCGCCAAACAAAGAGTACATGCGTCGTATGCAAAAGTGCCGCAGCTTCACCTCGGCAGCGGCACTTCAGTTCATGCCAAACCTGGCATTCTCGCGCATCGGGGCGCAACGCGCCAGCCAATCAAGGAAAAGCTTGCAAATGCTTGCAACAGAAGTCCTGTGCCCGCCGCAGAAGATGCATCAAGCATCCGTGCGGCAGGCTGTATAAGAGCCAGAGCTCTCAGGCCGGACAATCCTCGATCAAGGCTTCGAGGTGTTCCCGGACACAAAGGCCTCTACGGCCGCGTCATTGGTCTTCGCATCCTTGCGAATCTTCTCCGCAGCCACAGATCGTGCATTCTGCGTCGCCGATGCCTGGATTTCCTTGACCAACTCGTCTCGCACTTCTTCAAAGGGCTTGGTGCCCGCAGGGCGAAGTTCCACCAACTGGATAACATGGAAGCCGAACTGCGATTCCACCACGCCACTGAGTTCACCGGGCTGCTTCAACGCAAAAGCCGCCTTCTCGAACTCAGGCACCATGCGGCCTCGTTCGAAGAAGCCCAGGTCGCCACCTCGCGCCCCGCTTCCCTTGTCACTGGAGCGTTCCTTGGCCAAGGCCGCAAAATCGGCGCCACCCTTGAGCTCTTCCAGCAGCTTGTCTGCCGCTGCCCGCGCATCGGCATCCTTGCCGCCAATCAAGATATGCCGGACATGGACACTTTCATCCACTTTGAAACGCTCAGGCTTAGCCAGGTAGAGACTACGCGCCTGCTTCTCCGCAGATGCGACATCAGGCCGGTTCTTTTCATCCAACGCCGCCATCCACGCCTCGGCCAGCGCACGGTCGCGCGCCACCTGCATCGCCGCCTTCACCTTGGGATCACGATCCAGGCCCTGCTCGTGAGCCATCTGCGCCATGCTTCGAAAAACAAAGAGGTCGGACGCCATTCTTTGCACATTCGTAGGGCGGACAAGGATGGAGTTACGCACTTCGGGTGGAATGCGCTGGGCGTCGGCTTGTATGTCAAACCCAGTGATGGCAAGCCCCTTGCCTTCGACGAGCGCAGCAGACGCGGCGGGCTCGGCCGAAGGCTGAGCGGCCGGCTGTGCTGCTTTTGCACTCTTGTCCGCCGCCTGTACGCCTGAACCCAACAAAGACACAGCCAGCACCAGGGAAACGGCACTCATACGTTGAATGGAAACAGTCATAAGTCCTATACATCGATAAAAGCAAAAAAGGCGGGAGTTTCCTCCCGCCTTTTCTTGGATCACACTTGCGCGTGAAAGTGCCCGATTACTGAGCGGTACCGCTGTAAGCGTGGGGCCAGGTGATGCCGTACGTGCCGGAAGTGCCAGGAGCAGCTTCGGGGTTGGTCAGCTTGATGAACGCAGCGCCCAGCACAGGAGTGGGAGCGGAGAAGTTCACTTGACCCCAGCCGTTCATGTAAGGAGCAGCCACGGACTGGCGAGCAACCGATGCGGCAAGAGCCGAGTTGTCGGTCGAGAAGCCCAGAACGTTCACTTCACCGCACAGCTGCGTCTTGGTGATCTGACCAGGCGAGAACACTGCGCCGTCTTCTTGGAAACGCTCTTCGCGATCATAGAAGGTTTGGCCCGAAGCTTCCACGCAGATCTGACCAGCAGTGTTGACCGTGGTGTTGCTGGAGCTAGCGGTGAAGATGTTGTCCGACACAGCCGTGTTGAACAGACGGTACGAAGTACCGGCATCGTTACCACCACCGAACGAAGCACCAGGAGCCTTCACGTCCCAACCCAGATTGTTGGAAGCAGCTTGCGCCGTACCAGCAGCATAGTTGGCAGCAATGGAGTAACGACGTGTAGGCATCGAGAACACCCAGTCGGTCTTAGCCGAGATGGTGGTGTCGGTAGCGTACTGGTTGACCACGGAGGTACGAGCGATAGCGTCGGTCAGAGCCTTAGCCTGAGCGTCAGCAGCAGCCTGGGTAGCACCAGCGCCGGAGACAGTGTAAGGCGTGGACAGATCAGGCACGTCATAGTGCTGAGCCGTGATCACATTGGCCACCATCAGCGGATCGGAAGTCTTCAGTGCAGCAGTGCCTGTCTTTTGCGGCGAGAAGACGTTCACAGGAGCGTCACCCGTTGCAACGATAGCAGCCATGGCGCCGGAGAACGTCGTGGTTTGAGCGACGTTCATCACGTACCAAGCACCCGTCAGACCACCAGTAGGAGCGCCGATGTTAGCGTTGTCCGTGCCGGGGGTGTAGTTCAGGGTTGCATTCAGAGCGGTGGAAGTGCAAGGAGCCTTGCCGTCCACGTGCTTGATGGCCTTGTACAGATCGCTGTCGGTCTTGATGTTGGCCATAGCCAGCACTTCGACGTAACCTTCGCGGGTCTGAGCGGCCTTGTCGGCAGCAGTCCAGTCCTTCTTGGACAGACGGTCAGTCACGAACTTGACGGGCGTGCCAGCAGCGATGCGGGGCAGCGTGCAGGTGTTGTCGGAAGTCACCAGCTGAGCCAGGCCGCTAGCGTCTGCAGTCACTGCAGCAGTCCAGACGTCGCCAGGCGACATGAAGACTTGGAAGTCAAGCACGTCGTCGGAGTTGGAAGCGCCGCGGAAACGCACCTTGACAGCCTTGCCGACGGTGTCGGTGTTAGTCAGGTGGAACACGGACATGTTGCCATTCTGGGCGTTGTAGTAAGGAGCCAGCAGAATGTGGCCCGTGCCGCTCTCGTTCACAGCGAACGTAGGAGCAGCAGCAGCAGCGCCTGCAAAGCCCAGGCCACCAACCATGGCAGCAATGCTCAGGGCCAGAACATTTTTCTTCATAAGAACTATCTCCAGTAAAAAGATAAGGTAGTTGCAACCACCACGATTGATCGCCAGGGAATCGTAGCACAGCCAATCGTGCCCCCATACCGCTTTCTGGAGGCGCCGAAGCGTTGTTTTGAAAAAAAACAACACTTCCCTGGCGAGCACCGGGTCAGGGACGGCGCATTATCACAAACATTGCCTGCTTCGCCTATCCCGCCCGATCTTCCGCAGCGCCGAACGATGCCGACACGCGAAACACTGAACGGCAAGCCACCATCAGACGTGGCTTGCCAGAGCTACTACTGAACGAACAGCCACCACTGTCCATCCTCTTTGATCCACACCTCTCCGATGGAGATCGGGATGCGAGCACCTCGCATCATCGGGGTGGATGTAGTGAAGTCTTTGCGCACCTCGCAGCGTTCCTGCTCGCATGTCACCGACGCGATCTCGCCGCCCTTGAGCGCAGGAATGACGCCATGGTCAAGGCGATACTTTTCCTGATCATTCACGGCACGGTAACCAGGCGAGGTGAACGCGTACGCCTTGGGCACTTCGCCGGCCATGCGCGCCTTCCAGAAAGCATTGGAGCGCTGGGTCACGGCTTCTTCAGGCGTCGTGCTGCCCATGGAGGCGCAGCCTGCCAAGACGGCAGCACAGGCCAGGCCGAGGCCCCACTTCAGCCAGTGCAGGCGCGAGGGCACAGCATGCTTTGTCGACTTGCTCATATGTGTTTGAACTCCAAAAAAAACGTTGGAACAACTTGAAGGCCGAATGTTCCGGCCTATGCGTGCCTTAACGCCGCTCGGGCGTGAGGGGACCGATTTCCACGGAGGCCTTGCCGCCTTCATCAAAAGGAGCAGGCGCTGATGCTGGCGTCTTCAGCATGGGCGTCAGGGAGCGCATCTTCTCCCGCAGATCATCGCTGACCTCACGCACATCGATATCGGTACGCACCACACGTGGCGTGATGATCACTATCAACTCAGTGCGAGCGCCCGAGTTGTTGGTAGTACCGAACAGATTGCCCACGACCGGCAAGTCATACAGATAGGGAATTCCGGAGCGCCCGGAACTGGAGTTTTCCTGTATCAACCCCCCCATGACAATGGATTCGCCCGAGCGAACAGCCACTCGGCTCGATATCTGGCGCTGCAGGAAAGAGCGTTGGCTGGTCACCTCATCCTTGCTTCCAACATCGGTCACAGATTGGTTGACTGTCATGGTGACCAGATTGCCCGCATTGACCGACGGAGTGACCTGCAGGTTCACACCCGTGTCCTTGTATGCGTAGTTGTTGATCGGAGTTCCCGAGGTGCCAACCACCGTGGTTCCAGATTGGTAGGGTTGCTGTGTGCCAACAGAAATTGCGGCCTGGTGGTTGTCCAGCACCATCAGTGTGGGGCTCGCCACCACCTTGACCTGGGTCTTGCCAGCCAGGGCGGTAAGAACAGCCTTGATGTTTCCCAGAGAGTTCTTGAGCGTGTAGTTGAAGCCTTGACCGAGCGTAATTCCCCCTAACCCTCCACTGTCGGTCAGAGAGGAAGCTCCGGGCGGGGCGTCCGTGCCTCCGGCCCCCAAGAGCCCGCCATTGCCTGTGTAGCCCTTGTTGCCCACATCACCACTGAATGCCCATTGCAGGCCATACCGCAGCGTGTCGTTGAGCGTCACTTCCACGATGCTAGCCTCGATCAACACCTGGGTCGGCGGCAGATCAAGCTTCTTCAAAGCAGCCTCGATACGTTCGAACTCCGCAGACGTACCCCAGACCAGCACGGAGTTGTTGAGCTCGTCGGCCATGACGCGGATGCTGCCGATACTGGCCGCCACAGGAGATGCACCTTGCACACCACCAGTCTGGCCCATCGTCCCGGACTGTCCGAAGGCGGTGCTGCCAAAGCGCGTTCCGGAACCGCTGTTGCCGAAACCACTGTTGCCGAAACTACCGCTGCTGCCAAAGCCGCTGTTGCCAAAACCGCTGGTATTGCCAAAGCCGCTGGTGCCCCCAAAGCTGTTACTGCCTCCGAACCCACTGGTTCCCATGGTGGAGGTGCCCAAGCCCGGAGCGACACCGCTATTGGCCGTAGTCCCGCCACCCGTTCCACCAAAGATGCCGGACAACACGCTTGCAAGATGCCTGGCATTGCCGTTTTGCACACGGTAGATGTTCAGTTGCGGTAGCGCACCACCCGAACCAGGCTGATCAAGCTTGGCAATCCAGCGGCGCGCCTCGTCCAGATACGCAGCGCGCGGCGTGATGACCAGAATGCTGTTGAGCCGTTCGATCGGCATGATGCGCAATGCTCCGAACAAGGGGTTCCCCTCCCCCAGAGCCGCTGCTGCAGGCGCAGCGCCCGCGGCAGCAGGCCTGCCCGCGGATGCGCCCCCTGGCACGGAAGCTCCCGGTTGAGCCGCCGCCCCACCGCCGCCGCTCATCAACTGCAGCGCCGTGCTGACTTCCTGAATGGATACATACTTGAGCGGAAATACCCCGACCGACATGCCTTCCAGCAAGTTCACGTCGAAGGTGCGCACCATTTCCAGCCAGCCTTCGGCCTGGGCACGCGAACCGGACATCACCAGAACGTTGCGCACCGCATCTACGCGCAATATGGCATCGGCCGGCACCATGGGCCGCAGGATGGCGGCCATTTCGTTGGCCCCGATATAGTTCAGTGAAATAACGATGGCCCCAAAACCAGGAGCCAGCGCAGTGGACTGGGAAGCCTGCCGCACCGATGCACCCAGGCTCTTGAGCACGTCGGCCCGTCCCACGTGATAGGTGCCCCTGGCATCACGCACCATGGCCAAGCCATTGGCCTGCAAGGCGGTCTCCAACAGATAGAGGGCCTGGTCACCCGGAATGTTCTTCTGCGTGCTAAGAGTCACTGTGCCACCGATGGGCGGATGCAGCACGTAGTCCAAACCAAGGATGTCGCCCAGCACGGTTCGCACGACCTGGGAAAGGGGAGCATCCTCGAAGCTCAGCTTGACCGAGGCTTCTTTCACTGCTGGCACCGGCTTGGCCTCTCCCAGCAGTTTTCCAGTACCTGTCAGGATACGCGGCTCTGCCTTGTCCTCTTTGTCAGAGCTGTCCTTGGGAGGAGCTTCCTCGTTGAAAACATAGCTCTGCGAGGCGTCCGCTCCGAAGTGGCTGACGAAATTATTCTTGGCGGGCTGGGCGCATGCCAGCAGCATTTGACAGACTGCCAACGCCATTGCGGTACGGATGGGACGGTTATGCAATTTCATGGTTTCTTGACCAGTCTTTCTCATTTCTTTGCGGGCACACTGGTTCCGCCAAAGACGGCTTGCGGCTCCTCGGGCTTGGCTGATGTATCGGAGGCGCCCTCAGGCTCCTGCGCCTGAACGGGGACCCGCAGCACAGGTGGCACCCTCATGCCGGCAGGGATGTTAGGCCCTTTGTCCACCGCAGCCTTCACCAGTTGCAACGTACGCGTCTGTCCGTTGCTTTCCAGAACGACATTGCGGCCCTGCAGGCTTTGCAACTTCCAGCCTGCAAAATTCTGGTTGAGCAGCAAACGCCGCTCCTTGCCGTCCAGCGAGAAAATGATTCCGCTGACCTGCCCTTCAAAAATTCCGGTGACGCGGGCCTGCTGCCAGATATCGGGCACTTCTTGTTGCGCCTTTTTCTCTGGAGCTGGCGGTGGCGGAGGTGGTGGCGGTTTGCGGCTGATGGCGAAGAGCGGCCGCTCCTGCATTTCCAGCAATTGCTGCTCGTCGCGCTTGCTCTGGTCTTCAGGTACGTTTGCAGGAGGAACGAGCGCCTTGATGTCCGCCTTCAGGGGCTGCGGCGGTATCCACGCAATGTTTTTCAGTTGCAACTCAGGCGTCAGCCATGCCCAGGCCAGCGCTCCCCCCAGCAACGCCGCAGGCAGAGCCAGTCCCGTGGTCCAAAGAATGCGCTGGTTCACGGCTTGCTCCGCAGAATGCTGAAAGTGAATTGCGCGCTGAGCTTTGGCGCCACCTTGGGATTGTTGCTTTCAAGATTGCCCAGCAGATTGAGCTGCAAGTCATCCAGCCACACGGTGGGGGAGACGTCCCGCAGGGACAGCAAGGCCAGCTGGATTGCAGGCCATCCACCTTCCGCCGTCATGGAAACTGCTATGCGCTCATACGGACCCAGGCTCTGACTCTGGTCTTCCGACTCCGAGGAGGGCCGTACCTGGCTGCTCACCACAGAAAGGCCCGCCTTGTCGAGAAGCGCCCGCAGTCGCTGCTGCACCGCATTGCCCGTTTGCGTGCTGTCTTGCTCTGCTGGATAGATGTGCAGCGCCTTCACGGTCTCTATCTGCTCCAGCGCCTCCTGGATTTCCTGCGCCTGCTCCTGAATACCGGCAAGTCTTGCGTAGCGGGGCTCCAGGGTCTCCACTTGCTCCTGGGCCCATACATGCTTGGAGTAAACCCAGGAGCTCAAGGCGGCAAGCGGCACAATCAGAATCAAGCCGATTCCCCCCAGCAGCAACCACTGGCGAGGTGTGAGTTTCTGCGAGCCGGCGGTCATTGGGCCTCCTTGGCATCCGCGTCGGCATCAGCAGACGGTTTTTCTTCTTCGGTCTTGGCCAGCAAACCCAGAATCTGGGGATCGACACTGGCTTCCAGTACAAAATTTTCCTTGCCTGACCCCGGTACACGCGTGACCGCTGTAGGTAACCGTACATCCTGGAATCCCGGCGTCTTAGCCAGCAATGCCACGACATTGGATGCGTTGTTGGTCAGGCCTTGGACGGTCAACTTGGTCCCCCGGAACACTACGCGCTGGGCCGCTGCATCATCGGGCAACACCTTGGTCAGAACGGCCAGCACCCGCAGATGGTTCAGTTGCTGCTGCAGTCGCTCCTGCAGTTTGCCAAGATTCTGTCCACCTTCGACCAGCTCCTGACGCTGGGCCATGACCTCGGCCGATGACTTCGTCAATGCGGCAAACTGTTGGCTGGCATCGATGGCCCTCATCCTCAGTTGCAGCGATGGAGTAACAACCAATGCCACGCCCAATGCCAACACGATGCCCAGGCCCATCAAGATCCAGTTGCGTCGCTTGGCTTCGCTGCGCAGGCGCGCAGGCTCGCCAAAGCCCGGCAAGACAACCAGTTCCGCGCCGGCAGGAGCCCAGACTTCGGGATGGCCATCTCCAGGCAACCTTGCTGACTGCAGTCGCAGCGCCTGCTCCACCTGATTTCGCGATGCGATCACCACCTCGACCCGCTGCCGACCCTGGGCTTTGGCCAGAGGACGCTGGACATATGACCAGAGTGTGTCCTGGGGCGCAAATGGCGTCATGGTCTGCACGTCGAGTTCAACGGCGCTGCGCAGGGCTGCAGGTGCCATCGGAGGCAGCGTCAGGGAACGCTGCAACACCTGCTCGGAATCCAGCAGAACTGCGGTATGAGTGACGCGCTCGAGCACATCACTGGATAAATCGGCCCATTCGATGTGCATACCCTGGGCTCTGGCGCCAGCGATGGTTGCTGCATCGCCAGCCACCTTCACAAGGGTAACCGGCATGGCTCTGCGCAGCCAGGGCAGGCGCACCAGCTTGTGGAACGCATCGTGCAGCTCCGCAGTCAGCTCGCGCAGATCCAGGCCAAACAGCTTGGCATCGGATGTCATCAGTCCCATAAAACGCCGCATCCGTTGAACAACATTGCTTTCAATTCTTTCTTCCTTCTTGCTACTGCAGCACCATTGAAACAGGCACTTGGCAGCGCCTACCCAAGGAAATGCCCAAAGCCTCGCTATATACGGCCTACCCAGGACTGCGTGGCCGAAAGCAACGTCCAGGGCAACGAGCCCCGACTGCCACCGCCGATGACATCGGCGTCCCGCACCACCATGACCGATCCACCATCGAACACCACCCGTGCGGTCAGACGATAGCGGGGACTGGAAAGACTCTCCTGAAAGGCTGCGCCGCCGGTGCCATCCAGCGCGGCCAAAAGAGCAGCAGGTGCCGCCTTGGGGTTGATGCCAGTGCGCCCATCGGTATCCGCCACGATGAAGGGTCGAATCTGTGCGTAGATGCCATAGGTCACACCGGGAATCTGCAGCAGATCTTCGGGCGCCTCCCACGCCACGCTATTGACCACCCCTTTTCCTGCCTGACGGAACTCGACCAAGGCCTGTGCAAGCGCCGCGCCCTGCCCCAAGCCCATGCGTGTGAACAGTGATCCCAGCAATTCCGGCGAAGCCGCATTGATATTGACCAGACCGCTCCAGGGCAGAATTTCGACCTCTATTATCTGCCCCCCCCATGGAACCTGCTCCACCCTACGTTCGCTGAATTCCTGGGGCTTGAGTGCAATCTGTTGCAAAACCTGATAGATGGCTGCTTCTCCCCGGGCTCGTCCAGCAGCCATGTCGCGCGTAACACCAACCACCGAGGCCTCCTGGCGGACCACCTTGCCCAAACTGGTGGCAAAAATGGAAAGTGCTGCAACGATCCAAAGTACAAGCACCAACGCCATGCCCTGGTGTCTCTTCATCCCGCCTGCGTACTGCCGGCTCATCGGCGGCTCCCACCGAATACGGCGCCGCCGCTGCCAGAGCTTCGGTTGGTGGCAGGAGGGGTGTAGAAGGCAATCGCCATCAACGGCCAGACACCACCGGCCGATTCCAGCTGAATCTGGACCGCAGAAGGCAGCTCCTTGTCATCAACCCACTGCGGCTGCCATTGCGCAACGCCCGATTTCGCGTTCTGGTAGCTCAGCACGAAGGCCGTGACGGCCCGCTCCAGGACATAGGATTGGCCCTGCCCCCAGTCAGGAGCGACGTCCACCCCTTTCCAGGGAGCGAAGCGCAGCACCAAGGCGTCACCGTCCAAGGCCAACTGGAAATGGGTTCGCCCACCCATGCCAAACCGGGCCGGCATGATTCCCAGCCACTGCATTCCCTTGGGTCCGCCTTCAAAGAAATACTCGCTCTCTCCCTGCTTTCGTATACCGGTCTGCCTCTGGGCAGCGGAAATCTGCCCCAGCACAGAGCGCAAGAACCCGATCGACACCCGCTGATGGTCCATGCGGTCAAGCCGGGCATCCACACGTTCCTGCGTCTGCGAGACTGTTGACATGACCGAGGCCAACCCCAGGGTGAGCATGGACAGCAGCACCATGGCCACAAGAAGCTCCACCAGCGTAAAACCTTGCGCACGGGGACGAGGTGCCTTGAACCTCCTCATCACCTTGTCACCTCGCCAGGTTGCAGCGGCCGCTGAGGACGAAGTGTCTCGAACACCCAAGTGCGCCCCTCAAAAAGTATGGTGATACGCAGGGCATGCAAAGGAGCCGCAGTTTCCGGCAAATCACCTGGCGAAAATGGCGCCGAAATCACCTGCCAAGCATACGAACCATCCTGCCCGGAGGCCTGGTTTCCGCCGGGATCGACCATGGGAAAAGCGTCCATCAGCGATTCGGCCAGCATGGCCACGCCCTGGGTCTGCTCCAGCTTGGCCACGCCACGCGCAGAACCGCCAACGGCGCGATAGATCAAAGCGACCGATATGGCCATGATGGTCAGGGCGACCAGCAGTTCCAGCAGGGTCATACCCCGCGCCGCAGCGCGGGAGCCAGAGCGTTGCGGCATCACAGTGTCTCTTTGGTGACCTGGCCGGACAGCCAGTCCACCCGCAAGCGCACGCCACCACCGCTTTCACCTCGTATCAACGAGATGCTGCCGCCCGTCGCGCCTCCCTCGGGCAGGAAAACAATGGTCTGACTGCCGTCGGCAAGTGCGGCGCCGGCCGCCGTGACGAGCTGCACCTTCAGGCCTTCGGGTACTTTCGCAGATGCCTGCCCGGCAATACCGTATTGCTGGCTCACTGTGTTGAAGGCAAACGCCACGGGCATGCCCTGCAGCGTCGCCTGCTGCCGAGCCTTGCGCAGCAGGGCCGTGACGTCCTGCACGGTCTGGCGGTAGGCGACGGCATCTCGCAGCTTGCCCATGGCGGGCGGCACGATGCCGATGATCGCGGCAAGGATGCCGAAGACCACCAGCAACTCGATCAGCGTGAAACCATGGGCGCGCTTCAAGACATATTCCCGGCACGGAGGCAGCGTTGCACTACGGCGTCAGACCAGCAACTTACTTGGTGTTGCGGATATCGGAGGCCTCGCCGTCGCCACCGGGTGTGCCATCGGAACCCAGCGAGAGGATCTCGAGGTCGCCATTGGCAGCCGGGTAGGTGTAGCGGTAAGGGTTGTTCCAGGGATCATTCGGCACGCCGCCCTTCAGGTAGGGGCCCGCCCAGCCGGCAACGCC
>Ga0160485_100354_pt1 | contig 17865 bp, 16 predicted proteins | sample DIDnMG_2_FD_108224 | JGI IMG/M metagenome (GOLD analysis project Ga0160485, IMG submission 108224) | Enriched soil microbial communities from UW Madison campus, WI, USA - DID2878_E24_Lignin MG | ecosystem: Environmental > Terrestrial > Soil > Unclassified | place: USA: Madison, Wisconsin...
CAAGCTCAACGGCCAGGAAATCGGCCGCCGCGCCATGCCGCTGCAGCACGGCGACACGGTGGAGCTGGCAGGTACGCAGATGCAGTTCCTGGTGGCGTGAGGGACCAGCTCGATCCCGTCGACAAGCTGTGCATGACGTCTGTAGCAAGCGCCACGATCTCTGACAAAAACGTCACAACAAGTGGATCAATTTGTCAGAGAATGGCATCCAACCGTGTCAGTTGCAACCAAACCATACATAAACTTGGACCTTGGCCCTCTGGATCGACTGGCACGGCTCTTGCTCAATAGAGCATGCAATCAACCCCTATGAGGAGAAGTTCATGAAGCGTTCCATCCAGCAAGGTTTTACCTTGATCGAATTGATGATCGTTGTGGCGATCATCGGCATTTTGGCAGCCGTGGCGCTGCCGGCTTATCAGGATTACACGAAGCGTGCCCGCGTTTCGGAAGCCCTGTCGCTGATGAGCGGCGCCAAGGCCTCGGTGACCGAGTACTACTCTACAAACAACACATGGCCTAGCAACAATGCGTCTGCAGGTTTGGCCCCGATGCGCTCCATCTCTGGGGGCAGCGTGCTCAGCGTCGAGGTTACAGGCAGCAAGATCACTGCCGTGGTTCGGACCAATATTGAATCGGGCAGCAAGAAGGTGGTCCTCAAGGGTACGGCAACGACTGGCGGAGTGACTTGGAGCTGCAAGAACGCCGTTTCCGGCACCGATGTGAACGCCAAATTCCTGCCAAGCGAATGCCGCTAATCTAAAAAATATAAATAGCCACCAGTATAGGTGGCTTGGTTACAAGCCTAGCGCATCGCCCAAAGTGGAGATGCGCTTTTTTTTGAGGCGCAGATGGCTAAAGGCTTCACATTGATAGAGCTGATGATTGTTGTGGCAATCATTGGCGTACTGGCAGCCATTGCGCTACCAAATTACCAGGACTATGCCTCTCGCGCCAGGGTGACAGAGGCGCTCAACCTGATGGCCGGCGCAAAAATCTCGGTAACAGAATACCGACTCAGCCGAAATTCATGGCCCTCCAATAATACAGACGTGGGTTTGGCCCAACCCACCTCCATAAAAGGCTCCAGCGTCCAGTCAGTACAGGTCAATGGCAGCGTGATCACGGCGACCATGCGCAGCCTTGCGATTCCTGGCGGAGGAGTGGTTGTTTTGAAGGGAAACAACACGGGAGACTCAATGACCTGGCAATGCAACCCCTCTGCTGGAACGACCGTTCAGACAAGATTTCTTCCATCAGAGTGCCGTCAATAGAAATAAATCTAAAATACCCATACGTGTAGAGCTATTGACTAATAATGGAAATCAACAAATTCTTGCTGAATCACAAGAGAAATCCAGAAGATATAAATGGGCGCTTGCTGGCAGCATGGATGGCAATATTATTTGCCATATTTTTCGCTTATAGCCAAGGGCTTGATGGGTCATTCATATTTGATGACTTTCCAAACATAGTAGACAGTGACCAGCTGGTGCTGAAGAATCTTTCACCAGCAGAATTATGGCGCGCAGCATTTTCAGGAGATGCGGGCCCACTACGACGACCTGTGCCCGTTCTCAGCTTTGCCTTGAATATCTACTTCAGCGGGCTTGATCCATGGTATTTCAAGTTGACCAATATATTTGTGCATCTTTCCTGCACGATTGCCATCGGAATCTTGGTCTCCCGGTTTCTACGAGCCTGGAATTTACAGCAAACCGCCGGATCAGCTTCTGAACCTGGCCATAGGGCATGGGCTTGGGGTGGCTGGCTGGCTGCGTCCATCTGGGGTCTGCATCCACTCAATTTGACCAGCGTGCTCTATGTGGTGCAACGTATGACGAGTCTCGCAGCACTTTTTGGCCTGCTGGCAGTTGCAGTGTACATCGAGGCGCGTTCTCGCAGCGCTTTCACTCCCAACGTTTCAAATACATCGAGATCAGGAATTCATCACTATGCGAGTGCCGTGGTTTTGCTTGTCCTGTCATGCCTGAGCAAGGAAAGTGGGCTTCTTTTTATTCCGTTGATCATTCTATGTGAATTTTTCCTTTTTAAATTCAAAAATCGTGGCTCAAGCATCACAGTGTTCGGCCAATCTCTGCAGCACTGGGCCATTTATGCAGTTATCTTGGTTGCCGTTTGCATTATTATCTGGATCGCTCCAAGAATACTGGATACAACGCGCATTCCATATCGAGATTTTTCTACTCCCGATCGTCTCTTGACGCAGAGCAGAGTACTTGTTTTTTATCTCAGTGAATTTTTCATCCCCCAAATTTCAAAAATGTCTCTGTATCATGATGATATAGAGATATCCCGCTCATTCTGGCAACCGCTGACGACAGCATTGGCGATAAGCTTTGTATCGATCGTAAGTTTGAGTCTATTTAAGTTACGAAAAAATTACCCCATCCTTCTATTCTCTTGGCTCTGGTTTTTGATCAGCCATAGCCTGGAATCCAGCATTTTTCCGCTGGAACTTGTGCATGAGCACAGAAACTATTTCGCGACCGCAGGATTCTGCATCGCCTTCGCATATTTCTCGATTCCATTTTTTGTCAAGGCGGGTAATAAAATATGGATCATCGCACCTACCCTCATTATCCTTCTAGGATCGTCAACTGCAATTCGCGCACTGGAATGGTCATCGCCTCTGGTGTTGGCCACCATGGAAGCATCAAGGCATCCATTATCCATGCGAGCCAACTACCAATTAGGCAGTGAATTAATATTCGCCGCCGACCAAGCAACAGACAAGCGGTCTTTGCTGGCACAAGCCAAATCCGCTTTTGAAGCGGCTGCTGCCTCTCGCAGCGACTCTGTGTCTTCGTATTTCGGTCTGCTTGCGGCGAAATTTGCCTTGGCTAAAGAAGAAGATGCACACGCCGATGTACAGGACATCGTAGACTCACTGATTTTTCGGCTGAAAAACAATCCCGCAGAAGCTGCTATTCCGGCACATATTGCAGCGCTCTCCCACTGCCAGCTGAGCGGTCCGTGCAGCCTCCAGGACATGGATGCCCTCGCACTGATCACGGCCCCTATTGAGAACCCATCCATGTCCCCCTCCGCCAAGGGTGAAGTCCTCAAGATGGCGGCAGAGTATGCCATTGCCCGCGCCAATGACTGGACATTGGCTCAAACCATGGTCGAAGAAGCCCTGAACCACTCAGATGTGCCCAGCACACGTATTGTTTATGCCCAGGTGCTACGCAATAGAGGAGATTTTCAGGGGTCCAGACTACAACTCGAAGTCGCCAAGAGAATGGATGGTTTCGGGCGATACACTTCCGCAATCGAACGGGAAAATCTACTGTTGAAACAATCCACCTCCGAAGAGAAAGCACAATGACAAACCCTGTATCTAAGACTTATCTGGCTCAGGTCAGCATTGTTCTTCCTGCCAAGAATGAAGTGGATGCAGTCGGTCAGACTGTGACCAAGATAAGGCAGCAGTTTCCAGAAATCCAGATTCTGGTCGTGGACGATGGCTCTTCGGATGGAACGGCACAAACAGCCATATCTGCAGGGGCGCAGGTAGTCCGGCATCCATACAGCAAGGGTAACGGCGCTGCAATCAAAACTGGAGCTCGTGCGGCAGCAGGAGAAATCATTGTATTCATGGACGCCGATGGACAGCACGATCCAGCGGATATTCCGCGTTTGCTTGAAAAAATACACCAAGGCCATGACATGGTGGTTGGCGCTCGTCAAAAAGGCTCTCAGGCAAGCGTTGGGCGAGGACTTGCAAATGGTTTTTACAACCGTCTTGCAAGCTGGATGACGGGGCATCCAATCGCCGACCTGACATCCGGATTTCGTGCAGTAAGGACCGCCAAGTTCCGCGAATTCCTGTATCTCCTACCCAACGGCTTCTCATATCCCACAACATCCACAATGGCATTCTTCCGGGCAGGCTATTCTGTAGCCTATTTGCCGATACATGCATCACAGCGTATAGGTAAAAGTCATATTCACTTACTGAAGGATGGAACCAGATTTCTCTTGATTATTTTCAAGATAGGAACGTTATTTTCACCTCTTAAAATATTTGCCCCAATCGCGTCAATCATGTTTATTTTGGCATCTGGCTGGTATCTATACACTTACTTGAGTGGCAATCGATTCACCAATATGAGTGCACTGCTCTATTCTGGAAGTGTACTGATATTTCTGCTCGGCCTCATCTCGGAGCAAATCACCGCTCTCATGTACAAAGACGGCAAGTGACCACAATACCGCATGACTGTCAGAGTCCAGGAGCCTACGTGGAAAACAAGCCCTCAATTCCGCAAATAACCACGGTCATACCCACCTATAAAAGACCAAGTAAGCTCAAACGCGCCATCGTCAGTGCGGCCCAGCAACTGGGCATCTCTACCAAGGTAGCTGTCTTCGACAATCACTCCTTGGATGAAACAGAGGATGTAGTGAATGAACTTCAAAAGACATATTCTCAAATAATTTATCATTGCCACCCCGAGAATATAGGAGCCCTGGGAAATTTCATCCATGGAGTCGGCACAGTCGATACTCCATTCTTCTCCATTCTTTCTGATGACGACTATCTTCTACCGGACTTCTACCGGCGAGCCATAGATGACTTGAACGATCATCCAGAGGCGATGTTTTGGGTGGGTTTGGGATTGCACTTTGATGAATCGAAAAACATCATTGATGCCAGGGTTCAACGCTGGCCCAAAGAAGGCATTTATACACCCCCAGAGGCTGCCTATTGCATTGCTGGCGGATTACTTCCTGTATGGACAAGCATTGTTTTTCGCCGAGAAATCCTGGATGACACAGGATTCATAGATACGAGCATGCTGGGCGTAATGGACTATGAGTTTTTATTAAGGCTTTCCCTTCGATACCCACTGATCCTAAGGAAGCATCCTAGCGCCGCTTTCTTCATATCTCAAGATACATATAGTGGCTCTCAGCCACTTTCCTCATTTTGGCCTGGGTGGAAAAAAATGTTCAAAAAACTGGAATGTTATTCCGAAACATCTAAAATACACCACGATAACCTATCAAGAATGCTCAGGCATAGCGGTGAAAGAATGCTTTTCCGCCGAGGAGTCAATGCAATTGTACATAGACGGTATGATTTTGCGAAAGATGCATCCACGGCACTCAAGGAGGATTGTGGAAAGCTCCTTACCTCGTCCATGCTCAGTGCAGCGACAATCATCTGCGAGCATTCCAATTTTGCACACAAAATATTTTCGCTCATCTACCGAAATCTCGAAAAACGACTGATTAATTCAAGGCGTCATCTGCAGGATGATTTTGGCCATCTCCTGGATAAATTATGAGTCAACTATTTGTCGACCACTTAAGCCATAAAAAATAGAGACCTCCTACAGAGAGCAGGCTGACAAAAATAATTGCCGGCAATGCAACCGGATCGCCCACTAATTGCGCAAGTAATGGAAATATCATCCCAATGGAGCATACAACTACCACTGAAAATATACTTGGCAAAATGATATCCGCAACATACCATTTCATCATCTCTCCTTTCAGTATTTTCCTATGCATCAGAAAAATACCCAGGCTGACATAGGTCAAGTTCAGCAGAGGCCACGCACATGCCGCACCCAGCGCGCCATATCTATCCGCCAAGTACCAGATCATTGGTACCAGCCAAATAATCGAAAACACATTGAGCAATAGCGATAGTCTGGTGCATCCATAAGCCAGCTGTATAGCATATGGGAGATTCATGATCCCATTCAAGGCGGAGCCGATCACTAAAAGTACAAAGACTTGTGCATTGCTTGCTGCAAAAAATCCGTCCCCCGTCCAAAGCTTCAATATGCCTTCCGCGTAGAGAACCATGATGGCAGCCAAAGCGGAAACACTCACCGCCAGAACTCTATTGCTTCTATGGTATAGGCCTATTAAATCCTCAATATTTCCTTGTGCCACAAGGCGGCTGTAGCGAGGATAAAGTGCGGAGAAGAAGGGCGTGAACACACGCGACAATGCTCCAGCAGCCGTTGCTACCAGAAAGTAGTGCCCAAATGCATCCAATGGTAGAATACGCGCCAGTACAATGCGATCAGTCTGGGCCAAAACAAACGACACGCATGCAATTCCGAGTATACCCAGTGCAAAGTGCCTTATACTGAAAGCAATGTCACGTTGAAATCGCGCATGCCGAACAGGGATCGGCAGTTTATAAAAAAATATGGCTCGCGCGGCTAACGTTTGAAGAGCGGCAATGAGTACTTGCCACCATGCAAAAGTTTCTATGCTTGAATCCGTGAATATCAACAAAGGTATCACGACTATCCAACGCAGCGAACTAAAGACTATCTGTATAATATTCTGTGATATTTGGCGTTCAAGCCCCGCTAAGCCTCCTGCATAAAATGAAGAAGGCCATTGCAGAGCAATGGCCAATGCCAATATCGAAATAGCATAAGATACTTCGCTTTGGCTCATATTTACAGGCTTGAGCCAATATGTGGAAATCAGATGACCGATGAGTGGCGCCGCCATCAAGGTCAGCACGCACAACGGAAGAAACAGGCACTCCAATGTGCGAACCGTATCGCGTGCAGATTGTGCGGACATTTCAACTGGATCATGCCGCGCCAACTCACGATTCAAGGTGGTGGCCATACCTGCATCCAAGGTATACCAAAGCGCCTGAAGACTGATGTATACACCCACAAGGCCATATGCTTCTCCACCCATCACTCTCAAATAGACTGGCATGAAAAGGACACCAAGAAGCGCTGTCCAGACCTGCCCGACCAGATTTGCAATGATATTGTGATGAAGTTTCGTCACCGGATTCGATTTGAATATTATTTCGTTCTGCGCAAATATCCATCCGGAGCAACCGTGATCCGAATCTTGGACTCGATATCACGGTCAATCTCGAAATTATCATTTTCCTTCAGAAATTCTTGAACAGCAGTCTTGGGATTGTCTCCTACGTCCCAGGGTCTATCCGGAAAGGAACCGGGTTGCAAATCTTCCACAACGGTGTCAAAAACGACGCAATACCCCCCCACACTGACTAGTAGCGCATATGCACGTAACTCAGCCAACACATGAGCGTGAGTATGATTGGAGTCTAACACTACGATAACGCGCTTATCCTTAGCCAGCTCGCGCACTTGATCGACGATATGCTGGTCAATGCTGGACCCCTCTATCATCCGAATACGCTTGAACATACTGTGATTTTCTATCTCAACCCTGTTGTGAGGACGTATATCTATATCTATCCCCAGAACCTCGCCATGCCCTACCAGTTCACACAGCGAAGCATAGTATATCAGTGACCCTCCATGCGCTATTCCCGTTTCTATAATCAAATCAGGTTTCACGCTCCAAATTATTTCTTGCATGGCAAGCATATCCTGGGGGTATTGAATAATTGGTCGTCCCATCCAGGAAAAATTGTAGGAGTATCTATCTTCAATGCTTTTATGCATCCATTCTCTAGAGAGATCCTGCATATCTTTCTCATTCGAATTCATCATCACTCGCCTCTAAAGTAAAAATTTTCCAGAAATACAGATTTTACAAGAACACCAGTTTGGTATCTATACACTCATCTGTCAGAATTCTCTTATTCTCATCCATATAGTTTGGATTCATCACCACGGCATAAGCAACATGGCGGTCCTTGAGCCTTTTAGGACCTACAACGGGATGCCCTGTCCCTGAAATAAAAAAACCCTGTTTAGCAGGATTCAAATCAACGATACAGTCAATCAGTTTCTTTTGAGGGTCAATTAAATTAGCCAACGTAACGCCCTTGGCACCCGCTCCCCATAGCGCTATGGGTCCAGAGCTTTTCATTCGCGTTATTTTCTCCTGGAAATCCAGAATCGAATTCTTCTCCTGAAGTGAAAATTTCCTTGCAAGGTCCACTATCCTCTCAGAGGAATATACCATCGGCATCGATGCTCCTGTGACAGCACCTTCAATCCAAAGATATTGCCCACCGAACACCTTACCAACGCTTTCGACATGAAATCCCACACGTTGGAAAGCCGTCATCAGTGACTTTGCGGTGAACAAGGAACAATGTTCATAAAAAAAGTCCCAAAGCACTCCATTTTCAAGAATCCACTCGACGCATGGCGTTTCGAAGAAGATTTTTGCTCTCGGTGAGCCTGCAAGAGCCTTCCCCACAGATTGCAGCAATTCGACCGGATTTCGCACATGTTCAATCACGTGTCTGCATATGATGACGTCGGCAGCCACGTCCGTGCAATTTTCGTCATAGAAGCATTTGCGGAACCGTATTCGGCCATCTAAGTCAGTATCAGGACCCACATAACTTGGGTCAAATCCATAGCCTTTGTTATTGGCACCAGGATAGTCGATCAGCTTTTTAAGAAATTGCCCTCGACCACAGCCCACTTCAACAATAACCGAATCTCTAACATCATTCTCGTTGACCAACTTTTCGACAATTTCATCCAAGTACGAATTAAAATGCTCGGAGCATGTTTGATTATTATCGTAGCTTGGCCCATAACTCAGCAATTTTTCATCAAAGCTTCGGTTGAAAACAAAGCCACAGGACGCGCAAACGCACATGTCTAAATCTCCTCGAGCACCCATGCGTGCGGATTCACTCGATGGAAAGATGATGTTTTGATGCACGGGAACGTCTGTTCTTTTCAGAAATTCGATCACCTCACTGCTTCCACACAACATGCATCCCTTATTCATTTTCGCCTTGCCTTTCTTTGCATATGTCTCTCAGGCCCTGCTGCAAATCAACCGCGGGATGCCAACCGGTCGCCAACAAACGCCTATTGCAGCCAATGAGCAAGTCAACCGTTGGCAGATCTTTTTCCTGCAAATCGAGCATGCAATCCGGATTCGCATTGAGTATTTTTGCCAACTCGACCACAACATCTTCCAGCGCCACAGGGCTTCCTGAACAAATATTGTATGCTCCTGAAAAATCCCGCCCAAGCAGCGTGACCATTGCACTAGCAACATCAGAGACATGGAGTAAATCCCTGTACGCTTTTGCTTTGATCTCAAAGGCCTCACGCCGCCCTTGGAACACATCAATCAACGAGGGAATAAGACGCTCTGGACTTTCGCCTATACCAAACGGATAAAATATGCGACCCCAGACACATGAAACCCCATATTCAAAGCATATCTTCTCGGCAATTCGCCTCGTGACATCTTTTGCCACTCCATAGGTGGTTGAAGGTTCAAGAGGTGTCGCAGCTTCCCTGCAATAACCAGAACTCCAGTCATACTCTGCACATGTGCCAGAAAAAATTATTTTTTTTCCCCCAGAAACACAAAATGCCTCTACCATCTTGGTAGTAGCATCAACCCATCTCCAGTTTTCTGGCGACGTCCAGAATTTCGAATGTTCGACATACCAAGCCAGATGAATGAAATGGGTTATCTCATTTTCCGAGAATATTTTCTTCCAGTCATTTTCTGCCAACAGATCTACATGATGGAAGCAATCAGCGCCGTCAGGACAGGTGCGCCCCACAGCAATCGTATCTATCCCACGATGCTGCAGCTCACGCAAAACATGCCGGCCAATAAATCCGCTGGCTCCAGTTATCAGAACTCTCATATCGGCATGTTTTCGAGGATTTTCAAAGCAGGCACAGCAACAGCAAAGCGACCACCCCATTCCCGTACATAGTCAAGCTGAGTCAATATTTCATCTTTCAAATTCCAAGGCAGAATGATCACTATATCTGGGCGATCCTCTCGCAATCGCGACTCATCCACAATAGGAATTCGACTGCCAGGCATATAGAAACCTTGCTTTGATGGATTCTTATCGACTACATAGGCCAACATATCTGCGCGCACACCTGCAAAATTCAGCAAGGTATTACCCTTTGCCGCAGCTCCATATGCAACCACCTTCTGACCATTGAATTTTGCTTGCAACAAGAATGTAAGCAATTCATCTTTTATACGAAGAGCTTGGGCCTGGAAATTTCTATAAAAATCCGAGCTACGTATACCTGCCAGATCTTCTCGTTCTTGCACAAAAGAGACTGCAGCTTCCGTTTTGAATGGAGTGGGAGAATCACTTCTCTGCGCGAAAATACGAAGACTGCCGCCATGGGTAAATAGCTCCTGCACGTCAAATATCTGCAGGCCATTTTCCACAAAAATGCGCTGCACTGCAGTGAGCGAAAGATAGGAAAAATGCTCGTGATACAGTGTATCGAACTGAGCTTGTTGGACGAGCTGCAGCACGTGTGGAAATTCAAAAGTTGCGACACCTGCCGGTTTGAGCAATATAGAGAAGCCGGCAACGAAATCATTAATGTCGGGCACATGCGCCAGTACATTGTTGGCGACCATAAGATCAGCTGCATGGCCTTGCCCATGCAACTCTAGAGCCAATTCACGGCCAAAAAAACTTTCCACGACCTGCAGGCCCTTGTCTCGGGCTGCGGCTGCCGTGCTCGCAGTGGGCTCTACCCCAAGACAGGGAATCCCTAGTTCTGCCACATACTGGAGCAGATAGCCGTCGTTGGATGCAATCTCCACCACGTGGCTGGTTTTTTCAAGGCCGAAACGATCGCGCATGGTATTCGCATACCGGCGCGCGTGGTCGAGCCAACTGCTGGAAAAAGAACTGAAGTAAGCATAGTTCGCATCAAACAGTTCATGGGCCTGCGCAAAATCTTCAGTCTGCACAAGCCAGCAGCGTTCGCACACGAGAACACGCAGCGGATACCACCGCTCAGGCTCATGCAAAGCCGCAGTGCTCAGGTAGGCATTGGAAGGAGGTGAGGTCCCCAGGTCAGCCAGAGGAAGGGAAACCAATGCGTCACAATGACGGCAGCGCATGCTCACAATGCAATTCCTTCAAAATCTGCGCCAAGAGGCGGGTGGCTGGCATCTCGGGCCGAACGCTCCCGTACGGGCAACGGCCAAGCAATCGACAGGCGCGGGTCCAGGGCATCGGCCCCAGCCTCGTGTTCAGGAGAATGTGGGACAGAGTGCAGATAGACCAGCTCACTGCCTTGCTCCAGCGCCTGAAAGCCATGTGCAAATCCGGGGGGGATTAACAAAGACACTTGATTAGCGGCGGAAAGACACTCTGCATGCCACTTCAGGAACGTGGGTGAACCGCAGCGCAAGTCCACCACCACATCCCACACAGCCCCGCGCAAGCAGTTCACCAGTTTGGCCTCCACCATGGGAGCGCACTGCCAGTGCATTCCGCGCAACGTTCCAACGTTCTCAGTTTGGGTATGAGTGATCTGAGCGATCGGCCAGGTCCAGCCTGCATGGGCGAGCTCCTGTCCGCAAAACATGCGCGTCAGAAATCCGCGTTCATCTCCACGACGCTCACGCTGGATGCGCATTACTCCCGAAAGAGGCGTAGCCGATACAACAAAGCGCGAGGCGGTCATGGGTAAGAAATGGCATCTGTGGCCATGAATGCTTCGAGATCTGCATCGCATAATGCGCGCGCACATGCTCCCGTACTCAACGCCTTGTACCAGCACATGGTACGCAGTATGGAAGCCTTCAGCTGCCACCGAGGCACAATACCGAGACACTCACGCGCAAGCGCCGTCTCCAATGCCAGAAGACCCGCTTCATGGGGCCCCGAGGTCTCGTCCCCATAAGAGACGGCAGCTGATGGATAGGTACTACGGGCAATCTCCACGACCGCCCGGACAGAGGCTGCATCCTGAGGTGAAGGGCCGAAATTGTAGGCTCCGGCGAGGGCGCCATCGCGCCATAGGACCTGGGCCAGGCAAAGATAGGCGGCCAAAGGCTCGAGTACATGCTGCCATGGTCGCGTGGCCCGGGGCCGTCGGATCATCAATGGCTGCCCCGCCTCCCAGGCACGTACAGCGTCGGGCAATAATCGGTCTGCTGCCCAATCCCCCCCACCAATCACGTTGCCCGCACGAGCGGTGGCAACGGCAATCCCCAGATCCGACAGAAAAGCCTGTCGATAACTGGCAACCACCAATTCTGCAGCCGCTTTGCTTGCACTGTACGGATCATGACCACCCAATGCGTCCTCTTCACGATAGGGATAGGCCCATTCCCGGTTACGGTATACCTTGTCCGTCGTCACCACTACAACAACGCGCACGCCGCCTGAGGTTCGCACGGCTTCAAGTAAATGAACGGAGCCCATGACATTGGTAGCGAATGTATCCACGGGTGCAACGTAACCAGGCCGAACCAAGGCCTGGGCGGCCAGATGGAGCACAATTTCAGGCCGGGCACCGCGTACGACATCGGCCAAGGCCTGGGCATCGCGGATGTCGCATAAATGGCTCTCTGCCATGCCTTGCTCCACCCCTGCCAGGTTGTAGAGCGCAGGGGTTGTTGCAGCAGGCAGCGATACGCCTGTGACATGGGCACCCAGACGCTGCAGCCACAATGCCAGCCACGCTCCTTTGAAGCCGGTATGACCCGTCAGCAGCACACGCTTGCCACGCCAGAAATCGACGCACGGGATCATCGCCAAGTTTTCCATGGGGGTGCTCCCGTTTCCCAAAGTTGCTCCAGCTTGATCTTGTCACGCAGCGTGTCCATCGGCTGCCAGAAACCGGCATGACGGTAAGCCGATAGCTGGCCTTCCTGGGCGAGGCGCTCCAGTGGCCCTCGTTCCCAGATGTCATCATCGCCGGCAATGTAGTCAAGTACCTGGGGCTCCAGTACAAAGAAGCCGCCATTGACCCATGTGCCATCGCCTTGCGGCTTCTCCGTGAAGCTGGTGATACGCTGCCCATCCAGATCCAGCGCTCCAAAGCGGCCGGGCGGCTGAACGGCACAGACCGTGGCCAACGTGCGGCTGCTGTCATGGAAGGTGATTTGCGCTCTGATGTCGACGTTGGCAACACCATCTCCATAAGTAAAGCAAAACCGCTCCCCCTGCAGATAAGACGCGACGCGCTTGAGGCGCCCACCAGTCTGGGTATGTTCTCCTGTATCCACCAACGTAACGCGCCACGGCTCGGCGTGTCGTGAATGCACTTCCATTCGGTTGTACTCCATGTCGAACGTCACATCCGACATGTGAAGAAAATAGTTGGCAAAATACTCCTTGATCAAGTATCCCTTATATCCACAACAAATCACGAAATCATTGATGCCATGTGAGGCATATATTTTCATGATGTGCCAAAGAACCGGCCGACCTCCAATCTCAATCATGGGTTTTGGACGAACACCTGTTTCTTCGCTTATGCGGGTACCCAGCCCTCCAGCCAAAATTACTGCCTTCATTTAACACCACCTTTTATTTCAAAACCTCTCTGTATAGAGCAATGTATTTATTAAGCATCTTCTGAACAGAAAATTTTTCAACCGCGACTTTTCTCGAGTTTACAGAGAATCTGGAATACATTTCTGATTGCGAGGCAATTTTACGGATACTATCAACAAATCCTTGGATATCGTCCATGGCAGCGAGCAGACCTGTTTCCTCATGTTTCACCAACTCTTTTAGCGATGAGCCACACGCCGCTACTACTGGCAATCCACAGGCCATAGCCTCCAATACAGACAAAGGCAGTCCCTCACTTCGGGAAGGAAACAGCAAGGCATCAGCCTGCTGCATAGCCAATACGACCTCCTTAGCATCGTGGAGACGACCTATATCGTGCATATTGGGACATAGTTGCCTCTTTTCGGACATCGAGGCAAGCCCGCCGGTAAATGCTAATTCATAATCTTCACCCAGAATTCTCATGATGGGTTCCAGCAAATCCACACCCTTGAGCAATTTCCAACTTCCAATGTACAGCAGCCTGAAGGGCCTGCATCCACTTCGCTGCACACCTGGAATGAACAGGGACGTGTCTACACCGTTGTGAATGACATGCATAGGAGACTTCAGCAACGTAGCAACTGCTGCATCCGCAGCAAATCTGCTGACAGCCACCACTTGATTTGCAGCACCCATGTTAGCTCTTTCAATCTTCTCAATCCAATGTCGATGATAAAAGGATCGCAGATTTCCTTTATAACGGACTGCATCAGGATGATGAATGGAATGATGCAATGTCGCAACCACCGGAAGATGCTTCGGAAGAAACCGAGGATGCAACCAAGTATTGACATGAGCAATATTCGCCCAGTCTGGCGGTCGAGGAATCTTTACAGACCAAGGGGCATATTCTGCTCGCAGTGGCAGCCAAGTAATCTCCGCGCGCAAACCATTTTCCCGCAGGCCTTTCGCAAGCACTTCAGTAAATACATCAGTACCCGTTCCTGCACGTACGGTAGGCAGCCAAACAGCGGGCTCTTTCTTCATGATTCTGAAATACGCTCCATGTCGTCAAAACCACACTCTAGGAGGTTATCGATATAAACAGAAAATGCAGTGAAATTTTCAAGCACTTTACATACCCTGAAGGTTACGTCACCCCATGAATCACATCCAGAAATTTCCAAAATGGATTAATAGCCACCATTATTCGCAACATGGCATCACATCTATGACATACTATTAGATGTTATCCATAGCTTTCTTATCTTTCAGACTTACTGATAAATCATCGACTCTCAATGCGGCATTCATTTTTACTCCAAACTCTGTCCACTCAAATTGGCGCGCAAAGCTTATACATCCCTCGCGCCAAGATTTATTTTCGGGGGATCGCCTCAATATATTCAATACTGTCCTTGCCATTCCTTCATAGTCATCAGGCGGCAAAAGTTCACCGGACCGACCTACAGCAACGGCATCTATCACACCTCCGTTGGCGAATGCGACTGTCGGAACCCCATGAGCTGCAGCCTCAATAGCCACCATACCAAAGCCCTCTGGATCATTTGGAATATTTCTTATCGGAAATATATGTAATGAAGCACACTCAAATGCGGTCGCTAACTCCGCCTCACTCACCGAACCTAATAATCGAATATTTTTTTCAACTTTTCCTGCTCGCGCAGTATCCATAATACTCTGCGGCGACTGCAAATCTGCGCCAAGTGCATTTGAAGGCGATTCACCAATAATCACCAAAACTGCATGAGGGTGGGCATACACAATGCCAGGCAAAGAATTTTGAACAAACTCTCTCAATCCTTTCCGGGACGTGAGCCTCCCAACAGAAATCAGCAAACTTTTCCCTTCTAGCCCATACTTCCCCAAGAAGTGCTGCTTTGCTTCCAGAGAAACAGGTTGCGCAGGTAAGCTAACTCCAGGGTATACGGTATGAATTCTATCCTCTGTGACATTTGCAGCAATTGCCAATCTTCGAGTAACAGAGCTATTGACTATAATCGTATCCATACGCCTAATGAATGGAAGCCAAGCGTATTGATAGATGGGATGCTTTACCGTAATATCTAGACCATGAACATAGGCTGTACAACGGGCTTTGGCCACTTTAGCCCCAAAATACGCTGCAGGTGCTGTGAGTCCACTTCCCGCCAAAACCAGGTCGGGTCGCCATTCTTTGGCTATTCGTACTGCATTCGTGGCAGATAAAAACAAAAACTTCCATAATGGATGCAATGCCACTTCTGTGAACGTAACCCCCTTAGGACCTTGAGCCGCAGAGCCTTCGGGCCCGATGATATGCACTTCGGCAAGACGCGAAAGTTCCTCCGCCATATGCCAATTTAACCGTTCCATCCCGCCTACCAGCGGGGGCAAATTGCGAGTAACGACCAGTACGCGTGGGCGACGATTGGAAGAAGACACTGATGACATCTATATTTACCCCTTGGCGACCCCCGCAGCAAGTCTTTTATGTTCAGATTGCTTTTACAAACCACCTAAAGTCTTCGCAACTTTATTTCTAAAATTTTTATTTATCTATTAGATAAGATAATTTTAAATCTGCGCCTTGATTTTATATAAATAATAAAATTCATCATAATCGATAGACCGCTCTACACTCTCGAAACTATCCACAGCTCCGAGCGCCAGCGGTACGCATTTAAAATAAATTGATGCACGTCTTGTCAACCGCGATCTTCATCTCGTGGGACCAGTCCAATGGCGGCACTGAGGTGAATGCTCTCCGGCAGCTTATTCATTTCAGCTGCCTTGGTGCTGCTGAGAGGCGTCATGATCATGCATTTTTCACTAGGCAAGAATAATATTTCTGCTGCTTTTTAAGCGGCCACGTGTATCCACAAATATCTTCGCATTCCTCTCCAGAAGAGAGTAGTCAAACCCATCATGATCTGTGGCCAGCAACACACAGTCATAGCTCGCCACGGATTCCTCATTCAAAGATATAGAACGCAAATCAAAATAGTAGTTACGCTTGATTGGAAACACCGGCACGTGCGGATCACTGTATTCAACATTCGCGCCCTTGGCCTGCAGCAAGTCCATGATCTCCACAGCGGGCGATTCCCTCGTATCGTCAATATTCTTCTTGTAGGCCAGCCCCAGCACCAATATACGGCTCCCTTTGACGGCCTTGCCTCGCTCATTAAGTGCATCGGCGACCTTGCCCACCACCCAGTGCGGCATATAGTGGTTGATTTCACCAGCCAGTTCGATGAAGCGCGTATTTACGCCATATTCACGCGCCTTCCATGTCAGGTAGAAGGGGTCGATGGGAATGCAGTGGCCGCCGAGGCCGGGACCGGGTCGATAGGGAACAAAGCCGAAGGGCTTGGTCGCCGCAGCGTCGATGACTTCATGGATGTTGATGCCCATCTTGTCGGCCACGATCTTCATCTCGTTCACCAAGCCGATGTTGACGCTGCGGTGGATGTTCTCCAGCAGCTTGGTCATTTCAGCCGCCTTGGTACTGCTGACGGGCACCATGGTCTGGATGGCATGTTGGTACAGCGCCATGCCCAGTTCCAGGCAGCTGGCAGTGCACCCTCCGATCACCTTGGGGATGTCCTTGGTGCCGTAATGCAGATTGCCAGGGTCTTCGCGCTCCGGGGAGAACACCAGAGCGCAATTGGAGCCAGGCTCCAGTCCACGGCTGCGCAGGCGCGGTGCCAGCACTTCGTCCGTCGTGCCGGGCCAGGTTGTGCTCTCCAGGCTCAGCAATTGACCTTCGCGCATGTGAGGCAGCGCCGCCTCCACCGTGTTGATGATGAAGCTCAGGTCGGGCTCGCGGTGAATATTCAGGGGCGTGGGTACGCAGATGATCAGGGCATCTATTGCTTCTGTCCGTGCAAAGTCAGTGGTGGCCTCGAATCCCTGTTCCAACGCACGTCTGATCTGCTCGGGAGTGATTCGCTCTATATAGCTGCCGCTTTCGCCCAGCGTACGGACCTTGGCCTCGTCAATATCAAAGCCCACTACCTTGATGCCGACCTCGGCGAAGCGAAGGGCCAGAGGCAAGCCCACATAGCCCAGACCGTAGATACCCACGCGCACGGAGCCATGGGAGATTTTTTCCTTGAGGCGCGTAAGGGCCCCCGGGTTGCCAGCATGCATGGTGTTTCCCTCTGATTTCTTGTCGTTCTCTGTCACGGACATCCCGCGACCTTCCAGCAGTTATTGTGAACCGGCCTTTCTTGCTCTGGTACCGGCAATCGCACGACAGACGCTACTGCGCCACAAAGCTCCCCGTCTTGCCTCCGTGCTTCTCCAGCACCCTGATTCCCTCCATCACCATGCCCTTGTCCACCGCCTTGCACATGTCATAGACCGTGAGCAGGGCCGCCTGCACGGCTGTGAGCGCCTCCATCTCCACCCCGGTCGGACCAACGGTCTCGACGGTGGCAAGACAGCGGACGGACGACGTTTCGGGCAACGGATCAAACTCCACAGCCACCCGCGTCAACGCCAGCGGATGGCACAGCGGTATCAGGTCACTGGTTTTCTTGGCGGCCATGATGCCGGCGATGCGCGCAATGCCCAGTACGTCACCCTTCTTGGCGGTGCCGCTCTGGATGATGGCCAGGGTGGCGGGCTGCATG
>Ga0160485_100381_pt1 | contig 16575 bp, 11 predicted proteins | sample DIDnMG_2_FD_108224 | JGI IMG/M metagenome (GOLD analysis project Ga0160485, IMG submission 108224) | Enriched soil microbial communities from UW Madison campus, WI, USA - DID2878_E24_Lignin MG | ecosystem: Environmental > Terrestrial > Soil > Unclassified | place: USA: Madison, Wisconsin...
AGATAGTCCAGGCTGCGCTGCAGCGCCCCGGCGTTGCGCGGCCGGAACACCCCCGCCCGCACCTGCGCCGCCGTGATAGGGGTGAACGGCGCCACATCGCCGCTGTCGTCGCCATCGCCCTGTTGCCAGAAAGCCGGATGGGCAATGTCGTAGCGCTGGTGCGAGTCCAGCGTCACCGTGATGGCGTCGAGTTGCTCGCCTTCACGCCGGATCCACTGGGCCAGGCGCTGCATGTCGTCATGTGCGCTGGCCACGGGCAGGCGGGGGCGCAGGCTGCCCGGGCACCATCCATCAGGGAGATCGCAGAAATCATTCTGGGGGTCTATGAGCAGGAGGTGGGTGGAGGATGCTGGCATGGAAAGGCGGCCGGGCGTGAAGCCTGCGGGCGGTACGGCTACTGATGAAATAGGCTGAAGGCCTCAGTGTAGTGCGCGGGTGCAAGCATCCATCAAGAGCATGTCTCGTAGCGCCTGGGGCAAAAAAGCGGTGAACCGATGGGGTGCGGCGCAGATGCGGATACGCAACTTACAATAGTGAGTTTTACGTATTCCTGAGACGAATCGCGCCAAATTTGCAAGGGAAAATGCGATTGGATTCAGGAATACCGTTCATCAACCGACTGGGTATATTCGGTAGCTTCTGATTATCAATATGGCATCCCTTCAAGTAACGACGACTTTCATGGGCATAGGGCTGGCCGCGCTGATTCTGTACTTGATCCGCCGCGACCATCTCTACCTCATGCACGGGCTTTTTTGGGTCGTCGTCGCCGTGGCTGCCGTGGTGCTGGGTGTCTGGCCGGGGCTGGTTGACCGCATCGCCGCTGTGCTGGGTATCAGCTATCCGCCAGCCATCCTGCTGCTGCTGGCCTGTGTCGTACTGTTTCTGAAGGCTCTGCATGCCGACATGATGAACACGCGCATTGAGCGCGACGTACGCCGGCTGAATCAGCGGCTTGCCATGCTGGAGGCGGATACCGAAACCTTGCGCAGCACAGCTTCTTCCAACGCTTCTTCATCATGAACTCACCTTTGCTCCCCGTCATTTTGTGTGGAGGTTCCGGCACCCGTCTGTGGCCGCTCTCCCGCGAAACCTATCCCAAGCAATTTCTGGCATTGGCTGACAGCCAGACGATGCTCCAGCAGACGGCGACGCGGTTGCACGGCCTGACGGCCCAAGTTCCCCAGGCACTGGCACCGCTTCTGGTGTGTAACGTGGAGCATCGATTCTTGGCTGCCAGCCAGCTGATGCACGTGGGGATCCGGGATGCTGCAATACTGCTGGAGCCTGCAGGCCGCAATACGGCTCCTGCGCTGACGCTGGCAGCTTTGCACGCATGCGCGGATGGGGCAGATCCCATCCTTCTGGCCATGCCGGCCGACCATGTGGTGGCCGATCGCCAAGCCTTCCACGGTGCTGTTCACAAAGCCTATGTGCAGGCCTGCCAGGGAAGCATGGCGACCTTCGGTATCGTGGCCGATCGCCCCGAGACAGGCTACGGCTATATCCAGTTCAGCGAATCTGGCGAGCCAGGCGTGCATCGCGTGGAAAGCTTTGCGGAAAAGCCCGATGTGGAGCGTGCAAGGCACTACCTGGAGGCGGGCAACTATCTGTGGAACAGCGGCCTGTTCATGGTACGCGCCAGTGTCTGGATCAAGGCCATGGAACACTGCCGGCCGGATATCCTGGACGCCTGCCGCAGTGCCATGCAATCGGCGCAACGCGACCTGGATTTCATCCGTCCCGGCGCGGCAGCCTTTGCCGCCTGCCCGTCGGACTCGATTGACTATGCCGTGATGGAGCGCCTGCCCGCCATGCCGCAACTGGGGATCCCTGCGCAAGTGGTGCCATTGCAAGCCGGTTGGTCGGATGTCGGAGCCTGGGACGCGCTGTGGGATGTGCGCGATCAGGACGATGAGGGCAACGCGCTCATGGGTGATGCTGTGCAGCACGGCTGTGCCAATTCCTTGCTGCTTTCCAGCAGCAGGCTTGTCGCGGGCGTAGGGCTGCAGGACGTGGTGGTGGTGGAAACGCCGGATGCGGTGCTGGTTGTGGACAAGAGCCGAACCCAGGATGTCAAGAAAATCGTCAGCCATCTTGCCCAGAGCGGTCACGCGCTGGCGCACTCGCATCGCAAGGTGCATCGACCTTGGGGATGGTATGACAGCATCGACAATGGAGAGCGCTTTCAGGTCAAACGCATCGTGGTCAATCCCGGAGCAAGCCTGAGCCTTCAAATGCACCACCACAGAGCCGAGCATTGGGTAGTGGTCAAAGGTACTGCGGAAGTGACCAATGGCGAAAAAACATTTCTCCTTGGGGAGAATGAATCGACTTTCATTCCGCTCGGCCATGTGCACAGGCTGGCAAACCCTGGAAAGGTTCCACTGGAAATCATTGAAGTACAGTCGGGGAGCTATCTAGGCGAAGACGATATCGTCAGGTTTGAAGATACCTATGGGCGTGTCCAAAGGCTGGCTTGATGGAGGAGCATCGGAAATGAATAAAATCTATTTATGAGCAGTTATCTAAGAATTTATTAAAAATAATAAAAAACAAATTTGAATAATAGCTGTGGTAGATTATTTTATAGATAACATTGCTGTTTTATATTGATTGGGTAGGATTTTAAAGTGAAAAAGAAAATTGCGTTGATTACTGGAATCACTGGTCAAGATGGTGCATATCTGGCCGAGTTTTTATTGCAGAAGGACTATGAGGTTCATGGCGTACGCCGCAGGGCTTCTTTGTTCAATACGGATCGTATTGATCATCTGTACCATGATCCGCATAACAAAGGTTATGACTTGACATTGCATTATGGGGATTTGACGGACTCTTCCAGTCTTATCCGTGTAGTGCAAGAGGTCAAACCGGACGAAATTTACAATCTTGCGGCTCAAAGCCATGTTGCAGTTTCGTTTGAGGAGCCAGAATATACAGCCAATTCGGATGCCTTGGGGACACTTAGATTGCTGGAGGCAATACGTATCGCTGGATTAAAGGATACTGCAAAATTTTATCAAGCGTCCACATCTGAACTGTATGGCTTAGTTCAAGAAATCCCTCAAAAGGAAACTACGCCCTTCTATCCGCGCTCTCCGTATGCGGTGGCCAAGATGTATGCCTATTGGATCACGGTCAATTACAGAGAAGCATACGGTATGTACGCATGTAACGGGATATTGTTCAATCACGAGTCGCCCATTCGTGGTGAAACCTTCGTGACACGTAAGATCACGCGGGCTTTGGCACGGATCAAGCTCGGTCTGCAAGATTGCTTGTATTTGGGCAATATGAACGCCTTGCGTGACTGGGGCCATGCACGCGACTATATAGAAATGCAATGGTTGATGTTGCAGCAGGATCGGCCAGAGGACTTTGTTATTGCTACCGGAGAGCAGCACTCCGTAAGGGAGTTCGTCGAACTTGCCGCCAAGGAAGTAGATATACATATCCGCTGGGAGGGGCAGGGTATTGACGAGAAGGGATATGAGATAGCAACGGGTAAATGTATCGTCGCTGTTGACCCGCGATATTTCCGCCCTGCCGAAGTTGAAACCTTGCTGGGAGATCCTTCCAAGGCAAAGCAAAAATTGGGCTGGGTTCCGCGTACTACATTCCCAGAGCTTGTTGCGGAGATGATGCGAGAAGATCTGAAGGAGGCGCAGCGCGACGAAATGGCCAAGCAGAACGGATTCAAGTATTTTAATTACAACGAATAAGGATTGCCGATGATTCCGGTTTATCAGCCATATTTGACAGGCCAAGAAAAAAACTATGTCAATCAGTGCCTGGACTCTACTTGGATCTCTTCCAAGGGTGAATTCATCAGTAGATTTGAGAATGAGTTTGCGAAGTATATCGGCGTAAAAAAAGCCACCAGCGTAAATAATGGTACGGTGGCAATACATCTGGCTCTTGAGGCGCTGGGGTTGAACGTCGGTGATGAAGTCATCGTTCCGGCATTGACATATATTGCTTCTGTCAACACCATTATTCAGACCGGTGCGACGCCTGTCTATGTCGACTCTTTGCCTGGTAGTTGGCAAGTAGATCCGGCGGATATTGCTAGGAAAATAAATGAGAGAACCAGGGCGGTAATGGTTGTTCATTTATATGGACTGCCTTGCGATATGGACCCTATTGTTGAATTGTGCAAGAAACACAATCTGCTTTTGATCGAGGACTGTGCCGAAGCGTTTGGCTCTTTTTATAAAGACCAGCATGTCGGTACATTTGGGGATATCGCGACGTTCTCCTTCTTTGGAAACAAAACGATCACCACTGGCGAAGGAGGCATGGTCGTTTCGAATAATTCGGAGCTCATAGATCGTGCATTCCATCTCAAGAATCAAGGTGTTTCCAAGGAGCGGGAATACTGGCACGATATCGTAGCTTACAACTACCGGATGACTAATATCTGCGCAGCCATAGGTTTGGCGCAGCTTGAAAAGGCAGATGAAATTCTGTATAAAAAGCGCCAGATTGCTTCTTGGTACGAGTCAGGACTAGCGGGTCTGCCGGTCAGCTTTCATTCTGAAATGAAGAATACTCGACACTCCTTCTGGATGTGCTCAATTGCCGTGAATAATTCAGGCGATCGTAATCCCTTGAGGGAGTATTTGAGGCAGGAGGGTATTGAGACGCGTCCTGTTTTTCATTTGGTGAATGCGATGCCTCATTGCCATACTTCTGATATTTTCCCTATAGCCGAAGCAATTTCTGCGTCAGGGATCAATTTGCCAAGTTATCCCGCTTTGTCAGAGAATGAGGTTGTATTTATTTGCAATAAAATTTCTGATTTCTTTAGTGGGGATTTATAAAAATTTAATCAGCAAATTTTTGCATTAAAGTGGATTGCGTAAAAATACCTGGACATTTTCAATATTGAAAACCAGGTATTTTTACATGGATTTTTTAAATAGATATAGAGTTTATTAAAATTTTCTGAATGTGATCGAGCTGATGCGGAAAATGCTGAATTTTTATAGGAACAAAATGTTTCGTTATTTTTCGGGAATTTGGCGATCCAGATATTTTTGGATGCATTTGGCGTTATCTGATCTGAGATCGCGCTGGCGCAGATCCTTTCTTGGTGCATTGTGGTCAATAATTCAGCCGCTTGGGATGACGGCGCTTTTGGCTATCGTTTTCAGCAAGATGTTCAATACTGACATCACGACCTATGCACCTTACGTATTGTCAGGGATCATTGTTTGGGAGTTTATTGCAGCCAGTGTAACGGGTGGATCATTATCTTTTGTCCAAGCTGATGCCTACATAAAGCAATGCAGGCATCCGTTAGCTATTTATACATTGCGTACAGTGCTCGGTAGTTCGGCTGTTCTATTTATGGCAAGCCTGGCACTTTACGGGTGGGTCATAATTGTCATGCCAGAGAACATAGGATGGACTTGGCTGGCATCTTTGACCATATTTCCCATGGTTTTGGTTATTGCTTGGCCGATGGCAACTCTGCTGGCATATATAGGTGTGCGTTTTAGAGATATTCCTCATGCAGCAGGATTGGCTCTTCAGGCACTTTGGTTCGTATCGCCTGTTTATTTTGAGGCAAAGATGTTTCGCTCAGGCGGTATGGATTTCCTTGTGGATTACAATCCTGTATATCATATATTGCAATTAATTCGAGCTCCTTTGCTTCAGGGAGAATGGCCCACTTGGGAGAATTATATGTATTCTATATTGCTTGCTTTGGCTTTTTCGCTGATCGCATGGCTGATGGGAAGAAAGTCCGAAGCGAAAGTGATTTTTTACCTATGAAGCATCCTAGTATTGTCTTTGAATCTGTAAATCTGCAGTATTCTTCCGTGGCTTTTAAAGAGCGCTCATTGAAAGCTTTGTTGTCCCATGTGCTTCAGGGAAAAAGAAAGCAAGCGGATGTTCAAGACGTTCATGCACTGAAGAATATTTCGCTCACAATTAAGGAAGGCGAGCGTGTAGGTTTGCTTGGCCATAATGGCGCCGGGAAGAGTACATTTCTAAAAACTGCAGCTGGCCTGTATCCTATCTCCAGTGGAAATGTTCAAGTGGAAGGTCAGGTCCGATCACTTTTTGATCTCAGCCTTGGCTTTGAACCTGATGCGACAGGTCGGGAAAATATTCTCTACCGTGGACTTTTACTAGGGCTTTCTCCTGCATTCATGCGGGAGAAAGAGGCTGAAATCGTGGAATTTGCAGGACTCGGGGAATTTATCGATTATCCGATGAAGACATATTCTGCCGGGATGCAAGTTAGATTGGCATTCTCCATATCCACCACAGTGGGTGGAGATATTTTATTGCTTGATGAAGTTATTGGAGCAGGTGATGCCAACTTCATGGAGAAAGCCAAACGACGTATTACTGATCTGGTCGAGCAGGCAGATATTCTTGTTTTGGCATCTCACGATTTTGTTTCCTTGAAGCGACTCTGTGAGCGTGGTTTGGTATTACACCGGGGCGAACTTGTTTTTGATGGTGAAATGAGTGAAGCCATCTTCGAATATAGAAGAATAAATAATATAGGTTGATGATTTTTATTATGTGGTTTTCGCAGTCCGGAGTTTCCTTGGGTAAGTATGGGCTCATAAATTGGCTATAGAAAATAGAAAATGTCAGAAATAAAATATGGTATCTATTTGGCTTATCCACCAACGGTGGATCTGCGGGCCGAAGGATTAGGCCGTCATCTTGCCATGTTTCTTAAAGGGGCAGAAAAATTAGGTAACCTGAAATTTACGATCGTCTGCCCCAGTTGGTCTCAGAAAACTCTGCAAGAACTTTTCGAAAGCGAACAGGTTTCTACCGACACTTTCATCATCGACTCTCCAAAAGGTAAGCCCTATGCTTTAAAAATTTTTGAGGCTCTGAATGGTTACCGGAGAAAAAGAAATAAATTTGGAGAATTGATACGGCGGCTCATGTATGGAGCTTTGAATTTGTTTCAAGCATCATGGGATAGATTCATTCTGCGTGCCGTGTCAGTGCATAGCTTGCAGTCACTACTGTCATTTATTCTGCAAGGGATAGGATTGGTGGCAATTTTGTTGCCGCTGTCTCTTTTTGTGCTACCAGTTCTCCTGATAAAGAATGTAAAAAATGTGATGACTCGAGTGATTGGAAAGCTGCTCAGCTTACAACCTCACTGGCTTAAAAACGGGATCTCACATACTTCGATATCCATCTCCAAGCCGGAAAAGCAAGGGTGGATTCTTAAGCTTTTTGATCAGATGCAAGAGGTCGAGGCTACCAGGATGCAGAAGGTTATCGAGCAACTTCCTTCTATAAAAGCTTGGTATTGTCCTACAGCCTTCTGGCCGGCAATAAATAACATTGAGTCTCCCAAGCTGATCTGTGTACCCGATGTGGTCCTGTCCAGTTTTCCCGTTGGATTCTCAACTATCGGGGGTGACTGGACTATGATGAGCTTCAAGAAAATAGAAAAAACAATATTGAATAACAAGTTTTTTGTTACATATAGCGATACCGTTAAGTGGAATACATTGGTCGACGGCTACGGGATTTCTCCTGATAACGTGACTACAATCCCGCATGCTCCAAATGCATTGAACTCGTGGTTGGAGTTGAGTGGAGCGGGAGGAGACGGTGAAATATCTCGCGAATATAGTTTGTCTTTGATGCGATCTGCTTTGCAAAGAAGTAAGAATCCTATATATGGCGCTGCTCTAAAAAATGATGGATTTAAATATCTATTTTACGCAAGCCAGTTTAGGCCCAGCAAAAATGTATTGACCCTTCTGCGGGCATATAAGCATCTTTTGCGGAGCCGTCATTTGGGTATAAAACTTGTATTGACCGGAAATCCTTCTGTCATGCCTGAGATAGGTGCATATGTTTCGGAAAATGGTTTGGAAAGAGACATCGTATTTCTTGAAAAATTGAGCGTTGCAGAGTTGGCTGCCGTTTATTCCCTCGCTACCTTGGCCGTCAATCCGAGCCTGAGCGAGGGAGGATGTCCTTTTACTTTTACGGAGGCGCTTTCTGTGCAGACGCCTGTTGTTATGGCAAGGATATCTGTTGCAGAAGAGATACTTACTGACGAAGAACTACAGCGAGTGACCTTCTTTGACCCTTATGATTGGAACGATTGTGCGAATCGTATTGAGTGGGCGCTCCAGAACAGGGATGAGCTCTTGACCATACAGCGTAGAAGCTACATGAAACTGAGTGATCGGAGCTGGTCAGATGTGGTTAATGAGCACTTAAACGTTCTGATGCGTATTTCTTCATAAATATATCAACAGAGCATGAGGCGATGACCCATAAGAAACTGATAGTTATGGATTATGGAGGTCATGCTCGTAGTGTGGCCGATGTGGCCTTTTCCAGCGGCTATGATGATTTCGTTTTTTTTGATAAGAATGCAAAGCCAGGTGAGCGATTTCTAAATTATCCAGTGATACCTTCAATGGAAGGGTTTTTCGAATTAGGTTGTGATGCAATTTCGGCAGCTGGAGATAATTTACGACGTGCCAAGCAATGCCAAATGATTTTGGAAGCAGGCCTGAATTTGGTGAATGTTATCTCCCCCCATGCAAGCATTGGTTTGGGCGCATCCATAGGGATGGGATGTTTTGTGGGTCACCATGCTCATATCGGTCCAATGGCATCCATCGAAGATGGAGTAATTGTTAATACCGGAGCCATTGTTGAGCACGAATCAAGCGTAGGTGCCTACGCTCATGTTTCTGTTAATTCGAGTATTGCAGGCAGAAGCTCTCTAGGGAAATACTCTCTGCTTGGAATTGGTGCGTCGGTGATTGATGGAATATCGGTGACTGATTATGTCAGTATTGGCGCTGGAGCCGTGGTGCACCGTTCAATCCTTGAAAGTGGCATTTATGTGGGAATCCCAGCCAAAAGGATAAAGTCACTGGTAGAAAAAAGGCAAAGTGACTAATTTTCTGTAGCTGATTACCAGCCAATATACAAAGATTAACTGAATTTTAGTAACGTTCCAAACGCCTCGGAAGCTTATTCAGGCCCCCTATTAGAGTGGCTAACACCACTGCACCAGAGGGCTCCTCAGAGCGGTTATGCTCGCTGCCCTCATGGGACGACGTCCCGTAAGCAAATAACTGTCGCGACAGCTACAACCCCTCATCCCGGCCTTCGTGCCTTCTTCCTAAGGCGGTGCGCGCAAGCTCGTAGTCAGCGATGAGGCCACCCTCAACGGCATCTTGTTCGTGCTGCAAACAGGCATTCCATGGGAAGACCTTCCCCAATCTCTTGGGTACGGCAGCGGCATGACCTGCTGGCGGCGCCTGCGCGACTGGAACGCCGCTGTTGTTTGGGAACAGTTGCACCAGGCCATGCTGCTCGCTTGCGTAGACATGACCAAATCGATTGGTGCCGGGGCAGCATTGATGGCTCTTCGGTACCAAGCCCCCGGGGGGCCAGGAAACGGGGCCCAATCCGACGGACATAGGCAAGCTCGGATCCAAACGACAGATCGTTGTAGATGCCAGAGGCGTCCCGCTGGTGGTCTTGGTCAGCGGCGCAAACAGTCACGACTCCAAGATGTTCGAGAGGTGCGTGGACGCTATTCCTACGATTGCAGGCTTGCCAAGGCACCCCCGCAAAAGACCACCGAAGCTGCACGCCGGCAAGGGCTATAACTACAAGCGTTGCCGTGCGCACTTGAGACGACGGGGTATCCCCGGCCGCATTGCCAGATGAGGCGTTGACAGCAACGCACGGCTGCACCGGCGGGTGGTGGAGCGGACGCACGGATGGTTTGCTGGCTTTGGCAAACTGCGAATCCGCCTTGAATGACGGCTGGATATCCACGAAACACTGCTGAAATTGGCGGCAGTACGCTATCGTGGATAGGTGGTGTTAACCACCCTTAGGGGATATGCTCTGGAAAATTTGGCTTGAAGTATTTGATCAGCGATCTTTGTAGAAAGAACGCCGATCTCATAATGGCGCTTCCAAGTATATCAAAAAATTACAGAAGAAGTGTATCTTCTATCACTTCCCAATATGCTGCTGCATGATGCTCTGCACTATTCTTCATCAAATTCTCAAAAGATGGCAGGTGGTTCTTTTGAGTTTGATGATTCTCTTCCATCCATTTGAGTTTTTTTGCCATGTCATCCGGATCTTCTGCGTTCATCCATTTCATGCCAATTGCACATTGCTCTTCAATTTCTCGCATCGGTGGGTAGTCACTTGCCAGTGACGGCACGCCTACGCTGGCAGCTTCGACAACACTATAAGTTCCGTTGTCTATCCGCGCTGGATGCCACAAGAAGCTTGCGCCGGAAAGTTCGTTTTCATAATCGTCCTCTGGGAGTTCTCCCATCCATTTGATATTTCTTGATGCACGCTGACTTCCATTGATCATGGAGTTTATGTTTTTCAGATGATCAAGGGTTGAGCATATTATTTTCTGTGAATCAACACCAATGATGTGGCATTCTAATTTTCCCTTGAGAATGTCGTAGTATTTGAGTAATGCGGCAATGGCGTTCTTGTGATTTTTATGAGGCGCAGAATTGGTTATCCATAAAAAATACGGTGTGGATTCCATCGTTTTTATTATATCTCTGCTGAGATTTTTTTTGATGGACATGAGATTGGGTAAAAGTACAATTTTTTCTTTGGGTACGCCTGCATATTGAATGGCATCCCGTTCGGTAAACTTCGTAGTCACCATTACGCGCTTTGCGCGATTGACCATTCCAATGAAAATATCGTCCCAATGCAAAGGAACATTATTCTCATATCTTTGGATGTAGTCATATACTATGCAGTAATAGTTGCGCAGAGGTAATATGACGCCGGGGACTCTGTCGCTTATGAATATCCAAGCATCACAATCAGTGAGGTTGCAAATGCCATCATCAATTACGAAATGCGGCATGTCAATGATGGATGCCTCATCCCGACCCGAGTACGTCATTGCCCGCTTACTTGCCTTGCTGTCGAGCATTTTCCAACGAAAGGAGCGAAGCTTTATTTCAGACGGTAGGTCTGCAAAATCTGCTGAGCTATAAAGGTCATCGTGATCGAGATGAGCGAAGACCACCTCGATGTTTTGACGGGCATTCCGGCTGCCTTGGAAAATGGCCGTGGCTGCCAGCTTGGCCGCCCGCAGTGTACCTCCTCGATATCCGTGGGGAAGTATCACAGCAACTCTATGAATTTTCTTGCGAATTATTTGAGGGCGTTCTGGGATTTTTTCGCTCAGTGACTCTCTGACCATTTCAATAGATTTTCGCCAAGCATCCGCACATCGTTCGTGATCGATGGCATTCAGTATTTTAGGCTGAGATTCCTTGATTGCTTCAATGAGGCGCCAATCATCATTCAGGACTTTAGTGATTTTTTGCCGTGCATCCTTGGGTGTTTCGCAACGACCTGGCAATATTTCTCCTGCCATATCATCGAGCACGCCTCCGCCCATATAAACAAGTGGCATGCCCGCTTGGATGGCCTCCACCGGATGGTAGTGTAAATGCCTAGGTTCGGTACTGTGGTAGTACATGACCCTCATTTCACGCATGTTTCTCTCATGCTGCTCGCGAGATACAAAACCAAGGACGTTGGCGTCCATCGGTGGCATCATGGGCTGTATACCACCAATTTTATACGGAAGATTCCTGAATGTTGTCTTGAAATCTTCGTAAGTCTTCTTGTAGTATTCGTTGAGCTGTATATCCGGACAAACAAAGAAGATTGTTTTATCAGAGCCTCTCCATTTTCCTTCTTCTATCTGTTTGAACGTGCCGAGAGGAAGAAATAATCTTCGGTTTTTTATATACCATGGCTCGACCTCTGCGAGATTCTGGAAAACTTGACCGAACCAGAAGCGATTTCCCATTGATTTGATGAGTTTTTCGCTGTCGCCATCGGTAACATGGCTCATGACATTGTGATACGTGTTATCCCGATCCAATCCATATGCCCGCAGAATTATTGCTCCTTTGAAGTATCTGGCGAGCATTGTCGTCATAGCCGGTGTAGCTATGAAAAAAGCCATCTGAAAGTACTTGTTTGCGAGTTCGATGGCCTCGGGTGTAATTCCTTCATACCAGTCGAATTCATTTAGTTTTTTTAAATCTTCTTCTGGAATGCTGAGATTTTTGTCCTCCGAATAGTCTACGGAGGCAGATCGATACATAAATGACGATGGCACTATTTTGGGCAAATAGATCTCGTCGATACCCGCCTGTTTCAGCATGGGTATTTCAAACTTGCGTGCCGATGTGTGGTTCAGCAACCACATGGCCCGAAGACGTTTATTGCTCATACTAACTATATGGTTTCGCCAAGCTTGGGGAATGTGCTAAAGCTAGAAGGCGTTCTTTCGAAGATTTTTGCTGGATTTCCAACGACAGTTACGTTAGGCGGTACATCTTTGGTAACTACGGCACCCATCCCAACGATTGCGCCTCGGCCAACAACCAGTGGCTTATCAGGGCTTCCATGTTTTATGATGGCACCCGTTCCAATGTATGCATTGTCTTCAATTACCACATGTCCATTGCAGTGCACGTCGGGAGCAAATGTGACGTAGTCGCCTATAATGCAGTCATGCGCAACATATGAATATATATTGCAATGGAAGTGACGGCCAATTTTTGCATTCGATGTAATTGTTGAAAAAGGGCAGAGAATTGCTCCTTCTCCAATCTCATTGTTTGAAAGAATGGAAATATTCGATGCAATAATAGAGAAAGGTTTTATATTAAGAGATTCAAATTTTTTGGCTATTTTTTCGCGCAGATTAAAATCCGCGATAGCTATATTGAAATATTTTTCTGCGTTTGAAGATAAAAAATCATCTTCTGACATGACGCGGTGGCCGTTGATGGAAATCTCAGTCGGATCTTTCTCGACGAAAACCAATTCAAAATGTTCTTCTTTGATTTGCGTGCTCAACATCTGAAAAGCTATTGGCATGACTTCGCGACCGAATCCGCCATATCCCACTATTCCGTAGATTTTCATTTAATACTTTATAAGATTGTTGATGGTTAATTTAAAGTAAATGGAGCTGAGGGCTTTTTTGAGAAAATTTTCTCCATTATTATTTTCCCCTGCCCTTGTCTTTCATGTGTGCGACACTGAGTAAGGACGTGAATACTACATATCTCAGGGCATTTGCCCATGATAGAAATATCTTGGATCGGTCCAACTTCGGTGTATGCATGGACAAGGAAACCTCCATTATGCGAAGACCTTTTCGGCGAATAAGAAGCAAAGTGCCTAGGTCTTGATAATCCAGAAGAGTTGCTTCGGCTGATGCCGCAACCTCCATGGCGCGACGATTGTATATTCTGAAACCAGACACAAAGTCCGCGTGCCAGAAACCAGTCAGCCATCGAAACCAATTCCATGTCATGCGCCGAATGAAACTTTCGGGGATTTTGAAATGGGCGATTACCATGTCGGCTTGGTGGCGAGCTTCAAGGAATTTGGGTAATTCCTCTACCTCATATTTGCTTTCGGCGTCAATGGTCACTACAGCGCTGAATCCCTGGATTTGGGCATAGCGAATTCCTGTTTGCAGGCTCCCCCAACTTGTCATGGAGAGCAAAGGGCGCAGCACGCGTGCCCCGTTTTTCTCGGCGAGATGGCAAGTGGCATCTGTGCTGCGATTGTCTACAACAATGACATGTGCCTGAACTAGTGAATGCACTCGACGTATCAGATGAGCAATATCTGATTCGTTGTTGTGCGTGGATATGACTACCAGCAAATCGTTCCGAAGCTGTGGGCGTCTCGTGTGGGGAGCAAGACCACTGTAGTGGCGAGCAATACCGCGCTCACAAGGGCCAATGCTGAAGTGACGATGCAGAGCTCTTTGGCCGGCCTGTCCTAGGCGTTGCCGCAATGATTGGTCATGTTTAAGACGGGCAATTCCTGTACGCCATGCATCTATGTCTTCAAATGGGATGTGCAGGCCGCAGTGTGCCTGAGCCACGATCCATGGCATACCGGAGCCATGCAGGTCGGTGATCAAGCAGGGCTTGCCATGCAACATAGCTTCCAGCAGTACTATCCCGAAGGCCTCTGTACGTTCACGGGAGGCTAGGCAGAAGACGTCGCACTGCGCGAGCAGTGCATGCTTTTCCTCTTCCGAAACAGGCCCTATCAATCGGATGGCAGGGGTGGATCCAATAGGAGTGTGTTGCCGGATTAATTCAGTCAGGGATTTATTCAATTCGCCCTCGCCGGCAATCAGAAGTTCTACTCCTGGAAGGGCGGATACGGCATGAATCAGGGTCTCAAATCCCTTGTAGTAGGTTAGCCTACCTATTGAGAGCAGCCGGAGCTCAGTCTGTGGCCGCCATCCTTGGTCAGATCGCAGCGCTACGGAAGCCGGGAGTTTTCGCAGGTCCAGTCCAAGAGGGACTATGGCGCATTTGCTGCGCCAGGTGCGCAGGGCATTGCTGGCCTCAAGATATGGCGGCGACGTTGCGAATACCTGTTGGGCGCGTTCCAGTAATGCCTGCTCGAACGGTCGGTACAGCATGTAGGCCAATGCCACGGACCACTTGATGTTGGACACCACCACATCGGAGTGCCAGTGGATGACCCAGGGCACGCGCCGTGCGATGGGCAGGGTGAGCGCCCACAGGGCCGAGTTGTTGGGCAGGTGCAGGTGCAGTACGTCGGGCTGGATGCGTTCAATGGCCCGGCCAAGGGCACTGCGGAAGCCCATGGCTATTGGCGCATAGACCAGATTGAACTGGACGGGCACACGCTCCAGCCATGGCGGGTCATCCAGCTCTGGATCGCCATGGACCACGGCATGTGCATCTATTCCCTGGCGCCGTTGCTCGTGTATGAGGTCGGCAAGAAAGACTTCCATGCCGCCTCGGTAGGGCGGGAAGAATTTGCCGACGTGAAGTATGCGCAGGGCCATGGCGGACAGCACCTACTTCGCCGCCTGAGGCTTTGCGGTAGCTGGGCTCAGCTGATTGCGGACTTGCCGGTACTGCGGATTCTGCGGCTCCAGGCGTATGGCCTGGTCCAGGTTCTTCAGCGCCTCCGGCAGATTGCCCAGGCCGTGATAGGCCATTGCACGCCCGTAAAAAGCGGGCGCGCTGGGGCTGCGAGCAACCAGTGGTTCCAGCAGCTCTTTGGCTTGCGCACTATCACCCTGGCCGACAAGGGCCAGCCCCAATCCGACGATCAGGCGAGGCGCGTTTGGCGAGGTCTGCAGCAGAGTTCGGAAGTCGTCGGCTGCAACTTTGTATTGCTGCGCACCTATGGCTGCCTCTGCGCGTTTCAAGCGCAGGGTCTGCTCCATTTGCTTGGCGTTGGCACTGTCTTCGGTGGGCTCGCCCAGGGCGCGTGAGTATTCCTCGAATGCTGCACGCAACTGGCCAGTTGCCATCAACGCTTCGGCTTTCTGGTAATACAAGGCTTGGCCATTGAAACCCTTGGCCTGGGCCGCGGCAAAGGCATTGAGGGCTTCGGGGAATTTCTTTTGCTGAGAAAGAACGGCCCCCATATTGAACAGCGCATTGCCTCCCAAGTCTCCAAGTGCGTTGGCCGTGGCGAAGTCCTGCAGAGCCTGGTCGAGCATGCCCTTGTCTGCGTGTGCTGTTCCTACGTTCAGGAAGGCACGGCCACGTCCCACGGCATTGGCGGGGGCTTTTTTGTCGATTTTCTCAGCGGCATCGGCCCAGGATGTGCCTACATCCTGAAGAGAGAGCACGCGTTCGAAAGCGAGGGCTCCGAACACCACGCCGATGACGATGCCGACGATGTAGATGGTGCGTGGTTTGACCCCCGTCAGCGCAATGGCCGCCAATCCCGGGATGGCCACAGCCCACAGATAGCTGCGATACAGAACGAAGGGGTCCTGCAGCCAGACCGTGGCGAATTCGGTCGCATACCAGAGCAGGGGAAACAGGAGGCAGAGCGCGACCAGGCCAATGACACCGGGACGCCTGAGCACGGCCCAGATCGAGCAGGCCAGCAGGGCCAGGTAACCGAGCGCGCCGGCTAGGTGCCAGATCGAGCCGAAGCCGAGAGGAAATGCCGGTCGCAGATCGATGGACATCCAGCCCGCATAGGGAACGATCCACAGAAAGCCATAGGCAAAGAAAAGGGCTGCCTCGTTGAGGATGCTCAGGGGATAGATCCGAGAGGTGATGCCGGGTTGAAGGGCTTCCAATTGCCTTGCATAGCCCTGGGATTGCTCATCGAAAATCTGACCCACCAGACTGCCGAAAAAATGAAAGACTGCCGCCGAGGCAACGGCCAGCAGCAGCAAGGCCATTCCCACAATGACCATGGCAGCCTTCAGGCCGGGGCGCCGCACAAAGATATAGAGCGGCACCACCATGGCGACTGTCAGAAAAGCATGCTCCTTGGACAGTACGGCAAGCACATAGCAGATGAATGCCGCGACATGCCAGAGGGCGCGCCCGCTCTGAAGTCCACGCACAAAGGCCCAGCATGCCAGCACGGCAAAGAGCGTTGCCATGACGATGGAGCGCTGCAGCAGGTATCCAACGGCGTAGACCGCGACGGGGTTCAGTGCAAAAAGGATCAGGCCCAACTGCAGGGCTGCATCGCGCGACGCGA
>Ga0160485_100440_pt1 | contig 14465 bp, 15 predicted proteins | sample DIDnMG_2_FD_108224 | JGI IMG/M metagenome (GOLD analysis project Ga0160485, IMG submission 108224) | Enriched soil microbial communities from UW Madison campus, WI, USA - DID2878_E24_Lignin MG | ecosystem: Environmental > Terrestrial > Soil > Unclassified | place: USA: Madison, Wisconsin...
AAGCGGAAGTTTCTCTCCATCCTTAAGATACACATGAGCCGTATCGTATGAAATGATATGGGAAGACAGAACAATATAAGATTTATGAATTCTGATAAATCCTAAGTTTTGAAATTTCTCTTCAAAATTGGACATCCGCTCAAGAAGCATATATCTTTTCAGATGGGTCACCAAAATAATATATTCCCCGAATCCCTGCACCCATCGCACCTCATCCAGAAGCACTTTGTTCATTACGTAATTGGATTTAAACATAATAAAATCTTCCTTCTTCTGCTGCTCCGCCGAGTTTTTAAACTGAAGGAAATCTTTTGCCTTGTTAATCGCTTTCCGGAATGTTTCAAAGTCCACGGGCTTTACAAGATAATGAACCACATCCAGTTCAAAAGCTTTGACGGCATATTGGGTTTCCAGGGTGAGAAAAATGCATAATGGTTTATAAGTCAGCTGGCGTAGGAGCTCAATTCCATTCATATAAGGCATATTGATATCCAGAATCACAAGATCCACCTTATTTTGTTGAAGATAACCCAATGCTTCTTCCGGATCCTGGAAAACCTTTAACAGATCTGTACCTTCTATCTGTTCACAGTATTTCTGGATCAGCTGGAGAGCCGGATATTCATCATCTACACTTACGATCGTCAGATTAGCCATTACAGTTTTATTTTTAAAATAGTCTGATAGTTATTGTTTTCTGCAGGTTCAGAGATAAAAGTAAATCTTCCTGCATAGTTTTTTTCCAGAATATTGATTACGGCTTCATTTCCTAAGCCGCTGTCATTCATATTCCCGATAAGATTTTTTTTCCCGGATACGGAATTTCTGATCTCATATAAAAGTTCCTGATCCTTTATTCTATAGCTTATATGAATATAGCTACCCTCTTCTATCCCCACCGCTGAATGTTTCAGGGCGTTTTCAAACAGAGTAAGGCATACGGAAGGCGGAATGTCAATTAAATCAAGAGTTTCTTCATCTTCAATATTAAAAGTGATATTCAATACATTATTATACTTTAACTGATACAATCCTGCAAGCGATTGAATCGATGAAAATTCCTGAGTCATAGTGATTTTCTCCTTGCTGGTATCATAAATCACATACTGAAGCAGCTTACTGAGCTGTAATATAGATTCTGAGGTATTTTCTGAGGGCTGGAAACTTTTGGAATAAATATTATTGAGGGTGTTCAGCAAAAAATGAGGATTCATTTTAGACTTCAGGAGGTCCAGATACAGCTGGTCTTTTTCTTCGCCAAGATCTTTAAAATCCTGTTCAATCAGGAATTTATCTTTTGTAATGCCTAGAAATGAAGCAACAAGTATCACAATTCCCTGTGCTGTATACACATTATATAAAAATTTGGTATTGGAAAGTTCCTCATTGAAGTTCATACTAAAAACCGCAGGCTCCAGCAGAATTCTGAAAAGGCTGGAGACGAGAAAAGTGATCAGCGCAAAGAGAATGAATTCAGGATATTTATTGGAAAGATAAAATTCCGGGACCAGATAAAAATAGACAAGACTGTAAATTCCGATATTAAAAATAATGACCGATAAAACACTCCAGATCAGTTCCGGAGTATCCAAAAAGTAGTTTTCTGTAAAAAAAGTGATGATCAGAAAGACCAAAAGGAAAAAAACATGCTGAAACTTCAGCAAAAATCCCCAATGATACTCCATCAGCCTTTTTAAAACTTTAGGATTAAACAAAATCCTGAAAACCAGCAATATAAATACAATATTTATAATCAGAAACATCTAAAAAGCTTCATTTTCAATCTTTCAAATATACCATCTTTTTCAGCCCGCCGTGCAGTTCACTGATAAAAACTGTCATTGATTGAAAAATAAATCCGCGGCTGGATCTTATAAATATATTTGAGACATCAGGATGTTAACTCAATATTACATGAAAATTAAATTCAAATTAATCATTATTTTGCTGCTTGCTTTAACCTCGCAAGTTCATGCCCAAAGCCGTGACAACTACAATATGTGGTTCCAGTATCTGATGTCGGCAAGATTGACGGATAAGAGTACGCTTACCGCTCTGTCGCAATACCGTTCCTTTGATCTCGCTTATGACACCAGGCTTTTCCTTGTATCTGCCTATGTAGATTACGAAGTAGCCCATGAAGTAAAGCCCGCTGCCGGATTTATGTTCCTGGTACTGGATTCCTATAAATCTGACAATACCAAAAAAGAGAGGTACGAAAAAAGGCCTTTTCAGCAGGTGACACTGGGAGGCAATATCGGAAGAACTTCTGTTTCGCACCGCTTTCGTGTGGAAGAACGGTTTATAAGCAATCCCAATGACTTTATCGTCAGGCTCCGGTATCTTATTTCTCTCAGAATCCCTTTTAACAGTGCAGGAGAAAAGGAAAAACTTTATGGTATTCTGAAAGATGAGATAAGAATGAATGTAGTGAAGGAGGATCCGTTCGACAGTAACCGTTTAACGGCTGGCATCGGGGTTAAAGTGGGGAAAAATTCTGCTATTGAAGTTGCGTTTATCAATCAGCTGGAAACCGGATCTACAAGCAACTACGGCTACATTGGCTACAGAAACAGCTTCGACTGGAGAAAAAATAAAAATAAATAACTATAAAACCAATCATCTATGCTTACCTTCCTTGGATTTCTTATGATCCTGATCTTCATGGTTCTGATCATGAACAAAAAAATGACTCCGCTCACAGCTTTGGTCATCGTACCTGTAACCATAGCTCTTTTTGCAGGTTTTGGACCTGAGCTGGGAGACATGATGAAAAACGGTGTTAAAGAAATCGCACTTACAGGTGTAATGCTGATTTTTGCTATCCTGTATTTCAGTTTAATGATCGACACGGGACTGTTTGAGCCTTTAGTGAATATAATTTTAAAAGCTGTTGGGGACAATCCCATCAAAACCACAATAGGAACGGCTGTTCTTACGGCATTGGTCTCGCTGGACGGCGACGGCTCTTCTACTTATCTGATTGTAGTGGCTGCCATGCTTCCTCTTTACAAAAAACAGGGCATGAACCCGTTAATCCTTACCTGCATTATCATGCTTGCCGGGCAGATCATGAATATTCTTCCCTGGGGCGGTCCTACAGCCAGGGTAATGAGTTCTCTTAAGCTAGGACATACAGAAATTTTTGTTCCTATGATCCCCATTATGGCGATAGGTATCCTATGGGTAATTTTTGTGGCTTACATTTTAGGAAGAAAAGAGAAAACAAGGATTGCCAAACATGGAAAATTTACCAATTATAACAGCAATGATATTATTGGTGAAGCAGATCCCAAACTCCGCCGTCCCAAACTGATCCTGATCAATCTTGCTCTTACAATCACCCTTCTGGTAGTTATGATCCTAGACGTTGTTCCTTTGGGGATAGCTTTTATGATTGCGTTCTGTCTGGCTTCCATTATCAATTATCCAAAGCTGAAAGATCAACAGAAAATTATTTCAAAGCATGCCGGGAATGCATTATCTGTAGCCGGAATGATCTTCGGGGCCGGGATCTTTACCGGAATTCTGAATGGCTCAGGCATTATGCAGGCTATGGGGAACAGCATGATAGAAATAGTACCGAAAAGCTGGGGAGGTTACCTGAATATTGTCACCGCTCTGTTCAGTATTCCTCTTACTTTTTTCCTGTCCAATGATGCCTATTATTTTGGAATACTTCCTATTATTGTTGCTACCGGACATCAACTGGGTATCTCGCCGGAAATATTGGGAAGAGCAAGCCTTATTGGCCAGGGATCTCACCTTCTGAGCCCATTGGTTCCATCAACCTATTTACTGGTTTCATTGGCTGGTGTAGAGTTTTCGGATCATTTGAAATATACTTTAAAATGGGCTCTGGGTTCTTCTATTGTGATGCTTCTTGCAGCACTGATTTTAGGAGTTATTTAGGATTCGTTAATTATCATTATATTTCGGAGATATAATATGCGATGACTTTTATACGACAGTATATTTTTTTCAGATGAACCTTTTTAATACAAAGAAAACATTCACAGGAAGATATTTAAAAAATCTTACCTTTTATGTATTTGCCGCCATTCTCGGTGGAGTGCTTACAGGATATTATGCGCCTGAGGTAAGCATCAAGCTGGGAATGGTGAGCAGGTATTTTTTTATGGTTCTTGAAATGCTCATCCTTCCCATTATTTTCATGGCGATCATGTACGGGATCTGCCAGCTTTCCGGGATCAAAAACGCAAGGAGCATTGTATGGAAAACGATTCTGTATTTTCTGACCATGAGTTCCATCGCGATCATTTTAGGGCTTGTTTTCGGGATTGCTGTAAAACCGGGAGCCGATACCGGAATTGATCCTTCCAGGATCAGTACATCTCTTCCCAGAACTTTTGAAATCAATGATACCAGTTTATCAGGCAGGCTGTACCTCAACAGACATGGGATTTTCCTTATCACTTCAATTGTAGCCGGAATTTTAATGAACCTTTCTAAAGGAAGGGAAAAATTCCTGAATATATTAGATCGCGGCATTAAGATTTTTTACACGGTAATCAAATATCTTTACATCATTCTTCCGGCTGTTATTTTCTGCAACATTGCTTATGGAATTGCCGTGTATGGTATTAATACTCTCCTCCCTCTCAGTAAAGTAGTGGCGACGGTTTACCTTGCCGATATTGTCTTTATTTTCGGAATTTTAGGCGCCGTTGCTTATCTGTTTAAAATCCGGTTGTGAAAATTTTTACTGGGATTAAAAGAAGAGATTATCCTGGTAATCACCACATCTTCTTCAAAAACCGCATTCCCGTTGATTTTTGAAAAAATGGAATCCGAAGGCTACAACAGGAAGGTGTTAAGGTTTGTCATTCCTTTGGGATACAATTTTAATCTTTCCGGAGCCTGCATCTATTTATCTGTTACTTGTTGTTTTCTTATCCAGTTTTATAATATTTCATTGACTGTCACCGATTATCTGTGGCTTTTCCTCATTATTTCTGTAACCTCAAAAACCGCTTCGGGTGTTCCGGGCTCAGGATTTCTTGCCCTTATTTTCACGCTGAACAGGTTTGGAAAAATTCCTCTTACGGATATTGCCCTTCTTTACAGTGTAGACCGCTTTATGAATGAAGCGAGATCCGTGACAAATTTTATCAGCATTGCTATTTCCGGGGCTGTGATTTCAAAGATAAATCAGAATCATAGAAATAAAATCCATTCTCCCTGACCGAAAATTCATTAAAAAGAAATAAACTGTAACTTTTTGATAACCAAGTCTACTTATCATAATAAAAAATCATGAAAACATTTCTTGTTCTTTTATTGGTAAGCAGCATTCATTTATTTTCGCAGAAACTGCTTACGCCGAACAATATCAGTATAGATTCTAAACTCATCAAAGACGAAGTCTCTGAAGCCTCCTGGTATGCCGAAAATGCAGGAACCAAAATAGAAATTGGAAGCATTATCACCGAATTAAAAAAATTAAACAAAACAGATCTGCTCATCAGAACTACCGTAAAGCTGAAACAGGCCCCGGATGCTAAATGGACTGATTCAACAATTGTAAAAATGGCTAATTTTGAACCTGTTTATCATTCCTCTTTTAATGCGATGAGAGATATGGTGCTGAAATCGGGTAAAACCAAGGTAACCGGATATTATCTGGATAAGAAATCCCAAAAAAAGGACAATATTGAGATCCCGGCAACAGATTACTTTGACAGCAGCAGCTATCCTATGGCTATACGCTTCTTGCCTTTAAAAGAAAATTATACGGCCGACCTGTCTGTTTTCGACTATAATCCGGACGCTAAGAAAGGACTTATAAAAGCATACATACTGGACATCAAAAAAACGGATTACGACGGTAAAAAAGTCTGGGCTGTAAAAACTACGGATGATATCAGAGATAAGACAACAATTGTCACTTATTATATTAACCCTGAGACCAGAAAAATTCTGAAGCAGGAAATCGACCTCGGAGGAAAGAAAATGACCTTGGAAACCATCAGATAAATAATCTGTAAAGCTGACCACAACGGTAAGCTTTCTTTTTTAAATCATATTGTATTATTAAAAAAACACATTTAACATACTGGTTTTCAAAATACAAACAACAGATATTAATCTACAAACAGTGAATAGTATATTCATATTTTTCCTATCTTTGAATAACACCTACATCAAATCGTCAAAAATCCTGATTGACATTAAATGTTCAGGAATATAAAAACAAATTAAAATATTAATCATGAAAAATGCTAAATCATTAAGCAGAGAGGCCCAAAAATCCATCGTTGGAGGTGCGGCCAGAGTTGTTTGCTGTGAATGGAACGACCAGGGAAAATGCATCCTTTGGATCGGGCCGGGACAGTACTGCCCTTAATTCACAGAATTATTAGAGTTAAATACAAAAAGCCGGAAGTTTTCCGGCTTTGTCTTTTTATTTTTTCTGCCAAATTTTCACACTCGAAAATAAAATTCTGCCATTTCATCCATAGCTGCCTCATGGCATACATTTAGAGAATTATAACGGAGAATTAATTAAAAAATAAATATATTATGTCAGTAAACTTTAAACCATTAGCAGACAGAGTTTTGATCGAGCCCATTGCTGCAGAAACTAAAACAGCTTCAGGTATTATTATTCCGGACACCGCAAAAGAAAAACCACAGGAAGGTACAGTAGTAGCAGTAGGTCCAGGAAAAAAAGATGAGCCTACAACTGTTCAGGTAGGTGACAAAGTTCTTTACGGAAAATATTCAGGTTCTGAGCTAAAATTGGAAGGGAAAGATTACTTAATTGTAAAAGAAGGAGATCTTTTAGGAATTATTGGGTAAAAAGCAGTAGGCATTGGGCGATAAGCAATAGGCAATGAGAGACTACAAAAGATATGACGTTTGGAAACTTGCCCACGAGTTGGTAAAAGAAATTTACATTATTTCTGAAAGCTTTCCAAAATCAGAACTTTTTGGCTTAACATCTCAAATAAGAAGAGCTTCAGTCTCTATTCCAACAAATATTGCAGAAGGCTGCGGAAGATCTACAGACAAAGAATTTGCAAGATTTTTAGAAATAAGTATTGGTTCAACCAACGAAACCGAATATTTACTTTTACTTTCCTGCGATTTGGGTTTCTCTTCCGAGGACCAACTAATAAGCCTCAATCCAAAACTGAATTTAATCAGACAAAAAATTATACAACTTAGAAAAAAATTATTAAATAATAATTAACAGCTTCCAGGCAAAAGCTTACTGCTTATAGCCTGAAGCTTAAAGCTTTAATATTATGGCAAAAGAAATAAAATTCGATATTGAATCAAGAGACGCTTTAAAAAGAGGTGTTGATGCATTGGCTAATGCAGTAAAGGTAACTTTAGGACCAAAAGGTAGAAACGTAGTGATTGAAAAATCTTTCGGGGCTCCTCACGTAACTAAGGACGGTGTTTCTGTAGCGAAAGAAATCGAACTTGAAGATAGAGTAGAAAATATGGGAGCACAGATGGTAAAAGAAGTCGCTTCCAAAACCAATGATATTGCAGGAGATGGTACTACTACCGCTACTGTACTGGCACAGGCTATCGTAAGAGAAGGTCTTAAGAACGTAGCTGCAGGTGCTAACCCAATGGATCTGAAAAGAGGGATCGACAAGGCAGTAACTGCAGTTGTTGAAAACCTAAAATCCCAGTCTCAGGAGGTTGGAGATTCTACAGATAAAGTGAAGCAGGTTGCTTCCGTATCAGCTAACAACGACGAAACAATCGGTGCTTTGATCGCTGAGGCTTTCGGAAAAGTAGGTAAAGAAGGGGTAATCACTGTAGAAGAAGCTAAAGGTATCGATACAACGGTAGATGTTGTAGAAGGTATGCAGTTCGACAGAGGATACCAGTCTCCTTACTTCGTGACTAACCCTGAGAAAATGGTAGCTGAAGTAGAAAACCCTTACATCCTTTTGGTAGAGAAGAAAATCTCTTCGATGAAAGAATTGCTTCCGGTTCTTGAGCCGATTGCACAGGGTGGAAAATCTCTATTGATTATCTCTGAAGAAGTGGAAGGTGAAGCTTTAGCTACTTTGGTGGTCAACAAATTAAGAGGTTCTCTTAAAATTGCTGCTGTAAAAGCTCCTGGATTTGGAGACAGAAGAAAAGCAATGCTGGAAGATATCGCGATCCTTACAGGTGGACAGGTTATTTCTGAAGAGCAAGGTTTCACTATGGAAAACATCTCTCTGGATATGCTTGGAACTGCTGAGAAAGTAACTATTGATAAAGACAACACAACGATCGTAAACGGTGGTGGTGACGAAGCTAAGATCAAAGGAAGAGTAGCTCAGATCAAAGCTCAGATGGAAACTACAACTTCTGACTACGACAGAGAAAAACTACAGGAGAGACTGGCTAAATTAGCCGGAGGTGTTGCCGTACTTTACGTAGGTGCAGCTTCTGAAGTGGAAATGAAGGAGAAAAAAGACAGAGTAGATGATGCGCTTCACGCTACAAGAGCAGCAGTTGAAGAAGGTATCGTTGCAGGTGGTGGTGTTGCTTTGGTAAGAGCCATTTCAGCTTTGGAAAACCTTACGGGAATCAATGCTGACGAAACTACAGGGATCAGAATCGTGAAAAGAGCGATCGAGGAGCCATTAAGACAAATCGTTGCCAATGCAGGAGGAGAAGGCTCTGTAATCGTTGCTAAAGTAGCGGAAGGAACTGGAGACTTCGGATACAATGCTAAAACTGACGAGTATGTAAACATGCTTGAAGCAGGAATCATTGACCCTACGAAAGTAACCAGAGTTGCCCTTGAAAATGCAGCTTCTGTTTCTGGAATGCTTCTTACCACTGAATGTGTAATCACTGAAGTGAAAAAAGACGAACCAGCTATGCCAATGGGTGGTGGAATGCCAGGAATGATGTAACGGTCAGCGACCGAGGCAATTTAATATACTAACCGTTCTGTTTTTCAGAGCGGTTTTTTTGTGGAATATGGTTTCCCGTAAAGAAATAGTATATTTATATTTTATATTAATGATTAACAAATAGATAGCTAAATTCCAAACAACATCCGCGCAATTCCATATATTGCATATTGACGCAATGCGTAAATTTGGATGTTAGCAGAAATTTTAAACCAATAATACGTAATGAAACAAATTTTACAAATTTTAATCTTATTAATTATTTTTTCTTGTAACAAAATTGGAGTTTCTAAAACTGAAGTTGAAGCGGTTGATAAAGTTCTTCAATTTTATGGTGGGCAAGTAAATCGTTCAATAGGATTTAAAATCGCAAATGGAAAAAAAGCAAATTATTTTGAATTGCAAGTAAGTAAAAGTGATTTATTGAATAATGAACAAAGATATCTAACAGAGCAAGCTGGAAATATTGCTTATATATTTTACACCAATTTAAAAGATGAGAAGTCAAATTATAATGAAATACGAGTTAAAATCGATTTAGATAATGGAGCTTCTCAAGAATATAATTTTTCCACCACAGAATTGAAAGAAATTGAAGAGTTATATCCTGAAATTGAAAAAACAAATAATTTTATTAGAGATGCTGATTATAAATCTCTTATTAGAGATTCTGATTATAAATCTCTTGCAACTCAAAATGGAGAAATTGGTGTTGGTATTACTGAAAATAAATTAAAAAATATCTTTGATCAACGAACATCAAAATTTGGAAATATTAAACAAATTCAAAATCAAGGATTTAGTTTCCATAAATCTGAATATCGTGGAGACTTTATAAATGTAAAAGAAGTAATACTTTTTGACAAAAATGCTGAAGATATGATTTTAAGTTATGATCGTAAAACAAAAAAATTAATTGCAATCCATTAACCATAAAAAAAACTTCTGCTAACATTGTATTGGCAAAATGCGGGGTTCAACCAAGTTGAAAGAGTTGCCCTTGAAAATGCAGCTTTTGTTTCTGGAATGTTGTTAATCACTGAAGTGAAAAAAGACGAGCCAGCTATGCCAATGGGTGGTGGAATGCCAGGAATGATGTAACGGCTGTTGCTGAGACAATTTAATATATTAACCGTTCTACTTTTTGTGGAGCGGTTTTTTTTATTTTGTAGATAACTCCTTTGTTTATCGCTTATTATGTACAATTGCGTTTACCCAAAAACAACTAAAAATAAACCACTGTTACACAACTAATTGCACAATACACATATGAAATAAACGCAATAATATATGTTTAATATTAACGTAATGCATATATTTAGACCTTAGTCGACATTTTACAAACAACTGCTTCAAAAAATAGAATCATATTCTAGTGAAATAATCTATGGAAGATATTGATATTAAGAGATTAAGAAAAGTGCTAAAATATAAAGAACGTAATGACTTAGCTGAACTTCTTAAAAATTCACGCTCAAGTATTCGAGAAACTTCTACTTATGGAAGTATGTGGTATTCAGTAATTAGTTATTTTGAGATTTATTCACCAATCAAAAAGAATGAAGTTTTATTAACTTTATCTGATAGCGATAAGTCTGAACTCTTAAAAGCAATATTGCTTATCTATCCAATTAAAGAAAGTGAACCAGAAATAGTCGATATTGAATTCTATCCAGATTTCGATTTAGAAGATGATATTGAGCTTGTAGAAACAAAATCTTTGGAAAGCATTGATTTTGATTACATACAAGAACAGATAAAAAAATGTAATTTAAAAATTGCTGAAAAGGATTTTGAAGGTGCTGTTACCAATTCAAGAACATTATTAGAATCAATTTGTCTATATATTTACGAAGTTAAAGTAGGTGAATATGATTATAAAGGTAACTTAATAAAACTTTACAAAGATGTAAGTCAAATTTTGAATATGACTCCTTCAGACCATTCTGATGATTATCTAAAACAAATTTTATCTGGTGTTTTTAGTATTATAAACGGTGTTTCTGGTTTAAGAAATAATTTCAGTGATGCTCACGGAAATTCTCCTAGAAAAACATATAAAATTGATGACCGACACGCAATCTTAACTGTTAACTTATCAAAAACAATAGCTGAATATTTATTTTTATCGTATGAAAAGAATGAAAAAAAGATAATTGAATAAAAACGTCGCCTAACATTGTATTGGCAAAATGATTGTTTCGAATCCTTTCGTTGTACAAGTCTCCGATTTTGTACTAGTCAAGCTCCGAAGTCTAAAGACTTCGGAGTTTGGTTTTTTATTCGATTTTAAAATCGAATAATTCTTGAGGATGAACCTCTAAACCTTTAGCCAATTCCTGTATTGTTGAAATTCTTAAATCAACTTCTCCTTTTTCAATTTTGCTAATATTACTATGGTCTACATCACATTTTTGAGCTAACTCTCGATAGCTTAATCCCAACTTCTTTCTAAATTTTTCAACTCTTTTACCAAAAGCTATTCGAAACTCAATTTTATCCATTGCAATACCATTATCAGAGCAATTTGGAAAGTTTACAATAAAAAAATGTAGTTGAATTAACCTACAATTGAAAAATTATTTTATATTTGTACAATAAGCTACAATAAATGTAGCTTTGCGATACTTCAAAGAAATATAGAAGCTATTGCTTAGAATCTCGCCATTGGAAACTGGTAATTTTTAGGAACGAGACGATAAGCCAGAAGCTCACGACCTAGGCGTGGGCTCTCTTATCTGTTCCACGGTATACCAGTACCTCAATGGCAGATATTGTAGAGTCTCATGCCGTTTTTATTTTCATGCCGTTCTGTTCTCTAAAATCATCGTTTTCTAAGCCAGCTTTACAACATAAAGTATCATGATACGGTACAATGGGGTGTACAATCCATTGCGGCTTTAGGGCTTTTAGAAAAACACAAATTCAATCATATTAGGCTTGTATAGGCAGGAAGTTCAGGCAGGCTTCCTCCTTTACGGCCAGTAAAACCGTGACAAAAAATGTAAACCATTAAGAAAAATGAAGAGATTAAGATAAGTTAAGATCCATCAAAGATGGATGAAGCAACCCGCTAAAACATAGCTTCAGCTATGATCTTAATAATTCTTAATCACTTAAAAATCTTAATGGTTAAAAAAATTGTACACCAATTAATTATTTTGAAAATCACAGTTAAAAAATACAAACTCATGAAAAAAACCAGAACAGACTTTCAATCCCGGCTTGGGAAAGGCCGCAAGAAACATCGCGGCTTACAGCTTATGGAAAACTATTTTAAGCTCAATGACCTGACAGCATCCAAAGAGCTTCTAAACGACATTATAAGTTATGCGGTAAAAAGAAATAGCTGGATAAAAGAACATCCGTCCGTTATCCTTCATTTTCAGCAGGCGATGCGGTCATTCATCCGTGCAGGCTATCTCATTGCACTACAGGAAAAGAAAAGAACCGCAACTACCCAGTTGGAAGAGGTTTCTCCGTTGGTTCTTGGCCTGCTTTCGGAGAAAGAATACCAGAATCCCCTGTTGGTATTTAGAAAAGCCTTCAAAGAATACAGCATCAAGGAATTCGATTATTTTATTTCCGGAATGGTCTATTTCTCACTGGGAATCTATGACAATCTGCCGGAAAGGAACATCATAAGCCCGTACATTCACCTCACCAAAATGCTGGATGCAGCCTACCTTATTATTGAAAGGAAAGGGAAAATATAAAAAACACATGTCACATTTGTACCTGGTGAGAAGTGTAAGCAATTATTTAAAATCATCTATGTATATTTGAATACCCATGAAAAACGTAACCTTGCTATTATTTTGTCTTATCCTTCTATTTTCCTGTAGAAGGAAAAATAATGACGATATAACTGAAAAACCTAAACCTGTTTTAATAAAAATCGGATACTATCCCACATTTCACCTCCCAGCTGAAACCATCTTAAATTTTAATGAAAAATATTTAATTTTTTATAGTCCGGTATCCTATAACCCACCGCCTCCTCCGCCTCCATCAAAAGAAAATGGAGAAAAATGGAGTATCGAAGAAGAGGGGGAGCATCAAGAATATCTCAATGAAAGACCGGAACTGCAACCTTTCAAAATTGAGCTGTCACAAAATGATATTGAAAGAATTCAGCGGATATCAGACTCTTTCAAATCAGAAGACTTTAGTGATAAGAATCTAAAACCTGCAATGGATGGAATGTCAACCAATATAATCATTTTATACTCCGATGGAAAATTAGCTCAAATCAATCCTATGAACGCTCCTAATGAAAAACAAAGAGCATTATGTAAAGAGATTTTATATCTTCTTATTGAAAAAAACACGAATAAGAATGATGCTGTTATATTACAGAAAATAAAAGGATATCACTGAAATGAAGAGTTCTGAACCAATTGTTAAATACCAAAAGTGATGAAATAACACATACTAAAACCAATCCCGGATTCTCAACAGAAAACAAACACTAAATCTAAATACCCTTGAAAATAAAATTAGTACTCCTTTCATTTTTTGGCTCAGTGTTAGTCCATGCACAAACACTTCATTTTAAAAATCTCGCCAATATGTCTGCAGGCAGAGGTGCCACAGCCAGTGTAATTGTAAATGATCATATATATGTGAGCAATGGGTATCAGGAAAAAGCAAGTGATGCAAAGTATATTGAGAAATATAGTATTACAGATAACCGTTGGAGTGTTCTCAATTCTACCCTACTTCCCAAAAGATTTGCTAATTCCGAAACTTATAATAATAAAATTTATATTTTTAACGGTTGGGGAAACAGCCATCTTGAAATTGTAGACCTTGCCACCAATAAAATAACGAAGGGCGCTGTTAATCGTTCCTATACAGGAAATGCTGGTTCTGCCATCCATAACGGTAAAATATATGTGTTTGGTGGCAGCGGGCTCAATGGAGCTGCAACCACTGTATTTTCCAATAAATTCCAGTACTATGATATCGCTTCAAATACTTGGAATCCATTACCAGATATGCCCACAGCCAGAGAAGCAAAAGGCAAAATTGTGAATGACAAGCTTTATGTCATTGGTGGTTTTAACGGTACTCCATCCCGCCTGATCAACGTTTACGACCTCAATACTAATCTTTGGATCGATAAATATACGATACCTGTTGGCATATCCGGGCACTCATTAGCTGTATCCGGTAATAAGATTTTTATTGTAGGTGGTTTTAATAATCAATCTTTTTTGGCCTATTTTGATACAACAACCCATAAATTACATCAGTTATCATCCAATATGATTCCCAGAAGACACGCTGCAGCGGAAGTATACAATAATAAATTATACATCATCGGTGGAAGTACAACGTCTCTCACCAGCTCAGCTATTAAAAGCATACAGGTGGCAGATATCAGCGAAGATGTGCTCGCTGCAAATACAGCCAATGATAATGAGACATTGGAGAAAAAGGTGTATACCAATGCAGCCAAAGATGGTTTTATAATAAAAACAACAGCAATCAATTTGAATACACGGTTTACTCCACAGATGGAAGCCAGATCATCAAAGGGTTTGCCTATTATAATAAAACGAT
>Ga0160485_100458_pt1 | contig 13901 bp, 16 predicted proteins | sample DIDnMG_2_FD_108224 | JGI IMG/M metagenome (GOLD analysis project Ga0160485, IMG submission 108224) | Enriched soil microbial communities from UW Madison campus, WI, USA - DID2878_E24_Lignin MG | ecosystem: Environmental > Terrestrial > Soil > Unclassified | place: USA: Madison, Wisconsin...
CGCCCGCAGGACCGGTACAACGAGCGCACCTCGGAAGTGGCGCGCCTGCTGGGTTCCTGGGGCCTGCCGGACCCGGTGCGCTTGGCCAAGGGCGAATACTCGGGGCTGAGCCCGAAGCAGGTGGACTTCCTGCTGCGCGGGTACTTCGGCTGGCTGGCCACTGTGAGCACCACGGCCACGGACACCATTGCGCGCCCGATGCTGGACCGGGGCGAGCGCCCGTCCATGCGCCTGCGCGATACCTTCCTGGCCGGCAACTTCATCGAGGAACTGCCCACGGGCTCCAGCCGCTACGTGACCACCATGTATGAGCAGGCCAAGGGAGTGGAGCAGGCCTGGGCCAGCCATCAGGCCGCCATCAAGTCTGGCGACATCGAGCTGGCGCGCAGCATTCAGGAGGAGGAGGGACCGAAGCTGCGCAACCGCCTGGCCATCAATGCCGCCAAGCAGCAGATGGCAGAGCTGGGCCAACGCGCCAAGAAGATCGAGGGGGACCGCCTCATGACCGGCGAGATCAAGCGCGAGCGCCTCACGCAGATCGAGCAGCAGCGCAACGCCATCGCGCAGCGTGTGGCCAAGCTCACAGACTGATCGCGCCGCGCCGGATGAACTGCCAGATGAAGCCCGCGGCGCCGAGCCCGATGATGATCAGCCAGTAGGTCTCGATCATCGAGCGGCGCTCGGCGGGCGTGGTCAGCTTGAAGAAGAGGATGGCTGCGATCACGAGCAGCCAGAAGATGATGCCGGGCATGGGCCTATCTTAATCGGCACTTATCAGCAGTGTGCCAAAACTTGTTCTTTTACTCGCTCTGCAGCATACCGAGGCTAAATCCAGAAACAGAACTTATCCTTCCTCTCCAGACAAGTCCAGCGTTCGTGGGCATGCCAAGCTGTCCGGGCGATACATACTGCGCGTCTATTAAATGCAAAAATTGGGGAAGTGGTTGCGCTGTATCGTCATCGTCATTTTTTCTGCCAAATATTGCACCCATGCTTGCATAGTTCTTCCTTATTTCTTCTGTGTCTTCCGAGGAGGCGTTAAGGCCTTTGACAAAAATATCAGCGAATTGCTCAAAATATGTTTTGCCGCTTACAAGTCTGCCAGACATTACACCTCCATAGATGGATATCGTAATTGGTATCCGCAAGTCGGTATTATTTACAAGTGATACGAGGCCCTGCAAATGTACGTCCGTTTGAGCAGGTTGTTCTTCCCGATTGTTTGGTTGATCATCGTTATTCGACATCTGGTTGTCTTTCATATTCACTTTAGACCTTTAGTTTGACGTCCAATTGACGCAATTGAAAATTCTAGCCGTGAGCCATGACGTCTGACTGACGTTTTTTCATTGAATCTATTGTCCCCCTACTAAGGCTGGAGCAGTTTTGACTTTCACGACAAAGTCCAGGCCATGCCAGCAATCCGCTCCTTCCGAGGCTTGAACAACGTCACCGATCCCATTCGGCTCGGCCTGTCGTGGTTCACCCGCGCCGACAACGTGGACATCACGGAGTCGGGCGGGGTGAAGCGGCGTACCGGCTATGCGCTGGCTCAGGCTGGCGCACCGACTGGCATCTACGCCACCAAGGATGAGACCCGCCTGTATTTGATCGACGGCGGCGAACTGCGCCAAGTCCTGGACGACATGACCGTACGCCCCCTGGCGCAGGGCCTGGGCCGCGATGCGTGGTGGGCCGAGATCAACGACCAAGTGCTGTACGTGGCCGGCTACGCGGCCGGGGTCATCACTGCCGAGGGCGAGGCGCTGCCCTGGCGCCTGCCCGTGCCGGCCGAGCCGCGCGTGGTGGTGGGCGAGGGTGGCCAGTTGCCGGCGGGCCAGTACCGCGTCTGCGCCACGTTCGTCATGCCCGATGGCCGGGAGACGCCGGCCAGCACGGCTGCCGAGCTCGTGGTGGAGCAGGGCGCTGCGCTGCAGATCAGCGGCATTGAGCAGCTGCCCGGCTGCGTGACGCGCGTCTACGTGGCACCGGCCGACAGCACCGCATTTCAGTTGGCCTTTGGTGCTGCTGGTCCTGCTGCTGTCTGGGCGCAGCCGCCCGAGGCGCTGGGCCAGGAGTTGCTGACCGATGGCCTCGATCCGCTGCCCGTGGGCGTGGACGTGATCGCCGAATGGCGCGGCCGCATCTGTGCCGCCCAGTACCTGCCCGAGGACGACAAGACCGTGGTTTGGCGCAGCGAGCCGCTGGCGCCGCACCTGTGGAATCTCTCCGAAGGCTTCTTCATGGTGCCGGGCAAGGTTTTGGCCCTGGCGCCGAACGACGCCGGCCTGGTGGTGGGCACCGACCGCGCCATGCACGCCTACACGCCCGAGGGCCTGGCCCTGCTGGCCAGCTACGGCACGGTGCCGGGCCTGCCCTGGGCGCTGGACGGCAAGCGCACTTTGATCTGGTCGCAGCGCGGCCTGTGCCAGTTCCCCGAATTCACCAACCTGACCGATCGGCGCATCAGCGTGTCTCCTGGCCTGCAAGCCGGCGCGGCCGTGCTCGAGCTGGACGGTCAGGTCCGTTTCCTTGCCTGCCTGCACGCGGGCGGCACCCCTTTCAATCAACGACGCGAGGTATCGCCATGACTCTCAAACTCTCCACGGCCCTGCGCAATGCGCAGGCGGGCACCACGGGCTTTGCCGGCGCGCTCAATGGCGGCTGCATCCTGGTCTACAGCGGACCGCAGCCCGTCACCGCTGATGCTGCGCCCACGGGTACGCTGCTCGGCCGCGCCACGTTGAACGGCGACCCCTGGGTTGCGGGTTCGCCCACGAATGGCCTGGTCCTGGACACGCCGGCCAATGGCGGCGTGCTCAAGCCGGCATCGGCGGTCTGGAAGTTCACCGGCCTGGCCGCCGGCACCATCGGCTGGTTCCGGTTCGTCGGCAACGGAGCAGACGATGGCTCCGCATCGGTGCTGCTTCCCCGCGTTGACGGTGCTGCGGCAGTGGGTTCGGGCGAAGGCAAGTTCTCGACGCTCACTGTGGTGGTTGGCCAGCCCATCACCATCGATTCGTTCTCGTACATGATCCCGGCGCAGTAAGGCGTGAGGGGCTAGGCCATGGGCACGGAGCGCGAACACCTGCTGCTGGGCGGCGCCGAGGAGGCCAAGCTGCTGCCCTTCGCGCGCGGCCGCGTTCGCACGCTGCGGGCTGCAGGGTTTCGGCACATCACCCAGCGCTACGAGCTCCTGGATATGCTGGTGCGCGTGACCATCGCTGGCGATGACGCATGGATCGAGATCCAGGGCGGGCGCTGGGACTATCTGGTCTGGCCGACGAGCCTGGACCATGGCCTGGGCGTGCACCAGAAGGATGGCCAGGAGATCTCGCCCTTGTGCGCCATGACCCTGAATGCCTCGGACAAAGGGCTGCGCCGCAAGGAGAACGTGGACCTGCAGGCGGGGCCGCACGACTGGATCAGCGACGACCACAAGGATGTGCTGACCTATGACCACGGCAACGGCTTCCGGTATGCGATCACGGGAGCCCAGCATGCAGGCGGCGGCGCCAAGGCGGAGATCTTCCGCAACGGTGCACGCATCAAGGTGGCCCGTGAGCTGAGCGGTTGCGCCATCTTCAAGGCCTCGCTGCCCCAGGGCAGCACTGTGAAGTATTTGGTTCACGCTGCCTACGAGGCCGGGGCCAGCGGCACCATCGGGGATCAGCAGGTGGTGCTCTATCGTGTGGACCCCAAGATCAAGAACGACGGCGGCCTGGCGCACACCGAAGAGTTCGCGCGCTGGACCGTGCCCGCAGGCATGGAACTGGCGATCACGCAGCCGATCTTCTTTGAGGGGACTGGCACTCGCTGCATCACGATGCTGGAAACGGTGACACGCGAAGTCGTGGGCGGTGTGGAGGTGTTCAGTTTTGGGAAGCCCCGGTATGCGTTGCGCGGAACACTGGCGCGTGACGGCAATGGTGAGCTTGGCGCCCAGTTTGAGCTCGCGCTGCTGGCCTCCACGCCGGATGAGCCGTTCACGAGCGTCAACGAGCAGCGGCACAACCCTGGCGACTCGTCATATTTTCCCGGTAGCCTGGCCAACGATTTTCACGATGCCGAGAACTACCCGATAGACGAATTCAACACCTTCGCGCGGTCCAACAGCAGTTCGTCGGGGTACTCGCGCACCAGGACCACTGAGCGTGTCGTTCACATCCTGGGGCTGGATATGGCCCCTGATGGGACGGAACTGCTGGTTGAACGCGTCCGCTTTTCCGAATCGCTGAGCTATGCCGAGGAAGTGGAAAAGAGCCAATTCCAGTACACGCACTATTACAACGGCAGCGTGTTTCCAGTCGTGGAACATTACACCGGTAGTGGATCTTTCAGCAACGTTTACAGCGCCGGCTCCACAAGCAAGACCACCGAGACCATCACGGTCAACGGGCAAGCGCTGATGTCGCTTGAACTCGCCAGCGACTTCGCCGATGTGACTCGGACTCGGCAATGGGCGTACTCATATTCCCAAGCGTATCCCGCGCCGAACCCCCCACCTGCTACGGTGAGCACGACTGAGTCATCAAGCTCCAGCCGGCAAACGGTGAGCCTGAGAGACATCGATGGGCGCTGGAATGCACTGGCGGCAGTGACGGCGCAATACACGCAGCCTTTCAACGGAACCGACCTCGTGGCGTATTCCGTGAGGCTGCAGGCGCGGTGCCAGGATGATCTGTGTGGGCGCGACATTTTCACAGGGCATGTGAGGCTGCCGCCACCGAGCATGAGCACGGACACGATGCACTACCGCAGCATCGCGGTGCGCCGGCCCGGCGAGTTCGTCATTTGCTGTTCGCCAGCAGGCGCGGTGCACCGCGAACCGCCTCTTTCGACGTTCTATGACGAACTGGCCCTGACCGGGACGCCTGATCGCGAACCGCTGATTGCCATGCGGCGCAAGGGCAAGGTCATCACTCCCGGTCCCGACAAATTCACGCTGGGCGACGAGGCCGGTTTCCGGCTTGATCCCGTCCACCTTCTCTGAGCACAGCCATGGCCGAACTTGCCGGATACGCGTATTTCAGTCGCGCAGAGAGCTATTACCCACCTCCGGGCGACCCAGAGACCTGGCAGGCGCAGGTGCACGTCTATGAGGTGTATGACGATGGCACCGCTGTCTATTCGGGGGTTGCTCTCTACAAGGCCTCCCTGCAGGATTATCTGGGTCTGCGCTTTGGATATCGCCCCGAGCCTGACATCAATAATCCCGCATACGAGGGCTACTACGACCTGGACCCACTGGCGCTCCGGCATATCAAGCAGCCGCCCGAGCGCGTGCGGCGCTTCTATTACAAGATCAACGAAACGGGCGCTTCGTTGCAGGCGGACCCAGACCGGTACGATCTTGGCGGACTGATCCCGGACCCTGCTACCCAATACATGGTCTGGTGCCATTGGGAGGCACCGGATGAAGTGGGTGACTTTCCGCGGCCAGCGCGGGTGGCAGTCCTGTTGCCGCTGGTCCCTGGGCTCTGGCAGGGCATGGACATCACTGAGGACTGGCACCGGGCCGCTTTTGCGTCGGATTACGCAGAAGAGATCCTGAACGAGATCGAACTGGTGTGCCCGACGCCGGTTCTGGAGATGGTGGCCACGGTTGAGGGGCTGGCACGATTCGATCTGGTTGCCCCGGTGGCAAGGGCTGAGCTGTATGCCGGGGCGCGCATCGAGCTGGTGGCGCCTGCCGCCCGCGTGGCGCTGACAGGATCGGACGCGGCGAATCGCATTGAGCTGGTCGCCCCTGCGGCAACAGCGCTGTTGGTTGGCGGCACTCAGATCGCTCTCGTTGCGCCTTCCCCCGTCGTGAGCCTGCAGGCCACGGTCAGCGAACTCGCGCGTATCGAGCTGGTTTGCCCCGTGCCGCAGGTGCTGCTCGAAGCGACGGTGGAGGGCTTGGCGCAGATCGTGCTCATGGCGCCGGCGGCGCGCGTCGATTTCGTGGGAGGCGCCCGCATCGAGTTGCTGGCCCCGGCCGCCGTTGTGAGCCTGGAGGCCACCACCGAAGGGCTGGCGCAGATCCATCTGGTGTGCCCCATGCCCGTGGCACAGCTGGAGGCTCATGGCGAGGCCACGGCCAGCTTTGACCTAGTTGCGCCTGCGGCGATTGCCGGCGGCTGGGCTGACATCGTGCTCGTGGCGCCTGCGGCGCGCGCCTTCCTGGTGGCCACGGCCGAGGTGCCAGTGGTGCACGAGGCCTACGCGATCAACCTGCGCACCAGCCTGGAAACCGGCGGCAATGAGGTCACACGTTATACGGCGTTCCCGTTCACGCGCATCGTGCGCTGGCGCGGCCGCTACGTGGCCATGGCCGCCAATGGCCTGTATTTCCTGGGTGGCGACACTGACGCCGGCCAGCCCATCGCCTGGCACCTGCACACCGGTACCACGGACTTCGGCTCTGCTCAGCGCAAGGCCTGGATCAGCTGCTATGTCGGCGGCCGCATGCCGCCCTGCAGCCGTTTCACCGTGGCTGCAGGCGAGCGGTGCCAGGAGCGTTACCCCTACGACACGCCACGCGGCGCGACGGCCCAGAACTACCGCCAGAAGTTCGGGCGCGGCATGGATGCCCGGTATTACGCGCTGGAGCTGTCCGGCCGTGGCGCGCTGACCATTGATGACCTCGAAGCCGAGGTCGTGAACAAGACACGGAGGATCTGACCATGGCATCGGTGGAAGAAATCATTGACGACCAGCGCGGCTTTGCGGCCGAAGTGCTGGCAGACTCGCGCCAGGCGCTGCAGGACGTGAGCAACATGATCACGGGCATCGGCTACCTGCAGCCTGACCCGCAGCTGGACCCCATCGATCAGCCACTGGAGCCGCCCGTGCTGCAGCAGGTGCCGGATTTTGCCGGTGTGGATTTCCAACTGCCGCAGGCGCCAGGCGCGGCACCGCAGTTCCAGGACATCGGCGCCATCGACATCAGCGGTCTGCCCGTCGCCACGGCGGTGGCTCCCACCATCGTGATGCCTTCATCGCCGGCCGCGCTGGCCGACTTCTCGATTGCCGCGCCGTCGATCAACACCAGCTACGAGTTCCCGGACCCACCCGATCAGCTCGTCAACCCGCTGATCCCTGAGCCGCAAATCCAGGACCGGGCCGCCCCCGACAAGCCCACCATCGTGCTGCCGGTGTTCGATTCGGCCGCGCCCGTGTTCGACGCCGAGGCGCCCACCGATCTGGCAGCGCAACTGGAGAGTGGCCAGCGCGGGGCCAGCGCCGCGATGATGTCGGTGCTGGACGGCCAGCTCGACGCCATGCTGGCCAGGTACTGCCCGCGCTACCACTCCAGCATGGAGACCATGGAGCTTCGCCTGTCCCAGTTGATGGCTGGCGGCTCCGGCTTCAGCGGCGATGTCGAGCGTGCGGTGGTCGAGCGGGCGAAGGACCGCCACCTGGGCGAGTACCGGCGCGTGCGTGATGCGGCCTGGGCCGACGCTGCAGACCGGGGCTACACCTTGCCGCCGGGCGCGCTGATGTCGGCGGCTGCAAAGGCGCGCCAGGCGGCCGCCGACAACCTGGCACGCGCCAATGTCGAATTGGTGGTGAAGCAGGCGGAGATGGAGCAGGCCAACCTGCAGTTCGCCATCAGCACCTCGCTGAACCTGCGCCAGTCCGTGCTCGCTGCCATGCTCAGCTACCACGGCAACCTGGTGCAGATCAACGGGCAGGCGCTGGAACATGCCAAGGCTGTGGTCGGCATGGTGGTCGAGACCTACAACATTGCTGTAAAGGCCTTCGGCGCCAAGCTGGAAGCCTGGCGTGCCCAGGTCGCGCTGTACGAGGTGCGGCTCAAGGGCGCGATGGCGGCCATCGACCTGTACAAGGCCGAGGTCGATGCGCTGCAGGCGCTGACCCAGGTGGACATGGCCAAGGTCAACGTCTACCGTGCCCGCATGGAGTCGCTGCAGTCCCTGGCGAACGTCTACCGTGCGCGCATTGATGCCATCGTCAGCAGGGCCGGGCTGGAGAAGCTCAAGCTGGAACTGTTCCAGGCCCAGGTGCAGACCCGAGCCACCGAGGTCCAGTCCAAGGCCACCGAGTGGACCGGCTACCGCGCCGCGCTGGAGGGCCAGGAGCTGCAGGTGCGCGTGTACGACGCCCAGGTTCGGGCAGACGGCCAGGCCATCCAGACCTATCGTGCCGGCATCGATGCCAAGGTTGAGGTTGTGCGTGCCGCCGCGATCACCAACGATTCGCGGGCCCGCGTGCATGAGATGGCGTTGCGCGAGTACGGGCAGATCGTGTCCGCACGTGGCGAGCTGGCGCGCACGCAGCTCGAAGGCGATCGCCAGAAGCTCATGGCCTACCAGGCACAGACCGCTGCGGCCGTCAGCTACGCGCAGATGGCAGCCACCTTCTACCGCTCCAAGGCGGATGTGAACGTGAGCTACGCCGATGCGCGCATGCGTGCACAGACCGTGCAGCAGTCGAGCATGCAGAGCATGCAGGCCGCCATCACGCAGCTGGCCGCCGCCAACGCCAACACGCACAGCCAAGTCGCGGGCCAGGCCATGGCCGGCTTGAACTCCGTGGCCATCAAGAGCAGCGACGGCTGACCGCCCCCGGCTAGGGTTCGCCCCCGAACGCGCCCGCCGGGAAACTGCGGGGCATGACAACCCCGGCCTGCCTCGACTTCACCATCTACCAGGGCGCGACCTTCCGCGCACCCTTGGAGCGCGTGACCGTTCCATATCCGGTGCGAGAGGAATGCGGCCAGCTGGTGAAGGCCTGCAGCGGCGATCCGGTGCCGGACGCCGACAAGGTGCCCGAGGACTACACCGGCTGCACAGCCCGCATGCAGCTGCGGCGCGAGATCGATGACCCGGAGGTGCTGCTGGAACTGAGCACTGCGAACGGCGGGATCGAGCTGGACGGGGCCTGGCTGCGCCTGCTGATGACGGCAGAGCAGACCGCAGCCTTTGTGTACGGACCCATTGCGCCCGGCTGGACCTCCTGCATCGGCCAGATCGAGATCACGCGCCCCAGCGGTGACGTGGAACGGCAGTACGAGCTGCACTTCGCCCTGTACCCGGAGGGCACCCGGTGACCACCGTCGTCTCTTCCGAACCCTCGTCCGCCGTCATCGAGCGGCAGACTTCTATCGTGGTGAAGCAGGAGGGCGGCAAGACCGTTGTGGTGCAGCAGCCGGCGCCGCCACAGGTCGTCGTGACGCGGGGCATCCCCGGTCCCGAGGGCAAGCGCGGCCCGGCAGGCCCAGCCGGCGACGCCATTACGGTCAAAGTTGGCCCGCTGCCGATCAGCGGCCACAGCGTGGTGGCCTGCAACGCCCAGGGCGAGCTCATCGCGGCCGATGCGACCAATCCCGCGCACCGTGGCGCCGTCCTCGGCGTGGTGGCCGACGCATACAGCCCCGGCGACGACGCCGTGGTGCAGACCGGCTTTGTGCTGGAGCACAGCGGCTGGGCGTGGGCGCCAGGCCCGGTGCTGGTCGGGCTGGCCGGCCAACTGGCCCAGGCTTTGCCGCCCGGCGCGCTGTTCTCCCAAGTCATCGGGGAGGCCTTGTCCGCCACCCGCGTCCTCATCGACATCAACCCACCCATCACCCTTGCATAGGAGGCCACCATGGCTGCCAAGAAATTTCTCCGCCTCGTCAACAACTTGGTCACCGAGGTGCTGGGCATCCAGACCTCGGCTGGCGCGGCGAATGCCGGCGACATCGTGGCCCTTGACGATTCGGGTCGCATCGACAACAGCATGATGCCTGTGGGAATTGGAGCCGACACCGCCGTCATCGCTGCCAGCGAGGCGCTCGCGGCCGGCGACTGGGTCAACGTGTGGAACAGCACGGGCGCCAAGGTCCGCAAGGCCGACGCCACAACGTCCGGCAAGGAGGCGCATGGCTTCGTGCTGGCCGCCGTCACCAGCGGCGCCAACGCTACGGTGTACTTCGAGGGAACGAATACCCAAGTCACCGCCCAGACCCCGGGGCCCGTGTTCCTGCAGACCACTGCAGGCACGGGCGGCGCCACGGCACCCAGCGCGTCGGGCAACGTGGTGCAGCGCCTGGGCGTGGCCGTGAGCACCACCGCCGTGAACTTCGAGGGCGGCATGCCCGTGGTTCTGGCCTGATCCGCCATGGCTTCTCGGCGCCCTCTGGTCAACGTCAGCGGCAGCATCCGTGAGCTGCCCACGGGCGACACGCTGCCCGGCGTGCGCGAGTTGCTCACCGCTGCTCGCACCTACTACGTCCGCACCGATGGCAGCGACAGCAATACTGGGCTGAGCAATACGGCGGGCGGGGCGTTTGCAACGCTGCAAAAGGCTGTATCGACTGCGCTGCTTTTTGATTTCAATCGCCTCACAGTGACAATACAGCTTGGCGATGGCACTTATTCCGCAGCATCCGTGGCGTCTGGGTATATAAACGGGTCTCTTGTAATCAATGGCAATGCTGCGAGCCCAGGAAATGTGGTGATATCCCTTTCGTCTGGTAGCTGCATAACCGCTACTGATTCAGCAAAGATCAATGTCAGCAACATGCGGCTGCAGACGAGTGGGGTGTCTGGCCTCGTGGCGAGCACAGGGGCCACGGTAACAGGCTCGAATCTCATATTCGGCGCATGTGGTTATGCGCACATAGCTGCTGCCGCCCGGGCACAGATCATTATTACTGATAGTTGTCAGATCGCCGGAGCTGCTCCTGCTTTTGCCAATCTCGATCAAGCAAATATGGATGCGACTGCGGTTGCATTTACGCTTTCCGGTAGCCTCGCGTTCTCTGATGCGTTTATTCGCGCGGGGGCGCTCTCATATGCACGCATGATTGTCCCGACATTTTCGGGGACGGCAACTGGCAGTAGATACAACATATCGGGAAATTCTGTGATCAATACTAACGGGGCAGGCGAAACTTTTTTCCCTGGCAATGCGGCAGGCGTTAAAAATTCTGGCGGTCAATATATATGACAGAGTATCAATTCACTGGAGAAGGGTTTGTTTACAGGTTTCGTGATGGCGTGCGCATGTCAATCCCCCTTGCAGACCCTCCACTCGGAGTGCCGCCAGATCCAAATGTCCTCGAATACCGCGCCTGGCTCGCAGCCGGCGGCGTGCCGCTACCTGCGGAGCTGCGGCCGGCAGCCGAGATCGCGGCGGGCCTGCGCCAGGCCCTCGCCGCCGAGTACCGGCGCCGCATTCAGGTGATCGCCGCAGGCTACCCGCTGAGCGAGCGGGAGAGCTGGCCCGTGCAGACGGAGGAGGCGAGGGCGCTGGAGGCTGACCCCGAAGCCGCAACGCCGTGGATCGACGCTGCAGCGCTGGCGCGCGGGCTGGACCGCCTGGTGCTGGCCGAGCGCATCCGGGCCAAGGATGACGCATACCGCCAAGTGCACGGCCTGCTGACGGGCACCCGACAGCGCATCGAGGACCAGATCGATGCGGTGGCCGAGGACGCCCTGGCGCTGTCCCAGATCGATGTCGCGGTCGGCTGGCCTGCGGCCCCCGTGTAGGGTTCGCCAGCGCGGCCCGGCCCCGGAATCATCGGGGCATGAAAACTGAAACCCTCGACACGCTCGCAACGGCAGGCAGTCGCACCACCGGCGGCGGGGCTGTCGTCGGCTTTCTCGGCTGGCTCGCCTCTTCCCAAGCCATAGGCTTGCTGGGCATCTGCATTGCGCTTCTGGGCACCTTGGTGAACTGGTACTACAGGCGGGAAGCCAGCAGGCGTGCCACTGCCAGCCGGCAAGAGGAAGCTGCCGAGCATGCGCTGCGCATGGAGCTGATGCGCAAGACCGGCATCCCGCTCCGGCCAGTGCATGACGAGCCAGATACCTCTCCAACCGACATGGGGGTGTTGTGAGCAAGACTCCGCGCACCGCCGTCGCCGCGCTCACCATCTCGGCGGCTGGGCTGCTGGCCACGCTGGGCCTGGAAGGCTTCCGGCCTGACCCGCACATCCCGACCCAGGGCGACCGACCGACCATCGGCCACGGCTCCACGGTCTACGAGGACGGCACGCCGGTGCAGATGTCCGATCCGCCCATCACACGCGAGCGCGCGCTGCAACTGGTGCGCAGCCACACCTCCAAGGACGAGGACATGTTCCGAGCCAGCCTGCCGGGCGTAGCCCTGTATCAGGTGGAATACGACCTCTATCTGGACTTCACCTACCAGTACGGGATCGGCGCCTGGCGCGCCAGCCCCATGCGCACGCGGCTGCTGGCCGGGCAGTTCGCCCCCGCCTGCCAAGCGCTGCTGGGCTACCGCTTCATGACCAGCGCTCAGCCCCTGCAGGCCTACAGCGCCTACCAGTGGGGCGCGGGCGGCCGGCCGACGCGGTGGCGCTACGACTGCAGCACGCCCGGCAACAAGGTTTGCCGCGGCGTCTGGACCCGTCAACAGGCGCGGCACGCCGCGTGTATGGAGGCCCAATGAAATCTCTTCTGATCGGAGCCGCTGCGGTCCTGGCCGGCTGCACCGTGGTCCCGTCTGGCTCTCTGCTGCAGGCCTGCCGCGTGATCGAAACTGCTGCCGCTGAAGCCGAGATGGCGCCGGCCTGGTACATCAGCGCCGGTCAAGTGCTGGAGCGCTGCGGCGTGCCTGAAGCCCGCGACCGCGCAGAGCAATCCGCATGCGCGGCACAGCGTCGCAACGGCTACGACTGCGAGGCCCGGCCATGAACCCGATCCTCTGGGCCATGTGGTGGTACTGGTGGAGGGGCGGGCGGTGATCCCCGCGCTCTATACCCATTTGGCCGCCGCCGCCGTGGCCGCCACGCTGGCATGGCAGTTCCAGGGCGCGCGCCTGGGCGCCGAGCTGGCCGAGGCCCGGCTGGAGACCACCACCCAGCAGCTGGCCACCAGCACCGCCCGTCGCGCGGCAGACGCCCGCGTGCGCAGCGCCGAACAGGCCATGAACACCAAATACCAAGGAGCCCTCAATGCTGCCCGTGACCGCGAGGCGCTGCTGCGCCGTGATCGTGACCAGCTGCTCTCTGTGGCTGACGGCCTGCGCGAGCAATCCGCAGATGCCGCCCGCCGACTTGCCAACGCTCCCTCCGCCGCCGTCCTTGAGTACGCCACTGCCGTCAACGCCGTATACGACGACTGCCGCGCAGCGTATGGGGACATGGCGGCAAAAGCTGCAGGGCACGCAGTTGATGTCCAAACCCTCGGCGCCGCCTGGCCCGTGATTCAATAATCTCTTCCAGGTCGATTGGACTAAATTAATTTACATACCAACGCATTGGATATCGCCATTGAGATGTTAAAACGACGGAGCCATTGCTTTTTGCGATATTGACTTGAGTATATTGGCCTAGGACATTGAACGTGTAGTGCAAAGACTGCGCTGGAGGAAGGATCGTTCCAAGGGCACTGCCGGGAGTTATATTGGTTGCCAAATCCTTGCTGCTTACGCACGTCACCAACGTCGGGCTGTTGTCAAGAGAGACTATGGAGCATGGCAATTGCCATTCATGCTCCGGCAGCATTATGCCAACTTTCACTGACGAACCGTGTGATATGGCGCTTCTCAAGGCTTGCAGCGAGCCGCCTGTTACGGCGCCATTTTGGTCGTGGGAATATATGAAATTCCAAGCATAAGAAGTGCCTGCAAAAAGAGTAATTGTGGCGGCGGAAATGATTTGTTTGATCAGCATTAAAACTCCTCCTTGAATGAAGGAATCATTCTATTGCTTTGATCAATTTTGTTTGCTCGAATAAGGCGATGGATGCCGCTCATTTCTCGGTGCTCGTATTCAATTCTAGAGAACTCAGCCCTCAGGGCACCGCTCCATGGCCCAGTCCAGCGCATCGGCGGCCGAGTCGTGCGGCCCGCTGAACGCGCGGATGCCGCGCTCATCGTCCCAGAGGGCGCCATCCCAGCGCCGCGCAGCAGGGAAGGGCAGGTGGCCATAGTCCACGACCACC
>Ga0160485_100460_pt1 | contig 13826 bp, 8 predicted proteins | sample DIDnMG_2_FD_108224 | JGI IMG/M metagenome (GOLD analysis project Ga0160485, IMG submission 108224) | Enriched soil microbial communities from UW Madison campus, WI, USA - DID2878_E24_Lignin MG | ecosystem: Environmental > Terrestrial > Soil > Unclassified | place: USA: Madison, Wisconsin...
GGCGCACGACCTTGTCCAGGTCCGCCTGCACATTGGTGGCAAGCTGCCGGTTGCCCAGGTACGACCAGCTCCAGCCGCCCAACACCAGGCCCAATGCCAGCACCAGCCCGAAGAACGTCAGGTAGCGCATGCGCACCTTGTTCGGGCTGGCGTGCTGGCGCACGAGCTTCTTGTCCGCAAAGATCACGCTGGAAAACAGATCGCGCAGGAAGAAACCGTTGTGCGACGTGACGCTGCGCGCCGCTTCTTGCGAGGCCGGGCGCAAGGTGAAACGCTCGGCCAGCTTCTCGGTAGAGGTGCTGCGCGATGCGCCTTCCTGCAAGGCGCTGGTGAAGTAGAAGCCGCGGAACACCGGCTTGTACTGGAACGGGTTGGTCTCGAACAGCGTCGACAGGAAGGTGCGCAGCGCGGGTTTGATGCCTGCGAATTCCAGCGGGAAGGTCAACAGACCCGGGGGCAGGGCGCCGCTGCGGCGCAGCGAAATCTGCGCGGTGCCCATTTCCTTCAGGCCTTCATACAGCTCGTCAAAACGATCGTCGAACAGCGTCAGCACATCGCGGCTTTCGTCGGCGCCATAGGGCAGCGTGGCGCCCCACACGCGGTCGCGTTCGCGCGCATCGGCGTCTGCAAAGAATTCCGAGAAGCCGGCAATCAAATCCGCCTTCGTGAAAATCACATACACCGGCGCAAACACTTCCAGCCGGTCGGTCAGTTCCTGCACGCGCTGGCGCAGGTTCTTGGCCAGGTTGATGGCGAACTCGGGGCCGGAGTCGGTCAGCTCGCTGATGCTGGCGGCAACGATGATGCCGTTGATCGGCGCCTTGGGGCGATGGCGCTTGAGCAGATCCAGAAAGCTCATCCACTCGTTGCGGTCTTCTTCGTGAACGGAGTAGCGGCCCGCCGTGTCCAGCAGAATGCCTTCGGTGGTGAAGAACCAGTCGCAGTTGCGCGTGCCGCCCACGCCGCGCACCGCCGCGCCATTCTTGTCCGCAAACGGAAACTGCAAACCGGAATTGATGACCGCGCTGCTTTTGCCGGCCGCCGGGTTGCCGATGACGATGTACCAGGGCAGCTCATACAGCGCCTCGTTGCCCGAGGTCTGACCAATCTTGGACGTCTTGATCGTGCGCACGGCTTGCGTCAACCGCGTGCGCAGCGCATCGATTTCGCTGCGGTTGGCGGCGGGGCTGGCGGCAGCGCCCGTCTGCACCTGCTGCTCAAGCATGTCGCCCAGTTTCTGATTCGCGCGCCGCGTGCGGCGGCGGCGCCACAGCTGTACGCAGAGCCACAGCACCAGCAGCACGCCCAGCAACACCCCAGCCCAGACGAAGGCAATTTGCATCGTGTCGGCAAAGAGGAACAGGAACACGATCAACGCGATCAGTCCGATGACCATGAAGGTGCGCGGGTTGGCGAACACGCGCGCGCCCCAATAGCGGACATCGCTCATGGCGCTGGAAAATCGAGAAAGGAATCCTGATGGGCTACGCATGGTTTTCGCTGTTGTTTTAGGGTCAGGCGGTAGCGCGGGCGGCGGGTCGGGAGACCAGCGCCGCGCAGCGCAATGCGGGGTCTTGCAGGGTTAAAGCGAGCACGGCTTGATCGAACTGCACGCAGGCGTCCGCCGCCACGGCCAGCGTCAGCAGGGACGCCGCCGCGCCGGTGTGGCCACAGGTTGCGGCGACAGACTGGCAATCTTTGGCGGCGTCCATATGGGCGAACAGCTGCGAGGCCACGCCCAGTGGTTCCAGCGGGCGGCTGCCGCGATGATCGGCGTCGCTGACAATCTGGATCACGCTGTCAGCCGTGACGTTTGCGCGTTCGAGCAGATCGCGAGCCAGGTCAGAGAATGCGGCTTCGGCCTGCGCGCCGCGCGCATCGGCGAGCTTCTGCCGATGCAGCACGGGCGACAGCGCCACGCGCACCTCTGCGTCGGCATCGGCAGGCCCCAGCAACAGGCCGGCGGCGGCTTCGCCCGGCACGCGGCCGTGCGGATTGGCGTGGGTGAGCAGGGTGGCCTCGGCATCCCATTGCGCGACACGTTCGGCGTCGACATAGCCGTCGCCCGCCAGCACCACACGCCACGGCGGCGGGGCGTCGGGGGCGTCGGGCGCGGACGCCAGTTCGCGCAACAGCAGGTCTGCGGCCATGGCGTCGCGCGCCAGATGTTCGGTGGCGCTGACGCGCGCATCCGGCCAGACGCGCGCGGCGGCCAACACTTCGGTGCGTACACGCTGGCGCGCGGCTTCGGGCCAATCTGCCGGCAGCAAGAGTTCGAAGCGCAGCAAGGGCCAGTCTTCATCGCGGGCGGGCACGTCCAGTTCGGTGACGTGGCGATGCGCTTCCCGAGTCAGCGTGCTGGCGATATCCGTCAACAGTGCCGTCACGCGCAATGCGGCGATGGCCAACGCGTCAGGCGGCGCGCCACGTTCTTGCGCGGTCGCGTACAGCGCCATATCGTCCAGGCCCGGCACGCGCCCGGCAAATACCGGAAAGCCTTGCTGCGTTTTCAGTTCCGGGTCGAGCTCAGGGCGCTTCTGTTCGGCCAGTGCTTGCGAGATCGACGCGGCATCGTCACCCGCCGAGGCGCGCGCGGCCACGGCGATGACGCGCAGTTCCACGGCACGCGCAGGCGCTTCGGCCGCGGCTTGCGGCGCTGCGGCCGGTTCGGGCTTCGGTGCGCGTGCGGCCCGCACGGCGCGCACGCCCAGCCACAGCGCGGCAAGCATCGCCAGCGGCAGCGCAAATAAATAGAGCCCGATGTCGACGCCCGTGGGCAGCGTGCGGGATTCCTGCCACCAGATAATGACGGCCAGCCACACCACTGCGAACAGCGCCAGAATCAACAGACCTTTTTTCAGTACGCGAGCCATGTGTGCCTGATCAAAGGGGTTTCGTGACAGAGGGCAGGGCAATCAACCACGGCGCCCTCATTTCGCGGCCTCGCGCGCACGCTGCATGACGCCGGGCCGGCGCAGCTCGACGTGGCCGAAGTCCATCATCTTCCAGCGCCCGCCCCACGTCAGGCCGACCAGTTCCGCGGTTTCGCCGAACAGCTCGTAGCCGCGCATGGCCCAGGGGTCTTTTTCAGAGATGACGATCTTGCCGTCGCGATAGAACGCGCTGTCGGCCGCCAACCCATATTGGTGATAGCTCTGGAACGCGCCGGCATTCGTCACATGCGTGCCCATGCCCGCCAGTTCTTCTTGCCGCTCGGGGCTGCGATAGCCTTCGATCAGCGCCATTTCATAGCCATGCTGTTCACGCATGATGCGATACGCAAGCAGCAGACGCTGACGGAAATCCGCATCGAACAGATCCCAGTTGCGGCTTGCGCCACCAAGCTTCGGACGCACCAATTCCACCTCGCGCGTGGTGAACGCTTCGGGGGGCAATGCAGGCGGTGCAGCGAGCCGTTCACCCTCCAGTAACGCCTGAATTCGGCGGTCTGGACCGGCCGTTTGAGTGCTGTAAACGAATGTGTGATTGTGTCGCATGACGAAAGCGAAAAGTGACGGAAGCAATACAACTGTCAGCCCAATCGCGACCTGCCAGCGATACCTTCCCACCCACTCCATCGACGCATTCATGCCATCTTTGACGGCGCCCGCTGTGCCGCCAACCGCGCCTCCGGCATGGCTCGCGCTACGCGTTGCGCCCCGTGCTACGCCCTGTACGCACGCGCGCAAACTCCGGACTGCACCTTGGCGCAGCGCCGGAAAAAACAGGAGAGCGGAGACGCCCACCGCCAGTAAAAAATACAGGGGCAGTAGCAGCAACAAGTTAGGTCCCTCATGTGAAGGCGTAATCTTTTGTTCTATTCGCGCATGAGGCAAGTGATCCGGCGTTGCAAACAGCGTCCGACCCTTAGGAATCGTAACAAGGAGCAATGTTCAAAATAGGCCTATCGGGTATTCTCGTCGAGCTTGGTTACAGGGGGGCTGCACACGCCTCCTGCTGACACGGGAACCCGCATGGCAGAAGAGAAAAAAGAAGCTCGCCCTACGATGACCGCGCCGAGTTTGCTCAGCGCTTCAGCACCCGCGCGCGGCGAGGCCGAGTCGTCGCGAATTCTTGCCGCGCTTGAAGGGCGCGCGCCGGAAGCCGAAGTCAAACATCTTGCGACGCCGCGCGAGGGCCGCGCACGGCGTTGGGCGGCGCTGGCGGTATTGCTGGCGCTGATGGCGGGCGGCATCAGCTGGATCATTCATGAGGACGGGGCCGCGCCGATGGTGGCGCAGGCTCCGGCGCCTGCCGTGGCATCCGCTTCCAACCCCGTCGCCTCGTTGCCGCAGGCGTCAATGCCGAGCCCGTCTTCGCCATCGGGCGAGCTTGCCATCAAGCCCATGGATAGGCCGCCCGACGTGGCCGCCATCATTGACGAAGCGCCGCCCGCGCGCGATGCAGGCGTGGGCCGTGGTGAACCTGAGCCGCAAAACGAACCCACCAATCCGCTATCCATGCTGGCGATGACGACACCGCCCGCCGCAGGGACGCCTGCCGCGGGATCGCCCGCCGCAGGGTCGCCTGCCGCGGGATCGCCCGCCGCAGGATCGCCTGCCGCAGGATCGCCTTCCGCAGCTCCCGGTCCCACGCGCCAGGCTGCCGAGCAACGCGCGCAGCATGCCAACGCGCCGCGCGCCGCCAAGCCCGCCAGCACGCCGCCGCGCAAGACTGCCAAGCCCTCTGATACCGACGCCGCGCTGTTGTCCGCGTTGATGAACTATGGCTTGCCGCCCGCATCGCCGCCGGGCACGCGTGTGTATAAGTCGGAAGGCGTTTTCATGCGTGAGATGCCCGGCTCGCCGCTGTCCGAGCGCTTGAAGGAATGCCGCAAGCTCAGCTTTATCGAAGGCGAACAATGCCGCCTGCGCGTGTGTGCAGGGCAGTGGGGCACCGCGCCCGAATGCCCCACCCCGCAGGCCAACGTCGAACCCTGAAATTTGCCGTCCGTATCGGGCCGGTATCGCTAACGTCCCCCACGAGGTTTTTGCTCCATGGCTGTGAACGCAAGCAACGGCAGCGCCAGCGCCAACTCCCGTCTCTACCGGCTTGACGGCGAGGGCGCGATGGCGTCCCTGCAAGTTGAAGGCTGGGTCGCGCGCGAAGGCTTGTCAGCGTTGGCCGAGATGCGCGTCGTGGCGCTGGCCGACGACGCGGCGCTGGACCTGAATGACATGGTGTCGCGGCCCGCTACGTTGTGGACCACGCGCGCCGATGGCAGCGAGACCGGCCGCAGCGGTGTCGTGCGTGCGGCCGAGATGCTGGGCGGCAATGCGGGCAAAGCGCGCTACCGCGTGACGTTGGCGCCGTGGCTGTGGCTGGCCACACAACGGCGCGACAGCCGCATCTATGAAAATCAGCCCGTCCTTGAAATCGTGCGCCACGTGCTGGATAGCTACGAGGGCTACACCTACAAGATCGCCGCCGAGGTCGAGCGCCATCTGGCCGATCTGCCCGCGCGGTCGTACACCACGCAGTACCGCGAAACCGATTACGCCTTCCTGTCGCGCCTGCTCGCGGAATCCGGCCTGGGCTGGACCACCGTCGAAGACGACGCCGCACCCGCGCGCCACGCCGTGCTGATCTTTGCCGACAGCCGCAGCTTGGCTGAAGACGCTGAGTCCGCCGGCGCGGGTGTGCGCTTTCAGCGCGCGCATGCAACGGAATCGCGCGACGGCGTGCAGGCCTTGGCGCGCAGGCAGCGCCGAGGCGTCGAACGCGTCACCGTGCTGGCTTGGCACGACAGCGGCAAACACGCCATCACCGGACAAGCGCTGGCCGGCCCCGCCAGCGGCGCCGACGACGAGAGCGCGGGCCTGGAATGGTTTGAACCCCTGGGCCACGGCGGGCTGCTGAATCAGGCGCACGCGCAGTTCCAGGCCACGTTGCTGATGGAAGCCGTGCAGGCAAGCGCCGAGACATTCTTGGGACGCGGCAATGTGCGTACGTTCCGATCCGGCACGCGCTTCACGCTGCAAGACATGTCGCCGTTGGGGCCGTCAGGGGAATCGGGTTTTGAACCGGTGTTTGCGTTGGACCGCGTGGAGCATGTGGGTGTGAACAACCTGCCCGGTCAGGCCGACGGCAACCTGGCCAACAAGCTGGGCGCGTTGGACGACTTTCTGTGTTTTGAAGACGACGAGTCGGCGTCGGGCGACGGGGATGAATATCACGAACAGCACGACGGGCAACGCAACGGACATCGCAGCGGACAGCACGACGGGCAACACAACGGACAACGCAGCGGACAGCACGACGGGCAACGCGACGGACATTGCAACGACGGCGACATTGGCGTCGGCCGCCCCGAAGCCGCCGTGCTGGCGCGTGCGCACGAAGTGGGCTACGCCAACCGCTTTCGCGCGGTGCGTTGCGACCGCCCTTGGCGCGCCATGCCGCCCACCGCGCGCGGCGCAAGGCTTGCCGGCGCGCCATCGGCGGTGGGCGTCCACACTGCCATCGTGACGAACGCCGAAGGCGCCACCGAAGCCAGCGGCGAAGACGAGATCTACCGCAACGCGCGCGGTGACGTGCGCGTGCGCTTTCATTGGCAAGCCGACGGCGACGGTCTGGCCAAAAGCCGCTGGGCGCGCGTCGCGCAACGTCAGGCGGGCGCGGGCATGGGCATGAGCTTTGTGCCGCGTATCGGCCAGGAAGTGCTGGTGCGATTCCTGGATGAAGACATCGACCAGCCGCTTGTCGTAGGCGCCCTATACAACGGACGCGGCGAAGGCGGCATTCCGTCCACCCCCGGCGGCAAAGCCGGCGAACCGATGAACACCGAGGTCTATGCCGCGGCCAGCGATGGCAAGCCCAGCGCACAAGCCAACCTGGCCAGCGGCAACGCGCCAGCCTGGCACGGCGCGGCGGGCGGCGACGAGCAGCACCGCAATGCGGCCGCGCTAAGCGGCTTCAAGAGCAAGGAGTTCGGCGGCGACGGCTACAACCAGATCGTGTTCGACGATAGCGACGGCCAGCTGCGCATGCAGATCAAGTCCACGCAGTCTGCCAGCGAGCTGAACCTGGGCCATCTGATTCACCAAGCGGGTAACTATCGCGGCAACGTGCGCGGCGTGGGCGCGGAATTGCGCACCGACGGCTTCGGAGCGTTGCGCGGCGGCGGCGGTGTCCTGCTGACCACCTACGCGGCGGGCGGCAGCGAGCCTGCCGGCGATGCCGCAGCGCCGCTGGCCTTGGCCGGGCAGGCCGACATCATGGCGCAGTCATTCGACGGCGTGGTCGGCGCGCACCAGGGCGTGCGGCTGGCCTCGGCCCGCGGCACGACGTCCGCGGGCGCTAGCCGGCTGGACGGCGAACGTGCGCCGCTGGCCGCAATGACGCACGCCGTCTCCGGCACCGTCGCCGGCGATGCCCTCGGCGGCGCATCGGGCGATGCCTCGGCCAAGCACACGGAAGTGGCCGATGGCAAAGTGCCGCACCTGACCGATCCGCTGGTGCTGATGGCGGGCCGCGCCGGGCTCACGCAAGCCGCCGGGCGCAACGTGCAAATCACGGCCGGCGAGCTGGTGCATTGGTCGTCGGGACAAGACCACAACCTGGCCGTCATCGGCTCGTTGCGCGTGCACACCGGCCAGGCGCTGGGCATCGTGGCCGGCGTGCAGCAGGGCGGCGCCGAGTCGGGCCTGGACCTGATCGCCGGCACCGGCGAAGTCGACGTGATCTCGCAACACGATGTGCTGACCGTACAGGCCCAGCAAGACCTGCGCATGATCAGCGCCAACGCCGGCATTGAATATGCGTCGCCCAAACGCATCCGTATCGCCAACGCAGCGGGCGCCAGCATCGTCATCGAAGGCGGCAACATCACCGTCACGGCGCCGGGCCGCATCGACGTCAAGACCGGCAACAAGCAATTCGCCGGCCCGACGCAAATGCCGTATCCGTTTCCGCAATTCACCGTGTGCAAGACCTGCATTCTGGACGCCCAGGACAGCGTGCAGTCGATCACTGACAAGGCGTGATGGCGATGGCTTATTCCTGGCAGCAGGCGCTGCTTTCCACGATGGCTGAATTGCCGCAACACCGCGGCCCCTACGGCGAAGCCGCGCGCGCCTATGTGATCGTCGACTTTCGTGGCCACCCCGATCTGCTGGCGCGCATCACCGCCACCGAAGACCTGAGCTTTGGCTCGATCTGGGCGCAGACCGGCCTGGACATCTACGGCGACGTGGCGCCCCTGCTGATCGAAGTGGACGGCGCATCGCAAGGCGTGCTGCGCGGGCCGCGCCGGGCTGATTTCAGTACGTCGCTTGTGCGCGTGTTGAACGCCCTGCATGAACGCAATGGCGGCCGCTACGCAATGATGAGCTTCGCGTCCGCCGTGCCACTGGAAAAACTCATCGCGCACTTCGGAAGGTTTTGCGACTACGCCTTGCCCGACGCCAGTGAGTTCTTTCTGCACTGGTACGACGCCCGCATCCTGGCGCGCGCCCTGCAAGTCTGGACCGCCGAGCAGCGCACGCGCTTCGCCTCGCCGCTAATCACCTTGCGCTACGCGCTGCGCGATGGGACGCAGGCGGACGTGTCCGGCACGGGCAGGCTGCCCGCAGACCCGCCCGACGGCATCCAACGCTTCACGCCCGAGCAGCACCAGATGCTGTTTGATCTGGACTACCCGGACAAGCTCGCGGTGCAACTACGCCGTCTGTATCCCGGGCTGCTGCCCGGCGACCCGGATCAGGATGCGCTGGTGCCCCGCGTGCAAGCCCAGCTGGAACGCGCGCGGGCGCATGGAGTGAAGGGCGACAAGGACACGTTTGACTATGTGGCGTGGGGCGTGTCGATTTCACCTGGTTTTGATGAGCATCCGTTGATCCGTGAGGGATTGCGGGGATATCGGCCGGATGCTGACGGCGCGCTGGCGAAGGCGCTGGCGAGCGTGCCGGATGCGGTGTGGGATGAGGTGCAGGCGTTGCATTGGGCGCGGGGCGGTATGGCGCGGGATGCCAAGTGAGTCACGAATGCGTAAAGGGTTGATCGGCGTACTGATATGGCTGGGCCTGTTGGCGGGCTGCAACGGCGAGCCTACTTATTCAGGCGTCAGTTTCATTACGTACAACTACACGCCTTGGAACTTGGAGCCGGTTAGCCTTAGTGACGCTTCGGGGAATGTGGCCAGTTCCAGCACGCTAATCCCGGGAGGGGGAGCGGGAAGTTTCTCCTGCTGCTCCTCCTTCAAGGGCACTGACTTCACCGTGAAATGGAGTGGGGGCGACCCCGATCTGCTTCGCAAACACCTGTTCGACGGAAAATTTGATGAGGTGAAATTCAAGAAGGAAACGTCGGTGCATTTTCCAGCTACGGCGGTGCCCGCAGGCGATGGCACGCTAATCCTGGAACTGCATATCTATCCCGATGAGCATATGGAGCTTGCTTTGAGTCGCCAGATGGCGGGGCAAGTAAGGATCCCCATCGTCGAGACCACTCGCTGGCTGTACAGGAAGTATCGCAATGAGCTGGTCGGATATGAGCACTCTGATCAGTTGAACGATGTTCTTTCAAAGGTAACGAAGCAGGCTTGGATGCGGTATCGCATCGAAGATGCCGAAGACATGAGAGGCTATATGTATCTCTACTTCATCGTGGCTTCTGATTTCGACAAGAACGTCGAGGTCGCGAAAATTCTGAAAGATCCCAACCGAAATCCCGGCGACTTTGGTCGCGCGGTAGCCGCCTTGTCCGAAGAGAAAATCGCGCGGATCAAGGCTTCTGGGAAGCCTCCCGGAGAAAAGAATGTCCCGTGATCAAGTCTCGTGTGCAAGCGCAACTGGACCGCGCGTGGGGGGCATGGGTTGAAGGGCGACCAGGACACGTTGGACGATGTGGCGTGGCGCGTGATGCGTAGGGGCAAGGCCTGGTGGCATCGGATGCGGCGACGGGAGATAAGCATGCCAAAAGTGAAGATGAACAAAACGTCGCGGCCGCGGGGCGGTAGGGCGCGGGATACCAAGGGAGTCACGAATGCGTAAAGGGTTGATCGGCGTACTGATATGGCTGGGCCTGTTGGCGGGCTGCAATGGCGAGCCTACTTACTCAGGCGTCAGTTTCATTACGTACAACTACACGCCTTGGAACTTGGCGCCGGTTCGCCTTAGTGATGCGTCGGGGAATGTGGCCACTTCTAGCTCCCTTGCAGCCGGCGGAGGCGCGGGAAGAGTGGCTTGCTGCTACACGTTTACAGGCACTGACTTTACGGTCAATTGGCGTGGAGCTGACCCCGATGTGATTCGCAAGCACTTGTTCGACGGCAAGGTCGACGAGGTGATGTTCAAAAAGGAAACGTTGGTGCATTTTCCTGCCACGAAAGTGCCAACCGGCGATGGCCCACTCATTCTGGAATTGCACATCTATCCCGATGAGCATATGGAACTTGCATTGAGTCGGCAATTGGCGGGGCAAGAGCGGATCCAGATCGTCGATACCATTCGCTGGTTGTACAGAAAGTACAGTAGCGAGTTGGTCGGATACGAGGACGCAGATCAGTTGGGAGACGTTCTCGCAAAGGTTACGAAGCAGGCCTGGATGCGGTATCGCATCCAGGATTCTGAGGATATGCGGGGATACATGTATCTCTATTTCATCGTGGCTTCGGATTTCGACAAGGATGCTGAGATGGCGGCGATTCTAAAAAATCCCAACCGAAAGCCGGGTGAATTTGGTAGTGCTGTGGCAGCCCTGTCGGCCGAGAAAACTGCACAGCTAAAGGCGTCTGGTAAGCCGCCTGGAGAAAAAAATGTCCAATGACCAGATTCCTGAGCAGGACAGAACGCCGGCCTCGGTATTGAAAGCCATGGCTGAAAATGAGGCGGCCTATCCGAAGGACACGTGTACCGAATGCGGTATCACACTGCGCATCGGCTTTTTCTTTGACGGGTTCGGTCGAAACAAGGACCTTGATGAGAACGATCCAACGTTCCTATCGAACGTGAGCAGGTTATGGATGGCGCACTTCGCCGACGACGATCGAAATATGCCGAGTAAGCAGCGATGGTTCGCGCTCTACTACTCCGGCCTTGGGGTTGAACTGAACGAGAGCGCAAAGGCGGACATCGTCGTCAACGCACTTAAGATTGCGGGCGGCAAAATGGCAGACAAAGCCGTCGCCAGTGCGCAGGATGCCGCGAAGAACATTACTCGTCTTGATGAAGTACCCAATGTCGACGGTATGGGCCGCGTAAAAAAGGCAACCCAGCAGTCTGTCAAAGATGGTTCCTTCCAACCCATGGTGAAGGTATTCAAGGACGTCGTTAATGATGTCAAAACCCTGCCCGAGAAGACCGTAAGAATCTGGAATGCCATGGATCCAGAGCGGATCGGTGATCGGGCGCGCGCTACCCTTCGCGAATCTTGGGCGAATTTCAAGAAGAACCCGCTGAAAGTCGCGTGGACGGCGGCGAAGGGCGCCGTCAAAGCCACGATCATGGAAGGTGTTCCGGTCGTGCGCGACAACGCTGCCGTTGCCGAATTGATGGGAACGGGCGTTGACACGCGCTTGGAGGCGGCCAAGCGCCAGTTCGAGCAAACTTATGAAGCATCGAACGCCGGCACTGAAAAGGTCGTGCGTATCGAGATCACCGTATTTGGCGCGGATCGGGGCGGCGTTATTGCAAAGCAGTTCGTCAACGATATCGTCAAGAAGTACAAGCGTCGCCACGATCAAGACTTGTCAATCATCGGCAAGGATGGAGCGCCCGATGCAAAGATACGTATCCGCTTCTTAGGGTTGTTTGACTCCGTTGCATCAATCATGGACGAGAGCACCTTTCTGGGTTTTTTGCCGTTTACCGATCTGCTTAAGCAAACGCATAAGGACCGCACCCTGACCGTACCCGCGGCGGTCGAGAAGGCCGTACATTTCGCAGCGGCGCACGAACTTCGACGCAATCAGCGACTGGATTCTCTGGAAAAGACTCGTGGCTTGCAGTATCTGTATCCAGGCTCAAGTGGTGACGTGACTGGTGTGGCGCCGTTGGGGACTCTGGGAACTCGCGCGTCGTTATCCCGTGTTCCCCTGCGAGAGATGATGAATTTGGCGCTATCTCACGGCGCGGCAATCCGCAGTATGGAAAGGCTTCAGAAGGGGGCCCCGTATGTTTATCCATTGCTTAGCCTCGCCGTCCCCATCGAAGACGAAGGCCAGAGCTACCACGTCCCGGAACTCGTCGCGGCCTACCGCGAACTCGTCAAGTACGAGCCCGGTTGCGATTTCGCTCCGCACATGGAAATCTTCTTGCGCTGGCTGGCGGTGCGGTATCAGGACCCGGTGTTTCGCGCCGGTCTTTCAGACCCCGCCGAAGCATGGCTCAAAGACCGCGATTACATGACTCCCGAGCAAGAGGCCCAGGAGGAGGCGCGGCGCTTGTCGACGCTGTCGCGGGAAGAGCTTGCCAAGCCCGAAACTACCGCGCGGCATCGCGAACTCCAAGCCCTTGCGAAAGAACGCCGCGAGCGCGCCATGGCGAGCCGGGGCGAAGCGCCACCGCAACGATTCAAGCCACTCTGGGATCGTCTGGAAGAGGAATACAAAAGCCTTGAAAAGGCCGAGCAGCGGGATGCCGACACCGAGCAGCGTCGTCTGGATTTGGAAAAGAATAACCCGCAGATTCTTCGCACGATTGAAATGTGGGATCGAGAACGGGATGCCAACGAAGCCATGCGTAATGGGGCAAAGCCGGGCGACGCCCAGAGCGCACAGAAGGCCCCCGATCCGCTGGCCGACATGAAGGCAGAACGCGCCATGCAAAAGCGCCTGCTGACCGCCTGGCGCGATGCGCGCGACGGCAAGACGCAGTTGCCACCCAAGGTCATGACCTTGTTCGACTGGCTGGTGCACGACGCCATGTTGAGCAGTTGGCCCGATCACCTGTTGGCCAGCACCACGATGTACTTCCGCGTACGCGACAAAGACATATTTGCCAAGACCGATGCGAAGGCGGAAATGGACCAACGTGCCAAGGACATGCGCAACGCGGAAAAGGTGGAAGCTCTGGCGGCAAGATCAGAGCAGAACATGCAACAAATGACACCCACCCGGCCTTGACGGCGCGAGCGACAGGCATGCGTAGGGCATGGATCGCGTTGCTGTGTTGCGTGGGCTTGTTGGCCGGTTGCAATGGCGAGCCGGTCTACCAAGGCGTCAGCTTCATCGCCTACAACTACACGCCGTGGAATATCCGCAGCATCAGCGTCAAGGACAAGGGCAATGGCGTTGCGTCGACGATGCAGGTCAGCCCGGGCGGTGGTGAAGGCTCGGTCACCTGCTGCTTCACGCTCAAGGGCACCGAGTTCATCGCCGACTGGCGCGGCGTCGATGCGGAGTTGTTGCGCACGCATCTGCATGACGGCAAGGCCGACTCGCTGTATTTTGATCGGCAGCGCGCCATCAACTTTCCGGCGGCGGAGATCCCGCCCGGTGATGGTCCTCTGTATCTGGAATTGCACATCTATCCGGACGAACACATGGAGCTGGCGCTAAGCCGCAAGCTGCTTGGCCAGACGCGGATTCCGATTGTCGATACCGTGGACTGGCTGTGGCGCGAGCATCGCGCTTCGCTTGGCGACTACCGAAGCGACGCCGAACTGCTGCGGGTGGCTGCAAAGGTGTTGCAGTCTGCTTGGCAGAAATACCGCATTGAAGACAAGCAAGACATGCGCCAATACATGCGGCTGTATTTCACCGTCGCATCGAACTTCGATTCAGACCCGCAAATGAAGACGATTCTGGAGAGGCCGGGACGCGCGCCGGGCGACTTTGCTCAGGAAGTCATGGCGTTGCCGCAGGCCAAGCTGGATCAGATAAGGAA
>Ga0160485_100464_pt1 | contig 13751 bp, 13 predicted proteins | sample DIDnMG_2_FD_108224 | JGI IMG/M metagenome (GOLD analysis project Ga0160485, IMG submission 108224) | Enriched soil microbial communities from UW Madison campus, WI, USA - DID2878_E24_Lignin MG | ecosystem: Environmental > Terrestrial > Soil > Unclassified | place: USA: Madison, Wisconsin...
AGCACCGAGCTGAGCACCTGCTTGGCTGTCTGCACGATGATGCCCGCCTGGTCGGGGTCGCCCTTGAGCAAGGTAGTGGCAAACTTCTTCGCCTGCTCCAGCTTGATGTGGGGAGGCAGGGGCGGCACGTTCGGATCGGTCTTGAACTCGATCAGTACTGGCCGATCAGCAGCCAGCGCGCGCTCCCACGCAGCGGCAACGTCCTCTTCGCGATCGACGTAGATACCTTGCAGGCCAATGGAAATGGCGAACAGATGGTAGGGCACGTCAGGGATCGACTGCGAAGCTTCGAACTTGGGGTCGCCCTCCATCACCCGTTGCTCCCAAGTGACCTGGTTGAGGTCCTCGTTGTTGAACACGGCGCAGATCCATTGTGGGTTGTCCCACTGCTGCCAGTACTTGGCCACGGTGATCAGTTCGGCGAGGTTGTTCATCTGCATCGCCCCATCGCCCACCAAAGCAACCACAGCCCGTTGCGGGTGGGCGAATTTGGCTGCAATGGCATAGGGCACGGCTGCGCCCATGCAAGCCAGGCCGCCGGACAGCGAACACTGCATGCCCTGGCGAATCTGCAGGTCGCGGGCAAACCAGTTGGCACAGGAGCCGGAATCGCTGGTGATGATGGCGTGGTCGGGCAGGCGAGGGGACAGCTCATGGACCACGCGTTGCGGGTTGATCGGGTCAGCCTTGACCAGCGCGCGCTTGGCCACGGTCTTGTCCCACTGCGCACGCCAGGTCTCCACCTTGTCGCGCCAGCGCCGGTCGGTCTTGTGCTCGAGCAACGGCAACAGTGCGCGCAGGGTTTCGCTGGCGTCGCCAACCAGGTTGACCTCCATCGGGTAGCGCAGGCTGAGCATGTCGGGTTGCAGGTCTATCTGCACGCCGCGCGCCTGGCCTTCCTTAGGCAGAAACTCGGAATAGGGAAAGCCTGAGCCAATCATCAGCAAGGTGTCGCACTCGGTCATCAGCTGATAACTCGGTTCGGTGCCGAGCAGGCCGATCGACCCGGTAACCCACGGGAGGTCGTCCGGCAACACAGCCTTGCCCAGCAGCGCTTTGGCCACCCCGGCGCCGAGTTTTTCGGCAATTGCAATCACCTGCTCTGTTGCCTGCAGTGCGCCGGCACCTACCAGTATCGCCACCTTGTGCCCGGCGTTGAGTACATCGGCGGCGCGCTGCAGGTCTTGGTCGAACGGCACCACCCTGGGCTTGCTGTAGCCGATGCCGGAATGCACCGTACCGTGAGCCCTCGGCGGTTCGTTATAGGGCAGGTCCTGCAGATCATTGGGCAGGATGATGGCGGTAACGCGGCGCTCGCCGACGGCGGTGCGCACTGCACGGTCGAGCAGGTGGCGCACCTGCTCCGGTGTCGATGCCTGCTGGACGAACGCACCGGCAACGTCCTTGAACATCGACAGCAGGTCCAGCTCCTGCTGGTAGTGCCCGCCCAGTGCCGCACGAGCCTGTTGACCGACGATGGCCAGCACCGGCTGGTGGTCCATGCGTGCGTCGTACAGGCCGGTGAGCAGGTGCGAGGCGCCTGGGCCGGAGGTGGCCATGCAAACACCGAGCTCGCCGGTGAACTTGGCATGGGCGCTGGCCATGAAGGCGGCCATTTCCTCATGGCGGGCCTGGATGAATTCAATCTTGCCCTTGGCCCGGCTTAGCGCGCCGAACACCCCATTGATGCCGTCGCCGGGGTAACCGAAGATGCGCCGTACTCCCCATTGATACAAACGTTCCACCAGAAAGTCGCCTACCGTGCCGGTCATTGCCTGCTCCCGTTCTGTTATCGATAGGTGTCTGGACTTGGCACGTGTCGGGAAAGTTTCAACGGTATGCGCACCCGTCTGCCGGCTGGAACCTCGCAACAGCCGACGGGTTCGAAGGTGAACCGATGACCCCCAGGGTGCGCATCATGACGCTCATGAATACAGAAGATGCCAGCGTGCAGGCCTTGTATTTCGAAGACGACGGCGCCACGCCGAACAGCCGTTTGCCCGTGCTGTTCTACCGGTTGAAGCTCGATCCGGCGGGGGACAATGCCAGCGCATTCGAAGCGCTGTTTGCGGCTCACCAATGGACCCCGCTGTGGCGCGACGGAATCTTCGGTTATCACCACTTTCACCCTAACGCTCATGAGGCGCTGGGCATTGCCTGTGGGCAGGCGCGATTGATGCTTGGCGGGGAATCAGGGCAGAGCGTCAGCGTGGAGCGGGGCGATGTGCTGGTGCTGCCGGCTGGTACGGGCCATCGCTGCATCGAGTGCAGCGATGAGTTTCTGGTGGTCGGCGCCTATCCCCACGGGCAGGAAAACTACGACATCCAGCGGCCCGACAGGGCAGCGCACCCGTGTGCCGTTGCGCACATCGCCAAAGTACCGCTACCTCAGCAAGATCCGGTCGGCGGCATGCGGGGTGCGTTGATGACGCATTGGCGCTGAGTGCGCTGCAGTCAGGCCGAGTGGTCCATTGCCATCGGCCATTTCACCTAACTGCCGGAACCTGCGCCGGATCCACTACCCGATGAGCCTCCGCTACCACTGCCCGAGCCTGTACCGCTGCCACCAGAGCCATTACCCCCGGTGCCCGAACCACTGTTGGTACCGTCACCGCCCGTGTTGTCCGTCCCATTGTCATCAGTACCGCCATTACCCGTACCCATGCCATCGCCTGGTGTTCCTGAGCCCGTGGCACCGCCTTGGCCGTTCATTTGACCATTGTCGTGCGGTTGCACGCCCGGGGCGCGCTGATCGTTCAGGTCTGTGGCAGCCAGGGCAAGTGGTGCAGCCAAGCCCAGGCACAGGGTAAGCACAAACGCAGAGGGTTTTGTGGGTGTCATGGTGAAACGCCTTTCAGGGTTGTTCACCTACTGTTCGGCCAGCCGCTCGCGGGAGGGTGCCTGCTGAGCGACGGAAGGCGCATTGCTTGCAGCGTCTATGGCGTCTCATTGTGTAATTTTGGATACACAACCAGACAAGGAATAACCCTTTGACCAGAAGCGCTCGGGCATATCTCGCCAGGCTGCTCCTGAGCAGAGCCCCAAGAGCACACCATTGAGCATCAAGCGATCACTGGTGAAGGGAATAGCGGCGACGGGCGGGCAGTGTCGGGTTCATAGCGGCTCCTGCGGCTCGACGCCTGGTTCGGTCACCAGCTCGCCGTCAAGCCCTAGCTTGTCCAGCAGGCGGCGGGCATCGTAAGGGGCATGGACTTTCTGGTCGTTGTCGAAGTAGCAGTACACGTCGCGGGAGGTGCGTTTTGCCGGGGCGCGGCGCATCACACGCTGAGCATCCTCAGGCTGGCTGCCTGCAGCCCAGGCTTGTATGCGCAGGCGCCAGCGCCGCAATGCCTTGGCCGTGTAGCCGCTACTGTACAGCTCGACATCACCATGCAGGCGCAAGTACACGAAATCGGCCGTGACCTCTTCGACATAGGGCCATTTGCCGGCGCTGTCGGCGACCACCAGGGCAACCTTGTGCTTGCGTAGCAGGTTGATGAAGGTGTCACAGAGGAAGCTGGGGTGGCGGATTTCCACGGCGTGGCGCAGGCGCGCATTACCCGGCACGGCAGTGCCGCCATTGCCTTGCAGGCGTTCAGCGGCGTGGCGCGCAAGGCTGCGAGCGGCTTTGCGGTCGCGTGGCAGCTTGGCCAGAAAGTCGCTGAAGCGCTGCGCGTCGAATTTCAGGTTTGGGGGAAACTGCCACAAGAAGGGGCCGAGTTTGTCACCTAGCAGCAAGGGGCCCGATGCGAAGAAGTTGGCAAGCGCCTCGTCGATTTCGCGGAGCCTGCGTACGTGGGTGATGTAGCGCGGCGCCTTGACCGAGAACACGAACCCCTGCGGTGTCTCGTCACGCCACTTGCCATAGCGTTCGGGGGTTTGCAGTGCGTAGAACGAACCGTTGATTTCGATACTGTTGACTGCTCGCGATGCAAATGCCAGCTCGTCGTTCTGGCGCAGTCCCTCGGGGTAGAAGTCCTTGCGCCATGGGCCGTAGCGCCAACCGGAAATTCCAATGCGGATCTCGCTCACCATAGCCCCCTGCGGTCCTGTACTTAACAGTAGCGACAGGCAGCAGGACAAGAGGGTTCAGCAGGATTGACGAGTGGCTGACATGGAAAAAAGGAACGTTACCGGTGCTGCAATCGTCCACCGAAGGCCAGGGTTTCACTCAGGTATATCATGAACAGCCTGTTCATAAAGGGGCACAGAAGGGCGCCCATCCTTGCGATTATCAGAACATGAAGTTCGACCCGGACTCTCCAGACTTGGAAATGGGACGCCTCGGATGGGGTGAGAAGTTCCCATGCACTACTTCAGCGGTAGGGGGGGCTGACCGACTGACTGTTGCGGTTGAACGTTGCGCGGCTCTTGGGCTCTGACTAGCAGGGATAGAACGAGGCGGCCGTCATGAGTATCGAACGCAGCATTCCTGAACTTGAAGCCTGGTACGCGCAGTACGACGACATCAGCTACCGGCGCGAATCGCCGGATGCCTACCACCATGAACTGGTACGCACCGCCGAGGCGCTGCGGGACGATGGTGCGATTGACTGGGATGACTGGTTGGCGCTGAAGGCACTGGCCGATGAGGCACATATCCGGGCACTGGAAGATGCCGTGCAGGCTCATGTGAGTGACCCCCACTCATGAAAGCGCTGAAGATCGCCACCTTCAATATCAATGGCATCCGCAGCCGCCTGCCCACGCTGTTGGCCTGGCTGGAACGGGAGCAGCCGGACATTGCCTGCTTGCAGGAACTAAAGGCGGCCGACCAGCAGTTTCCTCGCCAGGCCATCGAAGCGGCAGGTTATGGTTGCCTTTACCAAGGGCAACCCTCATGGAACGGCGTGGCTATCCTGGCGCGTGATAGCGAGCCGCTGGAGGTGCGTCGCGGGCTGCCTGGCATGCAGGACGATCAGCAAAGCCGCTATCTGGAAGCTGCGGTGCACGGCGTGCTGGTGGGCTGTTTGTACTTGCCCAATGGCAACCCGCAACCCGGCCCGAAGTTCGATTACAAACTCCGTTGGTTCGACTGCCTGATCAAGCATGCCCAAACACTGCATGGCAGCGGCCATCCTGCGGTGTTGGCCGGCGATTTCAATGTTGTGCCGACCGATCTGGACATCTACAACCCGCGCTCATGGCTCAAGGACGCGCTGCTGCAACCTGAATCGCGGGCGTATTTCCAACAGTTACTGGCGCAGGGCTGGGTCGATGCTGTTCGCCACCTGTATCCCGAGCAGCGCATCTACACGTTCTGGGATTATTTTCGCAATCATTGGGCGCGTAATGCCGGGCTCCGTATTGATCACCTGCTGCTCAACCTCAGTCTCAGCCCTTATCTGAAGCAGGCGGGCGTGGATGCCTGGGTGCGCAACGAAGCCAAGGCCAGCGATCATGCGCCGGTCTGGATCCAGTTGGGCTCGCGCCGCCAGCAACGTTAGCTGGCAGTGCGGCTGTTCCCTGGAGCGTGTGGGCAGGATAGGCGTCTGGGCACCCATCGGCAAAGTTACACTCATTTCCCCTCATCGCATTCATCTTCAGTGATCAGCGTCGGCTACGCTGATTATTCACCTTTGACGCCTACGATTACGCCGAGGACCTGACGTGCGGCTCTTTGACCTCATCACACAGAACACCGAGCTCATTCTTCAGGCTTGGGAAGATTTTGCTCGCACTCGTCAAGGACATGCTGTGGGCAGTAACCGCAGGCCTGTTGCTTGGCTGAGGCTGACGCTGCTTAGTTGAGAGCGGTAGCAGGAGAGGACTATCGCCCGACATCGCAGTTCATCTGGGTTGATGACGCCTTTGGGGCGATGCAGTACGAAGCCGACCTGGTGATGGAATGGAACCTGATACTCCCAGCGCTCTCGACGATGATCCGAGCGGGCCATCGGGTAGTCCTGAGTAGCCGTGATTACATCTACAACAGCGCACGGCGTGATCTTAAGAGAACGGCATTTCCTTTGATCGAGGAAAAGGGCAGGCCCGTGTTTGTGCAGAGACTCGATGTAATGCCTCATGTCATGAAGGGGGTGTTTGACGTATGGTTCCATCAGGATTGGATGATTGCTGCCTGGGATGGCTTTCAGGGGAACAAGGAGTGGTGATGAAAATGCTGTCCAAAGCTGTTGCCAGCAAGCTTGAAAATTTTGCGGCGCCAAAGCGTGGTGATGAATTTGAAGATCTCTGCCTAGATATTTTTGAGCACGTCCTGAGTAAACAAGGGTTTCCCATCATCGGGGGCCCATACTCGCGGATCGTTGCACGGGGTGTCAGTGGCGATTCACAGGGTGGTGTGGACATTTATGATCCGGCGACTCTGGCTGCAGCCCAGTGTAAAAACCAAGGAAAGGTTTACGTCTCCCATCTTGAGGATGAAGTTCAGAAGCTTCAGAGCTTTAGTAAGCCGGTTGCCCACTGCATCTCTTCACCACTGCCGACAATGACATGATCCAGCACCTGTACATCTACCTGGCTGAGCAACTGCTTCAAGGTTCGAGTGGGGGGGGCTGTCGGTTTTGCTGGGCTGTGATTGTCGATCAGGCGCAGTGTGGAGGTGGCCTTCAATCCGCTCCCCAAAGCATCAGCTTTCTGGCCGTCGACGGTATCCGCCACTTGTTCGCCGGTCAAACAGCGTTGCAGGGATGGGTTAATCCAGGGTAAGCAGTCTCCGCAACCAGCCCGCGGCCATTACCCTGCGTATGCAGGTAGACCCAGACCACGGCGTCCCAGAAGCCTGCCGGGCCTTCGAGCTGGCCAACACATTCGACCAACTAGCTTCCCGACTCGCGGCTGGTTCGTGCTGGGGCAATGGCAAATGGTGCCATGCCAAGTTGACGTGATTTTTGGTGACGATCGAGCAGTTGCAACTGCGGCAGGTAACTGGGTACGTTCGATTATGGTCAATGGGGAGTGCGTTGGCGTGCTGACTCAGCACCAGAAGGTAGATCCCACACGTGGCAATCAACGTTAATAGCTGTTTGAACATACTCACGTATTCTGTTCTCGGGAATGACGTGAGCATGTCTGTATCAGGGCCTTACTTCAGTGATCGATCCGGTAGCCGTAGCAACTGAATTTCGGGGTCGGGTCTGGGAGGCTAGAACTGCACCTCCGTGATTGAATCAGCGCCGAACCAGTTCTGTAGAGTTGCGCTTGCGGGGGCAGATATCTCTTGAGTGAACAACAACGCCAATCGGATCTGGGGCCTGGAGCAGGCCACGTAGAATAGATTGCGATTCCGCTCAAATTTCTCTTGCCTGTTCGCGGGCACAGTTGGACGGCTCGCATTCTCAAGCATTTCCCCGAAGTTGTACTTGCTCCAACCTCTACCTACAACGACAAGCACATTTTCGAATTGAGCACCTTTGACGCCGTGCTTCGTTTCGAAAGGTGAATGACCGTCCAAGTATCGGCAGAGCGCCTGTACCTCGGAATAAGGAGTCCCATGAAGTCCCATTAGCTCTGTCAGCCTTTGCGGGATGTCTTCTTCTGCGCTATCGAAGGTTTCAAGCTCGTGCTCAAGCTTTTCGATGGCATCCGGGAGTCGAGGACGGCGTGTACTCTGTAGGTGTTTGATGACCTCTCCCACAGTGCCTTCGTTTCGGAGTTTTTCCAATTGGTTCATGGCGGTGTCCCAAGCCGCTTTGTCCTGATGTCTCGGCAGAAGCGGAGTTCTGCCGCCCAATGCCTCAAACATCAAACCATACCGGTGGTTGGCGAACGCATTGCAGGCAGGCTCCAGCGCGTCCACAAAATAGGCGATGTGAGGGTGCTCCTTCTTGGTGAAAGCTTCATTGAACGTGAAGTTAGCAGCAAGATTTGAGTAGCCCTGTTCTGCAGCGAGCAGGCGGTGCGTCAGCATCAGTATCTTCGTATCCTGCTGATTCCAGCCGTCTGCCTCTAGCTGCTGCTTGACGCTATTCAAGGCGACCTTACCAACTTCCGTTGGGAGATCCCCTCCCCAGTGAGCGCCTGCCTGTCTCGTCCCCGTCCACGTGTTGGTCAGAAAGACGCGAACTTGCCCTGGTGCATCGGGATTTGTCACACACTGGTTTAGGCCTGGTCGCATGCGGTTGAGACAGTCCACCACAGGTTTGACGGAGCGGAAATTTGCCCCTTTTCCAATCTCTGTCACCGAGGAGTGAGTAAGCCTGCCGCAGCCACCGTCATAGATTTTCTGCCAGTGGTCGCCAAAGAACCCGAACAAAGGTGACTCTGGTTGGCCAAGAAAAAGAGCCTTGATGGCCTCAATCCAATCTTTGTCGGTGTCCTGATACTCGTCTATCAGAATGATGGGGAAGCGATCCCTGACTATGCTGCGGAATTTTGCATGGCCCATTAGCGCGATAGTGAGAGGGAGCACGTCATCGTGATGCAACAGCGCTCGGCTATCTCGAAGGGATCGATGCCCAAGATTGTACTCGATGCTTCGACTTCCAATGCACTCACCTTTCTCAGCCAGAAGTTCCTGCCACTTTGGCAGTTGCTCTACCAGCGCACGCAGAGGCTTCTGGAAACCGCTGATCAATGACCAGCAGAAGGCGTGGTTTGTCTCGCAAAAGATCGCGGGATTACGATCAGTCCGCGCGGCAATCTCATCCTTGGCTACGTTGGTGAAGGTTATGCAGGCGATCTGCTGGTTCTGTCTCAGCAGTGTGGCCTGGTCCCGCTTGAGCAGGTATCTGAGTGCTTCAATCAGCGAGTAGGTCTTGCCTGCACCAGCGCCAGCCTCCAAAAGGAAGCTTTGCCCGGTGTTTATACAATCGAACATCTGCTCCAACGCTACTTGGCTGGCGTGCTCAGCCGGTGATTGCTTAGGCATTTTCCGGCTCTCCCGATGCCGCTAACGCAGCTCCGATTGAGGCTGCTCCTTTCGTTGGCACATGGAGCGGGCTGTCGTTATCGGCCAGCCATCGTATGCCGTCAAGCATGTACTTAGGAGCAGTCCAGGTAGTCTCGGTAATGGCGTACTTGAGGGCGAATTCGGACTTTTTCTGCTTGCTAGCAATTGCGCGAGCTTCAAGTTCCAGTGTTTCACTCGTGGTAGCCGTCAAACCAAACAGCGTCGGATTTGCAAGAATGAAGGCATCCTCGAATGTTCTGCCGCAGGGCCCCTCATCATTCTCTGGGCATTGGTAGGCAATGCGATTTCCCTTCAGGACTCGCTGTGAGTCCGTCATAGCCGTCAAGGCTGCCAATGTGACTGGCTGATCTCCCTTGAACCAAGCTTTAAGACATTCGTTACTCGAATGCTTACCTTGATGAACTGTACAAGCCTCGCCGCCAGGCTTCTCCACTGCGTCAAGATCGGTAATGATTAATGTGCGCAACTCAAGGAAGTCCAGGAGCTCGAAGAACAGATGAGCATAGGCGCCACCCACTTCCATGACCGTCATGTACTGGCTGGATAGTTTTGGTGTCGCACTATCAGTTGCTTCCAGTTTTTTGATCATTTCCGGCAGCAGAAGGCGCTCGCTAAGGCCTTCGACAAGCACAGCTTTGTCCGCAAAGAACAGATCGCACCGCGTTAAGGTCATGTATTGGTGCAGGAACTGTTTGTCTTCTGGCGGGGTTGACTTGAGCCCCTTGCGTAAGTCTTTAATTTTGGTTTGCCGGACACCCGCTGGCCCGCCGTGTGCCGCGCGGCCGAGGAAATAGCGAATACACTCGAATCCAGCTGCATTCGCAATGTGCGATGAATGCGTAGATACAACGAACTGGACTGGCCAAGGCATCCTGTCGGCTGAGCCTGCAACCAACTCTGTGGCTATCTTGTCCAACTGCCGAATGAAGACCTCTTGCATCTGTGGATGCAGATGCGCTTCCGGCTCCTCAATGAAGATGAGGTGTATCCCAGGCTGTTTTGCCTCTGCCCGGTAGGCTTTGTAGAAGCTGGCTAGCTGCAGGAGGATGAAGATCAAGTTTCGTGCGCCCAGCCCGTTGTAGGCCTCAGGGAGCGTGATGCCGCTGTGGCCTGGATAGCGCACCTTGGTGAAATTCGATAGCAGCTTCTGGATGTCCAGGATGGTTTCTGTATGAAGTTCCTGTTGGCCCAGTCCAGGGTAGCCAAAGATTTGTAACGCCGGTACCAGCGCCTTCAGCTGTTCGCTAAAACTACCATCGACCTGTTTTTGGATATCGTTAACGGTTTCCTTCAGGGCATCTGCGATCATTTTGTCAGCGGGTTCTGCCGAGGCAGAAGACGCGGTGGCGAACAGGCTCTCCAGTGTCTTGGCAAGGACATCTGATTCCCGAGAGGTCACATCGTCCAATCCCCTCTGCGCGTTGATGAACCCCGTCTTGACCAAGCCCGCCAGCGCTGCTGGTGGCAGTTGCCTACAATTTTCCGGATCGTTGGGATCCTCGGCGAACAGCTTTGTGCTGAACATGTTTGGGATGCGTTCTCGCAATGCTCTGAAGAACACAGCTGTCGATTCGCTGTCTTCAGCATCAATGGTTAGATCAGCGAAGAAGACATCCAGCACTCCGTCATTTAGCTCGTAGCGCAGGACGAGCAAAGCCTCATGGCAATCGGGATCAAGGTCAATTACAAACGGCGCGAGTGGTCCCAGCTGCGGTTTGTCTGGGTCATATTTGATCTTGATGCGTAGCTCTATGACAGGTAGTAGCGCACGTACTGCTGCATCATCTGCGCCTTCAGCATGCGCTTGATAGGCTTTGCGGAATCCGTCGTAGCTGGCACTGGAGAAGTCCTCTACACGAAAACGTGCGTTACCGTCAGCTAGCAGCCGACGCATGACTTCGGATAGCGAAGTTTTGCCACTGTTGTTACGCCCCACAATGACAGTCGTTTGCGCTTCAAGCGCCAAGTTAACGTCGGCAAGAAGGCGAAAATTCTTGATCTCCACTTGATGGATTCGCATCAGGTTCTCCTTGAGCTATGGCGGTTCCATTTAAATTACAGACGGTGCCATACTTTTACGAAGAATGTGGGAATTTATGCTCAGAGATGTCGCGCCTAAAGAGTTTCAAGATAATTCCGCGTGGGCGTGTTGTGCCTGAACGAGCTAAATATGCTTTTTGAGCAGTTGAAACTGGTCCTGCCGCTGGCCAGGTGCCTGGCGACAAGTCAGCCAAGGCAGATCACGACCGCGTCGGATTCCTCTGTGATCAGAGCTGCGGGCGCTACTGAACGAGCTGACCCCTCGTGATAAGGTTCCAGCCATGGAGGCTTTCATTCATTAGTTGGATGAGGTTGATCCCCAGTCGTTCGCGTTTCGCTATCCAACCACGAAGAAGGTGAAGTCAGCCTGCCAGACATACGTCACGTCAACGTGCGGCACCTTGGGGAGGACATGGACAGCGTGTTCTCGCTCTTGGATGGTATCCATGGCGAGTTGGGGGAGATGGACCAGCACGATGCACCTGGATAACGAACATTTGAACAGGGCTATAGGGCGGTATTTCTGGTTTGCAGAAACGGAAATGTACTCCCCCAGAAATACCCCTATACCCCCAGCAGGATGCGCGATCGAGGATGGCGATTTCTAACAGCTGTCGAACGAGGTGGCGCCCACTGGACTCCATTGTACCTCCATGGCGGACTGTCAGTGGCTCTTTGCGGATCTGCTTCCCCGCCTTCAGGCGGCGTTGCTGGTTCTATTACGGCAGTTACTTCGTCCGTAGCTGTGCGGCAGCAGTCATGTCTGGGGCTTCAGCGCCACCTCGGTGGAAAGCGGAGGGCGTCCGGCATTCTGGCACAGTATAAGGCCGCGCATGGATCAGCTGAGACTCCTAATTGTGAACCCCCGATCACAACCTGACTGAAAATGATAGCATATTGCCTACACCCCAGTAACGTTGGGAGGTGGGTTCTGCGACCTCCGCTTTGAATGTCTAGGATGAGCATGCGCATAGGGATTGATTTTGGAACGAGCTACACCGCAGCAGCTGCCTACATAGACGGTGAGCTTCGACATATTTCCTTCGGCGGCGACAGCCAGTTTCGAACTGCGGTATTCATACCGGAGAAGTCTATTGACTGGACCCTTTTCCAGCCAGACGCCTATGAGCAGCAGGTCCGCGACAACCTTAGTGCTTCGACGGCGGCGTATACGAAGGCTCTCGGAGAATACGACGAGGCAACCAGCAAAATTCGGTTCCACTATCGATCGCTAGCGAAGAATGGCGACATTACTCAAGAGGAGGCACAGGCTCGAATTTCCTTGGCTACCTCGGAGCTGAGGAAGCCTGTATCGCCTTTGGCTGCGGAAATTCGGAGAGCGACCATTTCCGCAGCTCGACGCCATTGGGCCCATGAGCAGAGGGAGGCGGGTAGGGCTAGCTCGATTAACGTCGACGAATCAGCAGTTTTTGGCGAAGACGCGATTGAGGAATTCTTTTGGTACGAGGAAGGCCGACTCATCCAATCTCCGAAATCCATGCTTGGTTTCAGGTTAGCTGCTCCACAGCGCGAAGCGATTGTGAAAATCGTCTCGAATGTCCTAAAGCACGTCCGGCGTGCGGCGACTGAGCAATTGAGTGTCGATGTCACTGAAGCCACTATTGGCAGGCCTGTTGTATTTAGAAGCTCCATGGGGCCAGAGGGAAGTGACCAGGCAGTGGAGCTACTGCGCGAAGCAGCACATAGTGCGGGATTCAGATCAGTGGATTTCCTGGCAGAGCCCGCAGCAGCCGCAATAACCTATCACATGGATTTCCCAGAGTCCCAGTTTGCGGTAGTCGTGGATGTAGGAGGTGGTACCACTGATATCGCCGTTGGGCATGTCGGTGGTCAGGAGGGGGCGCCGAAGCTGGACGCCAGTTGGGGGTTAGCTAAGGGCGGCACCGATGTGGACCTTGGACTTTCTCTTCGCGCGGTAATGCCACTATTTGGAAAAAATGACTGTCGCCTGCTCGCACCGTTTTACGTCGATGCTGCCATGGTCAGCGACCAGAACCGGCAAGCGGCCTTTCGAAAAGTAGACGTTGATTCGATCAAAGCTCCTTACAAGAAGCGTTTGCTTGCGCTGCAGCGGTATGGGGTCACTGTCAGGATGAATCGTGACGTAGAAAGGCTCAAGGTCGCTCTCAGTTCAGAAGCTGAAGCAGACGTTTCTCTCGATTACGTGCAGAAGGGGCTTCGAGCCAAGGCGGGGACATCTGATCTGGAGTTTGGATATGAAAGGTACATGCGCTCCTTCAACGAGTTGCTCAGTCAGGTGAGGGGGGCGACCGCTGGCCGAACTCCGATTGTGTTGCTTACCGGCGGCATGTCGCGAGCGCCCTATATCGCAGAGGCTGTCAAACGTCACTTTCCAGGTAGTGAGATACACCATGGAGATGCGTCGCTAGGGGTGGTAGGTGGCTTGGCGATGCATGCGGCCACGGTGCACAAGACGCCCTTTGACACTCATGCAAAACTCTGACTGCTTCGGCCACTGCCCAACTCCCGCAATGGCGAGAGCCCCAGGTTTGTGCCAGCACATTGTTCCGTATGCGTAATTGCAAGCCAAGGAGACAAGGATGACCCCGATCCACCGGCCAGCGTGCCCAGATTACCTCACCCCCTATCTATCTGATTTCCCGCCTGAGCACTCGGCCAGCATCATCCTGGCCAAGAGCTTAGTTACAACTCGCGCCGGTTATCCGAGCAAAATTTATAACCATCTGAGGTCGCTTCGCGATCTTCTAAGTGAAGTTTTCCAACATCGTTGCTGCTACTGCGAGATATACGCGGATCGTACTTCTGCTGGTGTTATAGAGCGATTTAGGCCTAAATC
>Ga0160485_100467_pt1 | contig 13619 bp, 16 predicted proteins | sample DIDnMG_2_FD_108224 | JGI IMG/M metagenome (GOLD analysis project Ga0160485, IMG submission 108224) | Enriched soil microbial communities from UW Madison campus, WI, USA - DID2878_E24_Lignin MG | ecosystem: Environmental > Terrestrial > Soil > Unclassified | place: USA: Madison, Wisconsin...
CGCGACAGCGAGCGGGTCTGCTTCAGCCCTGGCAGGCCGGCCATGGCGGTCTCGATGGCGAAGGTGATGCGCTGCTCGGTCTCCAGCGGCGAGTAGCCGGGCGCGGCGGTGTTGATCTGCACCTGGACGTTGGTGATGTCCGGTACAGCGTCGATCGGCAGTTTCTGGTAGCTGTGGATACCCACCGCGGCCATCAGGACCACGGCCAGCATCACCACCAGGCGCTGCTCGATGGCAAATTGGATCAGGCGTTCGAACATGCAGGTGTCCCCGTGATCAATGGCTATGCTCGGCCGAGCCCTTGCCCAGTTCCGACTTGAGGACAAAGCTGCCGGCGGCGGCCACCTGGGTACCGGCCGCCAGGCCGCTGGTAATTTCCACGTGGCCGGCGTCGCGGCGGCCGGCCTTCACCGGGCGGGCTTCAAAGCCTTCCTCGGTGCGGGCAAACACAACAGTCTGTTCTTCCCAGGTTTGCAGGGCGCTTTCCGGCACCACCACAGCGGCATTGAAACGCTCGACGCTGACCGCGATATTGACGAACAGCCCGGGGCGCCAGGCGCCGTTGGGGTTGGCCAGGGTGGCGCGGACCGTGGCGGCGCGGTTCTGCTCGCCGAGCAGGCTGCCGACGTAGTTGACCTTGCCTTCGACCTGAGCGCCCAGGTCCGGCGCGCTGACCGTGACATTGCGGCCGGTCACCACCTCGTCCAGGTCACGCGGGGCCACGGCGAAGGTGGCCCAGACCCGGCTCAGGTCAGACAAGGTAAAAGCGTTGCTGGTCTCGTCGACCACCTCGCCCACAGTCAGGTGCTTTTCCACCACGACTGCATCGAACGGTGCGCGCAGTTCATAGTGGTTGCCAGCGCCGGCCGGGCCCACGGCGGCGACCTTCTGCCGGGCGTTGGCCAAGGCAATTTCGGCCTCCTGCAGTACCTGGCGCGCCTGCAGGTAATCCTGCTCGGCGCTGATGCGTTCCTGCCACAGCTGCTGTTCGCGCTGGAAGGTCAGGCGCGCCAGCTCAAGGCGGCGCTGGGCGGCCTGTTGCTCGCTGCGCAGGTCGGAAATCTGCTGGCTGGCGATCACCGCCAGGACCTGGCCGCGCTTCACCGCCTGGCCCAGTTCAGCTTGTACCGCCTCGACCACGCCGGGTACACGCGGCACCACGTGAGCAGTGCGGTCTTCGTCGAAGCGGATTTCCCCCGGGAAGCTGAAGGCGGTGCCCAACTCACGAGGGCCGGCGGCAGCCAGCTGCACGCCGGCGGCCTCGATCTGGGCGATGGACAGGTGCAACTGGCCCTCTTCTTCGCCGTGCCCTTCCTCGGCATGGCCTTCGGCCGCCTTCTCGGTACCATGGCCGTGGCTGTCTTCGCCATGGTCGTCGTGCCGGGCCTGCGCATTCGACGCCTGGCCGAGGTTGCCGGTCCAGGCCAGCCCGCCCAGGCCGAGCGCGGCCATGGCGGCGACCAGAAGGGCTATCTTGCGTGGGTTAGTCATTGTTGCTCCTGCTGTTCAAGGGGGTGCTCAGGTCATCGAGGTCGCCATAAATCCGCTCGACCTGCGCCCTGGCGTCGGTCGCCGATGCCAGAGCCTCGAGGTACAGCCCGCGGGCCTCGATCAGCGTGCGCTGGGCGTCGAGTACATCGAGGAACGCGAACTTGCCCATTTCGAAACCACGGGTGGCGGTGTCCACGGCCTGCTGCGCAGAGGGCAGGATGGTGCGGTCGTAGGCGTCCACCTCCTGCATCGCCGTGTGCCACTGGCTGACGGCGCTGCGGGTTTCGCTACGCAGGCGCAGTTCCACGGCGTTACGCAAGTCACGCGCCTGGTCGGCACGGCGTGCAGCCGCCAGCACGTTGCCCTGGTTGCGGTCGAACAGTGGCAATGGCATGGACAGGCCAACTACATTCACGCGCTCGCGGTCCTCGCGGCTGTACTGGCTACCGAGGCTGACGGTGAGGTTGGGAATACGCTGAGCCTTTTCCGACCCCAGCGACGCGTCGCCGCGCTCGATCTGGGCAGCAGCCAGACGCCATTCGACCGTTTGTTCAACCCGGTCGAGCAAGGCGTCGGCACTGGGCGCCAGGCCAGGCGAAAGGTTGGCGGCCTGCAACAGGTCGAAGCTTGCCAACGGGCTACCGGTCAGCCGTGCCAGAGCCTGGTAGGCCACGCCGCGCTGGGTCTGCGCACGGCGCACTTCTGCTTGGGCCTGGGCCAGTTGCACCTGGGCACGGGTGGCCTCCACGGGCGAGGACTGGCCAGCGGTCACCCGCCCCTGCACCACGCGCAGCCCGCGCTCGGTCAATGCCTGTGATTGCTGCGCCAGCTCTAGCGCAGTCTGCGCGCGCAAGGCGGCGTGAAACGCCTGCACCACATCGGCACGCAGGCCATTGCGCTGGCGTTCCAGGCCAAGCTGGGCCATGGCCTGGCCGGTACCGGCCACAGCAATACGTGCGCCACGCTTGCCGCCCAGTTCCAGCGGCTGGCTGAGGGTGACAGTGGTGGTGCTGGTATCGCGGCGGGTGTCCTCGACCTCCCAGGAGAGCTCTGGGTTGGGGAGCAACCCGGCCTGGCGCCGCTCGCCGTCGGCAATGCCGATTTCCCGGCCGGCTGCGGCCAGTTCCGGGTTTTGCGCAAAGGCGGCGGCCAGCGCCTGCGGCAGGCTCAGGCTCTGGCTGGCCTGGGCGCTGGTGGCACTGGCCAGCAGCAGGCAGAGCAAGGCGATCTTGGGGGGGATGGGCACGAACAAATCCTCGTCGACGCGTGTAGGCGAAGGACTGTAGAAAGCCGTGCTTATCGGGGCGGTGGCGGAAAAATTACAATTCTGTAATCCAGCTGCGTTTCTCTTGGTAGGAGCAGCCTTGTGCTGCGAAGAGGCCGGCAATGCCACTACATCCACTGTGGCAGTACCGGCCTCTTCGCAGCACAAGGCTGCTCCTACAGGGGGTATGTACATGCTGAGGGTTCGATAATCGCCCACTTTCCCGGTAAGACGTTTTAGGCCAATTGACTAAACTAACCAGTCGGTACAAAACTAACTGCATCCAACAACAACAAAGCGATGCTCGTCATGAAGCCCCTTATTCTCGTGCTCAACGGCCCCAACCTGAACATGCTGGGTACCCGCGAGCCTGCCCAATACGGCCACGAAACCCTTGCTGACCTGGCCCAAAGCTGTGCCGACACTGCCCATGCCCACGGCCTGGAAATCGAATTCCGCCAAACCAACCACGAAGGCGAACTGATCGACTGGATCCACGCCGCCCGCGGCCGTTGCGCCGGTATTGTGATCAACCCCGGCGCCTGGACCCACACCTCAGTGGCCATCCGCGACGCCCTGGTGGCCAGCGAAGTGCCGGTCATCGAAGTGCACTTGTCCAACGTGCACAAGCGCGAGCCGTTCCGCCACCTGTCATTCGTATCGTCCATTGCCGTCGGCGTGATCTGCGGTCTGGGCAGCCATGGCTACCGCATGGCCCTCAGCCACTTCGCCGAAATGTTCCAGGAGCGCACGGCATGAGCCAGCACGCCATCCTCGCCGGCCTGATCGGGCGCGGCATCCAGCTGTCGCGCACCCCCGCCCTGCACGAACACGAAGGTGACGCTCAGGCCCTGCGCTACCTGTACCGTCTGATCGATGCCGACCAGCTGCAACTGGAGGACAGCGCCCTGCCCGGCCTGCTCGACGCCGCGCAGCACACAGGCTTCACCGGGCTGAACATCACCTACCCGTTCAAGCAGTCGATCCTGCCACTGCTCGACGAACTGTCGGACGAAGCCCGTGGCATCGGCGCGGTGAATACCGTGGTGCTCAAGGACGGCAAGCGCGTCGGCCATAACACCGACTGCCTGGGCTTTGCCGAAGGCTTGCGCCGCGGCCTGCCCGACGTGGCTCGGCGCCAGGTGGTACAGATGGGTGCCGGTGGCGCCGGTTCGGCCGTGGCCCACGCCCTGCTGGGTGAAGGGGTCGAGCAATTGGTGCTGTTCGAAGTGGATGCGGCCCGCGCGCAGGCCTTGGTAGACAACCTGAATGGCCATTTCGGCGCTGGCCGTGCCGTGCTCGGCACCGACCTGGCCGCAGCCGTGGCCAAGGCGGACGGGCTGGTCAACACCACGCCGGTCGGCATGGCCAAGCTGCCAGGCACACCGCTGCCGGTCGAGCTGCTGCATGCGGGATTATGGGTTGCGGAAATCATCTACTTCCCGCTGGAAACCGAACTGCTGCGTGCGGCTCGGGCACTGGGTTGCCGCACGCTGGATGGCAGCAACATGGCGGTGTTCCAGGCGGTAAAGGCGTTCGAGCTGTTCAGCGGGCGCCAGGCGGATGCGGCGCGGATGCAGGCGCACTTTGCCAGTTTCACCTGATAGAAAAGTGTTGGCTTCTTCGCGACGGTTCGACGCGAAGAGGCCAGTTCTAATCACCTTTTTCAGCAAGCAAAGCCTGTATCACCTGTTCCTGCCCGCCATAATCCCCCTCGCCAAAGTGCACATGGCGCACCTGCCCCTTGCGGTCGACAAAGTAATGCGCCGGCCAGAACTGATTGCCCCAGGCATTCCACACCTTATGGTCGTTGTCCACCGCCACCGGGTAACCGATACCCAGCCCAGCCACCTTGTTTCGCAGGGTGCCCACATCGTGCTCGTAGTCGTACTCCGGCGTATGCACACCCACCACCACCAGCCCCTGGTCGGCATAGCGCCGCGCCCAGTCGTTCACATGAGGCAGGCTGCGTTGGCAATTGATGCAGTCCCAGGTCCAGAAGTCCACCAGCACCACCTTGCCCTTGAGCGCTGGCCCATCCAGCGGAGTCGAGTTGATCCACTGGCTGGCCCCCGACAGCGACGGCATCGCGCCGTAGCTGTCACGGGCCATCAGGTGGCCGGCCAAACCCAGCCCCGTCAGCGCCAGGGCAATACCACCCACCTTCAGCATCAGGCGGCGATCAATTCTCATGGCAACCGCCGGTGGCATAGGTGCGGTACTGCACGCTTTGCTGATGGCCCTTGGAGTCGAGGTAGTCCATGCGGGTGTTCACCAGGCCGCAGGCGTCGCTCTGGTCGTCCTGCACCGACAGCACTTTCTTCACATCCAGGTGTTCACCGTAGCGGTACTGCATGGCACCGGCATCGGCCATGGGTGCGGTGGCGGCCTGGGCGGCAATGCCGCCAAAGCTGAGCACGGCGAACAGGCTGGCGCTGGCGAAAGTTTTGAAGTTCATGGCATCTCTCCTGTGTAACGCTTGGCAGTGGGGGGTGTTGTTCCCCGGTCGAGAGCCATTTGACGCCTGCCAAGTATCCCGTCTGTGTCACTCAACCCCGGGATGTGCGTCCGCCTGTAGCTGCATCCCTGTCGGAAAAACCTCGTGAAATCATGGAAAACCCTTCGCAAGCAGGTAGTTATAAAAAAAAGGCGCCCACTAAGGGCGCCCCGGCTGTACAAACGGATACAATAGCTGCACGTAGTGACACACTAACGTTTGTTGTCACTCACGGGTTCAACTTTATCGTGACGGCTGTACAACTCAGCCCTCGAAGCACGCTCTGTAAGCGGCCCTCTGTTTTCACCTTTGCTGGAACGCGGAGTGGATTTATTGTCGCCATCACCCGAGCAACTACCGCTTTGAACGGTTTGCTTATCTTTCATAAAAACCTCGATAGAGCCACCTGTATTAAATGGCCCATCATACTGTTCTTCAAGATGTGGAACGCTGGAAAAAGCATGCTTTGTCATGCGATCTATCAGCACAGGGTCAGTGCAGCCAGGCGCGTCTCCACGGGGTATCCGGGCCGTCCGAATGGCGGCTGAATCTCGGTGCGTTCGAGGCCAAAAGCTTTTCTGCAGGCACTGGCTCGGCCTCAGTAACAGGGTCAGGGTCGATGTAATCATCCCGATCATCAGTTGGCGACTGAACAAGACGATCATTGCCCAACACTTGGCGATCCTGATCAATTTCCGGATCACTCTCCGGCGAGCCCTGCCCTGTCTGGTTTTTACCGTACATAAGCACCTCTCATAGGCCCAGATATTCTGAGCTTATTGAGTATGCGCCGTGCCTGAAAACAAAAGACAGGTATCAGACCACCGGACACAACCTATCAGAAACTAACCAACAACGACCTTCTTTACGTACAGTTCCTGGAGTGAACTTTTTCATGGTCCCCACTCGTTCGCCCGGCGGGTATCGCCAGGCGCTATTGAGTCACTTGTTGTTAAGAAATACCTATGCAAATGGCGATCACGCAGCCGCGCGGCTCTTCGGTCACGGGCGTGCCCCTTCAACGTGAGTACTGAAGCGCTCGAATGGTGGTACGTTCAGCAAGCAAAGCCGGCCATCACGGCTTGGCGGTACGCTCTTTATGCCACTGAAGTTTGGATACGCCATCCGGGGAGCCGCTGACACCGCGTGCTACTTGCTGGATATGGCCGCCTTGCCTGAGGAACGCTTCGATCTGCTCGCAGAGGCGGTCGTGGGCTCTATGGGCTGGGCTGGGGTATGTCTGGGACATGCAGGCTACTCGGTAATGAGCCACTGAAATACAGTTACCCGAGGCGCCATTATACTCGCTGTGCTGCAATCAGCCGCTAAACCGGAGTAAAACGCGGCTTATATCGGCCCGGCGGTCCATGCTCACCGTTTCGCTGCCTGCCCGAGCCACCCAAACCACCGCATGCGGGGTCGTATGTCCCTGCCAGATACACTGCAATACAAACCCCGCAGGCAAGCGCAAACGCGCCGGGTACACTGCGCCAACCCCACTCGAACAGGAACGCTGCGCATGGAACACGTCGATCACATCCTGATCGTCGACGACGACCGCGAGATCCGCGAACTGGTCGGCAACTACCTGAAAAAGAACGGCCTGCGCACCAGCATCGTCGCCGACGGCCGGCAGATGCGCACCTTCCTGGAAGCCAACAGCGTCGACCTGATCGTTCTCGACATCATGATGCCGGGCGACGATGGCCTGCTGCTGTGCCGCGAATTGCGCGCGGGCAAACACCGCAACACCCCCGTGTTGATGCTGACGGCCCGCAACGATGAAACCGACCGCATCATCGGCCTTGAAATGGGCGCCGACGATTACCTGACCAAGCCGTTCTCTGCCCGCGAACTGCTTGCCCGTATCAATGCCGTGCTGCGCCGCACGCGCATGCTGCCACCCAACCTTACCATCAGCGAAAGCAGCCGCCTGCTGCGCTTCGGCCAATGGCGGCTGGACACCACCGCACGCCACCTGCTCGACAACGAAGGCACCCTGGTGGCCCTGAGTGGCGCCGAGTACCGCCTGTTGCGGGTGTTTCTCGACCACCCGCAGCGGGTGCTCAGCCGCGAACAGCTGCTCAACCTGACACAAGGCCGCGAAGCCGACCTGTTCGACCGCTCCATCGACCTGCTGGTCAGCCGCCTGCGCCAGCGCCTGGGTGACGACGCCCGCGAACCCAGCTGCATCAAGACCGTGCGCAGCGAAGGCTATGTGTTCTCGCTGCCGGTGCAACTGCTCGAGTCGCCGTCATGAAGTGGCCACGCACCCTGGCTTCGCGCCTGGCGCTTATCTTCTTCACCGGCCTGGTGCTGGCCTACGGCTTGTCGTTTGGCCTGCAGGCCTACGAGCGCTACATCAGCAGCCGCTCGATGATGCTCAGCAACCTGGAGCAGGACGTGGCCACATCGGTGGCCATCCTCGACCGCCTGCCCGCGGCCGAACGTGCGGCCTGGCTGCCGCGGCTGGAACGGCATACCTACCGCTACCGTCTCGATCAGGGCCTGGCCGGCGAGGTGATGCCCGGCAGCGACCCGCCTATGGCCGCCGAGTCGATCGTCAAGGCCATCGGCAGCGACTACCGCCTGACCTTCCAGGACATCCCCGGCCCGAACCCCCACTTCCAGGCGCACCTGAGCCTGGCTGATGGCGCGCCGCTGACCATCGACGTCACTCCATCGCCGGTTCCGGTGGCCCGCTGGCTGCCCATGGTGCTGCTGATCCAGCTGGCCGTCTTGTTGCTGTGCACCTGGTTGGCCGTGCACCTGGCCATAGGCCCGCTGACCCGTCTGGCTCGCGCGGTGGACAACCTCGACCCGGACAAACCCGGCATACAGCTGGATGAAAGCGGCCCGCGCGAGGTGCGCTACGCCGCTGTGGCCTTCAACGCCCTGCAGGCGCGCATTACCGCCCACCTCAAGGAACGCATGCAGTTGCTGGCGGCCATTTCCCACGACCTGCAAACGCCCATCACCCGCATGAAGCTGCGTGTCGAAGTGATGGACGAAGGGGTCGAGAAGGACAAACTGTGGAGCGACCTGGGCGAAATGGAGCACCTGGTGCGCGAAGGCGTAGCGTACGCCCGCAGCATGGATACCAGCACCGAAGCCCCGTGCAGGATCAACCTCGACGCCTTCCTCGACAGCCTGGTGTTCGACTACCAGGACAGCGGCGCGCAGGTAGAGCGCAATGGCAGCACCGGCAGCCTGCTGGAAACCCGCCCGCACGCCCTGCGCCGAGTGCTGGTTAACCTGGTGGACAACGCCCTCAAGTTTGCCGGCGCCGCCGAGCTGGAGGTGTGCCGCGAGGGCGGCATGACCGTGATCCGTGTGCTCGACAACGGGCCTGGAATTCCCGCCGACGAGCTGGATGAAGTGCTCAAGCCGTTCTACAGAGTGGAGGGTTCACGCAATCGCAGTACGGGAGGCACCGGGCTGGGCCTCGCCATTGCCCAGCAACTGATCCAGGCCATGGGGGGTCGGCTGACCCTGAGCAACCGTGACAGCGGCGGGCTGTGCGCGCGAATCGAACTCAGCTGACAGGCGAGCGCACACCTACAATCCGGTACACAACCCCAGCACCGCCGACACACTGCAGATACCCCACCGCCACACACTTCCGGTCACACAACCAGACCCGGGAGCCATCTTGATGAAAGCCTTTACCCTGACCACCTTCGACCGCTTCGGCAACTGGAGCGCCGACCTGCCGTTAAGGCTGTTCCTGGCCTGGGAGTTTTTCGAATCCGGACTGGAGAAGCTCAACGGCAGCAACTGGTTTGCCGACCTGCAAGGCAGCTTTCCGTTCCCCTTCAACCTGCTGCCCGCCGAGCTGAACTGGCAACTGTCGATGTGGGCAGAGCTTGTGCTGCCGTTGCTGCTATTGCTGGGCCTGGGTACCCGCCTGGCATCATTGGGCCTGATGGTGGTGACCGTCGTGGCAATAGCGGCGGTGCACTGGCCGGCGCACTGGTCGAGCCTGGCCGAACTGGCACAGGGCTATGCCATCACCGACCAGGGCTTCGGCAATTACAAGCTGCCATTGATCTACCTCGTGGCGTTGCTGCCCTTGCTGCTGAAGGGGGCCGGTCGGTTCAGTCTGGATCATTGGCTCAGGGCGCGATTCTGCAGGTGAGTTGGCTGGGGCTGCCATGCAGCCCCCAAGGCCCTCAAACCGTACCGACGATGACGCCCTGCCCGCGCAACCCTTCCAGTAATGCCAGCCCCTGCTGCAAATCCCCTCCCAATGCCTCCAGCCGCGCCCGACCGGTGCCCTGCTCCAGCGCCAGCAACCGATACGCCAGCGGCGCCATCCGCGCAAAGCGCACCTGCAACGCGGCATCGCGATAAACCAGCAGCAAGGTTGGCGTCTCTGCTGCAATCGTTGGCTGATAGTCCGCCCCGATACGCTCCACCGGCCAACGATAGGCCAGCACCCGCGCCACACAAGACAACAGCGGCTCCCCGTTCAGCAGGTCGCCAGCAGGGTCATGCACCGGGTCCTCGGCATCGCTCAGGTAGAGCTGCGACTCGATCCACTCATAGTGGGCCAGCTCCAACTGCCAGGGCGCATCCAGCTCGACGCTCTGCAGATAATCAACGAACGCTTCGGCAATCTCGGTAAACAAGGGAGTCTGGCTTCGGTAGCTGGCATAAAAATCACGTACCCGGGCATGCCAGCGCTGCTCGCCCAATGCCTGGCGCATCACCGGAAAGCTCCCGGCCAGCAGGCCTTCGATGGCGCCGTAAAACAGTTCACGGTAAACCTTCAGGCGCCGTGCCTCCACGCCGGGGGGCGGGGCATTATGCTGAGGGTCGCGCAGGTACCGGGCCAGGGTGTATTGCTGTTCACGCAGTGTCTCATTCATGCGTTTGCCCACCCCAAACACGCTGTACAGCGCGGATACGTGCCGCCTCTGCCAACAGCTCGGCCAGTGGCGGGTAGTTGAAGTCACGTTCGAGCACCGTCGGCTGCACGCCAAAGCGCGCGCAGGCGAGCGCGTACAGCGCCCATACATCTTCCTTGACCGGTGCCCCATGGGTGTCGACCTTGAGGTCTGGCGCTTCATCGTAATGGCCAGCCACGTGCATGCCGGTCACCCTCGCCACAGGCAGGCCTGCAAGAAACGCCTTGGCGTCGTACCCGTGATTGCAGGCATTGACGAAGACGTTATTGACGTCCAGCATCAGGTCGCAATCGGCCTCATCGAGTACCGCCCGGATGAATTCGAGCTCACTCATCGCCTGGTACGGTGCGGCGTAGTAGCTGATGTTTTCCACGGCAATGCGCCGTTCCAGGTGTGCTTGCGCCTGGCGTATGCGCCCGGCCACATGGCGCACGGCTTCATCGGTAAACGGAATCGGCATCAGGTCGTACAGGTGCCCGTCATCACTGCAATAGCTCAAGTGCTCGCTGTACACCCGCACCTGGTGCCGATCTAAAAACTGACGGGTCTTGTCGAGAAAAACCCGGTCCAGCGGCGCACTGCCACCCAGCGACAACGACAGCCCGTGGCAGGTGATGGGAAAACGCTCGGCCAGCTGGGCCAGGCCTTTGCCATAAGCACCGCCAACGGCAATCCAGTTTTCCGGTGCACATTCGAGAAAATCCACTGCACCGGCGTTCATCGCCAGCAATTCAGGCAGCAGGCCGCGGCGCAGCCCAAGCCCGGCATTCAACGTCGTAAGCTGCATAAACAGGCCTCCAACAGGCACAGCGCCCCGCCTGACCAGCAGGCGGGGCGTTGCGTCACTTCAAGGTAAATGCGTCAGGGTTTGCCGGCCAGGTGGCTGAACAGCCCCTCGGGCATGGCCTTGCCGTTAGCCTGGTAGATCGCCTTCAGGTGATCGGCCGCTTCCTGTTCAGAGATAAAACCATCATGGTTGCGGTCGATCGTGTCGAAGTCAGCAGCACGGTCCTTGGCCACCGCCAGAAACTCTTCCCGCGAAACCTTGCCGTCTTGATTGCTGTCGGTCCTGGTGAACGAGGCGTCGCCGCACTTGCCCTCGCCGCATTTACCTTCACTCTGGCTGGCCTTGCCGCTGCCGCCGCACTTGCCTTCACCACACTTGCCCTCGCCGGCCACCTTGGCCGATGCCAGTTGATAACCCTGGGCCAACGGTTCAACTGCGAATGCATTGCTGGTCAAGGCCATGCTGCCGATCAGGGCAGCGCCCAGCAGGCCGATGGCGTTTCGTACTTGAGTCATGATGCAGCTCCACTGTGGTTGGAAGTGGAGCCATTAGGCCGTTGCGCTGTGTCGTGGTTGTATCGAGCGGGCTGCGGTTTTGTATGTGAGTGGGTCTGTTGTGCAGCCAGATACAATGCAATACACAACCCTGGAGCCAGCCCCGGGTGCACCGGGGCCGATGCAGGTGTTCAGTCTTCCAACGGCTTTGGCGGCGCAGCCGGCTTTGCAGGCTTGGCAGGCTTGCTGTCCTTGGCCTTTGTATCCGGCGCCACCGCTACAGGCTCAGGTGCGGCCACGGCCTTTTCGCTTGCAGGCAGCTCATCGACCGCCTTGAGGATCGCCTGCGGGTCGATGGGCTCGCCAGACTCGTCATCCTTGAGCATGTGGCGCTCGCCGTCCTTGCCCACCAGGATCACCTTGGTGCCCTTGCTCGCGCCCAGCTTCAGCTCACGAATCAGGGCCATGGTGGTCTGTTGTTCGAGGTTCTTGTCTTCGCGCTTCCCCATCATGTTCGCGACGCTGTACAGCACCAGATTGCGCTCCTTGAAGGCGGCCTGGGTGGCCGGGTCCTCGAGGGCCTTGTTCAATCCGCGCAAGGTTGGGTCTGCGCTGCTGGGCGCGATGACCACCAAGGGCCTGGCCTTGCCCACTTCCTTGGCCAGCGGTGCGTCACTGTCGGCCGCCAGCAGCGGGCCGGCGACAGCGAGCAAGGTAGCGAGGGTCAGTGACCGGACGAGCATGCGTATCTCCTTATTCTCTCGATAAACCAAAGACTACAGATCATGGAGAAAGATCCGACGCGGGAGCCTAAACCAACAGCCACAGACGTGCTCGGCACAAAGGTAACTTCCGATTTCCATGACCGGCCGGCAACATCTGCGCAAAAATCACCGCACAGTCTGAGCATAGCGCAAAGCCGCTGGCGCTACGCGGATCTGACCAAGGTCTGAACAGCTAGGGGAGCAGACGCGGCGGCGAATGCCTGTCCAGCGCTTCCAGCGTCAACTGCAGCATCACCGCGTGCTCCCGTTGCTGATTGCTGATGTGCAGCCGTGCGATTTCCGCTTCCCGGCCACCCACGGCCATCAGCCGTTCCAGCTCCGCGTGCAGATGACGCGGCACTTGCAGGCGAACCGGGAAGGTCTTGCGCAGGTAATCCTGCCAGAACCACTGCCGTGACAGATACTGAGCAATGCCTTCCCGGGTCTGCCCCGACAGGACGGTTTCACGGGCCACGCGAACGTCTTGGTTGCTCAGCGCAGCAATACCTGGATAGAGCATTTCGTCTGGCTGAGCGGGTAAGTCCAAAGCCCTGCGCAAGGCGATCCGGTATGCCAGGGCGAATTCGATCGACTCATTGCCCGCACCCAGCCGCTGGGCATGTTCAGCGGCAATCTGGTCGAGCAACGCCAACCGCCACAACCGACCACCGAGCCATAGCAATGCCCGCTCAGGCTGCCGGGCAAACTCGCCGCTTCGCGCACGCCATATCATCACGCGCAGTTCCAGGTCAGCGAAACGGGCAGTGGCGTTATCCTGGCAATCGGTGGCCGCTGCATGTTCGAACAGCTCACGCTTTAGCGCGTCATCCTCACTCATCGCCTGGAACATTTCGAGTATCCGAGATGCGAGAGAGGACGCGGTCGACGAGAATCGGAATGCTCCCGATGCCGTCAGCACCGACAGGGTGTTGAAGAAGTCAGCCGAGCGTTCTTCTGCTTCAAGATGGACCCACAGCGCGGCCATTTCGTCGCGATCCCCGGCTGCCAATACGTCCAGAAAACGCAGCCGGTATGGAACGCGGCTTGCCTCAAGCCAGTGCCAGGCAGTAAGCGCCTCAGGCGCAGCCGCCAGCAGATTGCCGGAAAGCCCGACCCTGCCAGAGCGCCACAGTTGCGACCGATGAAAACCCTCGGGCAACTCGGCAATACTGTTGCCGCAAAGGTCGAGAGTATGCAGGTCCGGAGCATCCATCACCCCGTATGGAAACTCGGGCATCTGGGTATGTGGCAGGTGCAGGGCATTGAGCTCGGTCATGGCGAAGACCGAAAATGCCCTGCCCAATGGGTTGTCCGAAAGGTTCAGGTACACCAGCGAACGACAACCCGCCAGGATCAATGCCTGGCTTTCGTCGAGTACGATCTGGTTACCCGACAGATCGAGCACTTCCAGC
>Ga0160485_100498_pt1 | contig 12933 bp, 12 predicted proteins | sample DIDnMG_2_FD_108224 | JGI IMG/M metagenome (GOLD analysis project Ga0160485, IMG submission 108224) | Enriched soil microbial communities from UW Madison campus, WI, USA - DID2878_E24_Lignin MG | ecosystem: Environmental > Terrestrial > Soil > Unclassified | place: USA: Madison, Wisconsin...
CCGACAAGCTCTCGCAAGTGCACAACGCCGGTGTGAATACGTCGCTGCTGGTCGAGCACGCCTACAACCCGATTCATCGGCGTTACCAGTACGACCCGGCCGGTGAACTGGTGCGCACCCTCGACAAGCTGCGTGGCGAGATCAAGTACGAATACGAAGCCAATGGCCAATTGCGCAGCCGAGATACCGGCTCGCTTGTCGGTAGCGAAGAATTCCGCTACGACGGATCTCAACGCGCAGCAGTTTGCCAAGGTCAAGGACAACCGGATCAAACAGTGGCGGGACCAAGAATACCGCTACGACCCGTGGGGCAACCTGATCGAGAAACGCTGTGGGCACAGCAAGCTGCAGATCTTTAGTTATGACTGCGAGAACCGGCTGGTGCGGGCGGAGACGGTGGTCGATGGCAAGTTGGAAAGCCGAAGCGAGTACCGGTACGACAGCCTTGGGCGGCGGGTGGCCAAGCAGGCGGAAATCAACGGTGAGGTCGAACAGAAGCGCTTCCTCTGGCAAGGGCTAAGGATGCTGCGGGAGGAGACGCCTGGGCAGAGCATCTTGTACCTGTACGAGCCGGGTACTGGCGCTGGAATCGGTCAACTGATTGGTAGCCTATCTTTCGCTTGGGTGGTGCTCTACTTGGGGGCGGTATTGGTGCCAAAGGTGGGAAAGCTCTCGATGCGCGATATGAGTTTAAGTCTCAGGGATTAGGCTCTAACCTTGGTAACGTCAAGCTTGTAAAAAAACCGGTTCTCCCTCCGAAGTTTGATAAAATTTCACCAGAGCTATATGGTGAGCTAAGGAGTAAGACTCCCAGTGCTGCAATTCGAAAAGCTGTGAATCAAGATGTTACTCTTCCCATGAAAGACCCCGCGCTTCCCGGGCTTGAGGTTACGAAGCCTCTCCATGCGGATCACATTGTTCCCATGGAGAAATTTACAGAAATGGAGGGCTTTTCCAGGTTGACTTTCGAGGATCAAGTAAAGGTGCTAAACTACGAGCCGAACTTCCAAGGATTGAGTGAAGTGGCAAATACTTCAAAAGGAGCAAAGTCTTTCACCGAGTGGGAGCTGTACAAGAAGGGGAATATTTTTGTTGATCCGGCGTTTCGTTCTGCCATGATAGATAAGGCCGCTAAATTGGAGCCGGAATTACAGCAATATATCAATGATTTGCTTTTGGGGTATTGAGGTGACATGAGGATGAATTGGTCTGATTCTTTAAGGCTGCGTATTACAAGCGAGCTAAAGGGTTATGATGTGTATTTTTCAGTTGACGATGTTCCTCTTGAAGTCGACTTTCCCAAGCAGTGGCTTGGGTTTGGTTTTTTAGATAGTGAAAAAAAACATATTCCTGTGGAGTGGGCTGATTTTTCTGAGTTTTTGCCTTGGGTAAGCGCGTGGCTCGACAAATGTGTGTTAGGAACTGTTTTGGCAGTGAGTGATAGGCCGTATCTCATGTATGTATATGGCGAGGGTGGTGATTTGTATTTCTATATGGGGGGGGCTCCGCTAGGCGTTGAAGGGTCAGATCTCGATAGTTATCCCAGCCTTCCTGCGAGCTTCAGGCAGTTCTATTCAAGATTGCATAATGGCTTTGGGTTTTATGTTGGTTGTACTATGGGGCCATCAAGGTTGGAAGATTTTGTTCTAATCAAGGATTTGTGCGATGAAGATTATCCGACGCTTCCTGATATGCTAGGAGTTTTTTCTAGCGGGGCTGGTGATTATTTGGCTTTGGGTGATGGCCCATTCAAAGGCGAGGCTTTTATCTGGTGGCATGAAAAGCCAGAAAGTCCCACAGAAGGAATCGATTTATGGAATGTGATGGACTCATGGATGTCAATTTTTTTGGAGAACTCTGACTCTAACGAGCCTTGTTAGGTATGAATTTTTGCGAGAGTATTGAATACAGGCAGTGCATGCCGTAAGCCAGCGAGCCCGGCCAAGTGGCCTTGCGCGAAACTTTCAGGCTAGGTGATGATTCGAAGACTATTTCTCGGCTAGCAGTTTCCAGTCGATTTCGTATTCGCGACCTGATCGCCATAGGGCATGAGGGCGAGACGATGAATGAGGTTGGTATGTTCTCTAAAGGTGACTTATTGCAGTCCTTTGCTTGCGTGGATGAATACGCCGGTTGCTATTTTTTTTCAGCACAAGCTTCCGGAAGTAGTTTATGAATATTGTTTGAAAAGTGCAGATAGGAAAGACCTGCTGGTTATATCTGAGGGCGTAAGTGACAGGGCGTTTTCTGTGGGGGTTGTTGAGTTTTGATAATCCAAGGACTGAAACCGGCACCGATTCAGCCGAGTACATAGGGAAATCTCGATCGTCCGCGGGTAATGTTTCCGGCCATCAAGTCTGAGAGTTATTTATGGCATGTTGATGGGGTTAGTGTGAATGGCCGATCACCACTAACAGGAAATTGAAGCCATGCAAACCTACCAACAACCCCCAGTACATACAGGCAATGATGCCCTGCTGCGGGCATACACACCCTATGGTTACCACGCGGTTCGGGGCAGGCCTTTGTTGGCCTTTGCCGGCGAGGCTGTTGCGCAAGCGCCGCACTGTTATCTGCTGGGTAATGGCAAACGTGGCTACCACACCGTGCAAATGCGCTTTCTCAGCCCCGATGCATTCAGCCCGTTTGGTCGGGGAGGCCTCAATGCATACGCCTATTGCACGGGTGATCCCATCAACCATGTCGACCGCGATGGCCATTCGCCCACACGTGCAGTCGGGCAGGCCACCGGACTCGTATGGGGAACGGTGGGGATGCTCTCGTCGCTGAACAAGGCATCCAAAGCAATAGTCAAACGTTCGATTGCCAAGGCTGAAGGGCGGCCAATACCGAAGGAGTTTGATGACGCGAGCCGAACCAACAATGCGATGATATTTATTGGTGGGTTGGCCGGTACCGTGATCAAGGCACCCGGGGCAGCACTCGCTCTTTCAGCGCCCTTTGAGTCAATAGGGGCTGAACTGGTGGCTGGGGCCGGGATAGGGGCTGCGTCTTTTGCGGGTGTGGGTAAAATCAGGCAGCTGTTGACCGACATGAGGTCGACCTATCTTCAAGCCAGGTTGAATAGACTGCCCTTCGGTAAGTTGGCAATTGAGTCCATCAAGGAAGCTACGGGGTGGAACCGAATACGCGGCCAGGAGTCGGCCATCCTCGAGCCGTTGCCAGAAAAAGTATTATTGGTTCGCCTGCCTGCCGGCAGGGGATGAACAGTCTGGCAAACGGTGCCAGGTCGCCTCGATGCTTTCGGTTCCACGGTGTGAAACCAGATTCGATTGTGCTTCATCTCTCCTCGCGCTTATCTGTCAGCCAAGCACGACCTGCCTTACCCGTCGTGACCTCAAGGCGAACAACAAGAACGGGAAACCACCCGCGCGAGGAGACTCTACATGTCCCGACATCAGCACATCCTGGCCTGGCTGAACGATGTGGCCAGCGACCTGCAGGCGATCCGTCACGATATCCACGCCCACCCGGAACTGGGTTTTGAAGAGAGCCGCACCTCGGCGCTGGTCGCCCGGCTGCTTGAGGCGTGGGGCTATGAAGTGCACACCGGCATCGGCAAGACCGGTGTGGTCGGTGTGCTGCGCAATGGCAGCAGCACACGCCGGCTGGGCTTGCGCGCCGACATGGACGCGCTGCCCATCCACGAAGCAACGGGCGCGGCCTACAGCAGCCAGCACCAGGGCTGCATGCACGCCTGCGGCCATGACGGGCACACCACCATGCTGCTGGGCGCCGCGCGCTACCTGGCGGCAACCCGGCAGTTCGATGGCACGCTGACGCTGATCTTCCAGCCGGCCGAGGAGGGCCAGGGCGGTGCCGAGGCGATGCTGGCCGACGGCCTGCTGGAACGCTTCCCCTGCGATGCGCTGTTCGGCATGCACAACATGCCCGGGCTGCCGGCCGGGCATCTTGGTTTTCGCGAGGGGCCGATGATGGCCTCGCAAGACCTGCTTACGGTGACCCTCGACGGGGTGGGCGGCCATGGCTCGATGCCGCACCTGACCGTAGACCCGCTGGTGGCAGCGGCCAGTGTGGTGATGGCGCTGCAAACCGTGGTGGCGCGTAACATCGATGCGCAGGAGGCTGCGGTGGTCACCGTCGGCGCGTTGCAGGCCGGCGAAGCGGCCAACGTGATTCCGCAACAGGCGCTGTTACGCCTTAGCCTGCGTGCGCTGAACGCCGAGGTGCGGGCGCAGACCCTGGAGCGGGTGCGGGCAATCATCGTCAGCCAGGCCGAAAGCTTTGGCTGCCGTGCCAGCATCGAGCACCGCCCGGCCTACCCGGTGCTGGTCAACCATGCCGCAGAAAACGCCTTCGCCACGCAGGTGGGGGTGGAGTTGCTCGGTGCCGAGGCGGTGGATGGCAATACTCGCAAGCTGATGGGCAGCGAGGACTTTGCCTGGATGCTGCAACGCTGCCCGGGCGCCTACCTGTTCATCGGCAATGGTGTATCGCGGCCTATGGTGCATAACCCGGCCTACGACTTCAACGACGACATACTGCTGACCGGTGCCGCCTACTGGGGCGCGCTGGCAGAGCGCTGGCTCGCGCCCGCCTGAACTGCCTTTTTGACGACTGCCGCTGGAACCCGGGCGCGACCGCGCCTGGGCGATCACCCAATCCTTGTGTGGAGTGTTCCCTATGCAGACTTCGAGCACCGGCGTGTCGCGTACCCGGCAAGTGGTCGCCGCCGTTATCGGCAACGCCCTGGAGTGGTACGACTTTATCGTGTACGGCTTTCTGGCCAGCATCATTGCCCGGCAGTTTTTCCCGTCCGACGACGAGTACGCCTCGCTGCTGATGGCCCTGGCCACCTTTGGCGTCGGCTTTTTCATGCGCCCGGTGGGTGGCGTGTTGCTGGGCATGTACTCCGATCGCAAGGGCCGCAAGGCGGCGATGCAGATGATCATCCGCCTGATGACCGTGTCGATCGCCATGATCGCGTTTGCCCCCGACTACCTGGCCATCGGCATGGCCGCGCCGCTGCTGATCGTGGTGGCGCGCATGCTGCAAGGGTTTGCCACCGGTGGCGAGTACGCCAGCGCTACGGCGTTTCTGGTGGAGAGCGCGCCTGCACACCGCAAGGGCCTGTATGGCTCGTGGCAATTGGTGGGGCAGTGCCTGGCGGTGTTTTCCGGGGCGGCGATGGTGGCACTGGTTACCCACCTGTGCTCGCCTGAGGCACTGGATAGCTGGGGCTGGCGCATCCCGTTCGTTCTGGGCCTGCTGATCGGCCCGGTCGGGTTGTGGATACGCAAGCACATGGAAGAGCCCGAGGAGTTCGTCGAGGCGCGCCGCCAGGCCAAGGGCCAGTCGCCCACCCTGTGGCAGGTATTGCGTGAACATCGGCGCAGCCTGCTGGTGTCGATGGGGCTGGCCTGTGGCGCCACGGTGTCGTTCTACGTGGTACTGGTGAACATGCCGACCTTCGCCCACAAGAGCCTCGGGCTGCCGCTGGACCAGGTGCTGCTGGTGCAGATGCTGGCCGTGGGGCTGATGACCGTGGTCATTCCTCTGGCCGGGGCGTTGTCTGACCGGGTGGGGCGGCGCCCGGTGCTGATGGCTTTCACCCTGGCCTTTTTCGTGATGGTGTACCCACTGTATGTGTGGGTGGCCGCTGCGCCTTCGCTGGAGCGCCTGCTGGTGATGCAACTACTGCTGTGCACGGCCATCGGCGGCTTCTTTGGCCCGGCCCCGACCGCCCTGGCCGAGCAGTTCCCGGTCGAGGTGCGCTCCACGGGTGTCTCGGTGGCCTATAACGTAGCGGTGATGGTGTTTGGCGGCTTTGCCCCGTTGATCGTCACCTGGCTTACCAAGGTGCTCGCTACCCCGGTGGCACCGTCGTTCTACGTGCTGTTCGCCTGCCTGCTGACGCTGCTGGGTACCTATTGCCTGAAAGAAGCACCCCGGGCGGGCAAGCCTGTCACTTTCAACCTTGGAGTAAAACCGTGAAGCCGTTAGCCATCGACCCCATCGTTGCCCTCGATGCCCAAGCTTTGTCCCAGGCCATCCATGCCCGGCAGGTATCGTGCCGGGAGGTGATGCAGGCCTACCTGGTGCATATCGAACGCTGCAACCCGCAGGTCAACGCACTGGTGTCGCTGCGCCCGGCCGAGGCGGTGCTGGCCGAGGCCGACGAGCGTGACCGCGAGCTGAAGCGGGGCCATTCCCGCGGCTGGATGCACGGCATGCCACAGGCGATCAAGGACCTGGCTGCCACTGCCGGGTTGCGCACCACCCTGGGCTCGCCGTTGTTCGCCGAACAAGTACCTGAGCATGACGCAATCAGCGTGGCGCGGGTGCGCGCGAGCGGGGCGCTGATCGTTGGCAAAAGCAACGTGCCGGAGTTCGGCCTCGGTTCGCAAACCTACAACACCCTGTTCGGTACCACCACCAATGCCTACGACCCGCAGCGGGTGGCCGGCGGCAGCAGTGGCGGGGCGGCAGCGGCGCTGGCCATGCGCCTGCTGCCGGTGGCCGACGGCAGCGACATGATGGGCTCGCTGCGCAACCCGGCGGCGTTCAACAATGTGTTCGGCCTGCGCCCGTCGCAGGGCCGTGTGCCTCATGGTCCGGCACCCGAACTGTTCGTGCAGCAGCTGGCTACCGAAGGGCCGATGGGGCGCAGCGTGGTGGATGTGGCGCGGCTGTTGTCGACCCAGGCAGGGGTTGATGCCCGGGTGCCGCTGTCGCTGAACGAGGGACGCCGCGATTTCGCCGCAGGCCTGCAGCGCGATTTTCGGGGGGTGCGGGTTGGCTGGCTGGGTGACTACAACGGCTACCTGCCGATGGATGACGGGGTGTTGGGCCTGTGTGAAGCAGCGTTGGCCGATTTCGCCGAACTGGGCTGCCGGGTCGAGGCTTGCCAGCCTGCATTCGACCCGGCGCGCTTGTGGCAATGCTGGCTCACCCACCGCCACTTCCTGGTGCACGGCAACCTTGGCGCGGCCTATGCCGACCCAGCCAGGCGCGCCTTGCTCAAGCCCGAAGCACAGTGGGAGGTAGAGGGCGCCTTGCAACTGAGCGCGGCCTCGCTGTACCAGGCCTCGCTGGACCGCAGTGACTGGTACCGCGCCTTGGCCAACCTGTTCGAACGTTACGACTACCTGCTGTTGCCGTCGGCCCAGGTGTTCCCTTTCGATGCAAAACTGGCGTGGCCAACGGCCGTCGGGGGCCGGGCGATGGACACCTACCATCGCTGGATGGAGGTGGTGATCGGGCCGACCCTGGCCGGCTTGCCGAGCATCAGCGTGCCGGTCGGCTTCAACAGCGACGGTTTGCCCATGGGCCTGCAAATCATAGGCCCGGCCCAGGCCGACCATGCGGTGTTGCAACTGGCATACGCCCATGAACAGCTCACCCGGTGGGTTGAGCGGCGCCCGCCACCGTGCCTGCAGGCCAGATGAAAGCACTGGGCAGGCGCGGTTCTTGCTGGCTATGCTGACCATCCAGCTACACGGAGGTCATACCCATGGGCATTACGGCAGACAGTGGCGGCGTGCGTTCGGTGGAGCGGGCGCTGGCCATTGTCGACCTGCTGGGCGAGCATCAGGCACTGGGCCTGGAAGAACTGCATTACCTTACCGGCCTGCCCAAGGCCACGGCCTCGCGCATGCTGGCCACCTTGCAGGAGCAGGGCTGGGTCTACCGTGGCCTCAGCGACCGGCGTTATCGCCTGTGCGCGCGGCGGTTGTTCGGTGACCGGCAGATGCGCTTCAAGCGGCGCCTGGTGGAAAGTGCTGCACCAATGCTGCTGGACCTGAGCGAGCGCACCGGGCTGGTGGTGGACCTGTCGTGTTTCGACGGCGAGCGGCTGGAGGTGATGGAAAGCGCCATCCCTCAGGTATTGCGCAAGCGGTACCCGCATACCTGCCAGATCGTCGGCCACCATGCCAGCCTGTTTCACTCGGCGATGGGGCGGGCCTGCCTGGGTGAGCTGGCGGTCGATGAAGTGCAACGCCTGGCGGCCCATGAGCGGCTGCGCGATGACACGGTGCTGCGCAACATCGAAGAAGACGCGCACAAGGGCTTTGGCCAGCGGACCGAAGGGTACTGGGAGTACCCGGTGCGCTTGCCATTCCTGATCCGCGCCATTGCGCTGCCGGTGCATGCCGAAGGGCGCCTGGCCGGGAGCATTGCCTTGCACTGGCCGCTGGATCAGGCGCCGGTGGAGCGGGTAATGAATTTGCACCTGAGCAGCCTGGCGACCACAGTGGGCGAGGTGCAGCGGGCCTTGGCAATCTAGTGCTGACCTGTGCCGGCCTCCCACAGAATGAATACAGACTCCAGGCTTTGCGCTGACCCTGTGGGAGCGGGTTTACCCGCGAAAGGGCCGGTGCAGGTGACCACAAAAGCCTGACGGGATTACTGGCCCTCCCGAAACCCGCTAGGGCTCACCCCCGCATGCTTGCGAAAGAACCGGCTGAAATACCCCACATCGGCAAACCCCAGCTCATGGGCGATCTCTTTCACACTCAGGGTCGAATGCCCAAGCATGCGCTTGGCCTCCAGCACCAGCCGGGCATTGATCACGTTCATGGGCGTCATGCCCAGGTGCTCCTGGCACAACCGCCCCAGCGTGGCCAGGGTCATGCCCAGCTCGGCGGCGTAGTCCGCCAGTGGCCAATGCGCGCGGTAATGCATGTCCACCAATTCACGCAATGCGGTCAGCTGCTGGCTGCGCCTTGACACTGGGCGCTGCTCACCGTGGGGCATGTGCGGTTCGTGGCGCAGCACCTGGATCAGCAACGTCAGCAACAGCGCCATGCTGCTGGCCACATGCTCACGGGCGCGGTTGTGGTACTCCTCGCGCAAGGCCATGCACAGCGGCAGCAACGGGTCTTCGTCGGCTGCCCACGACGGCAGGGCGATCACCTGTGGTTTGCGCACCTGCACCAGCAGGTGGGGTGCCAGCACCTGGGTAATGCTTTCCAGCGGGTGCTGGGCGGCGGTGATCACCAGGCCCTCGACCTGGCCAGCCCAATGGAAACCATGCACCACTTGCGCCGGTACATAGACCACGCAGGGTGCCTGCACCTGGAGCCGGTCACTGTCGAACAGCACTTCACCGCCGCCGCTTTGCAGGTACAGCAGCTGCAGCAAGCCTTCATGACGGTGCGCGGAAATTTCCCAGTTGTGTGCGCCAGAGCGTTGGGAGATCTGCTCCACATGCAGGGCTTCATGCCACACCGGTTGCGCGGTTTCACCGTACAGGGCGTAGTTGGGGATCTTGTTCATGTTGTTGTAATTGTTCTGCCAAGTACCTGGCTACTGTGCCACAGCTGCCTGCAGGCTTCAGGCGGCAGGGCGAAAATTGTCGGGAATGTGGGGCTGGTTGCAGGTTTTGTCCATTCTGCCGGTGTGCCTGCCGGCCCTAGGCTGTGGCCCAGATGAAGCGACACTCTGGAGAGCAGCATGCACAACAACAAGATCCCCTCTCAATGGCTGGGCCTGGACTCGGCCGTCTGCGTGGTCACCGGTGCCGCCGGTGGTATTGGCGCGGCGCTGGCCGGCGCCCTGGTCGGGCAGCACGCCCATGTGGTCCTGCTGGACCGTGACCTGGACAAATGCCGTGAACTGGCTGCCACCTTGGGTGAACACAGCGTCGGTGAGGTCAGCGCCCTGGGCTGCGACATCGCCGACCCGGCCAGCGTGGAGCGGGCCGCCGCCCAGGTTCAGGCGCTGCATGGGCGCTGCGATGTACTGGTCAACAATGCTAGCGTGCTGCGCCCCGGTGCGCTGGACGGGCTGGGCCTGGAGCAATGGAACCAGGTGCTGGCGGTCAACCTCACGGGCTATCTGTTGTGTGCCCAGGCCTTCGGCCGTTCGATGTTGGCCCGGGGCCAGGGCCGTATCGTGCACGTGGCCTCGATCGCCGCCCATTACCCGCAACCCAATAGCGGTGCCTACAGCGCGGCCAAAGCTGGGGTCAGCATGCTGTCGCGGCAGATTGCCGTGGAATGGGGGCCGCGCGGTGTACGCAGCAATGCAGTCTGCCCGGGGTTGATCCGCACACCCTTGTCAGCAGCGTTTTATGCCGACCCGCAGATCGAACGCCAGCGCAGCGCCATGACCGCCAACCAGCGCATCGGTGAGCCGCAGGATATCGCCGAAGCCGTGCTGTTCCTGGCCAGCCAGCGCGCCGACTACATCAACGGTGCAGAGCTGACCGTGGATGGCGGGCTCGAAAGCATGCCCATGGCGCTGATCCCGCGCCCAGGCTTTGAGGGGGCACGCGCATGACCACGCGTAGCTGCGATGTGCTGGTTATCGGCGCGGGTGCGGGTGGCCTGGCGACCGCGATTACTGCAAAGAAGCATGGCCTTGACGTGATCGTCATCGAAAAAGACGACTGCTTTGGCGGTACCACGGCGTTTTCCGGCGGTGTGTTGTGGGTGCCCGGCAACAGGCACGGCGCCAACGACAGCCCTGAGGCGGCCATGACCTACCTGCGCAACGAAACCGGTGCCTGCTTTGACGCGGCCGGGGTCGAGGCATTCTTGCGTTACGGGCCGCAGATGGTGGACTTTTTCGAGCAGGAAACCGCCGTGAAGTTCGTGCCCACGCTGTACCCCGACTATCACCCTCAAGTCGAGGGTGGCGTCGATGTGGGCCGCTCGATACTGGCTGCACCTTACGACATCCGCGGCCTGGGGCCGGACATGGCACGCCTGCGGCCGCCGCTGAAAACCATCACCTTCATCGGCATGATGTTCAATTCGTCGAATGCCGACCTCAAGCACTTCTTCAACGTTACCCGCTCGTTGAATTCGTTCGTGTATGTGGCCAGGCGCCTGCTCACCCACCTGAAGGAGCTTGCCCTGTATCGCCGCGGTACCCAGGTTACCAGCGGCAATGCCTTGGCGGCGCGGCTGGTGCGCTCGGCATTGGACCTGGGCATCCCGATCCTCACCGGCACCCCGGCGCGGCAGTTGCTGCGCGACGGTGGGCGGGTGGTGGGGGCACTGGCCGGGCAAGGCGACATCGAACTGCGCATTCAGGCACGGCGCGGGGTGGTGCTGGCCTGTGGTGGTTTCTCCCATGACCTGCAACGGCTGCGCCAGGCCTACCCGCATGTGCGCCGTGGTGGTGAGCATTTTTCACCGGTGCCAGCGGGTAATACCGGCGATGGCGCCCGCATGGCCGAGGCGCTGGGAGCCAAGGTGGATATCCGCCTGCAAGCGCCAGCCGCCTGGATGCCCGTGTCGAAGGTGCCGGTGGGGGGCGGGCGTTACATCGCCTTTCCGCATCTGCTCGACCGCTACAAACCGGGTGTGATCGGGGTGCTGCGTTCGGGCCAGCGTTTCACCAACGAGTCCAACTCGTACCACGACGTGGGCGCAGCACTGATCGAAGCCTGTGCCGGCCAGGCAGAAACCGCCATGTGGCTGGTGTGCGACCGCCGCACCCTGGCCAAGTACGGCCTGGGTTTCGCCAAGCCTGCCCCGATGCCGACGGGGCCCCTGTTGCGTAACGGCTACCTGCTCAAGGGCAATACCCTGGCTGAGCTGGCAGGCAAGGCCGGTATCGATGCGCAAGGGCTGGAACGGACCGTGCGCGATTACAACCTTGGCGCAGTGCAGGGTGAAGACCGCCAGTACGGCCGCGGCAGTACCAGCTTCAACCGCTACCTGGCAGACCCACAGCAACAGCCCAACCCCTGCGTGGCGCCAGTGGGTGAGGGGCCGTATTTTGCCGTGAAAGTCATCATGGGCGATCTGGGCACCTTCGACGGGCTGCGCACCAGCGTGGTCGGTGAAGTGCTGGCCGCCGACGGGCAGGCCATCGAAGGGCTGTATGCGGTGGGTAACGACCGTGCCAGCATCATGGGCGGCAACTACCCCGGTGCCGGCATTACCCTCGGGCCGATCATGACCTTTGGCTACATCACCGGGCGCCACCTGGCTGGTGTGGAGCAGGGGCTGGCGGCGGCGGGCAATGCGCGGGAGGTGGCGTGATGGACAAGGCAGTGGTCGATCACCGCGTCTATACCATCCGGCCGCGCTGCATGGCGGCCTTTCTCGAAGCCTTCGACCAGTTGGCGATGCCGATCCTGCTGCGCCACCTCGGCGCACCGCTGGCGTTCTACACCAGTAGCATCGGGCCGCTGAACCAGGTGGTGCACCTGTGGGGCTATGACAGCCTCGAGGACTTTGAAAAGCGCAGCGCGGCGCGGGATGCCGACCCGGACTTTGCCGCGTATCTGCATGCCACCCGTGACCTGGTGGTGGCGCAGGAAACACGGATCATCAAGCCTGTGTATCTGCGCAGCCTCGACAGGCAGTGATGTTGCCTGTGCTGGCCCAATCGCCCGCAAGCCAGCTCCCACAGGTGGAGTGCTGTTCTCAGGGGCCATGATCCCCCTGTGGGAGCTGGCTTGCCGGCGATTGGGCCGCAACGCGGCCCCGAAACACCGTCATAAAAACAACAACAGGTGATACCCATGAATAACACACTTGACGTGCGCCAACTGATCGACCAGCAACCCATCGGCCGCTACCAGAAATGGGTAGTGTTCCTCGGCTTCCTGATCATCGCCCTGGACGGCCTGGACGTGGCCATCATCGGCTTCATTGCCCCGCAGCTGAAAAGCGACTGGGGCCTGGATGCGCAAAGCCTGGGCCCGGTATTGAGCGCTGCGCTGATCGGCCTGGCCCTTGGCGCGCTGATTGCCGGCCCCCTGGCTGACCGCTACGGGCGCAAGGCGGTATTGCTGTGCAGCGTGCTGCTGTTCGGCATCTGGACCCTGGCCTCGGCCTTTTCCCCAAACCTGGAAACCCTGGTCGCGCTGCGTTTTCTTACCGGCCTGGGCCTGGGTGCTGCAATGCCCAATGCCAGCACCCTGGTCAGCGAATACGCCCCGGCGCGCAGCCGCTCGCTGCTGATCACCCTGGCGTTCTGCGGGTTCTC
>Ga0160485_100507_pt1 | contig 12527 bp, 10 predicted proteins | sample DIDnMG_2_FD_108224 | JGI IMG/M metagenome (GOLD analysis project Ga0160485, IMG submission 108224) | Enriched soil microbial communities from UW Madison campus, WI, USA - DID2878_E24_Lignin MG | ecosystem: Environmental > Terrestrial > Soil > Unclassified | place: USA: Madison, Wisconsin...
CAGGCCTACGAAATGATCCGCGCCCAGGCCATGAGCCGGCGCAGCTCGGTGGAGGAGATTGCCCAGGCCATCGTTCATGCGAGCGAAATACTGTCGCTGGGCAAGGGCGTGGGCGGGTGAAGGGGCCGGGGCATCGCACGCCTGCAGATGCCCCTCTCGCGGATGCCCTCCAGGGAGCCGGGCAGGAGCAATGTGACGAATGAGGCGCTATTGGCACATCGCCGATGCTTCGGCTGCCAAGTCCTTATAGACCGTGTATTGGCAAGTCCACTTATCCGGAGCAGACGAATACCCCCCCTCGAAGTAGCTTCCGCCTCGTCCCGCCGTGACGCGGCATCCTCCGCTGACAACCGTCTTACCGGCCGAACAGGAGGCAGTTACTTCGACAGCGGCGTCAGTGAAGTCGGCAAACGCCCAGGATCCAGTGTTGATCACCTTGGTCAAGGTCACCGAACCTGCCCCAGACGGACCTTGCAAGCCTTGTGGTCCATCGGCGCCGGTCGGTCCCGTCGCCCCGGTTGGCCCGGTATTGCCTGTCGGACCCTGCGCTCCCTGCAGACCCGTGGAGCCCGCCGTACCGGCCGTGCCTGCCGTTCCCGTCGCCCCTGTTGCCCCCGTCGGCCCGGTGGCGCCGGTAGAGCCCGTCGCGCCAATGCCGGTGGCTCCCGTGGCCCCGGTCGTGCCCGTAGCACCTGTTGCACCTGTGGGCCCTGTCACGCCCGTGGCTCCCTGGACGCCAATTGCGCCTTGAACCCCTGTCAAACCCGTAGCACCTGTTGCGCCCGTCGGTCCGGTAGGACCCGTTGCACCTGTTGCACCCGTGCCATTGGTCCCCGTCACACCGGTAGCCCCCGTCGCCCCCGTGGTGCCAGTCGCACCTGTGGGCCCGGTGGCACCCGTGGCGCCGGTAGCTCCAGCGCCCACACCCGCCGCACAGTGCACCAGCTGCCCCGTAACACCGTCAACACACAGCAACTGAGAGCCTGTGGCTGTATCGGCGGGCAGGGCTGGCACCAGTACCTCGCCAGTACGCTGGACCCTCAGGCGCTCGGCACCCACGGAGTTCTTGATCACGAAATCGCCATTGGCAGGCAGCGTGATGGAGACATCGGCCGCGAGGGCGGCAGGCGCATGCAGTCCGGCGCACGAAAGCAGGGCCAGCAGCAGGGCGGGAACGGGGCGATGATTGTGGTTCATAGGTTTTTCAGGAGCGGGGGGCGAATTGCGCTGGCGACGCAGGGCCATGCCACCGAGCAGCAGACTCATCAGCATCAGTCCACAGGTGTTGAGCGTGGAAATGCTGGCGGGCGATGTCACCAGTACAGGCATTGCACGCCTGATGCAATTTGTGACTCCACGCACACCGAGCACAGGAGCTCGGCTTGCCGAAGCCGGGCAGATGATGAGTGAGAAAATGATTCTCACGTAAGAAAAATTAACAATTGATTAATGAGTATCACATCAAAACAACTATCAGCCACTCAAATCACATGAAATTCCAACCAATCCGTCTCGCAGCCGGTTCAAGCCTGGAGGAAAGCAACCCATGATGGCCTCTACCGCTCTGCAATCAGACTGGCTCGATGCCCCCAAGATTGACAGAGTCATGCAGCGGAATATCTGCCCGGCAAGTGCTTCATCACCAGAAAAAAGCATGGGTACAAGCGGGCGGGATGACACAATCGCCCGACCACATCTCAGAACGTGAGAGAGCAATGACAGATCTGAAGAAGTTGCAAGAAGACAGAGAATCGGAAAGCAACGCACCCAAAAATCATCTTGAGCAGAGCCCCGCAGCTCCTGTCGATATCACGCCACACACCATAGGCTTGAGTGGATCCGTCGCAGGACGTGACTATAAAGCTCTGGACCGGATGAGAGCGGCCTTGAATGCAAGCATCTCCGTCTTGTCGCCTGAAGAACTTCTCAGGGATGAGCCTGCTCAATTGCCACAGAGCATTCCGAAACCTGAACTCCAATCGACAACATCAGGCTCCCAAGACTCATCGCCATCGCCACCCAAAGAAGCAAACATATATCCACAACAGGCTTCAGGCCGTTCCAAATATGGTTCATTCAACCAGTCTTATCTACTTGGTGGAAAAACCCCTACTCAAATAGCTAATCATTCCGGCATCACATCGAAAAACTCAAACCCCGCCAGCTCCACAAACAATAAAAAAAGGGAAATTCATGCTTCGCCGGAAATTCCTCTCATCGAGTTCAACGGAAAAATAAGCAACCCCATCGCGACCAAATCAAACCCTGAGATTAATATCAAAAAAGCAGAAAAGCCGATCTCCAAAAATACACCAGATCATCAGATAAAAATTCAGAAAACACCAGACAGCCACGCCAAAAAAAGCACTCCAATTCAACCCATACCGCTCAAATTACTATCCAGAGGGGGAGACACCCAACCCCGTCAACAAATAACAGGATCGACGCCGTTCGGCCACATGCTGGAGGAGCGGCGAAGGGAACAGGAAGAGCGCGAAGACAAAAGAACCGAGTACGCTAGGCGCAGCGCGATAGCCTCGGAAGCAGCGTTGCGGGCAGAACGAAATCGCACGCTGGAAGCGCAAAAAGAAGCCGCCTTCTACCGTAATGAGGCCGCCCGTGCAATGGACGAGGCAATGCTCGCCCGCAAAGGCATGTGGCTGGGACTGATGGCGGCCTTGGCTTGTGTGTGCACTGCCATCCTTGCTTACCTAATAACCGCGCCGCACCCCTGTTGAGCGGCTTTGCCCATGACCCAGTCCAGCCAGCCCCGGACAGGCCACGGCTTTACCCTCCCTGACATAATTTGGGGTTACCTGCCTCCTGCGCCTTGACTGAACCTGCGGCCACCGTCCTCTACGGCGCAACTGCCGCCGTACGGCGACCATCCTGCCCAGGCTGGCGGCAGGTGGATTGACCGCCTTCTTAGGGATAGGAACCGCGCGATGCATGGCTGCAGTTCACCCGTCACTTGCAAGGAAAGACAGGCGGGCGGGCGGTGGTGCAGAGCACAAAAGCGCAGGCGCAGCAGAAATTTCAATCGAATCAATGACACACCGCGAATTCCAAGCACCTGCCAACGTGTGGCGCATGTCCGTTGCGCCCATGATGGACTGGATTGATTCTTGAAGAAAATCATTATCTGACAGTAACTTAGATGTATGCCCGTGACCCTCTGTAGCAACTATGCTGCATCGCTCGATCAGTTGAGCTTCTAATTGTGCGTAGATTCGGCTAAGGTACCGTTCGATGAGGAGCACACCTACCAAGCCCAGACGCCTTTGAGTCAAAAGGCGCATTGACCCGTCTGGGAGTCCAACCTGCTCATGGGGCCGCGACCAACGGATTAAAAGTCCGATCCACCGAAATAGGCATGAGAGAAAAGACATTCCACATCAACAACTTGCAGCGATAGGAACGCCTCTAGTGTTTTTGAAATCATGCCTTTTAGCCCAATTTCGGCCTACCTTGGGCAGGTTTTGGTCATAGCAAAAGGACCGTATGGCTCGTCAGCAGTTTGTGCCTGGCCTGGCCCCTGGAGTAGCCTAGTGGCGACGATCCACTGAGGCATCCAGCACGGCACCTCTCTACTGCCTCGCCACTTGTCGAGATTATCGTCGACCTGTGTGCAGCGCCGACGCGTTCCCGCAGTTTTCCCTCACCAAGACCACAACCCGGCAATATTGTTAAATCTTTCTAGGAAATTTAAAAAAAAACTCTCAGACACTTTTCAGCATCTGAGAGCACAGTCAATACTAAAGCAAGGCTTTTACTGCATTACAAGCGATGCCCCACCTACGACATTCACAGTATTTACCAAAGTAAGACCAATAGCATTTGCCGAAATTACAAAAACCCCTCTTGTACCAGCTGCAACAGGAATGCTCAACCCAGTAACAATACAGCTGGAAATAGTACCTATAGTAATAATCCCCGTATAACCAGGAGTCATTGTGCATACCGCTCCTGGCACAGCAGCAAATACATTATTCACAGATGTATAAAGTTGCGCCTGCAATGAGATAGTAGTTCCAACCAAACTCAATGCACTGGTATTCTGGATTTGCGCAGTCAATCCAGTTATCACACCATCAGCCGGAAATGATTGAGGTACTCCATCTGCTGCTTGCTGTGCTGTGAGGTCTAGGTTGCCACCAATAAGACTTTGCATTGCAGCAGCAGGAACGTAGCCATTCATCGGCAAGACCGCAACGTTTCCGGGCAAGCCGCCCAAAATAGTGGTCAATGCCATGCCTTTCGCACTGCTGCTCATGATGACTTTACCACCCGATGCGCCTGCAGGGCCAGTGGGGCCTGTGGGGCCAGGCAAGCCAATATCACCCTGCGCCCCCGTCGGACCTTGAAGGCCCGTGGCACCAATGGGGCCTTGAGCGCCTGTCTGGCCCGCTGAACCTTGAAGGCCAATCGGACCTGTGGGTCCCGCCGGGCCTGCCTGTCCGGTGACGCCAGTCGCCCCTGTAACGCCCGCTGGTCCCGTGGCTCCTGTTGCTCCTGTCGGACCAGGACTTCCCACAATCGCACCTGCTGCGCATTTGCCCAGTCGCCCCGTCACATCGTCATAGCAGGCCACGCTGCCAGCCTCCGTTGTATTGGGCAAGTTGGGCAAATACACATCGCCTGTTTCCATCACCCGGAGCCGCTCTGCATTGCCTGCATTGTTCTTGATGACGAATCCACCATTGGCCGGCGGTGTGATGGTGATGTCGGCGCCGCCAGGAGCAGCCATTGCAGCGCCGCTCAAGACGATGGCCGCGGCGAAAGAGACAGAGCGCAGCGTGAATTTCATGGTTGTCATGGTCTGTATGTGGAGTAATTAACGTTGTGAAGTGCGGCGCTGACGCCAGAGCGCCAGTCCCATCAGCAGAGAAAGAAGCACTAATCCGTATTCGCTCAATGTGGGGATGGCCGCAGCCGACGGGGCGGAACCTGCACCTATCTGGACGGTGGATGGAACCGTCGCATTGGTGCGCACCACCGTTGCGCCAGGACCCAGGTTGATGACCGCTGTGCCACTGGCAGCTTGGAGCACCACGGGCTGACCAGGCACACCCTCGACGGTCAGCGTACCGAGCACGGTGATATTTGCCCCGACAGGCAGCACAAAGGTACGGCCCGTGCTGCTCTTGATGGTCAGGTTCTGCACGACCAAGGTGCCGCTGAGCTGGCTGGTGTTGCCCGGATCGCAGCCGTCGCGCAGCTCGATCGTGTTGTTGCCGGCATTCAGTGATCCGTTGATCTGCAGGTCACCACCCACCGAGAGCGTTCCACCACTGTTGGTGATGGCGGCGGTACTTGCGAACGTAGCCGAAGAATCGACGGTCAGCGCGCCGCCCAGATCCAATGTTCCCTGCATGTCCAGCGCAGAGCAGGACAGGTCTACGGCGCCCCCGGGCGGGACAACCAGAGAGCTGCCCGGTGGATAGGACCACTGGGCAGCGGCGTTGGAGGACAGCAGAAAAGCCAAGCCAACCCCGGCCAGCCATCGCGAAAGTGAAAAAGTCATCAAACAAGCTCCGCTGGGCATCAAGACCGCAGGGCACAGTCACAGTAATGCGCCAAAAGTGTCAAGCATTGTCAGCTGAAACAATATGCAACTAATTGAAATCTTCGATCAAGAACTCGTTCGCGTTTTTGTTGTCATGGGCGCTGGGTTTTTGCTTTTTCCAGCTTTAGGTGCACCTCCTCATTCAACAGATGCATGGAAACCTCAATCTCCTGATTGATCCCCTTGACCTGATCGCGCTTGTTCGGTGCGTCGCTAGCCTGCACGCTGCGGCGGAACTTGCGGAGGTCCAACGCCGCGATCTGGTCGGACAGCAGGCGGTGCACCGAGTCCCGCATGGACTTCTGGATCTCGCGCGCGCACAGGATGCGCAGGGGGCGGTTGCTGCCCATCACCAGCAGGGCCATTGCCACAGACCAGGACTCGGCCCCGCCGCGCCCGCCGTAAGTGACCTTGAAGTGCTTGGGCTGGAACAGGCCGCGCAGCTTCGCGGGGAACTCGACACGAACGCGCGAGCGGTCTACCTCGTAGTCCTCGGCGAAATCTGGTTCCGGGCCCTCGCCGGCCAGGTGCGCGGCCTGCATGCTGGCGGACAGCAAGTTCATGCGCCCTCCCCGTCGCGCGGATCGTGCTCACGCGCTGGCGCATCCATGAAGTGCAGCTCGAAGTGGCCCACGTTGCCGCCGCCGTTCGGCCCCTTGCCCGCGTCCTTGTCGTTCATGCCAAAGGCCTGGCGTTCCATGTCCACCACGATGCGCAGGCTCTCGGCCAGCACCTTCATGGTCTTGGAGCGCTCCGGCAGGCTGATGACCTTCTGGTAGAGGTCGTTCAGCTTGTCCATGCCGTTGTCGTCCGGCGAGCGCAGCATCTCGCCCAGCTCCTGCAGGTAGGCCACCGTGTCCGCGTCCGCCATCTGCTCCAGCTCATCCAGCAGCGCATTGGTGATCTTGCGCGTCCTCTGGATGTCCCGTCTGTGCGCCAGCCTGATGGTGGCCAAAGCCTGCGCATTCGCGTCCACCACTTCACGTTCGGACGCAGTACGCTCCGCGCGTACCTCGCTGCGTACCGCCTCCTTGCGTACCAGTTGCTCGGCCTTCTCCTGGATGCGCTCCGAGAGGTCCCGGCTCCAGTCGTCACGCTTGGCTCGCTTGCGGATCGCCCCCTCGCTGATGCCCTGCTCTGCTGCGATCTGCCGAAGGCTTTTGATGCCGGCCCTGTAATCCAGCTCGATGCGCTCCCACTGCGGCGCCTGCTTGTGTTCCTTGCTCATCCTCCCGAAGCTGGCAGGCTTGGGACGAGGCCAGCAGGACACTGGCAACGGTCAATTGAGGTTCACGCCTTAAAAACTACAAAACAGCAGATCAAGAATCAAAGAAGAGGACAGACACAAGCCAGCTCGATACAGTTGTAATTTAATGTTCGCATAACAAAGCAACCGTGGAAAAAACATGCTGACGACACGCTGGCCCGCCTTGAGAGGGGCTCATAAATCTATCAGGGAACCTGCGAAAACCGCTGGAAGTCTGCTGCCCGGAATTCCGGATGACAGGACCATTAAGCAAAAGCATTGGTGGTTGCCCTTGCTCGTGGGCGCACTGGGATCCGTCGCATCCCATCACGCTATGGCACAGGTTTGCAGTTCCAGCGCAGGCCAATCGGCCACATGCATCGTGCCTCCAGGCGTGTATGCCCTGACCTACGAAGTTGTTGGTGGCAACGGCGGGAGGAGCGGAGTATGGGACGTCGGCATAAGCACAAGCCCTGGAGGGCGAGGTGCGCGCATCACGGGTACGCTTTCAGTCACGCCGGGCCAGATTCTCTACATGAGCTCGGGCAACAACGGCGCGGACGGCAATGACATCTCGCCTGAAGGCGGCGGCGGCGGGGGCTACTCGGCAATTTCTTCAATTAGCGCGACCCAGGGGCCTTTGGTCATTGCAGCCGGTGGAGGGGGCGGTGGCGGCCGTGGTAATGGCTTCACGCCCGGTGGCGACGCAGGCAGCCCAGGTATAGGGACGCCGAGCCAATATGGGGGCAACGCGGGATCCGGATCCATAGGCGGATCGGGAGGAGCCACCGGTGCTCCAGGAGCCTACGGCGCAGGGGGATCTGGCGGTGACATGGGCGCACCAGGCCTCACTGGAGAGAGTGTGAGTTATGGCGCAGGCGGAGGCGGAGGCGGAGGCTTCGGCCAAGCTGGCGGGAATGGCGGCACGGCCGGAGGAGTCACAAACAGCAACCTGCCACAGAACTTCGGCGGTGGCCAGGGCGGTGGCTCAATGTCAATACGTGCCCCAGCTGGCGGCGGTGGGGGCGGTGGATACGCCGGCGGCGGAGGCGGCGGCATGTTTGCTGGCGGCGGCGGCGGCTCCAATCTTGTGCCTTTGGATGGAACCCTAAGCCTGGGCGATGGTGTACCACGCGTATTGCTCTACATCGCGCCACCCACTATCGCTAACCCTTCGGCCGATAACGTGACGACCACTGCGGCTACGTTGAACGCTGGTGTGAGCGCACAAGGGGCTGATGTGAGTGCAGCCTACTTCCGCTTTGGCACCGATCAACAATCTGTAAACAGCGATGGCGGCGTGCTGGCAACAGCTACGCCTGGCACGATTACAGTCGCGGCAGGTGCTACTCCCGTAAATGCGAGCCTAACGAACCTGACTCCAGGCGCAACTTACTACTTCCGCGCCTATGCCGTAAATTCAGGAGGCACCGCGCAAAGCAGCACGCAGTCGTTCAGCACTCCCAAGCTGACTCAGTCAATCGTTTGGGGTGCATCGCCCATCGTTTTTATTGGGACAAGCAGCACAATCAACGCTACTGGGGGTACCTCAGGCGCCCCCGTGGTGTTCGGTTCCAGTACGCCCAGTACATGCCTTGTCTCCGGCAATCAAGTCACTGGCGTGGCGCCGGGCACCAACAACTGCACACTGACAGCTAACCAAGCTGGCGACGCCTCACATCTACCCGCTCCACAGGCGACGCTGACTATTTCAGTGGTCGCAGGCGTACCAAGCGGACCCCAAAATGTCAGCGCCACGCCGGGCGACGGCAGTGTCCGTATCGTCTGGACTCCCCCATCCAGCGACGGCGGCAGCGCCATTACCAGGTACGAGGTAACGGCAAACGGCGCTCCCACCGCGTGCACCGCCTCACCCTGCAGTGTTTCGGGCTTGGCCAATGGCACAGCCGTCAGCTTCGAAGTGCGCGCGCGCAACGCCGTCAATGCGGGCGCCCCGGCAGTTGTCAGCGCCACGCCCAGGGCACTTGCAAATGCGCCAGTGTCGCTACCAGGCGGTAGCGGCTCGGTCATGGTCACCATCAGCGGCAATCCACCGGGCTGCGACTTGAATGGTCCCATCACCATCGACAGCAGCGTTCCACCCGGTGCGCCAGTACAGACTGCCCCGCCACTTGGGGTACTGCGTTTCGCCGCAAGTGGCTGCACCGGCAGCACGCTGAAAGTGAAGGCGGTCTACCCGACTGGAAGCCTGAGAAGCGTCAAACCGTACAAGTTTGGACCACCTCAGCCAGGGGAAGGTGCTAAATGGTTTCCGTACGGCACAGTCACTGGAGATTCCGTGGTCTACGAGGTTACGGACAATGGAACGGGCGACAACAACATCACCACGCCAGGGGCGATTGAAGACCCATTTACTTTGTTCGCGCTGCCGGCGACCGGTCCAGTGGGCATTCCCACCCTGTCGCAGTGGGGCATCTTCATGATGTCGGTTCTCCTGGCGATGTTCGGACTGCGACGTATGCGCCGCCAGCGTTGATAAGCCACGCCAATGAAACAAGGCCCGCATGTGCGGGCCTTGTTTGCTTCTGAGTATCGTCAAAGGTCCATGGCTGCCAGACGATAACGAAGCACGGCTTGCGTGTCGGCAGCTCGGTGAGCCGGCTTTCCACCTGCCCCTCACGCACCCGGTACAGCAGTGCCCAATCGATCTCTCCCTTGCTGCGGCCCAGGGCCAGGACCAGCTCGGAATGGAAGAACCAGCGCCCGGGGGCCTGGCGTAGAAACCGCAGCAGCACGTCGGTGCCACTGCCCGGGCGGATGGCGCCCGCAGGAGGCGGGTCGTTGTGCCGCACCCCTCCTCCTGCCGGCCCTCCAGCTGGCCAGCCATTCAGTCCCCGCAGTTCTAGCGGAGCCACCTTCTCGTTTCTCCAGGTTGCGCTCCGACCAGCCTCGGCTCCAGTCGTCACCCTTGGCACGCTTGCGGATCACCCGCTCGCTGATGCTCTCATCCGTCGCGATCTGCCTCAGGCTCTTGATGCCGGCCCGGTAGTCCAGGCCGATGCGCTCCCACTGAGGGGCCTGCTTCTGTTCCTTGCTCTTCTCCCCGAAGCTGGCAGGCTTCGGACATCACCGGTCGCGCAGACAAGAAGAGCCCCCCGCGCCGGACACACCGGACGTCATCAATTCCAGCGAAGGTATCCTTTGGCCCGCTTTTGACTCGTCCTGAAGCCCAAAAACAACGGCACCAGACATGACAAAAGCGCCACGCCCCAAGGCCCCAAACCAGGCACTGCTGCAGACGTACCAACAGGAGGGACTGCAGCCAACGCAAGAGGCGCGAACGGATCCTCAATTACCCCTGCCACAACCGTATTGCTGTCGCCTATGCCGTCGTCTACTACGGTATAAGTCACGCTATCACCAGAAATACTGCCATACGGAAACCAAGTTGGTGCAGCGCCTGTGCTCTTCGGTCCAAACTTATAGGGCGTAAGGCCTGTCAGGCTGCCTGAGGGATAATCAATTTTTACGGACAAAGTGGCGCCCGGGCAGGCAGTGGTGGTGAAGCGCAGAGCATTCAGGGGCGCCGTGGATTGATTGGGAGCACCAGCAAGGTTGGCAGGCGACAACGTTGGAGCGGCGCTTAGGGCACAACCGGGCGGATTGCCGCTGATGCTCACATTTGCGTTTCCACCGCCTGGTAAAGCCAAAGGGGTAGCCGTGGCCAGTAATTGAGGTTGCGTCGTGGTGGTGGCTGCCGGCCCTGTTCCTGATGCGTTGGTCGCAGTAACGCTAAAAGTGTAGGACGTGCCGTTGGTCAGACCGGAGATAACGCAGCTTGCTGTTTGATTGCCCGCAGGCAGCGCTGGCGTGGGTATGCAGCTGCCGGCTGTAGAATCGTCAGGGGCAATAGCAATCACGTCATAACGGGTGACAGCACTGATGCCGTTGAAGGTCGGCGGCGTAAAGTAAACTCGCGCGGAGCCATCACCACTCTCAGCCGATATACTGGCTGGATATTCTGGAAGATTCAGGTTTTGGAAATTGACGTAATCCACCACATAGTTGGAATCTACGTTCGAATCATTTGACTGATCACCAAACGCAATCGCACCATTGTTTCCGCTTGCTCCCACGATCCCGCGGACCAAAACAGGGGTCGCCGCTCCCGAAATAATATCGGCATACGATGCATCGATATAAACATTGGCCTGCCCATTAAGATAACGAATGGCGTACTCGTGAAAACCGCTCGTATTGAAGGCTACGCTTCCCGTATCGTCCCCCCACCCTATAGCGTTAGCATCTATGTAAAGCATAGCGCTACGGTCAGCAGAGTTACCAAATGGAAATAAAAAACTGTTAGAAACGCTAAACATTAACCCCGCATCTAGCGTATTGTGCCGAGAAACGGAAATCGCATTTAATCGAATAGAGGCTATAAAATTAGAAGTATTCACGCCGTATCGATACAAGTTTTGCTCGCCGGATCGCCCGCCCGGGGCCGTCGTTGTCACAAACTGCGTGGTGCCCCCTCCAACTATGACCGAGCCACCGATGTTGCTTCGCTCCCAACCTTGCTCGTTGGGAACATCGCTACCGTCGTAGAGTGCTATGGGAGCAGCCCAAGCGGCCGACGTTGTGATGGCGCTCGCAAGAACCAATACCCAGCGTGGATCAAACATTGTCACTCCTGCGCCAATGAAACTGCAGAGCGGGGAAATTTGCCCCACACCATGCCCCGAGGCCATAGCTTGTCAAAATTGTTGCAAAAGGATGCAATGTTATCTGCTCGCGTTCTGGCTCCCGAAATAGCTCTCATTTTTCCAACATTCGGGACACTCTGAATTCACCTCGCGCGGTAAGTAAGACCGTCAGTGCTCGTGGTCGTTCTCAGCCGATACCGAAGTACCTGCTTGCGCGCGGGCAACTCCGTAAGCCTGCTCTCCACCAAGCTATTACGAACCAAGTATCCCAGTGCCCAAACCGCAGCAGCACGTCGGTGCCACTCCCCGGGCGGATTAAGCCTTGAGGGCGCGGGTTGTTGTGCCGCGCCCACTCCTCGTGCCAGCCCTCCAGTTGGCCAGCCATCCAGTCCATGCAGCTCAAGCGGGGCCACCTTCTTGTTTTTTCGTGTCGTCGCGGTTCGTGTGCGCAGCCTTGGTTTCCAAGATGGTCCTCTTTCAAAAATCCAGAATCGGCGTGGCGTTGAGCAGGCCCAGCGCCCACAGCACAGCGGCTCGGTCGCGGGCATCGATGTTCGGGGCGCAAGCCAGCGCGCGCCATGCCAGGATCTGGCGCAGATGCGCGGCCATGAACGTGGCTTCCTTGCGTGCGGCGGGCGCAGGCCCTTGGTCCAGCCAGGAATGGCAGGCGGCGCAGCTCCAGGCGCTGTAGTGGTCGTCGGCCTTCCTGCGCTCCCCCTTCCCGTGGATGATGCCCGGCCGTCGCGGCTGGCGAAGTGCTCCAGCAGCCTGGCCTCTTCCTCGGGCAGCAGCCGGCGCGAACGCTGGGCCGGCTTGGCGATCACACGTGTGCGCAACAGTTCGGACTTGGCGCGGTCCAGCACCTGCAGCGGCGCATCGATGCCGCGCGCGGCCGAAGCATGCAGGAAGACCTGGCGCAGCCACACGATGTCATTGAGCACGGGGTGGCGGGGCCGGCCTCGTCTTCCGTGCGCCGCTTCTTGGTGTAGCCCATCAGATCCTGCACCGTGAGCTTGGAGGCCTGTAGGTCGGCCCGACCAGAGGCCTG
>Ga0160485_100527_pt1 | contig 12056 bp, 9 predicted proteins | sample DIDnMG_2_FD_108224 | JGI IMG/M metagenome (GOLD analysis project Ga0160485, IMG submission 108224) | Enriched soil microbial communities from UW Madison campus, WI, USA - DID2878_E24_Lignin MG | ecosystem: Environmental > Terrestrial > Soil > Unclassified | place: USA: Madison, Wisconsin...
CACCGCGAGGCCTTGCAGGCGAGCCTGGCGCGGCTGGAGGCTACCAGCGCCTGGCTGCGGGCACGGGCGGGCGAGGATGCCAACCTGGTCAGTGCGGTGGCGGTGGAGTACCTGCAGCTGTTCGGGCTGACGGCGTATGCCTATATGTGGGCGCGGATGGCGGCAGTAGCCTTGGCCAGGCGTGAGGAAGATGACGCGTTTCATGGGGCCAAGCTTGCATGTGCGGCGTTCTTCTTCCAGCGTGTGCTGCCGCGCGGTCTGGGGCTGGAAGCCAGTATCAGGGCGGGCAGCGGCAGCCTTTATGGGCTGGAGGCGGCGCAGTTCTGAAAGACCTCTGGGGGCGCTTCGCGCCCCTTTCGCGACGCAAGGCCGCTCCTACAGGGGACGCGACTCCTTGTGTCGCGATGGGCTGCAAGGCAGCGCCAGGGATTTCAGCCTCCCTTGCCGCCCGCGAAGGGTTCTCAAACGCTGAAAAACCGTTGCAAATCCGACGAAAAACCGTCACAACTGATAGTCATTCGCCATTACGTCGGTTCTCGGGAGCCCTCTAGCAAGGGTAGAATACGCAAAATCCGGAGCCGCAATGAACCACGACCGCCTCAACCCCAGCCCTGACGATGCCATCACCGACGCCGCCGCGCACTGGTGCATGCGCCTGCACGCCGAAGATTGCACGGCGTCCGAGCGCGAGGCGTTTGCCCGCTGGCTGGCGGCGGACCCGCGGCATGCCGAGGAATACCAGGCAATGCTGGAGATCTGGCAAACCGCCGACCTGTTGCCTCGCAACGCCACCGTCGTCGACTTCAACCCACCCACCCGGCAACCTGCACGCCCGCGCAACTGGCGCCCGCTGGCATCTGCCGCCGCCATCGCCCTGGCCGTGCTGCCGCTGGCCGGCTGGATGGGCTGGGAACAAGGCTGGCTGCCCAACCACTACCAGCACTTCGAAGCCGGCGACCGCATGCAGACCGTAGAGCTGAGCGACGGCAGCACGGTACAGCTGAATCTCCACACCGAGCTCACCTACCTCAACTACAAGGACCAGCGCCAGGTCACGCTCAAGCGCGGCGAGGCATTCTTCAAGGTGCAGCACGACAGCAACCACCCGTTCATCGTGCATGCAGGTCATGGCCAGACCCGCGTCACCGGCACCCAGTTCAACGTGTGGAAGTACCAGGACCAGGTCAAGGTCACCCTGGTGGAAGGCTCAGTGCTGGTATCCAGCGACGGCAGCGCCGGTGGCTACCGCCTGGGCCCGGGGATGCAGGCCAGCTATCACAAGGGCGATTTCGAGCCGCAGCTGGAGCAGAGCAATGACTACGGCAACAGCCTTGCCTGGCGCAGCGGCAAGCTGGTGCTCGACAACCTGAGCCTGGAGCAGGCGCTGCCAGTGATCAACCGCTACCTCGACGCGCCGCTGCAACTGGCCGATGCCAGCACCGGCCGCATCCGCATCAGCGGTATCTACAACACTCGTGAGGTAGCCCGCCTGGTCAACAACCTGCCCAAGGTGCTGCCGATCTACCTCACCCGCAGCAAGGACGGCAGCACCGTGCTCAACCGCATCTCTCCGCCACCCGACAAGGGCTGACCCCCTCGCCCCTTACAGCGTCATCGCCGCCACCCACCCAAACGCCAGCAATGGCAGGTTGTAGTGGATGAAGGTCGGTACCACGGTGTCCCAGATATGGTGGTGCTGGCCATCCACGTTCAGGCCCGAGGTCGGGCCCAGGGTCGAGTCCGAGGCCGGCGAGCCTGCGTCCCCCAAGGCACCGGCAGTACCGACGATGCAAACGGTGGCCAGCGGGTCGAAGCCCAGCTGCACGCACAGTGGCACAAAGATCGCCGCCAGGATCGGCACGGTGGAGAACGACGAGCCGATGCCCATGGTCACCAGCAAGCCCACCAGCAGCATCAGCAAGGCACCGATACCCTTGCTGTGATTGATCCACTGAGCCGAGGTTTCCACCAGGCTCTTCACCTCACCGGTCGCCTTCATCACGTCGGCAAAGCCCGAAGCGGCAATCATGATGAAGCCGATCATGGCCATCATCTTCATGCCCTCGGTGAACAGGTCGTCGGTGTCCTTCCACTTGACGATGCCTGACAGCGAGAAAATCAGGAAACCGACCATGGCACCGATGATCATCGAGTCCAGCAACAGCTGGACGATGAACGCTGCGGCAATTGCCAGCCCCGCCACCAGCAGCGTCAGCGGGTTGTACTGCACGCTCACCTGCTCCACCTGTTCGATGCGCGCCAGGTCGTAGTCACGCTTCTTGCGGTAGCTGATGAACACTGCCAGCAGCAGGCCGGCCAACATGCCCGCAGCCGGGATGGCCATGGCGTGGGTGACGTTGACACCGCTCACGTCGACACCGGCACGGGCGACGTTGGCCAGCAGGATTTCGTTGAGGAAAATGTTGCCGAAGCCCACCGGCAGGAACATGTACGGGGTGATCAGGCCGAAGGTGATCACGCAGGCGATCAGCCGGCGGTCGATGCGCAGGCGGGTCAGTACATACAGCAACGGCGGGACCAGAAGCGGAATGAAGGCAATGTGGATGGGCAGGATGTTCTGCGACGACACCGCCACCATCAGCATCAAGCCGATCATCAGCCATTTGACCTTGCCGCCATTGGCGTGGCCCTGGCGATCGATCATGGCCAGTGCACGGTCAGCCAAGGCATGGGCCAGGCCGGACTTGGCAATGGCCACGGCAAAAGCGCCCAGCAGCGCATAGGACAAGGCAACCGTGGCGCCACCGCCCAGGCCACCGTTGAACGCCTTGAGCGTGCCTTCGATGCCCAGGCCGCCCACCAGCCCACCGACCAGGGCACCGATGATCAGGGCGATGACCACGTGCACGCGGGACAGGCTGAGTATCAGCATGATGCCGACCGCGGCGATCACTGCATTCATGGTTGGCTTACCTCATTACGACAGAAAAAAGCGCGCACTCTGAAGCAGTGGGCGGCAGATGTCAAAAGCGCCATGTTGCGGCGGATTTCTCAGCGGCCTGAATTTAAATTGAATGTTTGAATAAAGAAAAAATTACAGGGGCCGATAAGGTGGTGGGCTCCCCGCCCAACCAGCCCCAAAGCCATAACCCTTAGTGCCCAAAAAAAGGGATCCGCCCCCATGCCTTTGCGCCAACTTTCCATCCAGTGGAAGATCACCCTGCTCGCCGGCCTCTGCCTGGCTGGCATCGTCACCTTGCTCGTCGGCCTGTCGTTGTACCGCATGGACCACAGCTCGGACCTGGTCAAGGCCAGCAGCATGCAGATGCTGACCGAGGCGGCGCAATCACGCATCGAGTCGCAGGGTGAGGTGCAAGCGCTGAACATCCGTCGCCAGTTCATGGACGCCTACCAGTACGGCGCCGGCTTCGCCCGCCAGGTGCTGTTCCTGCGCGAACAGGCAGAAAAGCGCTACCTCGACGCCTTTGACCTGCGTGAAGACATGACCCGCCAGGTGCGTACCGCCCTGCAGGCCAACCCCGACCTGCTCGGCCTGTCGCTGGTGTTCGAGCCCAACGCGCTGGACACCAAGGACAGCCTGTTCGCCGGCAAGGCAGAGCTGGGCAGCAACGAAACCGGGCGCTTTGCCCTGTACTGGTCGCAGCCGCGCGCCGGCCAGCTGACCGCCATGGCGCTGCCTGAACACGACATGGCCAACACCGAGATCGGCCCCAGCGGCCAGCCGGCCAACACCTGGTGGGTGTGCCCGCGTACCACCGGCAAGGTGTGCGTGGTAGAGCCCTACTTCTATGACATCGATGGCCAGCAGGTGCTGATGACCAGCATCGTCTTCCCGCTGGCGGTCAACGGCAAGATCATTGCCACCCTGTCCATCGACATTAACCTCAACAGCCTGCAGGCCCTGAGCCAAGAGGCCAGCCGCAGCCTGTACGAGGGCCGCACCACGGTCGGTATCCTCAGCCCGGTCGGGCTGCTGGCCGGCTACAGCGCCGATGCCAGCAAGCTGGCCCAGCGCTTCGACCAGGTGGACTCGGCCAAGGGCGCTGAACTGGTACGCAAGCTGGCCGATGGCAAGATGACCATCCTGCACGACCAGCAGCGCCTGAAAGTGCTGGCCGCGTTCCGGCCAATCCCCGACGCGCAACCCTGGGGCGTGTTGCTGGATGTGCCGGAAAATGCCCTGACCGGGCCCGCCGAAAAACTGAAGCAGGAGCTGGACACCCTGAACACCAGCGGTACCCTGCTGGAGCTGGGCCTGGGCCTGGCGGCAGCCATTGCCGGCCTGCTGATGGTGTGGCTGATGGCCCGCGGCGTTACCCGGCCGATCCTTGGCGTGGCCGCCATGCTCAAGGACATTGCCAGCGGCGAAGGCGACCTGACCCGCCGCCTGACCTATCAGAAGCAGGACGAGCTGGGTGAACTGGCCGGCTGGTTCAACCGCTTCCTCGACAAGTTGCAGCCAACCATCGCAGAGGTCAAACGCTCGGTGCAGGCTGCACGAGGCACCGCCGACCAGTCCTCGGCAATTGCCACGCAAACCAGCGCCGGCATGGAGCAGCAATACCGCCAGGTCGACCAGGTGGCCACGGCCTCGCACGAAATGAGCGCTACGGCCCAGGACGTGGCGCGCAGTGCTTCGCAGGCTGCCCAGGCCGCTCGTGATGCCGACCAGGCCACCCGCGAAGGCCTGGCAGTCATCGACCGCACCACCCAAAGCATCGATGCCCTGGCCGCCGACATGAGCAACGCCATGGCCGAAGTCGAAGGCCTGGCGCAGAACAGCGAAAAGATCGGTTCGGTGCTGGAAGTGATCCGCTCGATTGCCGAACAGACCAACCTGCTGGCGCTCAACGCCGCCATCGAGGCAGCCCGCGCGGGTGAAGCCGGCCGGGGCTTTGCCGTGGTTGCCGATGAAGTACGCAACCTGGCCCGACGCACCCAGGAGTCGGTGGAAGAAACCCGCCAGGTGATCGAGGCCTTGCAAGACGGCACCCGCGAAGTGGTCGGTGCCATGGACAACAGCCACCGTCAGGCCCAGGGCGGTGTCGAACAGGTTGGCCAGGCCGTGACTGCGTTGCAGCGTATCGGCCAGGCGGTGACGGTGATCACCGACATGAACCTGCAGATCGCCTCGGCCGCCGAAGAGCAAAGCGCGGTGGCCGAAGAGATCAACAGCAACGTGGCAACCATCCGCGATGTCACCGAATCGCTGTCGGGGCAGGCCAACGAGTCGGCGCGTGTCAGCCAGTCCCTGAACAGCCTGGCCAACCAGCAGCAGGCGCTGATGGACCAGTTCCGCGTCTGAGGCAAACGGGGCCGCCCCGCGCGGCCCTGAGCCCCCGCCAACACCTCGTCGTCTACACTTGCCCCCACCCCCAAGGCGCGGCAAACGACGAGGTCTGGATGAACAAGTTTTCAACGCTGCTGGCCGGCCTGATGCTGGCCGTAGGCCTGGCCAACACCCACAACGCTGTATCGGCAGAGCAACGCCCACCGATCCATTTCGGTGCCATCGGCTGGGAAAGCGGTGCCCTCACCACCGAAATCCTGCGGCTGATCGTGGAGCGCGGGTATGGCTACACCACCGATACCCTCCCCGGCAGCACCGTCAGCATGGAAGTGGCCCTGGCCCGCAACGACCTCCAGGTGATCGCCGAAGAGTGGGCCGGACGCAGCCCTGCCTGGGTCAAGGCCGAGCAGGCAGGCCAGGTATTCGCACTGGGCGACACGGTCAAGCATGCAGAAGAAGGCTGGTGGGTACCCGCGTACGTGATCGAAGGCGACGCTGCTCGCAAGTTGAAGCCTTTGGCGCCCGACCTACGCAGCGTCGACGACCTCAAGCGCTACCCGCAGGTATTTCGTGACCCCGAGTCACCCGACAAGGGCCGCTTTCTGAACAGCCCCAGCGGCTGGACATCGGAAACGGTCAACAGCCAGAAACTCAAGGCGTATGGCCTGGATGAGCTGTACACCAACTTCCGCAGTGGCTCCGGTGCGGCGATGGATGCTGAAATCGGTTCGGCCATCCGCCGTGGCCAGCCGGTGCTGTTCTATTACTGGAACCCGACCCCGCTGATGGGGCGATACAAACTCATCCGCCTGCAAGAGCCAGCGTTCGATGCCGAGGCGTGGGCCACGCTGACCGATGCCGGAAACCCCAGCCCGAAGGGTAGCCGCTCACTGCCCGCGAAGCTGTCGATTGGTGTATCGAAGGCCTTCCGTGATGGCTACCCGGACCTGGTGGCGGTATTCGAGCAGGTCGACCTGCCGATCGATCGGCTCAACAAGGCGCTGGCCGTCATGAGCGAAAAGCGCACACCACCGCGCGAGGCCGCCCAGACCTTCCTGCGTGACAACCCAGAGGTGTGGAAAGCCTGGCTGCCTGCCGAGGTTGCCACCAAGGTCGAGGGCAGCCTGTGAGCAACGGCTTTCCCCAAGCCCTGCAGTTTTCTTTCGCTGACAGCGTAAACAGGCTGGTCGACTGGCTGGTGCTGAATTACGGCGATTACTTGCGCGCGGTCTCTGACCAGCTGCTGCAACTACTGGTCGGCCTGGAGAACCTGCTGCGCCTGCTGCCCTGGTGGTTGCTGTTGCTCCTGGTTGGCCTGCTTGCCTGGCACGCCAGCCGCAGCCTGCTGCGCAGCGCGGTGCTGGTGGCGCTGCTGGCCCTGATCGGCATGCTCGGGCTGTGGGACAAGCTGCTGCAAACCTTGGCCCTGGTACTGGTGAGTACCGGCCTGTGCGTGCTGGTGGGCGTGCCGCTGGGCATATTGCTCGCTTCCCGGCCACTGGCCAGGCGGCTACTGTTACCGGTACTGGATGTAATGCAGACGCTGCCGGCCTTCGTATACCTGATCCCGGTGCTGATGCTGTTCGGCCTGGGCAAGGTCCCCGCCGTGTTCGCCACGCTGATCTACGCCCTGCCGCCACTGGTGCGGTTGACCGAACTGGGCCTGAGCCAGATCGACCCTTCGTTGCTGCAGGCCGCACACGGCCTGGGGGCCAGCCGCTGGCAGCGGTTGCGGCGCATTGCCCTGCCGCTGGCGCTGCCAAGCATCATGGCCGGGCTCAACCAGTCGGTAATGATGGCCTTGTCGATGGTGGTGGTGGCGTCGATGATCGGCGCCCGCGGGTTGGGTGAGGATGTGCTGGCGGGCATCCAGACCTTGAATGTCGGCCAGGGTGTGGAGGCCGGGCTGGCGATCGTCGCCCTGGCCATGGTGATCGACCGGATCAGCCAGGCGTATGGGCGTATTGAGCGCTGAACAATGTTGCCTGTACCGGCCCTATCGCTGGTCACCACAATGGCCGCTGCCTGTGAAGTACCTGTGGGAGCTGGCTTGCCGGCGATAGGGCCGGGCCTGACAATACTGCCCTGTCAGCTTGTAACCGGACCTCCTCCGCATGTCTCTCAAAGCGTTGCGCACCCTGGTAACCATCGCCCGCCACGGCACCTTCGCGCGTGCCGCCGACCTGCTCAGCCTTACCCCTTCGGCGGTGAGCCTGCACATCAAGGCCCTTGAAGACGAGTTGCAGGCACCCCTGTTCGACCGCAGCCGCAGACAGGTGGTGCTGACCGAAGCAGGCCAGTTGGCGGTGGCCCGCGCCGAGAGCATCCTGGCTGCCTACGACGAACTGGCCGACGCTGTGGCCAGCGGCCCGAGCCTGCGCGGCCGCCTGCGCCTGGGGGCGATCCATACCGTGCTGGCGCGGCGCTTGCCCAAGGCGCTGGTATGGATCAAGGCCAACCACCCACAGTTGCACATCAGCGTGGCCTCGGGCATGTCGGCGGAGCTGGCACGCCGGGTGGAAGACGGTGAACTGGACGCGGCGATTACCACTGAGCCGGTCAGCCCGTACCCACAAAGCCTGGATTTCACACCGCTGTTCGAGGACCGCTTCTGGGCCATCGCCAGCCCCGAACTGGCCGGGCACAGCGTGCATGAGCTGCTCGCCAGTCAACCGTTCCTGCGCTTCGACAAGCGCGCCTGGGCCGGGCGGCAGATCGAGCAGGAGCTACGCCGCCAGCATTTGCAGGTGAGCGAGCAGATGGAGCTGGACAGCCAGGAAGCCCTGGCAAGCATGGCCGTGATGGGCCTGGGCGTGGCGATTATCCCCATGGCAGACGACGACCTGAAACGCCTGCCGCCGGCCACCTGCCTGCCATTTGGCGAACCGCAACTGACCCGGCGGGTGGTGTTGCTGGAGCATGAGAAAAGCCAACGGCGGCATTTGAGCGCGGTGTTGAAGACTGCGCTTGAGGCTTGAGAATGCAGGGGCTGCTTTGCAGCCCAATCGCGACGCAAGGCCGCTCCCACAGAGTCAGTGCTGCACTCAACCCTGTGGGAGCGGCCTCGCGTCGCGATTGGGGCGCAAAGCGCCCCCCTGCGAAACATGCATTTTTTCTCAACAGTCAGTGCAGAAAACAACGTTTTTACAAACCATTGCGCACCCGTAGTCTGTGCCCGTACCCGACCACGGAACGTCGACCATGCTTCACTTGCTGCTGACCACCCTGCTACCGATCATCCTGCTGATTACCCTGGGTACTTTCCTGCGCCTGCGCGGCTTTCTGGCCGAGGGTTTCTGGCCCGGTGCCGAGCGCCTGAGCTACTACGTACTGCTACCTTCGCTGTTCCTGCACGGCCTGGCCACCGCCAACCTCGATGGCGTACCGGTGATGGGCATGGTCGGCGTGCTGATGCTCTCCACCCTGGCCGGCGCCGTGCTGCTGGTGCTGTACCAGGGCGCGATCAACCACGACGGCGCTGACTTCACCTCGGTCTTCCAGGGCGGTATCCGCTTCAACAACTACATCGGCGCCACCCTGGCCGCCGGCATCTATGGCAGCGCCGGCATCGCCCTTGCAGCGGTGGCCAATGCCGCCATCGTGCCCTTGGTCAACCTGCTCTGCGTGCTGGTGTTCGCCCGTTTCAGCGCCCGTCACAGCTCACCGGCCACGGTGCTGCGGGCAATCTTCGCCAACCCGTTGATCGTCGGCTGTGCCGGCGGCCTGCTGCTGCGGGTAACGGGGCTGGGCTTGCCACCGGGCATCGAACCCACGGTCAAGGCGCTGGGCCAGGCCGCCCTGCCATTGGGCCTGCTGTGTGTGGGCGCAGCGCTGGGTGGGGCCAGCCTGGGCCAGCAGGTGCGCCCGCTGATGGCGGCGTCGGCGTTCAAGTTCCTGGTCATGCCCCTGACCACATGGGGCCTGTGCCGCGTGCTGGGCCTGAGTGGCCAGGCAGCCGTTGTGGCGGTGCTGTTCCAGGCCCTGCCCACCGCTTCGTCCTCCTATGTGATGGCCAGGCAAATGGGTGGTAACGCCCCGCTGATGGCCACCATCATTGCCCTGCAGACCGTAGCTGCAGCGGCCACCCTGCCTTTGGTATTAATGCTTACGCTTGGCTAGACTGGCAATCAGCCCCCATTCGGAAGCTTTGCCATGCGCGCTGACTGGATAGTGATTGGCTTGACCTCGGCCCTGCTCGCAGGCCCCTTGCATGCTGCCGACACGGCCAAGGCCGCAGTGGCTGAAGACAAGGCCGAAGTACTGGAAAAAAAGGTGGTCAACGATGCCCCGCCGCCGAAAAAAACAGAGAAACTGACCTCAAGCGAAACACAGGCAGTCGACCCGGCCGGCCAGGCGCCACTGGACGACAGCATCACCTGCCTGGCCCGCACCATCTACTGGGAAGCCAAGGGCGCCGATGCCGAAGACATGTCGGCGGTGGCCAGCGTGGTGCTCAACCGGCTGGGTCAGGATGGTTTCCCCGACACCATCTGCGGCGTGGTCAAGCAGGGCGTCGAGACCAAGGCCTGTCAGTTTTCCTGGTGGTGCGACGGGCGCCCGGACCAGGTCGAGGAACCGCAACGCTACGATGTTGCCAAGGAGATTGCACGCAAGGCGCTCAACCAGCAATTGAAAGACCCCACCGGCGGTGCGCTGTACTTCCACGACCGCACCGTGCACCCCGACTGGGCCAAGGCCTACCGCAAGACTTCACAGACCACGCACTTCCTGTTCTACAAGCCGAACCCGGCGTTGGCCCGTTGATACCGAAACAACTGAAAGCGCCAGCTCGATACGAATGATTAGCAACTCATCGCACTTTTCCAGCGACCAGTGGTCTACTCCCTCTTTTGCCGCCAGCAACGATTGCCGGCGTTTTCATTGCTTTGCACCCGCTAGGGCCAAAAGCCCCCGGCTTGTGTAGGATGAGCAGCGCATACCACGACGCTGCCAGTCATAGGGAGATCCACATGCGCGTCCTGTCATCCGTTGCCGCCTTGTCGCTGGGCCTGGTCGTCTCGACCGGGGCACTGGCTGTCACCGGCGAAGAGGCGCAGCTGATCGATTCGATCAATGTCTACCGCAGCAAGGCCCAGCCCTGCGGTGGCGAAGCGTCGCTGGAGCTGCCGCCGCTCAACAGCGACACCCGCCTGGCACTGTCACCTGAGGGCACCCGTGACCTGCAGCAGGCCATGACCCGCGCCGCCTACCCTATGGTCAACGTGCAGGCCATCAGCCTGTCGGGGCCACGCGATGCGCGCGCGGCCATGCATGCCATCGAAGAAAGCTTCTGCCAAGTGGTGCTAGACCCGCAGTTCGTCGATATCGGCGTCAGCCAGGAGGGCCGCGACTGGCGCATCGTGCTGGCCCGGCCGCTGCTCAGCGGCCGCCTGGGCGACTGGCAGGCCGAGGGGCAGAAGGTATTGCAAGAGATCAACGCTGCCCGCAAGGTGCCGCGCCAATGCGGCGGCCAGCCGTACGCCGCAGCCCCCGCACTGAGCTGGAGCACGGTACTGGCCGGGGCCGCCGCCAACCACACGCGGGCCATGGCCAACCAGAACTTCTTCGACCACATCGACAAGGATGGCCGCACCCCCGGCGACCGGGCGGAGCTGGCTGGCTACCTGTACCAGCAAGTCGGTGAAAACATCGCCGCCGGGCGTGACACCGCGCACAAGGTGGTTGATGGCTGGCTGGAGAGCCCGGGGCATTGCGCCACGTTGATGAACCCGGACTTCCGTGAGCTGGGTGCCGCCTATGCCGTGGACCCGAAAAGCGATGCCGGGATCTACTGGACCGGCTTGTTCGGCACACCGCAGTAAGCGCTGCGCCGAGTTTCAGCCTGGGTGATTGGCTGCCCGCAGTGCCAAGGCCGTGCAGCCAAACCGCCGCCGTACGCATTTACCCAGGTAACTGGCATCGCCCAGCCCCACCTCATCGGCTATCTGCGCCAGGCTGTGGCTGGAGTTGAGCAAGCGCCAGCGCGCCTGCTGCAAGCGCATTTCCAGCCACCAGGCCTTGGCGCTCATGCCGTGGCTGGTGTGGAACTGCCGGTCCAGCTGGCGCCGGCTGATGCCCAGTTCAGCGGCCAGGTGCTCGACCGCCAGCGGGGTGCCCAGGTGGTGACGCATCAGGGCCTGTGCCCGCTGTACCTGGCGCCCCTGGCCGGCGCCCAGCTCCAGCGAGCGCAAGGCATGGCGGCTGTCGCGGGTCTCGTCCACCAGCATGTCTGCCAGCCCTTTGAGCGCCCGGGTTCGCCCACAGGCTTGTGACAGCAGCGCCACCGCCAGGTCGATGGCCGCCGTGCCGCCAGCACAGGTGATACGGTTTGCCTCGATGCAATACAGTTGATCGCGCAGCACCTGCAACTGTGGGAACGCGGCGCGAAACTCGGCTTCGTGACGCCAGTGCACGACCACCTTGTGCCCTCGTAACAACCCACACGCGGCCAACAGGAAGGCGCCATTGTCGACCCCTACCAGCTTGACCCCGGCTTTGCCGGCCTGCCTGAGCAAGGTTTGGTAGCGCGGCGCCAACGCAGCTGTAGCCATGGCATTGCGGCCGCCGAACACCACCAGGTAGTCGAAACTGGCCAGTTCCAGCTGGCCGGCCACCGCCTCGACCTGCACCACCGCACCGCTGCTCGACGGTACCGGGTCGAGCGTGAGCCCTGCCACGGTCCAGCTGCAATAGCGCTGCTGGCTGTAGTCTTCGTCGTCGGCGCTGAAGCGCAATTTGTCGAGAAAGCCGCCGAATGGCAGCAGGGCGAAATCCGGTAACGGCA